>ERZ724505.1719-NODE-1719-length-11609-cov-7.386879_pt1 | contig 11609 bp, 14 predicted proteins | sample MGYA00376038_ERZ724505 | MGnify/ENA primary metagenome ERZ724505 (study PRJEB28724, sample SAMN07190884) | wastewater metagenome | isolation source: effluent of sewage treatment plant in Hong Hong | place: Hong Kong | collected 2016-03-17 ... | reverse complement strand
GCGCGTGAGCAATTCGGCTCAAACCAACCAAATTCGGGCATAGCCCAAGGAGCATTACATGAACACCATGCTTTTCGCTGAACGCTTTCAAGCCCTGCGCTTGGAAATGTGCGCCGGCTACGATGTTATCCGCCAACAGGTGGACGACAAAGCCGCCGCAATCGTCGCCGCCCAGAAAGCCGATTTCAAAGCCATCTCGGCGCACATCTTCGTCAGCGATTTCGACATCACCACCGAAACGCTGCTGACCGACATCGCCACCAACAACAAGCACGCCGCAACCAGCCTGGCTGAACTGCGCCTGCGCTGGAAGGAAGACAGCGCCACCGTCGCCAGCGCCATCACAGAAATCGTCTGCGGACACCCCGAACTCCGCAACGACAAGACGAAAAAGATTATCCGCGCTGCGTTGCGCCAGGACAAGCACATCGACGCCGAAAACCCCAAGACGCCAGTAGCAGCACCAAAGCTGAAAGTAGCGACCGGCGCCCCAATCAAGATCCGCGCCACCACACTCGCCGGCATCGGCGCCCCAGTCAAGGAAGAAATCAACCTCGGCGACACCGAGCGCCCACAATTGGCCAAGGTCTACGAAATCGGCAATCCGTGGGGCTTCAATCCCATCTACGACCGTCATATTACCATGTTGGTCGTCGATGGTCAGCTGGTCGATGTGGGACTGCCAAACCCCTACGCCGTGAACCGCCATTACACCCACAGCAAAGGCGCCAGCTTCGGCAGCAAAACCAAGGCGATGAATCACCGCCGCTACGACGCCCAAAAGTGGAACAAGCGCTTCGCCCAGTGGCTTTCAGGCATCCAGGGCACCTATGGCCGCACGCTGGACATGCTGGCCGCAATGCTCATCCAGGGCAAGCAGGTAATCCTGGTGAGCCACGAAGTCAGTGGCCACAGCAAGGAAGTGGCGCAGGAAGTTGTGCGCCGCGCCACCACCGGCATCGATCCAGAACTGGTCAAAATTGCACCGGCCTGGAAAGGTCAGACCGCCATCGGCATCAGCGCCGATCACTGGCTCGACGACGAAGAAGAACCGCGCCCAGTACGCACCAGGAATGGGCGCATCTTCCGCCCCAGCGCCGACGTCCGCTGGTTCACCTGGTCCAAACTCGCCAAGATCGATGACAAACCGGCCTACATCGTTGAGATCACCGACGGTTGGGCTACGGCCATCGACGCTACCGGCAAGTATCACGAAGTGCGCCTCATCGACACCAAACGCTGGTGGTCCTTCCGCACCCTTCCCGGCGGCAAGCAACTGCCATACACCCGGCAATACCCGCCCAATCGCACCGAACAGGAGCCGATGCGCAAACTGTTCGGTGCGCTCATCAAGGCACACTGGGCACAGTACGACTGGATCTACGGCAAAGGCCACGAACAGCCAGTCGAGCGCCAAAGCACCATGAAACGCACCATTCAGTTCGGCGTCGGCAATCCGATCTGTGCCGCCTATAACAAAGAAGGCAAGTACATCCCAACCAGCGAACGCACAACCGAAATCGGCTGGCACTACGCCCCGGCGCGCGTCAAGATGTACGACCCCGACGACACGCACCATGGCCGCTTTGCATCGCACGACGAAAGCCTATGGGAGCAGAGCCAGGAAGAACGCTTCGCCCAGGCGATGGGAATGAGCGACAACGAAGACGACTGGGCTGCGGAGTTGGCCCGCAACGGCGAAACCGACATCTGGGGCGCAATCGAAATCGCCAACATAGCCGAGCCGGAAAATGTTGTACGCATCAAAAAAGACAAGAGCACACTCTACGACGACGCACTGAACTATGTACTCAGTCGCACGCGTGCGCAATGGCTGGCCAAAGAACTGGAACGCAACACCGCTGAACGGGTGCGCGTCGAAGCCGCCTACATCGAAGGCCGCATGACCGAGCAGGATCTGGCCGACATCGCCCACAACAACGGCTACCGCGACGTGGTAAAGACCAACACCAAGACGGGGCATCGCTACCTGCACACGGCAACCGACCAGTATTTCGGCAATCCCGCCGTACTGACCCACATCAACGACCGCCAGGTACTGCCGTGGGAAGCGTTCAGACACAGCGGCGCCATCGCCCGCAGCTACCCCGTCAAGCCCGATCCAGAACCGAAACCGGCACGGCGGCCAACAGAACCCAACGCGAAGCCAATGCCGATGTGGCTCCAGGCACTGGCCGCAGAACTGGCGCCAATCGACGAACTGTGCGCCAGCATCGCCCAAAACGGCGCCTGCGAATTCCCCCTCATTCTGCCACTGGTGCTGGCTATACTGCCCGACCTCATGCAGAAAATCGCCTTCTGGTCATACATCGGACCTATGCTCGAAGCAAAGATCGCCGAACGCGATGCGCAGGACAAGCGCTGGCACGACAACTGGAAGCTCACTGTGGCCAAGTACCACAATGCCAAAAACTTCATGCCAGAAGACGAAGCGGAACACACCGCAACGCCCGACACAACCACGGCCATCGACGCCCTCTGTGCAGCCATCGAGCAGGCCATCCCGATTCCAGCCACCATCAGCACCAAACCCACAACCGGCATCCGCCACTACTGGGCCTAACCAACCACAAGCCAGATGCGCCTCATGGGGCGCATCTGGCCACCAAACCAAGAAAGGACAATCTCATGTACGGCTTTGAAGACATCTTCGGCAAACAAGCCGAAATGGTAAGCATTGAAGGCGACCTATACTACGGCGCAACCCAGAAGCTGCAAGTGCGCAAGTTCCACCACAAAAGCGAACCGCTGACCGAAATCCCCCGCGAATGCTACTGGTGGACAACCACCGACCGCCTGGACGAAGAAGCCAAAAAGCACGGCTGGGTTATGAAATGTCCGCCCGTCAAACTCTACGGCTATATGTACCGCTTCATCTACGCCCATCCCACTGGACCAGACGACGAAGTGGCGGCACCTGGCATCAATGCCCGCTACGTCCACGCCGACTGGCACGAACGCAAGCGCAAAGCAGAAGCAATGGAACAGATCGCCGCCCAAATCGAAGGAACAAAACCCATCGACAATTTTGCCGGCGACTGGGCTTTCCTCAGCAACTTCTATCTTTGTGCAGTTACACTCGACGGCATCACCTATGACTGCGTAGAAAAAGCCTACCAAGCCGCAAAGACCAACGACCCCCAAGAACGCGAACAAATTCGCATGGCACAAACGCCCGGCCAAGCCAAACGCAAAGGCAAAACGGTCACTCTGCGCACCGACTGGGAAGCCGAAAAGGGCTACGTGATGGGACGCCTGCTACGCCAGAAATTTGCGCCAGGCACATTTCTCGCCCAACGTTTGCTGGCCACAGGTCAGGCAAAACTGATCGAAGGCAACAACTGGCATGACAACTACTGGGGCGTGTGCAACTGCGACAAGTGCAAACGCCAGCACCCAAACGGCGGGCAAAACATCCTCGGCAAAACGCTCATGAAGATCCGCCGGGAACTCAACGAACAGAACGAAGCATAAGAACGCCAAACCCGATCCTACCCCCAGGATCGGGTTATCGGCGCGTGAGCAATCGCGCTCAAACAAGCACTATCAACCGGCCAACCAGCCAAAGGAGTAACACCATGGGTTTTCACATTTGCCCCATCTGCAATCAGAACCTGGCCCGCAGCGGCGACGCATGCCAACAATGCACCAAACCATTACCGGAAAAACGACAACGACCACGCGCCATCGGCATCAAGACTGAACTACCAGTCGCAGCCGGCGGCTATGACGCCTGGTATATGCTGCCCAAAGCAGAATGGGGATTGCTACCCCAGGACTTTTCCCACATCACCAGCATCCGCAACAAACTCTATGCCACCGCACACGCACCAGGAACCATCGTGCAAGCACAGGCGCCAGACGAATGGCTGCATGAAGAAAACCAGGCCGAACCAGGCGAAATCTACACGATCACGGCACAGGAAGCAATCGCTATCCTCGAAAAACTCACCATCGAACTGGTAGCGATATGGGATAGCCAATCAGCCGCGTCAGAAATCCCCTTCTAGCCAAACACACAAGCCAAACCCGATCCTACCCCCAGGATCGGGCTATCGGCGCGTGAACACAGCGACCTGTGTGAAGCAGCAACCAGACCGCGCGTGACGCGCCCAGCAAGAGCGGCAGAAAGCCGAAGGGGATAGTCTTGCGATCACAGTGGCGAGCTTCGCCGTGCCCGCTTGCTCCGCACGCAGAGCAAGGCCACACAACGCCAGCGGTCACGGCTTCGCGGGTGCCAGGCATGCCTGGCGACGGGCAAAGCCCTGCCAGGCGCCTGGCGTACAAGCAGGCATTCGGTCAGATAGAGACCGAAGTTGGGTGGTGGATGCGAACCCTGACCCCCGGCAATCGCCGGAATGCGCCGAGCTAAGACCCCACCCAACACCCACTGGTTGCCGGCGGCAAGGAACGAGCGCCGCCGGCAACCAGTGGTGCTCCACCAAAAGGATAGCGCTGAGACGAGCACCGCCACAATGCGCAATGCGGACGTATAAGGACATCACCCCCGCAATGGCGCGCAACACCAGAGCGACGAAACGCTATCCACAGCATTCCAGGCATGCCCGGCGACGGCTTGCGCCTGCCGGGCGCCTGGCAAACAAGCAGGCAAGGCGACAGCAAGCCGCCAGCAAACGAAAGGAAATACCTATGCTCAACGCAGCAGCAGCAGTGATGAAGATCTGGGGCGCCGACGCCAACGCCCAGATGTGCCTGGTCTACGGCGACGGCGACCTCGACGCAGCCAAAGACGCAGCATGGTCAGCAGCCACCAGTGCGCCAAACCTGATCGTGAGGCGCGCTGCCTTCGCTGCCTATTTCGAGATCATGGCCCTGATCAGCGGCGAAGACGAGTTCCGCTGCATGCAAACTGCCGACGCGATGTTCGCCGCCACGCGCACGAACGACAAGCTCATGATCGCTCAGGTGCATGCGGCAACGGCCAACACGCTGGCTGGACCCAAAGCCGCTGCGCCCTTCGATCAGCGAGCGCACACCATCGCCATGAACTGGCAGCACCACATCGACCGGCGACGGGCAGCAGCCCTGCCGGCGACGTGGTAACAGCAGAAATCGCAGGCAACAACCACCAACGCACCAGTAAAGGAGAGCACCATGAACAAGCTGCATCGTCGGTATCGTGACCCCAACGCCATCCCGAATCGCGTCATCGCCAGCATGTCGCCCAAGCCAGCACCGCTACCGACCGCACACATTGCGCTGCCCGAGCCAGAAGGCGGCATCTACCTTTCGCCCGCCGTGCGCGCCGCGGCCTGGGCAGCCAAAATGCGTGAGTACGAGTTGCTGCAGGCCGCCCGCGCCATCGGCAAACAGCGTCGCCCTGGTGGTACAATTCTAGTGGCCGGCCACCTGATCGGCTACCACGACAACCAGTTCACCAGCATCGACAAGAAGGAGATCCAGTGATCACAAAAGCGCCCAAACCGGACAGCGCCGGCAAAGTCGCAACAATCAAACGCGCTGATTTTCTGGCTCTGGTCACCATGAGCCAAAGCGCCCTGACCGCAGCCTTGGTACGCAAGTACCCGCGGGACAGCGCCGAACGCACCGGACTGATCAGATTGATCGCCCAGTACCAGAAAGCGCAGGCGGAAAACGCCAAGTTTGCGCACATGGTACAGACACGGCTCTGCGTGCGCACGGATCTGCCCGACGAGATCCAGTTCTACTACTGAGGCAAACATGCAAGAGATCGAAGGGAATATCATCACCATTGTCAACCGTGACGGCGGCATCCTAGTACACCAAGTCAATTGCATTCCAGTCGCCGGCGCAGGCATCGCCAGATCCATCGCATACACCTGGCCATCTTGGCGCGATGACTACATGAGCCGCTGCCCAATCCTGGGCGATGCCTGGCTGCACTACACCAAAAGCCAAGACAAGATGTGTTTCGTCGCCATCGCCAGCATCTATGGCCAACGCAACATCGGACAGGGCAAGCAAACCGACTACGGTGCGTTAGGTAGCGGCCTGTGCTGGCTCGCCACGCAAACCCAAAACCTCCGCTGGCTGGGCCACAAGCTCTATGTGCCGGTGGGTATCGGCTGTGGCCTCGCCGGTGGCGACTGGAACATAGTGCGCCCAATGATCGAGCGCTACTTGCCAGACGCTGTGCTGGTCAAATTCACGCGCTAGCAAAACTGCCTGACAGCCCGGCGACGGCTCACGCCTGCCGGGCGCCAGGCCAACAAGGCATCAACAGTGAGCAAACGCGCTCACTGCAATCACCAACCAACCCAAAAGGAGCATCCATGTTGCACTTGAACGTCACAGGTACGCTGCAAGATCTCGAACCCATCCCCAATGGGATTCGCTTTTCCCTCGATCACATCACCGGCAATGGCACCAAGAAGAAAAGCACGTTCCAGGTACTGGCCGACGCCCGCGTGGCCAAATGGGCAGAAGACAATGCCCTGGCCGATGGGGACATGGTGCAGGTCACGGTCTATCGGTTGCAGGACCAGCAATGCCCAGACCCCGACGACGCCACCAAGACTCTGTACTGGCTGCTCATGCACGCGAGCGACGTCATCCGCATCGACGACGAGACCCCCCACCACGCCGACGGCATGGTCGTCTGCAACGTCGGCAAAGATGCCGAAATGAACTTCACGCCCAGCGGTACGCCATACACAAAGTACAGCGTTGCCATCAACTGGCGCGAAAAGCAGGCCGACGGCACCTACAAGAAAGTGCCGCACTGGGCAGACTGCACGATCTGGGGACGCAAAGGCGCAGCCACCGATCCCAAGGTAGAAAAGGACGCCGCCAGCATCGCCAGCGAATATGTGGTCAAGGGCAGCCTGGTCACCCAACAGATCACCGGCATCCACTACGTGCTGTTCGCCCGCAAGGACGGCAGCATGGGCACGCGCACCGAACTGACCGTGCGCAACCCCGAACTGCTGGGCAGGCCCAAGGACGCCGCGGTGGAAGTGTCGGGCGCCCGGCCGCCGGGTGCAGCACGCCGCAGCCAACCGACAGCGCCAGTTGCGCCAGAGGTAACGATAACGGTGCCGCCCGATGAAGAAGAAGTCCCGTTCTGATCGCCTTCGCCGGCACCCCCGACCGGCCTGAAAATATCACAACATAGAATAAGGAGACTACCATGAAGACCGAGAAAACCATCGAGAAGACCGAGAAGACCACCGAACCGAAACCGCGCCGGCAGCGCAAAACCAAAGCGGCAAAACCGCTGATCGTCGAAGACCAGCACTTCGGCAACATGACCGTGCGCGCCAACGACGGCCACGTCCTGCTGGGACGCTACGACATCACCAACTCGCTCATCAGCCAGGGCTACGTGCCAGCCGCCAAAAACGGCGCCGCCATCGCCCCAGTTCTGAACCAGATGAACCTGGCCCTCATCGCCATCAAGGGCCAGAAGGGCGCCTACGCGGTCGTGGACCGCAAGTTGCCCGACATCCGCAAGGCCCTCATGGCTGCCGGCGTCGCCACGGCGCCAGCAACCAAGCCAGCATAGCCCCCAAAACGCACAAGTAAATTTGGTACTTGACAAGCAAATTTACTTGTGCTATCCTAGCCATGCAACACCAACCAACACCTAACTCGCCAACAACGGCACAAACAAAGGCAAGGTGATTACGTCTCACACCCGCTCTGGTAAGCAGCAACACCTAGACCCTGCGCGCCAGAAACTATAGTGGAACACCGCGGGCCAGCACAACAAAGACACCCAATGCGCCTGGGCAGGCGCTGCGCGTGGGTTGCAGACTCCCACACCCGACCAGGCGGGCAGCTATAGTAGCCCTGGACGTAGAGGACGGGTCACACTGCGGTACAGCACACTTCTGCCGGATTTACGATGCCGGCGCGCTGCCTGAGATGGTGGGCATGGGCCAGATGCAGGCCAGCATGCTCGGAGACTACTCGGGACCGCAGTGTGACCACAAACACCAAGACTGCGTGCATTGCGGCTACGCACGCATAACAAGTAGCCGCACAACCGACAACGCGGGAATGCGATTCGGTAAAAGGAGATGATCAAGTCTCACACCCGCCCAGCAGGAAGGTGGCAGAACCACCAAGCGCTGGTATATAGCAACCCAGCGGGCCAGCCAATACGCAGACAAACGAACTTTCAGATACTGTTCGACAAGCCCACTGGCGGGGGGTAGGCCGCCAGCGACCTGACGTGTCAGTGACGGTAGCAATCAACCAGGTGCAGCGAATGCGAACCAGCGCACACCTACCAGGAGCAATCTCATGTAACCCGCACCGGCCTGCGCGGCCTTGCCAACCGCACCCCAACACTAGCCGAATGGATGAAGATAACACGCAATCACAGCCGCTGCCGGCGCGCACTCGCCGGCAGCGGCGCCACAAAAAAGGAACACGATGATCTGGAAGCATAGAGGCTACTATCGCCCCGACCCAGTACCCCAGCCGCGGTTCTTCGAGCGGCCAAGACCGCGCCGGCCAGAACAACCGCAGCGCCGGCAGCGCAACCCACAGCAGGTCAGACAGGTAGCAAGGAGAACCATAGGATGACCCCGTATGCCACGTTCGACCTGGAGATCGCCGACGAAATCCCCGGCGGCATCTGGGACAAAAAGACCAAGCTGGGCGTGACATGCGCTGCGATCATGATCAACGACAAAAAACCGTCAACGGTCATGCTGGAGTACCAGCCAGGCCGCATGGAGCCAGACAAGCTCCGGTATCTGGGCGAAACGCTGTTGAACATCAGTGCGAAAATGCCAATCATTACCTGGAACGGAGCCGCCTTCGATTTCCATGTGCTGGCCGTCGAAATGCCCGAATACATCGACAGCTGGCGCGCCATCGCCAACAGCAGCATCGACCTGATGCTCCAGATTGTGTTCCAACGCAGTCACTTCCTGGGCCTGGACAAAGCCCTCAAGGGCGCCGGTCTGGCTGGGAAAACGCATAACGTCAGGCTGAAAACTGGCGAAATCATCACTGACATGGGCGGCGCACGCGCCCCGCAATTGTGGGCAGCCGAAGAATACGACGCCGTACTGACCTACCTGCGGGGTGATGTAGTGACTCTGGCCACGCTCGTCGAATGGGTAAACGAACACAAGTACATTACCTGGACCTCGGGCAGCGGCAAAGACCAAATTGTGCCCATGGCCCAAATGCGCACCGTTGGCGAACTGCGCAAAGACAGACAACCGCCAGCGCCAAACTGGAACAAAACCCCAGCGTCAGTACGAGAACTCACAGCATGGCTCTCCGCATAACACAGCCAGGGAAGGCCCGCTACACCGGCCTCATGCCCATCATCAAGGAACGCCTGATCGCCCTGACCGAACAGGTAATCCTTCAACGCGGTGGGACACCGCACAACTTCACGCTGGATCTCAGTCAGTATGGCTGCCGCCTGCGCCGCTGGTCCGCCGATGCACCAGTCACCATCGGCCAAACCATGTTTATCATCGTCGGCGAAGGCAATCGCGTAATGAGCGCCGAAGAAGCGCTCACCCACTGGGAACAACTACTCAAACAACTACCCCTGACCTACCAACACCAAAGGCAAACAGATGACAGCCAAGCCAGTCTACTCTGACACAATCGAAGAAACCGCCGTCTTGCTCTATCTTGATCAATTGCTCCAAGCAGACAGCAACGAGCGCACCAACACCGTGATCACCAACTTCTTGGCCACAATCGCCCCGCCAGGGCTGAATGACATGCAGTTGACCGAAATGCCAGTGCGCTGGTTCAGCACCGACATCGGCGATGTCACGCTGAAACGCTACCTGGCCGCCAACGAAGGCGAATGGATCACAATCAAGGAAGCGGCCACGCGCCTGAATGTAGCCATCCAGAACATCCACCAGATGATTCTGAGCAAGCGCATCCGCACACTGCCCAACCCGACACCCCCAGAACGCCAGGGCGTGCGCACATTCGTCAGCCGCCAAGACATCGAAGCCATAGCACAGGCGGCGCTAGGCGCTGCTGCGCCGCCTGTGCCAGAAGTGACGGCAACCACAGCCTGAACAGACAGTGAAGGGGAGCCATGTACCAACCAACCAAAGCGGAAGTGGCCCAGCAATGGGCCAACACAACCCAGCACCACGAACTGATCGCCACAGCCCGCGCCGCACTGGGCGACGTGAATCAGTTTATCTTGCTGGGCAAGAACGGCATCCAGATCAGCGCCAAGCCCAGCGCACGCGCCTGGCGCTTACTGGACGCCAAAACCTGCACATGCCAAGATTTCAGGGAAGCGCCCATCCGCTTCACCTATATAGGCAAACCGACTGACCTGATCACCCCCAAACCAAGACCAGAAGTCTTCTGCATCCACACCCTGATCTGGTGCGGCTACACCCGCATCCTGCGCACGTACTTCCAGTTGCTGAAACCAAATCTGCCCAGCCGGCTCGCCGAGCACTTCTTCATCCAGGGCGAATACCATCCCCGCTCCAATCAGCAATATGCCGAATTTGCCGAATGGCTGGTCACCAACGCCGCCATCACCGCCACCGCCACCGCTTTCCTGGCCGCCGAAGCAGCAAGCAAAGAACAGAGCGCAAACGTCAAGCGCATCCCACTGTACAGGAGAAACGCCATATGCCTGACGAAAGATCAGCAATCATCGTCATCGCCATCATCGCAACCATCATCGCCGCCGTCACCATCAGACGACAAGGTGACAGAATTACCGACCTCGAACACGATCTCAAGTGGAGCCGTGAGCGCGCTGACTACCTCGCAACCAAGTGTGCTGCCACAAGCACGCCCACCAAGCCCCAGCCGGACTGCGACCAATTGAACCAGGCCCTGAGCCAAAACATGGCCGCACTCAACCACGCCAACGCCAAGGCCGCCCACGCCGAACAGCGCTATGAACAGATGCTGCGCTTCTGGCACGCCGGCTATGCCGGCATGGTCATCGTCACGCGCGAGGGCGCCCCAATCTTGACCCGCTTCTCACTCAACTGAATCGAAACGGAAAATGTCGAAAAATACAATTACGCTGCTGAACTTGAACTGGGGCTACCAAATCGTCCGCGGCAACATCGTCATGGCCATCGTGCGCGACGCCGAAAGCTGGGGTGGACCACACCGCAGCCCGACCTGCGAACAACGCGCAAAAGAGTTGCACGCCGGCATCCTGCAACTATGCGCCAACCTGGATAACTACAGCGACTTCATCGCCATCCGCGACGCCCTGGCCGCCGAGACCGAAGACGGCTGGGTCACCGCGGAACCAAACCGTCTTGCCACCAACACGTTACGGTGGCTCGCCTTCCACCACAAGATCGAGCACGAACCACCGCGCAAGTATCGTCTCAAAGGCGCCTGGCGCCGGCTCACCCTGTACCACCGCAACCAACTGCCTGCAATCCAAGAAAGGACACAAAATGGTAACCTTCAAAACCTCGACACTGTTACTCGACAGCGCGGCTAAGTACAAACTACAGGACGCCGCAAAAGACAGCATTCTGTTCAATGCGCCACGCCCGCTCTGGGGCACGAACACATGGCAAGGCGATTTCTGCCACGGCATCTTCTACGCCGCAGTCGCCTTCAACGACCCACAACGCGAACAGATGATCATGGACGCC
>ERZ724505.1718-NODE-1718-length-11610-cov-3.538209_pt1 | contig 11610 bp, 19 predicted proteins | sample MGYA00376038_ERZ724505 | MGnify/ENA primary metagenome ERZ724505 (study PRJEB28724, sample SAMN07190884) | wastewater metagenome | isolation source: effluent of sewage treatment plant in Hong Hong | place: Hong Kong | collected 2016-03-17 ... | reverse complement strand
CATCATGAGCCAGGAAAAGCCCCTCAACCTCAACGCCAGGGTCAAGAAGACCTCGCACGAGTTCGGCGAGGTCGAACTCCTCAACGTGAGCCGCAAGGCCACGCCAGAGCAGATCAAGAAGTTCCTCATACTCTACGCGGAGGTGTGTCCCGACGCCTTCAGGTGGAGCACAAGCGTCGATCCGCCCGCCGCGGTCTACGCCCCGAGCACGCAACCCGAACCCAAGCTCGGCGTGGGCGACCAGATCAAGCAGAAGATCGAGAAGCTCAACGAGGCCAACAACAACTCCGCGATCCTCGCCAGAGCCAAGAAGGCTCTGCAAGAGAAGAAGGCCAACGAGCCTCTGCCGCAGCCCAAGGCCGTCGAGGAGATCCCGGCGAAGCCCGCTCCGAGCCCAGTGCTCGTTCAGCCGCCCAAGCCCGACACGGTGCTCTACCAGATCGTCATGTACCTCCGTGACAATCCAGACGCGACGTACACAGACATCACCACGGCGATGCACTCCAAGAACATCGTCTGGGATCAGGTGCGCAACACAATGGCCGCGTTCATCCACCTCTTCGCGCAGCGGGTGGAGAGTGCGGGAGGTCGTCACGTCTACCGATACTCGCTCACTCCCGAGCTCCTCACCGCGATGGGAGTCTCGGCTCAGAAGCCCGAAGAGTCGAAGCCGGTCGAGCGCAAGCCCGCTCCGCTTTTCGAGTTGCACCTTCCGGCAAAGGGGAGCAACCAAAGGAAGTTCATCGATCTGATCCGACAACGCCCTGGAATTGGTGCGACTGGCATTGCCGAGGCTCTCGGCATCGCTCGTGACAACACCACTGCAAGCCTGTTCGATCTCCATCGTCGCGGGCTGGTCCAGCGAAACGCGGGTCTGGCCAAAGATGGACTTCGTTTGGCCTACTGCTACAGCCTCACGCCCGCCACCGAGAAGGCCCTCAAGGCTGAGCAGGCATCTCTGTCATCAAGTTCGAGTCGGAAACCGAGAGAACTCGCTACAAAAACTGGTTTGCCAATGTTTCCGGCCTCAACAAAGGCAAGAGCTGTCAGATGAGGCACGAGCCGCTTCCGTGTCCTGTAGTAAACTACAAAACTGTCGCCTACAACGGCGGCAACGCAAACCACAAAGGCAAAGCGTAGGTTCACCATGAAGAACTGGTCACTCCGCGGAAACAAGGGCGAGCGTAACGAAGGCACGGTCAACACCCGCGCCAACCTCAAGCTCAAGAAGACCGACAAGGGTGAGATCGAAGTCTCGCACCTCGAACCGCTCGGCAAGGCGGTACGATGGGTGCCGAACTACTGGACCCACATCCCGCAGAGCAAGGTCGGCTCTGGGCGTCGCAAGCATCGTCGGGGCAACCCGAGCGGGTACTGAGTTTCATTGTGGGCCGCATGTAACGCTGATTACCATGCGGAGCAATCTGAGGAGAAGTACAAGCGTTACTCAGCCCCACATCTGCTGCTTGACAGGTCTGATCTCGCACACGAGCAAACAAGGCTGTAACGAGCTGGAGTTCGTTACGGTGCGAGATCAGAAGTGAGTCTCTAATCTGCAATTGTGCGTTACCACATTGCAGTGTGAATCGGTTCGAGTCCGATAGGCGGCACCAATTCCAATCACACAAGGTGAAATCATGAAACTGGATCATGAAATCCCATACTACCGCCTCTGGTTTCATGAGGTAAAAGATGGGATGCTCCGATTCACTTGCTTCAAAAATCTTCGAGGAGGCGGCACCGGAGCGCCAGAGGATGAAGCAAGGGAAGCGTCTGCAAAGATCCTGAATCTCCCCGAGACAAAGATCAAGATGATACCCCACCAATCGGGATCGCCAAGACCCGATCCAATGGTGTATATCGCGGATCTTCCGGAACTCCACAAAGCAAAGACGAGGGTCGATCGTGCGGAGCTTGAGTTGCATCAAGCAAAGCGCGTCTACTCCGACATGATCAGAGCTCTGGAAGATCGACACTATCAGAACGGCAACGTGATCAAGAGATGGCAATGACTCTTCAAAACGGCCTCGTCATCAACGACACGCAGGAGCTCCTCAAGCTCTGCAAGGACGGTGTCCTGATCCTGGCAGGCTTGCCCGGTTCTGGAAAGAGCAAGCTCGCCAAAGAGCTTGAGTCGCTGAATACGAATACGCGCATCGTGTCCTCGGATGCCTACTTCATGCACAACGGAGAGTATAAGTTCGATCCGGCCAAGCTTGGGATAGCTCACGATCGGTGTTGGAACGAGTACCTGATGCTGTGCAATCGTTCAGGTACTTGGATTCACCGCGATGGGCAACTCGTTGCAAGCACATCAGGGCTGGTCATCGTAGACAACACGAATACCTCGCCGTTCGAGCTCGCGCCCTACGTTCGCTACGCCACAGGGCTCAGGATTCCTGCGCTCACACTGTTCGTGAGCAGGGCCTTCGAGCTCTGTGTTCGTGATCAGACACACGGGGTGTCTATCGAGACCATGCAACGCATGGATCAGAACATCACACGTACGCTCAAGGACTTCCCTCGGTATTGGGATCGCAAGATCTGGAGTTGGTCATGAAAGTCATCGAAACACTCTACGAAACGATCAAGGATTCTGCCGTTGGGGCGGTGGGATCGTTTGTCGCGAAGAAGGTTCGCGACAAGATCACAGAACGCCTCGAAGAGACCGATTGGGGGAGGTTGCAAGCCAACCTCCGCAAGCGGGTCGAAGAAGCCAATCGGGCCAAGGCTCAGCAGAAGCCGAAGCCCAACTACATCAAGGTGACGAGGTTGGACAAATGAACGGGCAAACCCACAAGGCCGTAACCGAAGCTCTTCTGGCCGCATTTCCCTCTCGGAGTGAATTGAGTAGAGCGCTCTTGTTTGGCTGCGATCTTCATCTCAACGTGATTGCGGGAGATGGTATCCCTCTTCCTGCGGTTGTTGGTGAGCTCCTCACCTACATGAACTCCCAAGGAGTCGCTGCACCCGTGCTCAAGGGGCTTCTGCGCCAGAATCCTCTGAACCCGAAACTCCAGAGTGTCGTTGCTCTGGTCACGGGATCACCCATCGAAGTCACAACCACAACCCAAGAAAGCACTCCTACAGTGAGCAACGCCAATCAGAAGATCCACAGCGTACATCGTATGGGGCTTCTCGCCGTGCTCTGTCTCGCGCTCAAGGCTCCGAGCGAAGAGGTGGAGGGATTTCTCGATGAGCTCATCGAGTCTGACACCACCTACAAGGGGCTCGGTGACATCGACCGCGACACCATCTCCGATGCGGCACGAGCCACCATCAAGGGGGTCAAGGCGATCCAGATCAACAACGCCGTGAAGGTTCTTCAGCTCTTCGGACCCGAGATCAAGGTCTCGGAGAAGGGGAGGCTCAACATCGTCAAGAACGAGCTCACAGGCGAGTGGGAAGTCTCCTCGCGCACGACGGACGCCGAGGATGGCACGCTCTACAAGCCTGTGGAGTTCCCGAAGCCCATCGTCGGTTGGTATGACGGGAAGACATACCCGATGGGGGCTCTCGTCGATGACAACGACCTCCCGCTCACAAGCGAAGGCATCGAGTCTCTCCTTCAGAGGAACTACCAGATGGGGGCGCACCCGTGGTGGTCCAGAAACCTCGGGAACTTCTCCGTGGTGGACCTCTGCCGCGCTCTGAAGGGCGGAAAGCAACCCGTTCAGATCTTCAAGATCCTCATCGACCCGCTCAGCAACTTCTGTCTGCGTGAGCAGGACTGCCAGATCTTCATCGAGAAGATGAAGACGGCAGTGCCCAAGAACACAGATGCGACGAGCACCACTCAATCGTTCGAGTGGACGCGAGAGAGGAAGATCGCGCTGCGAAAGGCTCTGGCCAAGCTCTTTCCATCGAGCTCCAAGCTCAGGACCCTCGCATCCGACTCTGCACTGAACACATCGAGGGTCGATTTCAACGGTGCGGAGGAGAACATCGCCTTCTCCATCATCCAGGAAGCGGAGGCGGCACAGAAGCTCGACAGGCTCTACGCGGTCGCCCTCTCGGAGTGGCCCAACTCGACCATCCTCCGTGATGTGAGGCTCGCGTGAGTAAGGACTACGCAAACCTCTTTTCTTGGCTCGCCAAGCAAGACAGTTCAAAGCCCCACGTCAGGCAGATCATCGATCTGATCTCTGCCGCTGTCGTGGAAGCCGAGAAGGCTCGATTGCTCGAAAGCGAGCTCGATCGTAGAGTAGCAGTCGGTGTGTACCTCACCAAGAAGAACGAGGCTCTTGAGGCAGAAGTCGAACACCTCAAGAAGAAGTACGAGTCCCTCCCTTCCGTTCTCGAATAGCAGCCGTTTCTAGGCCCCTAACCCCCTTTCAAGCTACCAGCACCGCAACCCGACCCTTTCCTGCCATTAGAACGGCTCTAGGGTGCCTTTACGGGCATCCCCGGAAGCCTACCGCCAAGGGCTTCCGTTTCAAGGTTCGGGAAGGGGGTTAGGGGGATGGGTCTTCTCTTATACTTTATATATAATATATAGGGCTGAGGAACCGCACAGAGGTTGATCATGGACATCGAAGAACTGCTCAGAAGTAGAAAATTCGAGAAGCTCGACTTGACGAAGGATCTTACGGATCTTGAATACGAGCAGCTCTTCAATGCTCTTGATCAAGATCCTAATCTACCCAAGATCGTCTACGGAGATGGTGGCGGGATCAGAATTCTCTGCCAATCTGAGGATCGACGCCACAATAGTGAATGCTTTTGCGAAGGGTTCTTGATCTACGAAACCGTATGCAGTTCTAAAGACAGCGCACACTACATCGGGAACCGCCTCAGCGGGTATTGGTGTTCGATTACGTCTTCGTGGCAGGGTTGCCACGAAGAGCGAATAAAAAGAGCGAAAGCTCTTCGAGAAAAGGAGGCAAAAGTGCCCACTCGGTACGACAAGTTCAAAGCCCTCGTCGAGAGCAATGAAACCTCTTGGGATGAGGTTGCCAAGTTTACACACGAGGCGAACTTCGCAATCAATGAATCAGATGCAACACCGGAGGTGCTTTCCATCTCCCAGATCCGCAGGAAGGGATCTTGGTCTGGCGCTCTGTGGGACAAGTATCACTGGATCAAAGCCTTCTGGTACCTCCTCCGATTCGATCGGGTCGAAGACAAGGTGCCCGCAGGTACGAAGTACATCGGAATTACCAGCGAAAAAAAGATCGTCTACAAAGATTCGGAATCAAACGTCCTCACGGAGCCTTTCACGCTCAAGCTCGTTGAGACAACTTCTTGGAAGTCCATTCTGACTTTCAAGAAGACCATGCTCGATACGATACGATCAAAAAACATCCTCGAAATGATCCGCAACTTCGAGGCTGGCGATGCGCTCGAAATTTGTCTGGTTGATCGAGGTAACGCTCGCTACAATCCAAACACCCTCAACATCAAGGACTTCGTAGAGTCCAGCCGATCGTATAACTGGATCAACGGACTCCTCGGGTCAAGTTCAAAAACGAGCCGAGCGGGCGCTGCCTGCCATCATCTGCGCACACTGCTTACAGATGACAAGCTCTCGATTGATCCGAAGTACGCCGCACTCAAGATCTACGCGGATGGAAGCGCTGTCATCACCGATGTGAACGGAGACACCTCTGCGATGATCTCGTTTGTGAGCGAGTTCCCCGGAAAGTTTGGAAACCCTACTACACTCGACGATGAGTTCAGAAACTACGTACAGAGCGGTAGCGCTACCGTAGAAGGGGTCCACGAAAGACTTGTCGATAATTACATCTACTTTACCGAAACCTCACCAGATCCAACGAAAAACCTCACTTGGAGTGGGCTCGGTGCCAACTACTCATGGCACGCTGACGTATGGTCAGACTTTGCGGGGAGCAATCTCTGCGGGCTTGTGGGCTTTGCTCGATTCTCGAGCGCTACAGCACAGGCGGGAGTGAAGAAGATCCACATCGGAGCTGACGGAAAGAAGGTGAGGATTTTTGGAATCAAAAAGAACTTCACCCTTCCGCCCGAACACGTCACACTGGAGACAGTGGATCACCTCACGTCGTTGCCGCTCAATTCGCTCTCCACTCGTGATCTGCTCCTCTACCTTTCCGCGATGGAGGATCTTGAAGACATCGATACGATTGGCGGGTGTTTGGAAGAGCTCGAAGTCACCTTCCCAGGCTTTGCCCCATCGTGGGATCATAGAAGCATCTCCGTGGAGGACTACAAAGCGATTCTCGACGAGCGTTGCTATACGTGGTCGATGCTCGTGGGTGACAGAACTCGCCGACAGTTCTTCAATGGCGATCAGTACACAGACATCGCCTACTACCTGAAAGCCCGCCAGTCCGATTACGAACGTCTGCTCCGATCGATCAATTTCAACCTCGCAGCAAAAACAGTAACATTCGTCTACAAGGATCGGACATCGACATCGTTTTCGATGTCCGATTTCAAAAATCGTCCGTTCCCCGTAACACCCGAATCCCAAGAACAAACTCAGAACACACCGGAGACTCCCATGGCAACCCAGAACAGCACCGATCAGAACATCGTCAACCTTCTTGCTCAGGCTCGCAGGGACGGTCGCAGGATGGCCGTTCGCACAGGCGCTCGCGAGCTCGTACTCACCGTGCGCGACCCCCTCGCTGCCGCCCTGGCGAACGCTCTGGGACCGGGAGATGCTGATGTCCAGCGCAAGGTCGCGCTCTTCATGAGCGGACCTCTGGGCGAGGCTCTGGTGGGTGCGGTGGCAAGCGCTGGTCTTCACGTCGTGAATGGTAAGCTCATCACCAAGGCGACTCAGATGGAGATCGCCAACGAAGTGGCCGATGAGCTCAAGATCGAAGCCGGTGCCAAGGTCATGGGGATCTTCACTGGCATGGTCATGGGTCCGGTGCGCGATATCATGGTCGGTACGATCAACAGCATCGCTGCGAAAGAAGATCAGCCCCAAATCGCTCCTCCGATGGAGACCCCCGCGGTGGGTCTGGGCTCTGGTTCCAACGAGAAGATCGTGGAGCCGATCGAGGAGTGCGTCGCCGAAAAGATCGAGGTGAAGAAGTGAGCTACGACGCAAAAGGCGGTACGAGAGCACAGTGCGAGCTCCTCCGGGCCAATGGCTTTCGAGAAAGCCCGTTCGAGTCCGTGCCCGCGGGAGAAGACGATGGGCTCTTCCACGGGCACTGGTTTCATCCAGAGATGCCCAAGGATGTATGTCACATGAACACTGCGGATGCTCTCGAGTGGCTGCGCAAGCGTCAGACATCGCTGCGCGAAGAGACCAAGATCGGGCACACGAGCTCCGACTTCTCAGGGCAGCGTGGTGCGACTCTGTTCGAGATGCTCTTCGTGCTGGTGTTCGTTCTGATCCTCGGCGGCATCCTCTTCGGAGGTTGCATGGAACTCACCGGAGTTCCGCAGAATCTTCGCCGCGAGAATGCTCAGAAGCAAGCGTACAACTGGCTTCACGAGTTCCGTCAAGACATGCACAACCCTCACGTTTCGTGCATGGGGACCGACACCGATCGCAACGGTTACGTGACCTGTCAGGTCGGAGATGGTCACAACACCACGGTCCAGATCGAGTGTCGGTCCTGCACCTGGATCTGCGCGGGTGTCGGTCCGAGCGACTGCCGTGAGTACAGAGTCTTCACACCTCAGTTCGTGCAGCCGAGCCAGTGATTCATGGAGCTCTCAATGTGTGAAGACCATGACTGGATCGATGAGTTCGCAGAGGTCGGATGGTGGATCCTCGCAGAGTGGACGGTGCAAGCGATCGGCATCAAACTCTCGATCATCCTGATCATTCTCCTGATGGTCCCGTTCTTTCTGAGGAATCCATGAGCACTCAAAAAGGATTCAATCGCGGAAGTCCATTCCGAGAGCTGTACACACCTCACTCCGACTTCGAGTCGGAAGTGCAGAAGATCAACAAGAGGTACGATCAGATCGAGAAGTGGATGATCACAGGTTTTGTGATCTTCTTCGTTCTGGTCGCACTTCCGATCTTCTTTCTTGCACTTCAAAACTAGACCAATCACCGCACCTTGAGGGAGCCGCACGTACGTGCGGAGAGAGGTTCGACACCTCTGTGCGGTTCCGTGTTCCTCGAAAGGAGTTACCAGATGCCAAATCACAGTTTCTATGACTATTTCTATCACCTCGATGCGTGCCGAGATGGGCTGATCTTTTTGCAGGAGAACCCTGCGGATAGCCTCGGAGAGCTGTTTCAGCACATGAATCGAGAGAGTGACGAGCAGCTCGACTTCGTGGTCTGGGCTCTCGACGAGGCTGCATCGAAGATCAAAAGATCCGAGAGTGTGGGAATGGAGGTGCGAAGGCTCACAAACCTCTATGTCCGCACAGTCTACGCCAAGATCGAAGATGCACCCGAAGAGGATACCAATCAAGACACGAAAGATACTCTCCTCGGAAAACTCCAGGGCTGGATCGATCCAGTAATCTGCGACACCGCAGATTACGTGTGCAAGTGCCGCGCCGCTCTGGAGGGTGTAACCTCCTGGTCCGAGGGTTGCAGTGCGGTTTACAGCGCGCTTCATGAACTCTCCAACGAGTTCGATCGGGTCTGGAATCTCGTCATGGATTGGATCGACGAGAACGACCCGATCGAAACCGAAGAAGAGGAAGAGGAGCAGGATGGCCGTGTCGTTCAAGTGCTCGAAGAACTCGGCGCTTGTAACGAGTCCAAGGACTACTTTCGAGCCTACGACGACATCGACGAAGCCTACGAAGAGCTCGTGAACAACCCCGGAGATCCTCAAACTGGCTGGTGGTTCTGGATCGTGCAAGAGGTCTGCGAAGAGTCGGGTGCGGAGGGAGCCTTCAGACTTCGGTGCATCTTGCAGGATCTTCAAGAGCTCAACGCTGAGACCAGCGAAGATGTGCATGTCGCTTTCGAGATCGGAAAGATGATCGGAGAGCTTCGCGCAACGAGCAAAATGAACAGCACGCTCGGAAGAGACTTCTACGATCTGCATGATGACTTCGATGATGTGAGTTCTGTCATGTCAGCTCACAAGAAGTACCTCATCGAGATGTGGGAAGCCTTTGCGCGGAGCAAGGGTCTGTGATCAACAAGAACTTCAAGAGGGGCCTCGAAATCCTCTCAAAGTATGCAGACGACGAGGATCACAGCCTTGCCGCCTCGCACGATGAGATCACATTCTACACGGATCAACCCCCGAGTGACCAAGATCAAATCGAACTGCTCGAACTCGGTTGGAGCTCCGAAGATCAGTATTGGCGGGCGTACGTATGATCACTCCTAGCCAAATCAAAAAACGTCGCGAGCTTGAAAAGGGTATCGACGAGAAGCTCATGAAAGACTACGCCGACACTCCAATCGAGTTCGAGCTCAAAGGTGTCGGAATCGATGATCTGATGTGGGTCGTAGAGAAGTATCGTCCTCATTGGTTCGTGACCCTCAACAGGGGTCACAACGCTGAGCAACTCGTCAAATTCTCCGAGCCGGAGTCCAGATGAACGCTGAGATCCACGCAAAGAACTCCGCACGAAAGTACGGAGGTAAGCCATCCGATTACATCGGATACCATCACTTCATGGATCAGTGCAAAATTCGGCTTTTCGATGTTCGCCATCGGCTGATTACACACAACACATGGTTCATTGGACTTGCTCTGAGGATTCTCAATCGAAAGATCCTCAACTCAGATGGTGTAACTGTAGATGCGAGGTCAGTGCTCGAAGATCATGTCCGAGAGGATATGGCCGGAAGGCTCCCGACCCTCGAGGAGAACTTCCGCTCCGTCAAAGCGGAAGATGTGGCCAGAGAAACTGGCGTGTTCGATGCAATCTTGCGTACCGCGCAGAGAGAAGAGGCTCGCGATGGCTGAAAGTGGAATCTACGTAATTGTTGAAGATGGTTGGGAATACAACGACGAGTATTACCATCGACCGGAGTGTGATGGGTACACTGTACGCTCAGCTTACAAAGAGTGCGAAAAGGCTCTTGCAGATCAGGAAGTGGCTTGTCTGAACGAGAAAGAAAACGCCAAAATCGAGGATGATCCTTCTTGGGAATACACTCGCGAGAATCACGGCATGGAGAAAGATGAGCCTTTTGTGTTCTACAGGCTCATCTTCGTTCCGTACAGATCGGAGAAGCCATGACCAACGGAGAGTTTGTTGAAGGGCTCAAACTCTTCGAGCCTTACCTGGACTCGAAGTCAAATTCGATTTCCGCAGACTCCGATACAGTCTACGTGGAGCTCTCGAGGGGCGGTATGCGGATGCCCGAGACCATCGAACGCCTTTTCAAGCTCGGTTGGGTGCTGAATCTCGAGTTCGACAACGGATCTCAATACAAATACTGGAAAGGTGCTCTATGAGCTACCAGCCCGAAGACGAAGGTTTCACATGGCTGATCGCAGATCTCGAATCTGGCGATTACCATACACGCGACAACGAAGCCGAGGCGTTCAACCTCGCGCAGATTCTCGGAGGCGAGCCATTCCGAGAGAACGTTCGATGCCCGACACCTACCATCCGACTCTTCGGTCGGAATGAGAAGGGCGAACCCGAGACGCACGTCATCATGACACTCGAACCTCGTAGCTGGGTGCGGAAGCTGGTCTATGGATCCTAATCGCGCCTTGGAGGATCTCAGATCCCTCATCCACGAACTCGACGATTGCATTCGTCAGTCTCAAGAAATCAGGCTTCCGATCGCGTCTCAGATCGTTGAGAGGTTCAACGATCTCGATGATTGGCTCGTGAGAGGGGGGTTCCCTCCCTCAGACTGGAGATGTCCGTGACAGACACTCAGTATGATCCCGAAGAACTGATCACGCTCTGGTGGCACACACCCTCGAACGAGGGCTATGGACCGCCGCTCCTCTTTACTGGCGACCCTGGCGAAGCGAAGTCGGGCTTCATGAAGTACATCGCGAGACTCTTCGCGGTGCCGTTTCTCTACATCGACCCTCTGGCGAAGGGCGAGGGTTACTCGGGTGCGGTGCCGGTGATCGATGAGGTCTTCGAAGAGTCGTACCAACCGATGCTTGGTGGTCAGACCAAGCAAAAGATCCTTCGCTTCCCTCCAACCGAAGCCATCTACGAGATGACCCTGGCTGGGTATGGGCTCGTCGGTGTGGACGAGCTCCGCAACTGCCCTGTCATCTGGCAGCAAGCTCTCCAGGCTCTCTTCGAGGCTCGAGAGTTCGGGGATCAGAAGCTTCCTGTTGGAGTACGGCTTATAGCCTGCTCGAACTCTGCCAAGGTTGCTACAGGGGGTCGAAAGCTCTCTGGGCCTCTGGCCAACAGATTCACCCACGTTCCGTGGCATGGGTTCGATCCGAAGCAGACCCTCGCCTATCTCCAAAAGAACAAGGGCAAGTTCCCGCAGGCTCAGAAGGCGGACTGGCGTCAAGTCAAGTACACACAAGCGGAGATCGAAAAGATCACCGATGAGCATTGGGATGCCTACTTCGGGCAGGCTTCCATCGATGTGTTCGGTGGGTTTCTCGTTGCGAAACCTCAGATGAAGCACGTAGAGCCGAAGCCCAACTCGCCGGAAATGGATGGTCCGTGGCCAACCACAAGAGCCTGGACGACCGTTGCAAGGTGGATCGCCACCTACAGGATCCTCAACGATCATACGAGTTA
>ERZ724505.1716-NODE-1716-length-11613-cov-13.154092_pt1 | contig 11613 bp, 9 predicted proteins | sample MGYA00376038_ERZ724505 | MGnify/ENA primary metagenome ERZ724505 (study PRJEB28724, sample SAMN07190884) | wastewater metagenome | isolation source: effluent of sewage treatment plant in Hong Hong | place: Hong Kong | collected 2016-03-17 ... | reverse complement strand
CAAATTTATTACCTCTGTCCATATTGACTCACATTGATTTAGGCGAATCGCGTTTGCCATATCCAGAGCGAACTTAGCGTAGTCCCACTGTGGAAGGCTGGGGCAAATCATTCCGAATGTCCGGTATCCGTGGTCTTGCAGCCAATGCAGGGACTCAATGCGCTTGCTCACTTTTGGCGTTCCTTGCTCAAAGGCGGCGGCGAGCTTGTCGTCAAGAGTGCCTGTGGATACGCCGTAGATGATACGTTGTCGCGGTGAAATTGATGACGCCCAACGTGGAAATGGCCCCGGATACAAGGCCAATAGTTCTGCAACCTTTGTCAGCAAGTTCGACTTACTTAACAGCCGGATGTCCCAATTGGTAAGCTCAAGGATCACCTTGCAGATTTCCACCGTCTCATGAACCAACTCCATGTTGCCCGCCACGTCAACCTTGGGGCTGGAATAGATGACGAGTTTGCGTTTGCGGAACTCTTCCGGCTTGGACAACAGTTGTGCTCGTAAAATGTTCACGGCGTCCTTGGTCCGGATCACAACTCCAAGGTGCCCGTTTTCGCCGTACTCAACACCATGATCGCGAAACCAATCCTGAGACTTTTTTTGCATGGATTCCACGTAGCAGAACGCGCAGGAGTACACACAGGCATTGCCCGCTGTAAAAGTCAGTCCGTCGCACAGCAGCTTTTTGTAAAAGTGTGACTTGAAGTTGATGACGGTTTTTGTGGGAACAGTGAAGACCGGCTTCATGTTCATGGTGGCTCTTTCGCTCATAGCGGTATGGTGATGACGGCTCTTGGGTTCTGTGTGTCGTACGATCGCTGGCTGCTGGCAATCCAAAGAAAAGTGTCATCAGTGACAACGCCGGCACGTTCCAAGATGTGGAAGATGCTGTCGAGGATGGCCGGCATGTCGCGCCGTCGCGCATCGCCAGCGACATAGTCCAGTGACGCCGTGGCGGGAATGGCGATGGCAGAGAATCCCGCCGGAAGTTGCGACCGAACCTCGGCAATCTTGGCGTCCCGCCAGAGCGCCCACTCTTTGCGCGGGATATGCTTTCCCTGCCGCGTCACGATGTAGTTGTTCTTCCCGCCTCGTATCTGTCCGGTAATCGTGATGATCAACGCGGACGGCAACCGTTCCGGTTCTCTGATTGGCGGAAGCTCTGGAATGGCAACACGGGTTTTGTTCACACGTTTTTGCATGGCTACGAATTGTTCGATGGAGATTCCCATATCAATCAAAGGAGATGATGCGGCCATTTCCGTCCGTGCTTTTGTTCTCAGGTTTTACGGGAGACGGATCGCTGGTTGGTGATTTTTTTGACTCAAGAATTCCCAGCATCTTCGAGTAGCGTTCAACTTCGTCCAAACGACAATCTTCCTCGGCAATCTTGAGTCGTCGCTTCACGTCTAAGATTTCCTGATCCAGCTTGTACTCGCCAAGCGATTTGTACTTGGCTTGCGCCTTCTGAAATTGTGTGGCCCACGGCTCTTCAAGCGCGGCGGCTGTCAACGAGGTTTTCTTTTCAGGATTCGCCTTGGCTTCACGCTTCAAGGCTGAGGCGGCGCGCTCACGCTTGTTGAATGGCGGGTCAATCAGCTTCTCTGCTGTTTGGATGAAGAAGCTTTTGCTTGGATGCGAGATTTGCCGGCGATAGCGATAGACCAAGCGCCAAATCTGGATGGCCTGCCGTTCGGTTATTTCGGCTGTCGCAGTCCCGGCATACTTCCCGTCAAACTTGTGAAACAGCGTGTTCGCCATGCGCTTGTCGAACGACGCAACCGGAAAGGTGCAATGCGTAAGCAGCTTGATCGCTTCAACCTCAAGCTCGGTGAGCTTGCGCCGTTGCGGTGGCTGTTTGATGGCGGTGGTATCACTCATACATCCATCGTTGCATCAAAAAGGAACGTCATCTTCCTGCGGCTCTTGCGGGCTCTCAGCAGTATGTGCATCCGGCGGTTTGTGGATTGGTTTCGCTGGGCTGCCCTTGGGCGACCGGGTAAGAAACTTTGCGTTTCCAAGGATCGGCATTTGCACCTTGGCCTCGCGCTCTTCCTTGGTGCATTGCTGTTTGATCATGTAGTCGCCAAACTCGGAGTCCGGTGTGGGAATGAAAACAAGGTCCAAGTATGTCCCTTGCTTGCCTGCAAATAGGCGGTTCTTATCAATCTTTGTGACGTTGATTTTTGCGGTCAGCATGTCGCTCATAATTTACAGTTCTCCTTGTTGTGATTGTGGAACGTCTTCATCGCTTACCTTGGCAGCGCTTTCAAAGCGGGTATAGGACTTGATGAACGTAAGGTTAACCACTCCAGTTGGGCCGTTGCGTTGCTTGGCCACAAGCAAGTTTACTGGGATGGCGATTTCATCATCGGCGTCGCCTTCGGTGGCTACGCGGTAAAGCATTCCAACGACGTCCGCATCTTGCTCAATTGATCCCGACTCCCGAAGATCGGAGAGCCTTGGCTTGCGATTTTTTTCGCGCTCCAATTCGCGATTCAACTGGGCCAAAACAATGATCGGAACGTTAAGCTCCTTGGCCAGCGCTTTCAAAGCAGACGAAACATCCGCAATTTCCTGCTCGCGAGTCTTTGCCCTTGCCGACGTTGATTTTACCAGTTGCAGGTAGTCAATAATGAACAGCTTCACTCCAAAAACACGGTTGGCTCGGCGCGCTCGCGTCCGGATTTTTAGAACACTGAGCGCGGGTGTGTCATCTACGAAGATGGGCGAGTTGTACAGTCTTCCGGCGGCGCTGGTAAGCTTTGGAATGTCTGATTCGGAGGCAAAACCATTAGTCATGGATCGCAGGCTGACGCGCGACTGAGAGGTTATCATTCTTAGCGCCAGCGCTTGCCTCGTCATCTCAAGGCTGAATACACCAACAGGAATCCGGCTGTTCAATGCTACCGATTCAGCGATGTTCATCGCCAGTGATGTCTTACCAATTGAAGGGCGGGCGGCGATAATGATCATATCGCCATTTTGACACCCATTCGTCAGCATATCCAAGTCGGGGAATCCGGTGGGTATGCCGGTTACGGCGCCATTTCGGCTAAGGTAGTTTTCGATTGACTGCACGGCCTCTCGCACCGGTTCCTTTATTGGAATCATTCCGGATGTGCTCTCCGTTTTCTCACTGATGCTCAAAATGTCCCGCTCAGCACCGTCAACCAGCGATTCAACGTCTCCCTCGTACTCGTACACTCGGCCAATGATTTCCGAGCAAACGAGGATGAGTTTCCGCAGAATATACTTCTCCTTAACTATGCGAGCGTAATACGCCACGTTAGCTGCGGATGGCACCGCGTCCTGCAATGCGTTAAGGTAGGGAATTCCGCCGATTTGTTCAGCCATCTCAAAGTCTTTGAGCCGCTGATAAAGTGCAATCATGTCTGCTGGCTTTCCAGACTCGAACATGCTGATTAAGTTGGCGTAAATCGTCTGGTGACGAAGATCGTAAAATACTTCGGGGTCTTCCCCAATTATCTCAATGCAGATGGGAATGCAGTCTTGTGGTGACAGTAAAATGCAGCCAAGCACTCCCTGCTCAGTCTCCATTGAATAAGGTGGAAGACGATCATTGTTTAACCGGTCTGACGCCGCCGGTCTGCGCGCTCTCCTTGCGCGCTTGAGGTCCATTGGCGCCACGCTTGCGCTCTCTTCGGGGAGTATGTCGTCCGGTGCGATCATTGATTAAGCCGTAGGATTGCCAGCCCACTTCTGCCAGATGTCGTGATAGGTTTTGAAAGCCCGGTCCCCATTTTCGCCTTCCGCCCACATTCCTCGCGTTGGTGGATGCTCGCGGGTGAACTTGGCGGTTCCGATTTTCAGGACGTTTGGATCGCTTGGTTTTGGAGTGTGGTTGTTGTTTGCAATCTCGGGATGGCGCTCCTTCCAGTTACTTTTCCAGTTGGCCATTGCGCTGCGCCATTGCCGCATCGGGTTCTTGCCAACCCGCCAGCCATTGGCCTCGTAATAGTTGAAAAACTTTTCACACTCAATCGGAGGAAGACCCATTTTTGCGCCGTGCAGGTTGACCTCTTCAATGGTCGGCCTCGTAAATGGCAGCGGCGATGATAATTCTCGTTGCGATGCCCGATGCCTCTGAACTCGCATTGCGGCGTCAGCCTTGCACTTGATTTGCTGGTACTTCGACCAGTTCAGAATCAACCATCCCCAATCACGGTGGCTATCCAGCCTTCCCAAGCGCCTGCCGTCGTGCTCTGGATCACGGCTGCGCTTGTCTGGTGACTCCAGCTTGTCAATTGAGGCGTTCAAGACGTCCAGTGGAACATTAAGCCTTCTTGAGATGGCCTCCCGAGTCATGTCAACGACGCCAGTTTTGTGGTCGGCAAGCTTGAGAAGGTCTTCAAATATGTGGCGAGTCGTAAAATCTTCAGCAATCGAAGAATCGAGAATCTGAAGGAACACCCTAGAATACATTGAACTCATGTCCTTGATATTTAGAGGTATTTGCATTTCAGTCAACCAAAATGTTACAGTCCGTTACAATCCGTTGCACAGCGTATCACCCTATATATATATATACTGTTAGTACAGTAGTACAGAGGGGGTGTGGGGGAGATCGAAAATCCGGTTTTGGTGGTGGTATTCATTCAACCCCTAAAACCGTCCCCCTGTGGTTGGAAATGCCGGCAAGCCGTTGGCCAAGCCAATTGACTCACAACGAAGCGCACAGGGGGACGGTTTTAACTGTTGATCTTGCATGATGCGGCATTTCCGTGTCGCGCACTTCTTATTTCAAACAATGCCATTTTTGGCAATAACAAACTTTGAAAATTTCACTCAGACCGAAGCTTGTAATGGAAATCTCTTGTCCACATTGGGTTTTGAGATTAAAAATCAACCAGCAGCAGTCCCGGCTGAGACGGCGCACACTTGCACATGGCAACCAATCGCGAACAAATTGCGGCGCGCGGAACAACCAATCAGGCAACCACGCTGGTTATTCCAAAGGTGCCCACCACCAAGCTGCCGCCGCGAATCCTTAAGGCGTATCCTGAGCTTGAAGAATGGCAACGCGAGCAAGAGCGCCAGCATGAACAGTGGCGGGAGCAGGTGAACGTCATTCTCGTTGGCAAGATCGGAGGCTGAAGCATCATGGCAAGACAAAGCGCAATCAATCCGTGGCAGCGGTTTACTGAGTCGCTGTCCGCTGGAAATTATCCCGGAAGCTCTGGTTACTGGGGCTTTCCGGCGGCATCGCGCTACCCTTGGTCGCAGCAAGGCCCGGATGAATTCGGCCTTTATCCCGGGGACCGGGCCATCGCAGAACTGGCGCGGCGCGCGGGCGTGCAAGCTCCCGGATTGCTTGCTGGAAGTGGCAGCGGCGCTAAAGTAATGCCAAGATTCACCGGCAGCATGACGACGCGCGGCAATGGCTCTGGCAACAACGCTGAAGACTTGTATCGCCCGATGCAGGTTCTCAAAAGCCCCACCGTCGCCGCCGGGGTGCGCAGCCTCGCGGACAAATTCAATTCCGGGACAGGAGACATTCCCGGGTTCGATGAACTCATGGGGTCGCTCAAGGGAGCGCAGCCGATGCTGAAGAACGCGTACAATCGCGAACAGCAATCCTTCGATCTCTCAGGTTACTCAGCCGGCCAACGCGGCGCTGATGTGCGCGCATCAGCGTTAACGGGCGACTTTGCCAACACGGCGCGCGACATCGGCGGTCGCTACGCGCAATCAGATGCGGAGTATCAGCGCCAGCTTGATGACATCGTGAAGCGCGCATACGGCGGGCTGGCGGATTACGACAAGGCGGCGAACGCCATCGGCGACGAGCAAACTGCGCAGTTGATGGGAAACATCTCGCGTTACAAGATCGGCGGCGGAAACCTCGGTCTTGGCAGTGATGAACTGCGGAAGATCGCGCGCGGCGTCGGCGACATTCGCCTGCCGCTGGAACGCGAGAAAATCGCGCAACGATACAACATTCTGACCGGCGTTGAGCTTCCCTCTGATCGCGAGGTTGCCACGCGCAACGCGGCGCGTCTGGCCGGCTTTGAACTGCCGATGGAACAAAGCCTGTACGGTGCGCAGCAAGGCGACATCTTGCGCGCCAAAGGAACAGAACAGCAGTTGAAACAGTTGGAAATGAGCGTCGCCGGCATGTCGCGCGCTTCCGCCGAGAGCTACCTGCGTTCACTGGCCCTGCCAGCAGAAGTCATCCAAAGCGTGCTGTCGCGGCACAACCAAACGCTGGCTGGTCAAATCTCAAACCTGAGCGGCATCGGTACATTGGAAGATCAAGCGTACTATCGCGGGTTGAACTACACGCCGGGCGCATCACTTTCGCAGCCTGCGTATTACACAACCGTCAACCCTCAGTATCCCGCGCCACAAATGCCGGCTAATACCGGGACGGGAAGCGGGGCGATGAACGACGCGGAAAGGAACGCGCTCATTGCGCGGCTCTATCAAGATCAAACGGGAGTCCCGGCGGGCACTGACCCGAACTTCAGTCAATCCTCTTGGGATCGGCTGGCCGGATTGGTAGGAGGTCAAAATGCCTAATCAGCCAGAGAAGCGGCCAATTCTATTGAGAATCCTGTGTACGGTTTCATCACAGATGTTAAAATCTCTTGCGATTTTACTTTTTGAATCTCCAGCCTTAAATCTAGCATCAACCAGATCAATAAACGATTGTGAGATTGGAGGCTTCCCAAGACCCGCAAGAACGCTGTTGCCGTGTTTCTCTCCACGCGATTGTCTGCCTTTGCTAACGCAATCTTTTGCATTGTCTTGTAGTGTTCCAATAAACAAATGGTTTGGGTTGACGCACGCCGGAGTATCGCAGCGATGCAAAATACAAAAATTCTCAGGAACAATTCCGCGAGAAATAGAAAACGCAAACCGGTGTGCCATGTGGAGTCTTTTGGATGCAAAAAACTTTCCGTATCCCTTTCTGTTTAGTGGGCGCATCCAGAGCCAGCACTCGTCATCAGACGCAATATCTACGCAATTCCAAAATCTCACTTGGTCGTTTAGTGAAAAATCTTGTGGCGCTAATCGAAGTGATATAAAGGTTTTCATTGTTCGTTGTTTTGCGGGATGGCGCGACTTCATAATTACGCCGTCCCGCATTTTTTTAGCATACTGATAAGCCTATGCCAAATCCAAACTGGCTACCCATCATCGGAAACAGCTTCAGCGATGTAGGAAGTCAAATCGCGGGCTGGGCCGGATTCAATCGCGGCGTCGAAGAGGGCAACATCACTCGGCGCATGGCGCAAGATGAGGCTATCAACCGCTACAACGCCAATGTGTGGAACATGCAGCGCGCCGAAGAAGAACAGGCTCGCCAGCAAGCCATTCATGATCGCGACCTGAAACTTCAAATCGCGATGAATCGCGACAAAGACGCACAGCAACGCTACCAGTTTGAGCAACAGATGGGATTGGAACGCGAACGCATTGGCGCGGCACAGGATTCAGTTGAGGCCAAGCAGAAGCAGCGCGAGGACGATCTGGCAAAGCGCATTGAAGCTCAAAACGCAAAGGCGCTACAGGTTCAGGTGTTGCACGCCAACGCGGCGCTGGATAAAGCCATCGCGGAAGGGAAGTACGATCCCACCGGAGCCAAAGCATCCGAAAACTACAAGGTGCTGGCATCAATCGTTTCAGGCGCGGCGCTGAAGTCAGGCATCGCTCCGTCCGTGTTCTTCGACAAGAAAACCAACCGGTTCACCAGCACAACGCCAAGCTTGTACGGGCCGGAATTCTGGAACAACCCACCAGCGGATTACATGGGAAGCAAGAGCGGCACCGGCACGGCGAGCTATCAGTTTCCAAGCGCAGTATTGAATGCTCCGCAGGCTGGTGGAATTGATTGGTCGCCAGTTCAAGAAGCGGTCAGCAACGCTCCTGTAAATGCGCCCGCCGCTGCACGCAAGCCAACGCGCGCGGAGGCGGCTGATGCAGTAAAACGCTTTGGTTCCGCACAAGCTGCGGCGACATGGTTGAAGGACAGAGGGTACGACATTTCCGGTTATGCCGACTAATGCCCTAATTGACCCACTTGGAATCGAACAGTCTGACCCGCTTCAAATCGAATCAGGGCAGGGCTACAAATTTCCCACGCCGCAAAATATCCCGCCGAACATTCTTCCTCCAAGTTTTGATGTGCCCGTTTCTGGTGGCGCGCGGAACATAGTCCCAGCCGCCACTGAGCCTGACGCAACGCAGTATCCCAAGCTGTTCATTCCGCCGCCAACCACCGCTGAAATTGCAACGGCGGGCAGCAAGCTAAACGCTGGCGCCCCAGAAACAATTACACCAGCGGAAGCGCTTCGGGAATATCGAGCGGATGCTACCCCAGATGAGGGGCCGATGATCCCAATGCCGAAATTGCTTCGGCTGAAAAATTCGTCCGGCGAAAACATGCGGAAGCAAGCTCTAACGGAGCTTGGCCAAAGCTATCTCAAACTTGCGGACGCTGCGCAGACGTTCGGCGGCGGTTTCGACAAGGTATGGGGCGGTGAAGGGGGCCGGCTGAAAGCGCTTCCATTCATTGGCGCCATCGCATCAGTACCGCAGCAAAAACTGCGCAATGAATTGCTTGAAAAGGTGAAGTCTGGAACACCCCTGAACGACACCGAAAAATCCACAGTTGATGCCCTGCTGCTTGCGCAGCGGCGCATTTATCAGCCTGAAAAGTTTTGGGAAAAAGTAGGCGAGTTAACCGGAGGTTCTGCGCCTTACGCGCTGGAGTTTGCTTTGTCCGCCGGCGCTTATTCGTGGGCGAAAACGGCAGCCGGACGATGGTTGTTAAGCGTCCCCGGGGACGCGCTCGCGGCTAGCCTTGCGCGCGGCGCTGGAGTTGCCGCTCAAACCGCAGCCGGAGGCATTCCGCGTGTTGCCTCTGAATATCTGGATCGGATGGCTCCGAAGTGGAGTGCCAACCCCAAAGATTTTAAGTCCATCATCTTTGATGAAGAGGCCGACAAAAACTGGCTGGATCAACTGACGAAGTCTTTTGGATCGCAGTTCATTGAAAATCTGAGCGAACGCCTGAGCGGCCCAATTGGACGCGGCGGCGATGTGTTGATGGACAAGCTTGGAGCAAAGCGATTGCTCGCTCGAAGTGTTCGGCTTGGTGCGATTCAAGACGCCTTGAACAAAGGCGCCGCCAAGAACTTCATGGATGCGGCGAACAAGATGAAGTCAGCCGCAGGATTCACAGGGGGAATAACCGGCGAGGTATTGGAAGAGTACGCTGGAAATGGGTTGAAGTCGTTGTCTGGTGTGGACACGCAAAACAGCGTTCCTCAAGAATTGTGGAAAGGCGATTTTGTCGGAGCGGCGAAAGCATTTCTGAACAGCCTTCCGGTAAAGGATACGCCCGCGATGGCGGTTTCGTTTGGTATCATTCCCGCTGGTCAACACGCCGTTGGACTTGGATTGGCCGGGGCTGGAAAGATGGCAGAGAAGCTTGATGAACGCCGTCAGGAAAAAGCGTTTGATCTTCTCTCGGCAGATGTAGCCAATCGCAATGCGCTTGAGGGGACGATGCCAGCGCCAGCGCAAGGCCGTACCGGGGTGCGTCCGTTTTCAGATGTTGAACAATTGCCCGCCAGCGCAGTGATTCCTGAAGACACGAAGTTTCCAACGCGAGTTGCAACCGGGCTTCAGACTCCAACAGTTGGGGAGACACAAAACATCCCGATTGACGATCCTCGCCGCCTCGTTGTGCTGCCAAAGCGCAAAGCTATTCGTCGCGCCAACAGCCGCCGGATTACGTTGGGAGAACAAGCCGCGCCAGCGCTGGCGACCAGCCCAGACAGCGCTGACATTGACCGGGTAGCTCAATGGATCGCCAATCAAGACCCCAACGCGGCCATTCCACCGGAGCGAATGGTTGCGGAGATTTCAAAGCAGTATCAATACACCAAAGACGCGGCACAGGCCGTGTACAACGGAGCGGTCCAACAGTTAGGAATTGGAGGTCAAAATGCCAGCGGTCAGCCAAGCGCAGCGCAAGTGGGCGTTCTCGGTCAAGGGAGAGAAGTGGGCCCGCAAACACCACTTCGACAATCCGGGCAAACTGCCCAAGCGGTCCCGCAAGCGGAAGCGCCGAGTCAGCCTCAAGTAAGCCGCAACTGGTTAATCAACATCACGCCTCCGACTACCAACGCAAAAGGAAAGGCTCTGCCGGGCGCCGTTCAGATTGACATGATGCGGGGCGATGTTAATGAGCGCGGCAGCAACCCCGACGAATTGCGCTCTGAGGGCTACGACATTCCAAACAAGGAAGAATTTTTCAAGCTGCCAAAAGGCCGATACACACTCGGTCAGGCTCTTGATTTGTTGGCGCAACAAGCCAACCAAGCTCAAAAGGGGGTGACTCCAAATGGCCAAGAAGAAGAAGGGCGGCAAGCGCTGCTGACCAAACTGTCCCCGGATGCGTTTTTACACCCGTCCGGGGCACCTAATGGAGCGCGCGCCAAAGTGCGCTGGGCGGTCGTCAGCGCTTCGCAAGCCTCGCCGATGGTCAATCGGACCATAAACGAGTTTCAACCCAGCCAGCGCGAGGGCGACGTCGAGGCCAAGGAACTGCGATTCAAGATCGGTAGCAATCCGGACACGTCCATCCTGTTCGAGTCAACCTCGGCTGATCGTGGAGCGCCAACCATTGACGCGCAAGCCATGCGCGCCGTTGCTGGCAACACCCGGCTTTGGGGTTTGATTGACGGCTACAAGGCCAAGACGAAGGGCATCCGCAGGTATCGCGGAGAGGTTCTCAAAAAGGCCGCGCAGATTTCACCGCAGTTGCTCAAGCAGGCGGAATCCATCGAAGACCCGATTCTGGTGTTGATGGCTGATGCGTACGAAGGCGGCAACCGGTCGCAATTCGTTGTCGAGGCCAACCAAAGCGCTTTGCAACGCGAAGACTCAGTGACGCAGAGTGTGCAAGATGCGCGGGCGCTGGGGGACCTGACTCGGTATAGCTTTACCGCGCAAGGCTTGCTGACTTCACAGAGCGCTCAAGTGGCTGCTGAAAAACTGCAAGCAGCGCAACGGCAAAAAGAGATTCGTACGCGCTCAGGCACAGTTGACCTCAAGAAGCTCAGCGCCCGCGTCCAGCGCGCCGCCATGTCGCAAATGGCCCAGCAAGCCGGCATGGATGCGGCGGATTTGATTTACCTCTTTGAAAGCGAACATGGCCAGCGTGTGGTCGGTGAAGTCGTTCGCGCCGCGCCATTGCTGGCCAAGCTGGAAGGGGACTTGAATCTCGGTGTGGATTTGATTGCCGCCTTGCGCGAGCTTCAAATTGGGCTGGAATCCGTTCGCGATGAATCATCCGCTAGTCTTGATGAGTGGCAGAAAAACCGCGCCAACGAACTGGCTGGCGTCCGCAACCAGCTTTCGCCGGAAGCTGAATTGTTGCTGGCGCAGATGGTGATCGCGCAACGCAAGCCCAAAGTCTTACGTGAAGTTCTTGAAACCTATGCAAACACAGCCGCAGTTGAACAAAAACGCCGCGCCGACGCTGAAGGCGGGGACCTCACCGGAGAAGTCAGGAAGCCAATCTCAGGCGGCGAACTCGTCCGCCGTGCCATTCCAGCGGAAAACCAAGCTGGAACT
>ERZ724505.1715-NODE-1715-length-11617-cov-16.988670_pt1 | contig 11617 bp, 20 predicted proteins | sample MGYA00376038_ERZ724505 | MGnify/ENA primary metagenome ERZ724505 (study PRJEB28724, sample SAMN07190884) | wastewater metagenome | isolation source: effluent of sewage treatment plant in Hong Hong | place: Hong Kong | collected 2016-03-17 ... | reverse complement strand
CGAAATAGTCGCCCGGATAAGCCAGCATCGTTTCGAGATTGAAAACTTGGTACAGCCGGCAGGAAGCTCCTTGCTGGTCGCTGGCTTCGCCCGGCTCTTCCTTGTGCGCAGGATCGCCAAGGCCAAAGAGAAGCCAGTCCATAAAGTAATCAAAATGCTTGTGGCTACTCCAGCCGCGCCAGTCCCCTTGGGTGGTGATGCAATCAAGGCAGCGCTCCAGCATGGCGAACGCCGGCCCGCGATGCTCCGAACTCCATTCAATTTGGGGGATGTCGCCGATCAAGCGCCCCGCTTGCTGGATGAGATACCAGTGGTGCCAGCGTTGCCACAGAAACAAATCGGCGTCGAGTAGGTGGGGCAATAGCCATCCGTGTTTTAGGGGTTCACGGAATGAGAATGCGGCATTGGCCTTGCGCGGCTTCGCTGTGCGGATCGTGTTCTGCAACGCGGCCAGATTGCGCTCCAAATGCGGGTTCATAACACGCGCTCGTTTCCATCGCCGAAATTCATGGCGCGGAAATTGCCGGGCACGAGGTTTTGAAACTCCCAAGCGGCCAGTGTCCGGTTTGCGTGGGAAGCCGATTTTTGCACGACTGCGCAGGCAATGACGCGGGTGTCCCGGTGGAGCAGATTAACCATTGCCACTTCGTCACGGTTCGGGTCGAGTCGCGGCTCCATCACCACAACGGGATCGCCGTTGCGCACGGCGGCGGCAAGCGCGCTGTCAGGCTTGTGAGATATGCGAGAGCGCCACGCACTCATTATCAGCGCCACGGGCGTTTCCGCGCTGGCGTTGCGTGCCAGTTGATTCACTTCCGGCTTGGTCATTTCGGAAAGGCTGATAACGGCAACGTCGCCGTCAGGCAGAACGGCGAGCATACAAGCGGGGATGTCTTCATGTTCCTGCTGGAGTCGTTCGGCAACATTCAAGGCAAAGGCGAAAAGGCTGCGCTCTGCGTCAGCAAGGGGGAGGCTTGGGGGAATGGTGGTGTTCATGGGTTAAAAATTGCCCCGCCCGCCAGCCGGCGGACGGCGGACGGGGCTTGCTGTGGTTTGCTTACTCGTCGAACTGAATCAGCCGGCCTTGTTCTTCAATCATTCCGGACATGGCTTCCCGGATCGTGGCGAAGCGTTTGCGGGCTTCCTCGCGAACGTTGGGGAAATCGCGCAAGGCTTGCGCCTTGAGCTTGCTATTGCCCTGCTGGTCAATCAGCGCGGCGCGGGCCTGCGCAATTACCTGTGTCATGCGCTCGTCGCCGAACATGTTGCGCGAGTCGAACGTGTTCAAAAATTCGATCACGTTGCCGATGAGTGAATCCCGAAAGATTTTCGGCTTTTCGCCCGGTGCGGTCGTGAGCTTTTCCTCGGCGTGGCTGATGAGTTCCAAGAATTCCCCGCGCAAGGCTTGCTCAATCTGTTGCGCGGCGTCGGCCATGCGGCGCTTGAATTTCTCCTGCGCCTCGGCTTTCAGCGCGTCCGGGATGTTTTCCGGCACGCTGATCGCCATCCAATACCATTCAATGTTGAACGTGGCTTTGACTGCCTCGGCGTCCGGGTAATCGGCTTCGCGGAACAGCGGGCCCAGTCCGCCCTCCTTCACGCTCTGCCGGGCGCGTTCGATGTCCTGCGGATAGTCTTTGATGAAGTCGGCAAGCTCGTTGTTCTGAATGGCCTGCCAGCCTTGTTGAATCATGGCCTCGACTTCCGCAACGTTCTCCTGCTTGCAAACGAACATGCCGGTGCGGAAATAAGAGGGCATGGCCTTGGACTCAACGCGGCTTTTCAACTGGTTCATGGCGCTGCGCAAGCGGTCGTATTTCTTGGAGCGAATCAAGGTCTTGGTGCTCTTGACTCGGTCGGTGGCAAGGAACACTGCCGGCTCGGCTTTGAGTTCCAACGGTTCGTTGCCGTCGCTCTCGCCGGCCTTGGCCTTGGCTTCGGCCTTGGCCAGCTTCAGGTCGGCAATGTACTGTTCCAACGCTTTAACGTCGGTGACTTTCATGCTGTTGCCCCAGCGGCAAAGCGAGATGGAAAAAAGCACCGTCGAGCGGAACTTTTCGAGGTTAATCACCGTCATTTTGCCCCGCTTGGGCGGCTGCTGTTGCGGCTGTGGCTGCGCTGGTGCGGGCTGCGGTGCGGTTTGCGGTAGTTCTAGTGTGTCTGGCATGGTCTGTTTTCTCCTGTTGGTTTGTTGTGGTTTGACTGCGGTTAATGGTGGACGTGGTCGTGTTCGTGGCCGTGGTGGTGATGATGCAAGCCAAGCGTGCCGTGCTTGTGCTTTGTTTCCACTTTCCCGCCGGCAAGTCTCGCGCTTTCACGCATGAAAGCTTCAGCGCTCAAGTGGTTGGCTGCGCTGATGCGGCTGGTTTCTGATTTGATCGTGCCATCCTGCAAGATCGTTATTTTGATTTCGTCGGGCATAGGTTTCTAGCGTTTGACCATCACATATTCGTCTTGCTTTCCCGGCACCGGGTTCAACTGCCAGCCATTACGCTTGGCCGTCTGTTTGAGAGCCGTGGTCGAGTAAGCGCGTTTGACTTCGTTAAGCTCCCGCAGGGGAGCGAACTGGCCTTTGCCGGTCTGGCAATCCAGCGTTTCGTTGTTCCCGAAATAGATGAGATGCCCGTTCGGGTGCAAGCGGGGCGACAATCCCAATTCGGTCAATGCGGTGAGCATGGTAGGCGGGTCGCATTTGTCGAGGGATACGCCAACGGTGCGAATGGAGTCACAAGGCATAAATCAAGCAAGTTGAAGGGTTCGGCCCAAGTCTTGGGCTTTGTTGATGTCGTTTTCATTGGTGTAAATTCCCACCTTGGCGGCGGAAATGAACTTGCCGCTGGCGTCCTCGCGCAAGCGCTCCATTTTCGCCCCGTTGGCGCGGGCGACGGGCACAACGGACTTGGCGGCGTCGGCAAGGCTGCAATTGAACAGCCAAGCGCGATGGCAGCAGGATTCGATTTCACGGCCAACCCAGCGCCGGGCGTCGGGCTGCGGATCGCTGGCGGGAATCTCATAGCGCTTGCGGTAAAGCTGCCAGAGCGCGGCGGCTTCCTCAGTGGTCGGGTAATCGTAGAAGAATACCCCCAGCTTGAAGCGGGAAAGAATTTCCGGCGTGAGATTGGCCAAGCTGTTACACGTCGCAATCAGGAGCGTGCTTTCCTGCGTCACGCTGTCAACGGTGCGCAGGAGCTTCCGCATGTTCTGCTCCGACTCGCCAACGAGCGAGCCTTTGACCGTGGACATGCTGCCACGCAAAAGGGGAACTTGTGCCTCACCGGCCACACAAGTTGCCGTGTGCGACTTGCCGGCACCGGGCACGCCCAGCAGCAGCACGGCCATAACTTTCTTGGCCTCCGTCCAGTAAAGGAACTGTTCAATCATGGCCTGCGACGTGCCGCTAAGATCACCGCCACCGCCGGCAATCATCTTTTCGATTTCGTCCAAAAATAACACGCCGCGAAAGCGCTGCCGGCCTTTGATGAGTCGCCCGAAAAAGTCTTTCGCGCCGAACGTGCCGGCCAAGTCCTTGAACGTCGTTTCCGGCTGGCTGATTTCCAAGCCGGCGGTGTTCTTCAGGCTGGCCACTTTCAATTCCCACAAGCGCCGGGTATTTATGCCTTCCTTGGTCGTGGCCAGCGCCAGCGATTGCTCAATGGCGAACAAGGAAAGATAACCGGTCAAAGTGTCCACGATGCGCAATCGGTCTTCAGCGGATGGCGTCGGGTAATCGGCCTTGGCTTTGCGCGCGTCGGCAATGGCGCCGTCAATTTTGGCGTCAATGTCCTTGGTGGTCGGTGTCGGTTCTTCAAAGACTGGCACGTCGTTGGCGAGTTCGGGCGGCATGGGCAACGCGGGGCCCAGCAAGATCAAGGTGGTTCCTACGGCCTTCAATTCGTCGCGGCAATTCCAGAGCGCTTGAATGGCGGTGTAGTCACGGAAAGCGGCCTGTGCGTTGTGAATGAAGATGGAGCAACGCTTGGGCTGTTTTTTGGAGATGAGGTCCAGACAAACCACTAAGTTCTGTGTTTCCGCCGGCTCGCCGATTTCCTTGGCGATTTCGCTCGCGGCGGTTTCGATGGGTGTCAGTCCGCGAATGCAATCCCATTGGAGGAAAAAGTCTGCGCGTTCGTTGCGCGTGGCGGCGCAACTGCGGATGGTGGCGGCGGGATCGGCGGTTTCAACGGCGATGATGGGCACGCCTAAGTTGCGCGCCTGTTTGAAGGGGTGTTCTTTGAATGTGGTTTGCATGGTCTTGATTTACTCGGTTTCGTGTTGTCAATCGCGGGCAGGAAAACGCCCGCTGCCAGATATACTAGCAACGGGCTTGATGGTGTCAAGGATGGATTAGGGCTTACGGCTGGTGTTCTTGGTTTTTGCTGGTTTGCCTTTGGCTTTGGCCAAGCCGTAACGGATGAGGTTCACGGCTGCCGGCGCGGTGAAGATCGCAAGGCCAAGCAAGGCGCCGGTGGCCTGCTCGTGGTGCTGGTGTTCGGGGTTAATCATGGCGACGGCCTTTCCTTGCCTGCTGTTTCCGCTGGTAGTTCTGCGCCACAGTGAACGCAATGAGAAGCGTGCAATTCACGACGGCGCCGAGAAAGAAGCCCTGCCAAAATTCGACAGCGTTCATTTGAAAAGTTCGGTTTGGTGTTGGTGGTTGTAGGCTTCCCGGCTGGCCCGGGTGTCCGTGTTCACAGTCTTGGCGACTCTGGCGCCGGAAAGATTGAAGGGCTGGCCGGGGAATTCCCGGACGGTGAATTGCTGGCGTACGTATCCGTAGCCTTTGCACTGCGGGCATGTCTTGCCGTTCTTAATGCGGGCCCCTTCGCAAGTGGGGCAGGTTAATCGGGCAGAGTCTTTGCGTTTCATGGTGTTGGCGTGTTTGGGCGTGGGCAGGGTGGAAGACAGCAAATGTTTCCGGTGTAGCTGATAAGCTGACCGTGGCTTTCGAGGATTTCACCCTTGTCCGTTTTGAATCGGCAATGCATGGCGGACGGCTCCAGCATGGAAAATTCCACAATGGAAAAGCAGCGTCGCGAGCTTTCGCCGTCGAGAATCAGGAGTGCGGTTTCGTTCATGGCGTTACACCGGTTAAGGTTTGGCGTTCGGCTCGGTAGAAGCGTGTGAAGCGCTCGCGCAACGTGCGCCCGTATTGGCGGGGCAAGTGGCCGCAGTGCTCGGCGCACGCGGCAGCACGGATCACGGCCCGGCGGCGTGCGTCCTGTTCGGGAGTCAGTCTCAAGTTTCCGGTTAATGCTTTCATGGTGTAGGATTGCCCGGCTTAGTGTCCCCGCCGGGCGTTGGTGGTTGGTTAGTTCGTCGGATCGGGCTGCCCTTGGTCGGGGTCGGGCTGATTCCGGTTGGCTTTGTAGATCGCCAGCGCAAAGGCGTTCTGTGCGTCGAGGAACAACGTTTGAGCCTCGGCAAGTTGACGCTCCGCGCCTTTGACATACAGCGCGGCGTTGCGCTGCTCGTGAAGCAGCCAAGCGCACTCGCCATTGGGAAGCTGGCCCAAGCTTTCGGCTGCGCAGTAAGCGCTGGTCTGGCCGTCAACGTGGGCGTACCGCCACCCGTCCGGGAAGCGCAGCATAAACACGCCACCAGAGCGAAGCGCTTGGTTGGTGTTGGGGACAGGAACGATTTCAAGGGCGCCCCAAGACCAAAAAGCGGCTTCCGGCGTTCTGCCGTTAAGCATCGTCCACCGGCTGCCGTTCTCCTGCATGTCTTTGGGGCTGGGTGTGGTGGGGGTGTTCATGGTTCAATGACTTCGATGGTCACGCGGATTTTCTTGGCGGTGTTGATGGCCGGGAAAGTCCGGTTGACGTACACATTCGAGAGCGCCTGCGGGGCGCCCTGCGTCTTCGGGGTGTCAAAGCGGACACTCCCGCCGCATTGCTTCGTTTCGGTGAGTTCAACGACAATCTTCTTTTCCATAGGTCTTTCGGTGTTGTTCTGCGGGTTGGTTTGACTCCCGCCCGTTGGCCCGGCTGTGAGTTCAAACAGCGGGCCAAGCGGCGGAAGTCTAACAACGGTTCTTGAGCCATTTGCGGACACGTTTCACGGCCAGCTTGGTGCTTTCTGTCCCCCATTGGATGGGCAGGCGTTCGGGATAGACTGCAAGGATGACAGTCCGGGCGGCGCGATAGTCAGTCGGGCCATACACGCTCGGGATTGGATGCGAGATGTCTTTTGCCTCTGCTGTCGTCAGCTTGTCCCAGTTGTGCAATGCTGCGCTCTGGATGTCTTCGGCAATGCTGGCGGCGAGCGAGTTCACGCCCGCGATGAACGCGGCGCGTAGTTCGGCGCGTATTTCATTCATACTCTTTGGCTGTGGTTGTTCGGTCTTCGGTGTTGTTTTGGTCTTCATGTGGTTTTGTGTGCTGTGGTTGTTGTGGTTGTTGTTTAGGGCTGTCCGTCAAAAGTCAAACCAGCTTCAAGACTGGCCTCCAGCTTGCGCTGCCGGTCACGTAGGCGGCTGATCGCTTCAAGGTTGCTCTCGGTGGCCAGATCGGGCTGCCGGTCGTCCTGCGTCCGCCAGTAGCCTTGCTGGTTGCGCGTGTAGCGCGTGCCGTCAATGTCGGTGAACGTTTCGGGCTTGGGTGGTTTCATTGGTGGTCATGCCCCTTTCTTAATCGCCGCAATGGCTTTACGGTGCGTCTTGATCATTGCCGCCGCATGAGTCTTCCAAAGGCTTGCGGCTTCCTTGGTTACGGCAACGACTTTGAATGAATCCTTGGCCTTTTGCTGATGCTCTGGAGTCATGCCTTCAACCGTCCAAGAGCCGTCAAATTCAATGGTTAGCGCCCCGGCCCCGTCCGGCACTTGTCGCGCCGTGAATGTGCCTTGATAGTAGTCCGCCCGCTCTGCTTCTGCGTTGTTGAGCGCAATCGCCAAGCTTGGCGAGCGTCCCCAGCAATAAGGGCCGATGACAAGCCATTGCCAGCCGTTCGGCGCAAGCTCGCGTTGTAGTTCGCTGGTGATAATCAGGTTTTTCATGGTCTTTGATTCTCCTGCATTGAGCGTTCTGGATGGGTTAAAGGCTTTGTGTGGCTTTGGCGATGGCGGCGCGGGCTTGATTGCAAGCTAGCATTGCTTCAGAGCGTCCAATGGACAAAATGCTTTCATCTCCTCCGGGATTGAATGCAATCGCAAGCTGCTTTTCGGCGCGTTCTAACGCTTGCAAAAGATCGGGCGCGGCGGCGATCAATGCGGCGTTTTGTTCCGGCTCGTTTGTCTCGTCAAGAATTTCAAATGAGCCAAGCGAAGTTTCGATCCGGCAAGTAGTCAGGCTTCTATAACTTACCGGGTGAAGCAGCGTCCCGTTGCCGTTTAATCGCCACGGCCCCGGCGTGTGTTGTGTTTTCGTTGTCTTCATGGTCTTATTTGCTCCGTGTTTGTTGATGTTTCTTGCTTTCCCACATGGGCCAGCACAGGCGCACTATTACCAAAGAACCCCCTTGCTTGTCAATGCTCAATGAAAGAACACACTCGGCGGTGATTGTAAGAGCGGGGAAAAGGGGTGAAGAGGGGCGAAGAAATGTGGGCGAGAGTGCTCTTTTCTTCTCGCTATTGCCAAGTTTGGCGGTGCATTCACTGCTTGGTGGTGAGAATACGCCTAGAAAAGCCGCTCTGTGATGCTTGCAAAGCGTTGGTTGCCAACGGTGACGAAGCAATTTCGATGTTGATGGACTTGCGCGACGTTGTTGGGACCTATGGCGAGGTTGCGTCCTTGCTTGGGGTTTCTCCGTCTGTGGTAACTGAATGGACTCGCGGTCATTGCATTCCAAACAAGGCGTCTCGCCGTGCAATCTGGTTGCTGTGGGCGATGATCTGCCGGCCCGGGCAGATTCGGACGGTCTTCGACATCATAACGAGCGGGCGTTACACGGTGAAGGGGGGTCCGCAGCACGCCGGGCGTGCGGACAAGAACGGGCTGCGGGCGAACTCGTGGAAAGCTGCGCATGACGTAGCGGTTGGAATCGAACCGCCGGTTGTCCGTGGGCAAGGACAGGTGAGCAAGCGCACTGGCTGCGCCCCAACTGGCGAGCGCAAGGCGGCAAAGGCGAAGCGGCGGGCTGAGGCAAAGGCTTTGAAAGCTGCTGCGGACGGTTCAAGCGCCACTTCAGCGCCATTATCAGAAATCGCAACCACAATCTGTTGGGGTGTGCCGGGCAAGCCGTTGGCGTAACTCTGTCATTCACTCGGCGAGCGTTGAAAATACGCAGCTTGCGAATTGAGTATGCACAACATTGGTTGTCTTCGCATTGCCATCTTTGGCGATGCCAGCCTTTGCCGTGGGGTCAATGCGGACAGGAGCGGCGGAAAGCGGTCAAGCCGTGTGTGAATGCAATACTCGGCAGGCCAGCGGGCAAGCATACGCTCGCGAAATGCCCGTCATCGCCATGACGGCGGGCGGCGGTGGGGTCTTGGGGGCACTCCCCCGATCGTACTCGTAATGCCTGCCCCTTTTCTCGTTCCGACGGCTAATCTCGGGTAACATTTCAATCACGTATAGCGATTGCTGCTGTATGTCGGTGTGGAAGTCTCCTTGGGGTGTTTATTGAACTCACTTAGGGAAATGACTGGGTGTGGACTAAGGAAAATGCTGGGGCAGCGTAGGTACAAGCCAACTGTTGTGTCAGATAGCTTGTTTGGCAGGTATCCGCCATGCTGGGATCATCACTGTACGTGTTACGTGATGAAGAATCCTTTGAAGCACTGTGGCGCGGAAATCACCTACTTATACCTGAGATGCTGAAGGCACACCTTAACCATCGGAAGCCTTGGGCTATTGGACGCTGCCCGTTCTCAAGCGCTGTGTCGCGCGTTACGATCCGCTGGGTAACAATGCGGATTATTGCGACACGTCTTTAAGCCAGCCGGTTCGTGAATCACGCTGGCCGTGTTTGGGTGCGTTTGTTTATCTGCCTGCGCAGGGCTGAAGCATTATCAGCCGGCACCTTGAGCGTTCAACGGTTATGATGCACTCCGTTGGCGTGCGGGCAATGCTTGGGCATGAGCATACTGGTGGTGGTGTTGGTGGTTGGTGTGGTACAAAAAGCGGCCCGGGGCTTTTGACCCCGGGCTGGAGTGTTTGTGAGACGGGCTCCGCAGCTCTGACGAACGCCTGAAAAGACGCCCGCCATATCGTTGAGTTGTTTCACCCATCTCACGCGGCTTCATATAGCACGCGCTGGGTGAACCTGTCAACCGGTTATTTTTTCTCCCTGCTGGCGATGATGATCTGGTCATCGGCCTCGCACCAGCCGGCGCGGAATGAGTCTTTGAACTGGCCGACATTGACGGGCATGTCCGCGCCGATGCAACGGCAGCACCAGCCGGCGAGGAAGGCGGGCAGGAGCGGGGCATGGCAGCTGGAGAGTTCACCCCAGCTTTGGCAGACGACGGACCAGCGGATTAACGCGAGGTCGAGGGGAAGCAACAGGGCTTGGTTTGGATCGGTCTGGCCACCGGAACAGTCATGCAGCCATTCCATGCGCTGCTTGTACTTGGTCAGCATCTCCGCTTCGCGCGCGAAGACTTCGCAAAGGTTGGCCAGTTCGTCGGCGTTCCATTTGCCATCGCGGAAGCAGGCTTGGATTCTTTGCTGTCGCGCCGCCAGTGATTGCTCTTGGTCATTCATGGTTTCTCTTCCCTTCTTAGCGGACACCACTCGGGCTGTTTGGCGAACAGGCTTTTCCCTATGGATCGCCCGTGTTCGGCCATGCGCGCCCGAAGTTCGATCTGCTTGTCCCTGATTTTTGGATCATCAGAGAGCGGACTGGCGTTGTTGGCCTCGGGGTGCATGCACACCCACCAGTCCCACACGTTGCCCGGCCCGCCGCGCATCCCGCCTTCGCTTTTCAAATGCGGGCATGGGCTACAGTGATTCTCTCTCCTGCTTGGTATCGTTACGTTTGTTGGCATGTCATTCTCCTTTCCGCTCCCGCCCAATCTACAAGCCTCGCCATAACATAGTAATCCGCCCCGTTGTTGGTGTCGCACAGCAGTAGCTTGTCGTAAAATTCAGGATCGGTTTTGAAGTCGTGCTCTTCGTCATCCAGAATTCTGAAATCCGTTATGGTTGGATGTGCCAGCAACCAAGCGCTAATCTCCAAGCCGCGCGTTACGCCAATGTATATGCCACCGGGACTAAGCTGGGTATCCAGCGGCGTTGCCCATGACTTGTGCAGACAGTTCAGTAATCCGCCTTCTTTCAGCTTGGCCCGGCATTTGATAGGCGTGTCGCGCCAAGTGCTGGAGACGACAATGCGGACGTCGCCCTTTTCGCAACAGCGAATCAGGGTTTGGCACAGGACCGGGTCGGGTTTGGCGGCGCTCCAATTCCGACCGTTGGCAATCATGGTGCGTCGGGTCAATATAACGCCATCAATGTCCAAGAAGATTATTTTCATGGCGCGATTAGATTGCGGTTTGATTCTGCGGCATTCGCGAACGCTTGGGCTTTCTGTTTTAGATTCTTCCGCTGCGTGGCTTCGACCTGACTCAGCGCCCAATCAAGATGATACTCGGGCATGACGTCAACCGTGACTTCAATCGGTCTATCAAGGTGCTGTGGCGAGTAAATCCGCTTGAACATCATGCGTTGGTCATCGGTTAAAGTTTTCAGTCCTTGCTTGATGGTTTCTCTGGCGAATTTAACAATGGTTGGATTCATGGCAGTGGTGTTGGTAGTGAGTTGGCGGGCAGATAAAGCGGGTGAATGGGTTCGTTGGTTTGAGTGAGCTTGAAGTGCATCAAGCGGTGTTCGGCCAGCAGTTGGCGCACATGCCGGGAGCGGTTCTGATGCGCGCCGTGATTGCCCCAGCACGCGACAATCAGTTGCGACTGCCCGGCACAGTCCAGCAGGTGCTTGTCGTTTTCCACCCCCACCGGTTCGGCCTGCGCCTTCATCTCATTGGGGTCGGTGGCCCGGTACGCAAACAGGTTGGTCATCAACATGCGTGTGAATCCCCATTGCTTGGAGAAGTCAATGAGCCGGCGGATGGTTGGATCGTTGATCGTTTCATCCGCCGTGCTCGGGTTCAGGCCGATGAACATGATGGTGTTGCCGGTGAAGGGCCTTTCGGCAAAGGAAAACTCCACCGGCAACAGCCGGGTCAGCACGTACCGATAGTTTCGGCAGGGTGAAAAGATGCAGCGCATATCAGTTCGTCATCCAGTGCGACATAAGATAAAATGGCCGGAACCCGGCGTGCATATCGCCCGGAAGCTTCCGGTTGGACAACCAGACCATCCGGATTCTATCTTGGCCGTCGTATATCTCTGGATAATCAAAGAAGGCGTGGGCTATTTCCTTTTGATCCTCCGTTTCCGCCGGGAGCAATAGTGTGTTGGGTGTGGTGTCCAGCATCATGAACGGGGTCATCAGGGACCAATTTCCGTCGTTAATGGCGCATGGATCACTCCCGGTATGATGCTGGTTTTGTTTGGCCATGTGTAAATTATGACAGCGGGGTATTCTCCACACCGCGCGCCAAGCGGTCCTTGGTGCGAGCATTGAGCGAGTTCAACGCCTTCTCACAATTCACGATGGCGTCCGCAGTCTCCTGACTGGGCAGCTTGGCGTACAGGTTCTTGAGCCGGTCAATGAGCATGG
>ERZ724505.1714-NODE-1714-length-11618-cov-5.561273_pt1 | contig 11618 bp, 12 predicted proteins | sample MGYA00376038_ERZ724505 | MGnify/ENA primary metagenome ERZ724505 (study PRJEB28724, sample SAMN07190884) | wastewater metagenome | isolation source: effluent of sewage treatment plant in Hong Hong | place: Hong Kong | collected 2016-03-17 ... | reverse complement strand
GCGGTGGCTTCGGCCTCGATGCAGCGCCCGAGCTCGGCGCGGTAATACACCGGGAACTGCGGCGGGCGCCAGATTTTCCAGCCCTTGCTCAGATACGGCGAATTGGTGGTGATCAGAATGGTCTGCAGCGGTGCCCCGGCTTTGCGGGCAATCAGGCCGACCGAGCCGAGCATCGGGCTGACCGGTTGGCGCGTGGTGCGCGTGCCCTCGGGGAAAACCATCAGCAGATTGCCGCGTTCGACGGCATCGATTGCGGCGCGGAACATTCCGTGCGGGTCGCGGTTGGAGACGTAGCCGGCCAGATGGGCGCCGGCGCCAAGGAAAATATTGGTGCTGATGCTGGCTTTCATCAGGCAGATCGCGCGCGGTATGCGCGACAGCACCAGGAACGCGTCGATCAGGCTCGGATGATTCGGGACCAGCAGCATGCGGCGGCGCTGGTTCAGCTGGTCGAGCGCGCGCAGGTCGAAATACATCAGACGGCAGGCGGAAAGGCTGGCGAGCAGTAGCCAGCATACGGCACTGATGCCGAATTGCACCACCGGCTGGCGCAACTGCCTGGGAGCCAGCAGCAAGGGCAGCGCGGCAAGCGTTGCCGCCAGCAGCAGGGCACCCAGTCCGATCAGATTGAAGTAATACAGCAGGATCTGGACGATGCGGATACAGCGATTCAATGTGGACACCTACGCGCCGGCGGTGCTGAACTCGGGCACTGTCCGGCAGTTGCTACGGAAACTGTTCTGACGGCTACCTCAAGCGCGCCACTACCTGGCGGCCAACCGGGAAAATTCGGGACCCCGGGGCTGGCTGGCCGCCCGTGATTCTAGTGTATAATCCGCGCTTGTGCAGTGAAACCATGTAACAAAAAGACATCGCCTCATGTTAGAAGAAATCGTCAAAACCTATCTTGTAAACGCCAAGCATATCGACACCGCCAAGTTCGATCAGCCCAATCTGCAAGTCTCCGATCTGGGGCTGGATTCGCTCGACATGGTGGAAATGCTGTTCGAAGTCGAAGACCGCTGCGGCTTTCAGCTGAACGACCCGATGCGCTATCTGGACATGAGCTTTGCCGACATGCTCGCCGATATCGAATCGCAGATCCGCGCCAACAACAACGGCGCACTGCCGGCGCTGACCCTGGAATCGGGTCGCTGATTTGACCAGGGTTCTGATCACCGGAATGGGAGCCATCTGCCCGCTCGGGGTCGATCGGCACCAGACTTTCGCCGCGGCGCTGGACGGTAATTGCGCCATCCGCGCGGCAGCGCCGGAAATCGCCAAATGGCTGCCGCATGTGGTGGTGGCTCCTGCCGCCGCCAATCCGGAGCAACTGCTCGACAGCAAATACGCCGCGCTCGACCGTGCTACCCAGTTTGCGCTGCTGGCCGCACACGAGGCGATGAGCGAAGCCGGCATCGGCGCCAAGCCGGAAGATGCGCACCGCTTCGGCGTTTACGCCGGCGTTGGTTTCGGTGGCGCACAAACCGTCGATTCGCTGTACGAACGTTTTTACACCCTGCTGCACGATAGCTCCCAACCCGGGCGCAACCCCACCGTGATGCATCCGCTGTCGGTGCCGCGCATGATGGCCAATGCGCCGGCTGCACTGGTATCGATGCGTTATGGCCTGAATGGCCCGAGCAATACCTATTCGGTCGCTTGCGCATCGTCGGCAGTGGCGCTGGGCGAGGCGTTCCGCGCGATTCGCGACGGTTATCTCGACGCCGCAGTGGTGCTCGGCACCGAAGCGATGCTGACGCCGGGAGCGCTGATGGCATGGAATGCGCTGCGGGTGATGGCCAGGCCGAATGCCGCCGATCCGGCGCGCAGTTGCCGGCCATTTTCCAAGGACCGCAACGGCTTCGTACTCGGCGAGGGTGCGGCCGCCATCGTGCTGGAAAGCGAGGCACGTGTCCGCGCCCGTTCGCAGCGGGTGCTGGGCGAGTTGTGCGGTTACGGCTGCAGCAGCGATGCCGATCACCTGACTGCGCCATCGAGCGTCGAGCAGGTGCGGGCGATGCGGCAGGCGCTGGCCGATGCCGGTATGCAGCCGGCGCAGATTCAATATCTGAATGCCCACGGCACCGCCACCGATGCCGGCGATGTGGTGGAAACACAATCGATTCGCACGGTATTCGGCGCTGCTGCAGACCGCCTTGCCGTCAGCTCGACCAAGTCGATGCATGGCCACCTGATCGGCGCCAGCGGCATTCTCGAATTTGCCATTAGCGTGATGGCGCTGGAGCAGGGCGCGTTGCCGCCAACGGCGACGCTGGAAGTGCCCGATCCGCGCTGCGATCTGGATTTCGTACCGCTGACCGCGCGGCGCAATGTCGAGGTCGATGCGGTAATGTCCAACTCGTTTGCTTTCGGCGGCAGTAATGTGTCGCTGGTGGCGCGCCGGTATCGGGCATGAGCGACGCCGGCTACCACTATCCGATCGTGCTCGACCGGGCCGGCATCGAAGCGCTGATCCCGCATCGCGGTGCGATTTCTGTCTGTCAGCGGCTGACTATCGATACGCCGCACGATTATCGCGGCATGGCGCGCTGGTCGCTGGATAACCCGATCATCGCGGGACATTTTCCCGGTATGCCGATCGTCCCCGGCGTGATGCTGATCGAGGCGATGGCACAGCTGGCGGGCGCCGGCCTGCTGCGTGGCGACCCGTATGTCAAAACGCTGCCGTCGGATTCGGTCGGGGTGCTTGCCGGGGTGCGCAATTGCTGGTTCAAGAGCCCGGTATTGCCCGATACCGATGTGCTGTTCCAGATCCACTGCCGGCAGATGGCGCCGCTGCTGGTGCAGGTAAACGCCCAGATCAGCGTGGACGATACCGAAGCCGCCAGGCTGGACGTGGTGATCGCCTACGCACCGCGCGAGCAGCTGTTCGCGATCCCGGCCTGAGTGGCCGTTGCCGGCCCGTTCAGGGCTGGATATCCACCTGCGTTTCCGAACGACCCAGAACCCACGCCATGGCAAGGCCGGCCGAGGTATAGCTGTGTTGCGCCACCAGCGGGCTGTCGGCGTAAACCGCACCGCGCAGCGTATCCTGGCGCAGGTAGGCGCCGAACCAGGTGTTGTTGAAGCGCTTCGACAGCGACAGCAGCAGCTGCATTCCCCCGTAACCCCCTTTGGCATCGTAGGCCGGCCGGCTGGCGGTCGCATATTGCGGCGCCACGCTGTAGAAGTAGGCGTTCTGTCGCTTGGTTGCGAAAATCGGGCCGGCGACGACGCCGAGCGCCCAGCCCGGTTGCCCGAACACATCGTTGAAATCGGCGTTGAGATTGGGCGAGAAAATCGTGCCGACGTCGCGGCGCGGCGCCCTGATGGTGACTGCTTCGCGCAGCGGCAGGCGCAGTTTCACGAATGGCACATTGCCGCTGCTGCGCCACAACGTGATGTCGGTCTGCAACCCCAGCTCCACGGTCGGCTGCAGGTCCGGCATGTTGGCACGCGCAGCGACGTCGTCGCTCCTGGTCGGTGGCGACGCCGATGCGCTGACGGTCAGATCGACGCGGTCGCTGTCGAATAGCTGGCCGCGCACGCCGTGACGATCGGCTTTGAAAATGTCGCCGCGATAAGTGAAATAGGGTAGTGGCAGGACAAACTGATGGGTCTTGTCGGCGCCGCGGTAAGCCGGCAGCGTCAGCGCGGCGACGCCGATTCCCGCTTCCCACAGCGGCGCCTGTTCGGCGCCGCTGCCGGCGCTGTAGCAGCACAGCGCTGCCAGTAGTGCCGGACCCCAGTCTTTCATGCTGCTTGCTCCGGTAGTGGTTTGAATGCCAGCGCTTCGATTTCCACCAGCAGATCGGTGCGACAGACGTCGGCCTGCAGGTAGGCTGCCTCGATAGCGTTGCCGACCAGTTGTTCCAGCGTGGTGCGTACCAGCGGATAGTCGTGTGCGTGACGCACGTAGACGCGGTAGATCAAATCCTGCAGCGCGTATGGCGCAGTCGGGTGGCGGAGGTTGGCCTGCTCGATCAGTATCGCCAGATTGGCGACGGTTTCCCTGGTCTGCGCGATTACGTCGCCATGATGCAGCGTTGCATGGCCGACAATGCTGGCGGTGCCGGAAATGAACAATACCTCGTTGTTACCGTTATTGATCGTGGCAGCGCGGGTAAAGGTCGGGCTGCGCGGTCCGTATTCGGCCGGGTAGGCAAATGCGCTGACCTGGCGCGGGTTTTCGATCTGGTGCGCCGGCCGGCGCCCGGCCATGAAGGCGATCGACAACGGGCCGTGTGGCACTCCCAGAGCGCAGGCCACCGGGCTGCCGGCAACCGGGCGCTCGAAGGCGACGAATGCCTGATGGCGACCGATATTGAATTGCCGATAGCGCTCCAGCCCGCATTCCGTTGCATGAATGCGCGGCAGATAATTCCAGGTACGCCACAGGTAGGGGAAATCCTGCGCTTCCAGCAGTGCGAATATCTGCCGGTAGGCGCTTTCAGCCGCCAGTAGCAGCGGCGATTGATCGGCGCTGTGCGTCAGCCGGCTTTCGTCCAGCTCGATGACGCCGAAAAGGAGCGCATCGTTGCGGCGCAGCACGATGTCTTCAAAGCATTCCTGGATGCAGGGACTGCCGCTATGCCAGACTTCGCACAGCGCCTTGCTGCCGTCCAGCAACGGCGTGGCAATCCGCTGCAATGGCCCGTCGAAACCGTCCAGATCCGGCAGCGGCCCGATGCAGTGCATGCCGAGCATCAGCGGGCCGGCAATGCCTGTCTGGATGGAGGGGGCGTCAGAGCAAAACTGGCTGAATTCTAAACGGCTTGCAACATTCATTTCTGGTTTGGCGGTGAGGGTACGCTGCCGTTTGCCTGCATCTTCCGCAATGGCCGGTGCGTGGAGCCGGGTGCGCACTCTGCGCCCGCCTTTCTTTTGATCCAAGGCGTAATGATCGCATGAAGTAGGCCGGATTGATGCAGTGTTTGTCGATTGGCTTGATCCGGCTCAGTGCTGGCGCAGGCAGTACGGATCGCTGGCTGTGGCTGATCGTTTCTGCCGCCGCATGCGTGCTGTGCGGCCGGCCAGCGCGCCGATCCCGCTCTGAGCCGAATTGCCAGCGCGTTCGATGACCAGCCTGGGTTTTCCCGTCGGATGCACACGATGCTGCGGGCTTGAGTCGAATCAGGGGCGGGCGGCGCCGAAGTCGGCGAACAGCTGGGCAACGATGACGTCGTTGACCGGTTTGCCGTAGAAGTTCACGCCAATCGCCTCGGCACGCTGGCGCATACCGCTCTGGATATTGGCGGTGAGCATGGCGATAAATGCCTGCGGTTGCAGTTGCTTGAAACGGGTGGCTGCTTCGATGCCGTTCAGCCCCGGCATGTTGACGTCCATCGTCACCAGATCGACTGTAGTGCCGGTGGCCAGCGCCAATGCCTGATCGCCACTGTCGGCCTCGATGTAGTCCCAGTCCGGGTGCAGGTCTTCCATCAGCGCCTTGATCAGCATGCGCGACATTCTGCTGTCGTCGACAATCAATACCCGTTTTGTCATGGTTTAAGCGTCCACTGGCTGCAATGGGCTTTGTAGTTTAGACAATTCGGCTGCGCTTTGTTTATTCGAACTGGATCGAGTCGATTTCGATCTTGCCGCTGTAGCCGTCCCAGAACGTCAATTGCAGTGCATCGACCGTTTGCAGCTTGAGCTCGCTGCCAAAAGCGCTGAACGGAATACGGATGGTCTGATAGCTGGTGCCGATTGCCTGTGGCGTGAGGCTGGCAAATAGCCTGGATATTCCGCCCAGTGCCAGATGAAAGTGCTGCTGCTCGCCTCCGGCACCACCGCGGATGCGCAGCACCAGTGCCTGATAACCGGCCAGGCTGCGGCCGATGCTGCTGCCGAAGTAACCATCGTTCCTGTATGCCAGTGTCAGCGCACCATTGGCAAACTGACCCGCACCCTTGCCATTGGCGAAGCTGTTACCGCCAGTCCATTGGCCGAGTGCGTTGGTCGCGTATTTGCTGCGATTGAAATCATCCAGCAGCAGTGGTGCGGCCACCGGCGGCGGGGCCACGACGTTGCCTCCGGCGCCGACCCGGAATGCCTGCAGCGTCAGCCAGCCGCTGGCGTCGCGATCCTGCTCCAGATTGGCCAGCTTCACCGGCTGGGCGTTGCCCAGCGGGTTGGCTATCTGCATGACCAGTCGGTAATCGCCATCCGGCAATGCCGGCGCTGCGATTTCCAGCCGCCGCGTTACGACGCTACCCGGCTGGATCGCCGGCAACGACCAGTCGGCCTGCCATTGTTTGACAATATTGCCGTTGCCATTGATTGCCGCGATGCTGACCGGCCAGTTGTAATAGAACGGAGCCACGCCATCGTTGCGCAATTGTACCTCGGCCAGCAGCGGCGCACCGCTGGCGCTATCCGGCACACGCGCCGCAGCGGCGCTGAGCTGGTAACCCAGTTGCCGGTGTGCTTGCAGGGCATTGTTGTAGACCGTGCCATTGCTGGCTCCGGTTGCGAACAGCCAGTGGTTCAGCAGCCAGCTGGCGTGGGTGGTATAGGTGGCCTGGGTGAAGCTCTGTCCGATATTGTTCGGCCACTGGTTGAACAGGCTGTCCTGCAGCGGCGGCGCCACTTCACCGCCAATCGGGCGGGTTTGCCAGATGTTGCTCAGGCCGGCGGCGCCGAGGGTCGGCCAGAAATGCCAGTCGGTACTGCCGATGGTCGAATCGGCATACATATCGTCGTGATAGCCGAAACGGTCCAGCAATGCGCTATCGCTGCTGGCCGGCACACGCAGCTGGATATGGCTCTTGTGGAACGCTTGCTGATAGGCCTGCAGCAGCAAGGTGCGGTTGGCGTCGTTCATGCCGCGCGTGTCGTACGGATAGGTATGCCATTCACCCCAGAATCCATACAGGCCGGCGGTAACGAAACCGATGCGGGCATCGCCGTCGTAGCGCGCGCCGAATGCGGCAATGAAGCGGCCCAGCGCGTCGATCAGCCGGCTGTCGTTCCAGTCCGGCATCAGGCTGATGCCATTATTATCGTAATCGTCGTAGCGATATGTGGTCAGCCCGGCGTCGAGCAGGTATTGCGGGATGCCGGTCGGCTCGCCCGGGGTATCGAGCTGGATGCGCAGCACCGCCTGATGGCCGCGCTGGGCGATGGTGTTCAGATGCTGTTCCAGCGCGCTCCAGTCAAACGAATCCGGCCCGCTCATCAGGCTGCGCAGCGGCAGGTTGAAATACTCCATGCTGTGCGGAAAGCCGGCATAGCTGCCTTCGTAGGGAATAAAGCCGCGCAGCGGATTGCTGTCCAGCCCGGCGACATTGCTGCTGTAATTCAGTGCTTGCCACTGGCCGTCACCGGCCCAGCTGGAGCCGATCAGGCTGAACAGAAGCGAGGCGAGGGCGGTGATTTTCTTCATGGCGTACATCCGGGTGGGCTGGCAGGACACGATGGTTTCTGTACACATGCTAACGCACATATCAATATATTAGTAGTTATTAATGTATTCGGATGTGCGAATTGATCGGGCGAATTGCTTCAGCCCTTGCTGCTGCCTGTTTGAAGGTGCTGCGACGGGGGTGGGGCGTGTCGGGTATTACTGCGACTGGATGCGATACACTGCCAGGTTGCCGAGCCAGTTCGGCAATAACTCGATCCGTTCGCCATGGGTGAGAATGGCGCGTTCAAGAATCTTCACGCCGTGGCCATGGCAGAAATCCTCGAAGTCATTGATGGTGCACAGGTGCACGTTCGGCGTGTCGTACCACTGGTACGGCAGGGTTTTCGATACTGGCATGCGCCCGGCGATGATCTGCCAGCGATTGCGCCAGTAGCCGAAGTTGGGGAAGGTGACGATGACCTGGCGGCCGACGCGCAGCATTTCGGTAATGATTTTTTCCGTCTGATGCACTGCCTGCAGCGTTTGTGACAGGATCACATAGTCGAACGAATCCGATTCGAACGTCGACAGCCCGCCTTCCAGATCGTTCTGGATTACATTGATGCCGTTCTGCACGCACGCCAGTACGTTGGCATCGCTGATTTCCACGCCATAGCCGCGCGCTGCCTTGGTATCGTGCAGCAGTTTCAGCAGCGTGCCGTCGCCGCAGCCGAGGTCGAGCACGCTGGAGTCGCGTTCGACCAGATTGCTGATCAGCTGGAAATCGTGGCGGATTGGGGGATTCGACACGGCTTACTCCGTCGCGATATTGGCAATGTACGCCCGCATCAGCGCCTGGTATTGCGGGTCGGTCATCAGGAAGGCGTCGTGGCCATGCGCCGATTCGATTTCGGCGTAGCTGACGTCTTTTTTGGCGTCGAGCAGCGCCTTGACGATTTCGCGCGAACGCGCCGGCGAAAAGCGCCAGTCGGAAGTGAACGATACCACCAGAAACTTTGCCTGCGCCTGTTGCAATGCGCGCGACAGCTTGCCGCCGTAATGGCGTGCCGGGTCAAAATAATCCAGCGCCTTGGTCATCAGCAGGTAGGTATTGGCATCGAACACACCGGCAAAGCGGTCGCCCTGATAGCGCAGATAGGATTCGATTTCGAATTCGACATCGAAACCGTATTTGTATTCGCCGGATTTCAGCAGCCGGCCGAATTTCTCGCCCATGCCGTCATCCGACAGATAGGTGATGTGGCCGAGCATGCGCGCCAGCCGCAGCCCGCGCTTCGGTACCACATCATGTTCGTAGTAATTGCCGCCATGGAAATCCGGGTCGGTCAGGATCGCCTGGCGTGCCACGTCGTTGAAGGCGATGTTCTGTGCCGTCAGTTTCGGTGCCGAGGCAATCACCAGGCAGTAGCGCACCCGTTGCGGAAAACTGATGCTCCAGCGCAATGCCTGCATGCCGCCCAGGCTGCCGCCAATTACCGCCGCCCATTGCTGGATGCCGAGCAGATCGGCCAGCCGTGCCTGCGATTGCACCCAGTCGGATACCAGGATCAACGGGAACGCCGAACCGTAAGGCTTGCCGCTTGCCGGGTCGATGCTGGAAGGGCCGGTCGAGCCGTGACAACCTCCCAGATTGTTGAGGCCGACGACAAAAAAACGGTTGGTGTCGATCGGTTTGCCCGGGCCGATCATGTTGTCCCACCAGCCGGGGTTTTTGTCTTCGGCCGTGTATTTGCCGGCCAGATGATGATTGCCCGAAAGCGCATGGCAGATCAGGATTGCATTGCTGCGCGTCGCGTTCAGCGTGCCGTAGGTTTCGTAAACCAGATCGTAGGCAGGCAGCACCGCGCCGCTGCTTAGTTGCAGCGGGGTGTCGAAATGTGCGGTCTGGGGTTTGACGATGCCTACGGATTGCGCGTCGCTCATTGGCTGGCGGGGGCTTCTAATTCTTGACCGGGGAATTATAGCGGGATTCCAGCCGCCACCATAGCCGCATTCCCAGTAGTAGTGCCAGCCATGTCGCGTAGATCGCCGGCTGGGTGATGTCCTTTTTCACCAGCCACCAGTAGTGCGTCACTGCCAGCAGCGCAATCGGATACACCAGTTGGTGCAGTCGGCCCCAATTGCGCTTCAGCCGGCGCATCATCGCATCGGTTGAAGTCAGCGCCAGCGGCAGTAGCAGTACGAATGCGGAAAAGCCGACAGTAATGAACGGCCGTTTATATACATCCTTGACGATACCGTGCCAGTCGAAAAACCGGTCCAGCCAGATGTAAGTGGTGAAATGCAGGCAGGCATGGAAGAAAGTGAACAGCCCGAGCATGCGCCGCAGTCGCACCAGCCAGCTCCAGCCGCACAGGCGGCGCAACGGCGTGATGCACAGCGTCAGCAGCAGCATGACCAATGTCCAGGTGCCGGTGGAGCGGGTAACGAATTCGATCGGATTGACGCCGAGCCGGCCGGTGGCGCCGAACAGCACCAGGCGCAGCAGCGGCAGCAACGCGACAACGAACAGCAGCGCCTTGATGCGGCCGATCCGGGCAGGGGAGGGGCTCATGACAGCAATTCCGGTTGCGGGATGCTGCTTGGTCGTTGCAGCTGCCGTCGGCTTACGCCGTCAGTGGCCTTTCAGCGCATAAATTCCCGGAGCGTTGCGCCAATAGCCCTTGTAGTCCATGCCGCAACCGAATACGAAGCGGTCCGGCACGTCCACGCCGACAAAATCGGCTTTCAGTCCCGGGCGGGATTTGCGGTCGTGCACCTTGTTGACCAGCACTGCGGTCAGCACTTCGTGCGCGCCCTGTTCGTAGCAATAATCGACGATTGCCGCCAGGGTGGTGCCGACGTCGAGAATATCGTCGACGATCAATACTGTGCGGCCGCGCATGTCCTGCGTCGGCCGCACGCGCCAGTCGAGGCAGTTGCCATCCAGCTCGTGGCCGTAGCGGGTAGCGTGCAGGTAGCTGGTCTGTAGCGGAAAATTCAGTTTGGTCAGCAACCGGCCTGCGGTTACCAGCCCGCCGTTCATGACGGTATAAATCAGCGGATTGGTGCGGCCGAGGCGTGCGGTGATGGCTTCGGCCATGTTCTCAAGTGCGCTCTCCACCTGTTCGGGCGGACACAGGCAATCGGCTTCGGCGTAGCTTTGACGGATTTCTTCGAGGTTGACGGACATGTGCGGTGAGTGATTATTGTTTAAGCTTGTTAAGGCTTTTTAGCAAATGGCGACAGATTATCCAAGGATGGCTCATGGCAGTCTATGAACAGCGTCACCCCCTGATTCAACACAAAATCGGCCTGCTGCGTGCCAGCAAGACCGGCACCAAGCAATGTCGCGAGCTGGTGGCGGAAATTGCCCGCTTGCTGACTTACGAAGCGACGCGCGATTTGCCGTTGGAGCCGGCCACGGTCGAGGCCTGGTGCGGCAATGTCGAAGTCGAGCAATTGCAGGGGCGCAAGCTGACCGTGGTGCCGATCCTGCGTGCCGGTCTGGGGATGCTCGACGGCGTGCTGGATGTGATCCCGTGCGCCAAGATCAGCGTGATCGGCATGAGCCGCAACGAAGCGACACTGGAGCCGCGTCTGTATGTATCGAAACTGGTGCCGCACATCGAGCAGCGACGTGCGCTGCTGGTCGATCCGATGCTGGCGACCGGCGGTTCGCTGTTTGCCGCGATCCGGTTGCTGAAGCAGGCGGGCTGCCAGCATATTCGTGCCATGGTACTGGTGGCGGCGCCGGACGCGATCGCGCGGCTGGAACAGCAATATCCGGATGTCGATGTCTACACCGCGGTGATCGACAGTCATCTGGACGCCAATGGCTTCATCGTTCCCGGCCTCGGCGATGCCGGCGACCGGATCATGGGTTCGGTCGAGAGTTGATGCTGTGCAACGGTTTGCCTGATGTGTCGGCTGTGGTAAAGTTCGCCGCGTCTTAGGGGAGTAGCCGTTCCGCGCCATCGACCGCGATGCGATGACGGAAGCCTCTGTCAACATACTTGCCCGCCTGGGCATGGCAGATGCAGCTCTGGCGTCGAATATCGACGTTCTGGAATTTTCAGCCCGCAATGGAAATTGAACGCGAAGGCAAGCCGCAGACAGTGCTGTTGCACGGCAAGGCGTAGCCGACAAAGTGCAATTTCCATTGTGGGCTGAAAGCCTGGCAAGACTTGAGACTCGTGCATGCCGGCTTGGGGCCGTGGCATGGCGAGTCTCCGTCCATGCCACGGCCCCGAGGAAAATCATGGAA
>ERZ724505.1713-NODE-1713-length-11625-cov-6.164650_pt1 | contig 11625 bp, 9 predicted proteins | sample MGYA00376038_ERZ724505 | MGnify/ENA primary metagenome ERZ724505 (study PRJEB28724, sample SAMN07190884) | wastewater metagenome | isolation source: effluent of sewage treatment plant in Hong Hong | place: Hong Kong | collected 2016-03-17 ... | reverse complement strand
AACGGAGGGTGCTAGGTGGCGCAGCCAATCAAGCTACAACGCGACTGGCTGTTGACCGAAGATGAGTATCCAGGCAGGTGGCTGCTGTTTCGCAGCGATGGCAGGATGTGGGTGTTTGTGGCGTATCTGCGGGCGTTGTATTACTAGGCTGCAGTCACTACGCCGCGTCGTCTGCGCAATGTGGGCACAGCCCCGTCTCATCATCCGCGCAGGGTCCACACAGCGGACGCTTACATCGGCATACACCTTTCGTTGAGTTGGTGCAGAAGGTGCAGACCGAGCGGCGAGACTTCTTCGGCTTGGTTGGCTTCGCGGTCTCGGCGGCGTCTTTGTCGAGGAGTGCTTTCAGTTTCTGCGCCGGGGTGACAGTCGATTTGACTAGAGGTAAATCTAGGTCATCCTCGTCGAGAACAGCAGGCAATGCGTCTACCAACTCGATGAGTCCCGGATTGACATAGCGCCGTCGTCCGTAGACCTCGGCGCAGTGCGACGAGCAGTAGCTACCGAGCCCGGTCAGCTCGTTGCCGCAGGGGCAAGTCGGAGCGTCTTCGTTGTGGTCGGGGCAGATGCGATCGTGAGTGTGGTTGTCGCAGAGTAGGCAAGTATGGGTGTTGTCAGTGTTGAGGGTGAGCATGTGGGTCTCCTTTATGCCTGGAAAACGTGTCGCAGGGTGCCGGTCATCTGCTCAGGATCGATGGCCAAGCCGCGAACATGAGTCAAACCGCAATCGATAGCAGCCAGGCGAATTTGACGTTGCTCAGTCTCGCTGAATGAAAGGCCGAACATCGGGACTTCCACGTAAATCAACCCGCCGCCGAAGTGAACTCGACACTTGACGGCGAGAGCCTTAAGCGTCTGTCGTAGTTTTGCGGTAGCTTCTTTCGTGTTCATCGTCATCACCCTTTCTATGTACTGAGTATTCGGCGCCACCCAAACTTTGTCAACAACCTTTCTGAACTATTTCACAAGTGCCCGTAACCCTTCGATTCTTAGTTCAGGTCAACGCTTGATTTGGATGGGCGCAGGTCGATGTAGACCTTCGCTCACGCCGCGCAGAGGTCGTCCGCATCGCTGGCACGTCTTGCCGTCGTTGCCACGCTGAGGCATCAAGCAGTCGCAGGGCTTGGGTGGAATAATGTCAGACCTCATTCCGGTTTCCTCTTGACGATTCTCAGATAAGGTGCTTTCGGCACCGTCGAGAGCCCACCACGCAATCGAATCTGCTCAAGCGTCGGGCCGATGTCTTGAGTGCTGAGCCCACGCTTCAACCCAGCTTGCGAGATCGATGCGGTGACGCAGGCTGGAAACTGATCGCCGAGCACTTCGGCAGCGATGGCAAGATCGATTTTCGTGTCGGTGCCCCGAACCAGCTTCAACGTATGCGTTGCACCAACAGCCACCGCGCCGCGATCTTCAACGCGACGAAGCAACGCAGCTCGCGCAGTCTCGCAGGCCCGCTCAGCAGCTTCTAGGTTGACGAAAGCGTCGCCGATCTGATCGTCGGTGAGAGCCTCAATTGCTCGCGCGTTGTCGCTGCCGAGATCAAGCAGCCGACGAATTGCCCCGCCTTGCGCGGGGCAAGCGTCAAACGCACTACAGCCACCACACTGAGGCCCACGAGACAACACCAACGTCCCTTGCTTCGTCGCCGCCTCGCAAAGCTTGTCACCCCATCTACACAACTCGGCGTAGGTGATTTCGGCGTCGTTGATGTCGTCGGGTACGTCGTGCGTAAGCCACCACATCAGGCGAATGCGTGAGGGTGTCCAGAGGGTAGCCCTCGGGCCTTTTTCCAGACCTGAGCCGTAACAGCGCCAACACTCACCACCGTTGATTGTTTTCTTGCCGAGACACTCCTCACACCTATCCTTCTTCTGACGCAGCCGCACAGCCATCCAGGCTAGGCCCAGAAGCTGCCCCGACTCACCAGGCATCGGGAGCGCACCCCTAGCTTGCCCACGTCCCGTCTTCAGGTCGCCGACAGAGACCACATCGCCGTCGATGCGCAGCATGTCAGCCGTGCCAGCCAACCATCGCGGACCTGGCAACGATGGGTAGTCACGTTCTAGATATTGCCCGCCGTAGATCGCATCGTCACCGTCGAGATCAGCGGCCATCGCGATTTCGTAGAGAGGATCGACACCACCAAACCACGCGAGCACTTTCGCCGGTAGTTGACCGCATTGCAACTTGACCGCATGCTCGGCGACACCAGCATCGGCATATGCTGAGCGGGGTGAGGTTACACGCGGTATCAGGGCACTGCCGCGACAGGCGAGAAATCGATCAATACCGGAGGCGGTGATGAAGGGGAAGTGGGGGGTCACGCAGTGATTGTACCGCGGCACTGACGGGATGTCAAGAGGATTAATTGCCGTCTGCCGCGACAATGCGGCTTGCCTTTGATGTCATCTCGGCATACAGGACGGCGCTGCGCGGTGGACACATCACACCTGTCTCTGCGTCATCGTGGTGCTCATTTCCACAGCCTCGCAGAGCATCGTCGATTGAGCTGCGCCGACGTTGCGCAGGCAGCAGAGGCGCGTCCGAAGAGGCGCATGCTGCCGTGTCTAGAAACGTACTGTACAGCCCTTGTTCAGGGGCAAGTAGCCGCCACAACACACCAGTCCAGCGACGCGGCTGCCGTGCGGATTTGTCGCGGTGAAGTGGCTACCGATTTCACCTCGACTGCAACCCCACAGCACCGGATCGCCTTTGACGACCGCGGAAAAGCCCATGTTCGTCAGCGTGTTGACGACCTGATCGTCGGTGGCTGGGCAGCCAGTCAAGGCAAAGCAGAGCAATAACCAGTGGCGCATCGTGGTGTCCTTCCTACTCCGGCGGATAGAGCCCTTCGCGGATGTGGTTAGCCAGCGTATCCTGCCGCGGCGCAGTCGCAAAGTCGTCGCCGACGCTGTGCAGCAGTTTCGACGCCTCGACGATGATCTCGGCCAGCACTGCGGCATCTGCACCATCGCAGACCTGTTCTGCCGCTTCGCTGAGCTTGGCTTCGATCTCGCGGATGTGATCAACATCACCAGCCAGATCGACAGCAACAGCGACGATCTCTTTGGCCGCGTCGGTGCGCGCGAACGGTGACGACAGATTGCGCGTCGGCTTCTTTCGCGGTTTCTTCGGGGCAGAGCCCGCGCCCACGCAAGCCTCAAGCAGCACTGGGAAGCGAGCGAAAACGCTCTTGGGGTCCGCGCCTTCGTAGACTGCGGCGACAACATCGGCAACGGCCAGCGCCAAGCCCTCTTCGTCAGCATCGCGATCCAGGGTGTTAAAGTCGGACAGTGATGCTTTGATCATCTTCGCTTTGGTTGCTAGACCGGCGCGAATGGTCACGGGCGCAGAGGCACGTAGGCCCGGCTCAGGTGCCGACGGCGGGGCGGCGGCAGCAGTCTTGCCGCGCTTACCACTACGCTCCGACTCCTCAGAATCGGCCTCAGCAGCGATGCGATGCAATGGCTTCGACATGTCGTCGAGGGCCGACGTATCGACGTCGGCGGCGGTCGCGGCGGCGACATAGCGATCGGCAGCTTCGTTGGCAGCCTTTGCACCGACCCGCTCGCGCTTCTCAACATCGGCAAATGCAGTACCTGCGAGGGCCTTCGCCTTGATCGTGCGCAGCACTCGCCGGGTCGCAGCGTTGTCGGGAATGCCGCCGTCGCCAGCTTCGACAGAGAACGCGCGCAGCAGTTCACCCCAGATCGCGAGCTGCTGATCTTCACTGAGCAGTGTGCGCGTCTTGCCCTCGAATCCGTAGGCGATGCACTCGCGACCGATGACGCACAGCCGCAGCGCAACCCGCTTAGCATCAATGGCGTCTCGCAGGTCTTGCGCGATCTCGCTGTAGTATAGCGCCGATGCGACAGTGTCATGTGCGACGCCCATCTCCGTCGCCAGCGAGGCGATCGTGTGGGGTTCGCTCTTGCTGTTCTTCGTGCCCAGAAGCTTGCTGTACTGCTTGGCCAGCACTCGCAGCGGCGTGTTGATCGTTGCCTTTTTCGCTCGCAGATTGTTGATCAGCAGTGCCGGGTCGTTGAGGTCAACGTCCTCGCCCGCGACGATGCAGCGTAGGGCGATAGGCAGTACGGGACCATTCCACAGCTTGGCAATGAAGGCTTCCGTGAGCCACGGCGCAGGGGCTTCGCTGCCTGAGGGCGCTGCAACACCATGCGGACGCGGCGGCAATGGGATGTCGCTGGGATTCGCGTTGTAGTCAAGCAAAGCATCGCGAGCCGAGTCATGCCGCGTGTCGAAGTTCTTGACAATCCAGTCAATGCGACGATTCAGTTCAGCCGCAGCAAGTCGGCGCTGGCGCCCATCGTCGGTGACTAGCAGACAGCGATAGTCTTGAGAGACTACGGCGTATTGCCCAGCATCCAACGACAGCCCATCACCCTCAGCAACGGTCTGACAAAATACCGTGATAGGCTCACGCGGAACCTGTACGCCATCCACGATCTCAGCCGTCGCCAGCATCTGCAGAATTTGCAGCTCATGCTCATCGGTCCAGCCGATTTCCTGCCGGTAGTCGTTGGCGAAGGTGTCGGTGAACAGGTGGCCGTTGAACGTGGCGGCGTCGCCGGGGACGGTGATAAATTCCGGGGGTACAGGGGCCGCTTCGATCGCGGCTGCGCGGGGGCTTTTGTTCATGTGATTGACCTCTGAACGATGATACTACGGCGACGGGGTGGTGTCAAGGGTTGAGGGTATATAACTGACACCCACGTCAAACGATTTTCGATCCACTGGCCCAACATCAGCCAAATCGAGGCAAAGCGCCTCGTATCGGGCCAGCGCAGTCCGCGCGGCTTCATTTTGCCATGCGCCCATATCGCTGCTCACTTCTGCGAGGCGGTCGCGAAGCTGTTGCGCTTGCTGCTGCCAAGCGACGATTTCGCCATCCAGTGATTCAAGCTGATAGTCAATGGCGCCGAAGACGTCGGCGACGATCTTGACCACGATGTCAGCGACGCTGGCATAGCCTGACGTCTGCTCAACTGCTGGGTACTGCGCGACGACCTCGACACCGACACCACTGAAAGACAGAACCAGATTCAGCCCACGATACGTCCCGAGCTCCATCTCGCCGCGGCTGCGATTGCGTAGCCGCTCAGCGAGCACGAAGACACGTTGATTGGCCTCATCTCTCGTCGAGGGTTGAATCGTGCGCCCGTTGTCAAGCAAAATGATTTGGGGTGTTTTGGTTCCCGATTCAGTGTTCTTTTGCCCGTCTCGAATCTCACGCATCGCAGTCAATGTGGCCACGCGCGCTTCCAGATCCGCGATGTCGCCCGGCAGCTTTCGCGCCATCTCAAAGCGGCGGCGCCTCTCTTCACACCAGAGCCGATATCGTCGCTGATGCTGCGTCAATTCGACTTCCAGTTGAGTCTTCTCGATGATGCGCATGTCGCCGAGCGCAATCGCTTTCGCGACGTTCGCGGTCACGACCAGATCGCCAATGTCGTCTGCGGTACGTCCCTCGTATTCATCGTTGACGATGGCTGAGACGAAGGTTGCTTTCTGCTCAATCATCTGCCAAGAGACGACGTCGTACGAACCCGTGGTCACGATGGCGACGCTGTGAATGCCCTCACCCCAGGTTGCCCACTTGTTGCCCTGTCGGCGCCCGCGTCCATCGGCCTGTTCAAGCCAATCGGGACGCCAGGGCACGGTCAGGTGAACCATGCCGTAGATGCGATCTTGCACGTTGACGCCGGTAGCCAGCTTCTGAGTGCTGCCGATGAGCACGCGCACGTCACCCGCTCGGGTTCGCGCGAATAGCTTTTCCCGCTGCGCCTGCGTCTCCGCGTCGTGTATGAAGGCAATCTCTTCGGCGTGAATGCCAGCCGCGATCAGCTTGTCGCGCAGAACGCCATAGACACCCAGCGCATGAAACCGCTCAGCGTCCGTCATCGCATCAGTGTCGGTGTCGCTATCGGCCTTTGGCGTGAAGAGGTCGCAGAAGACGAGCACGACGCCGCGCCGATGCGATGACTGTGTGTATAGCTTCGCAATCACTTCTGCAGCGGCATCGACCTTAGTGCGGCGACTGGGCCACGCGGCGTCGGGACCGGGCGGTGGACCATTGAACAGCCCCGCGATGCGCCCGTCGTGCGTGATCTTGAGCATGTTGTCTTCGGAGGGGTCAACCTCTTTCGCGCGTACCCGCTCGGCACGTTCGGCCAGCTCAGCAACGTAAGCTCGCAGCTCGGAACTGCCCTCGACCTCAACGATCTGCATACGTCCTGTTGCCAAGTCGGGGCGCACGACTTCGTGCGGATTCGATGCGCGATCCCAACACTGCGAGAGCAGCATTTGCAGCTCGGGTAGGTTCTGCCAGCGCAATCGCGTTGACTGTCGAAACTTACCAACCGCGTCCATCTCGACGGATGGCTGCGGTGTAGTGAAGACTGCGGCAAATGCGTCGAATGTGTGCAAGCCGCGGTCGCGCAGCAGGCGCGGCTGCAACAATCGCATCATCACCCACACTTCAGCTAACGTGTTGGTGATGGGCGTTCCGGTAAGACCAATAACCTTGCCCGTCGGTGGGTAGCCGGATGTGTGATACTTGCTGTTGCCGTGCTGCTTCAACGCAGCCTGTACGCCATACTCGCCGAATAACTCAGGTGCGCATACCCAGTGTGTCTTAATGCGCGCATCGAAGGCCCGCTGCGATTCTGACCGTGGCATGCCCGAAACGTTCGTCATACGGGTGGTGATGGCATCGTTCTTACAGTAGTGTACCTCGTCCCACACTAACACATCTGCACCTACATCCTCCCACGATATCGGCGCGGTGCCCTTATTAGACAGCTTCTGCCGCTTTTTCTCATACTTCGTGCGCAGCTTTTCTAGCCGGGCCTGACGTCGTTTCAGCTCGCGCTTCAGCGGCGACTGTGAGCTGGTGTCGGTGTGGTTGTTTACAAGATCCGCATGTACCTCGTCGATCTCGCGCGCAATGTAGGCACGGAACGTATCGGGGCGTACAGGGATTGTGCCGACCTGTTCGTAGGTTAGCACAACAACCTGGGCTGAGGGCAGACACGCGGTCGCGAGGAAGTCCTGCCGCGTCTTCGTCGTGAAGTCGCCGTCGTCAGCCACCAGCACCCGGTCCCCGAAAGCGGGGAAGTAATCGCGCCAAAAGTCGCGCCATTGCGACAGTGTGTGCTTCGGCACAACGAAAACGGCCTTGCGCGAGAGGCCGAGATCGAAGCGCCTCTTAACCCCTAGAATCGCGGCGAGGGATTTCCCTAGTCCGACCTTATACGTAAGCAATACCGTGTCGTCGAGATCGCCGCGCTCAACGATTCGCAGGGCACCCGAGAGCTGATGTCGTCGTGGAATCAACGACTGCGATGAATCACTCGGTAGTCGCGAAGCAAGCCCTGCAAAGGTCAGGTGGCTGCCGTCGTAGCGACGCGGAACGTGCTTGTTGAAGCGGGCTGCGTAGGCTTCGGCGATTGAGGCTGCGTAGCTGCTGCCGCGCCACCATCGCTGCCATTCTTCGCGAATGTCGGCCAACTTAGCAATCGCCGCAGCGGTCGCCACTGAATCCTTGACACGCTCGCCGTCGGGGCTGGTGTCGTAAACGGTGGGGTTCTCAAGTCGCAGCCCACACTCGATCAGCTCAGTCGCTGGGCAGCGCGGAGTGCCCCACGTCGTTGTATTCGCCGCCTCGGTCGCTTTGCTGCGGAAGTCGATCGTCCAGGTGGATGTAGCTTCTGCGAAGCTGATATCCACCTTCCAAGGGTCTAGCAGCGACGGCAATAGGTGGCTCACGAAGGCCCGATACGCGGCGGCCGGCACGAAGCTTGCACCAAAGCTGACTTGAATCTGCTCAGGCGGCAGCGGCTTCGGTTGGGCCGCAGTGAGAGCTTCGACATTGACTGTGAAGTCGGGGTTGAGCTGCGCCCACCGCTGAGCCTGGGACAGCTTCTGCCCGACGTCACCGCTCAGATACTGCTCTCGGGTGACGTAGACCGGGCTGCCGGACTGCGGCAGACGGAAAATGCGACTGGGCAGCAGGGCTGCGAGGACTTGGGAGGGGGTCACGAGGGGTCCTTTGCGCGAGCAATAGATGGTTTGTTGCCCACGCTTAGGTGATAGATCTTATCGTTGATTTCAACGAAGAGACCTTCTTTGGTACAAACAGTGTGCAAGATCAGCGCGCAAAAGAATAGAACAATAATGGCCAACAGGTCGCGGACGGTGGCAAGCATCTACCTACTCCACCGTTGCGCCGGCTGCGCGAAGCTTGGCGAGGATTGCGGCTCTGTGCTGCGACTTGACCTTGAACGTGTAGGGTTCGCCATTGCGAACTTGATCGTAGATGTCTTTGCACTCTTTCAGACCACGCGGAAATGGGACAAGCTTATCTCTGCTTAGCTCACGCAAAGCGCGAATAGTTGGAATAGCTTGGGTGTAGTCAACCTGTTTGATGCTGATCGTCGTGCTTTCAGCGCCCGTCGAGCTGAGCCGTCGCAGCTCCGTGTAGAACTCTTCGCGACTACGCAGCAGATTCGCGGCAGCGTCGCGGCGGGCAAGCGTGCTAGTGACAAGCTCACGCAATGTCATCTTCGGCAGTTCAGTGCGAATCTTGCGTGATTCAACGCGCGGCACTGCATCGGTGACGTTGGCCATGCAAAACTGACGCAGATAGAGGCGATACCATCGAAGCATTTCAATTTCCCTGTAATTTCGCAGCTATCGCGTCGATATCGACGCAGCCGCGTTCGTTGAGTACGACGAGCAACGCATCAACCACTGTCGCACAATGCCGTTCGGTTGTCAAGTGGACGACGCGAGAATTGAACACAGCGCCCCGATCGCCGTCGGGGGTTTCAAGTAGGCGCAGCAGGGGCCAAGCTCTTTTCAGTTCTACATCCTGTAAGCGCCGCGGTTCGATAGCACGAACCATGCCAAAGCGACTGCGGAAGTCTTCGTAGAGACCAAGCAGTAATCGCTGCGCTGCATCCGCACTCTCTTGCGTAGACTGTTCTGCCAGCACACGCCGTAGGGCCTCTAGAAGGCGTTTTGCGGCCCTTTCCATTGGCGGGGGTGGCGTGGTAGTGGGTACTGCAGCAGTGGGCCTTGTTGGCGCTGCTATTGCTTCGTGGCGCAATTCATGACTATCCCGCCACTGCTGCCAAGCTGAGATCAGATTCGCGGCTGCGTCTGTATCTCCATCCGCCCGGACAGCAGCCTCGACGCGGCCATGCTGGACCTTAGCAGCGAACCACTCACCCAGGCCCAGCTCAGGATACCGACGGAACCAGTGGTTGACATCGACGCCGATGAGCTGCTTGTCGCGCAGCAAAGGCATTGCCCAGCCAGCGCCGCGCGCGGGCAGGGATCGCCCGTCGGCCACGTCCGCCGACAGTCGGGACGTGGTTATCCAGTCATCGCTGGGCATCAGCAGATCGGCGACGCGACGACGAAACACCAGCAAATCAGCCTGTGCTTGGGTACCAACAAACGTACCGACGGGCAAGCGTGCGGCAAAGACAAGCTCAGCCCGCTGCGACATCCAGCGTCGCGCAGCATCGCGAAGCTTGCCCAACGTTCCGGTCGATGTCAGCAGCGCAGCGATGCCACCGCGACGAAGCTGTTGAATCGCCCGACAGACGAAGTAGTCGTGCAACGTGCGACAACAGCCGTCGGGCAGCGCTTCGCCAATGCCTCCGGCTTCGACGACCATCTTGTCACCGAAGGGCACATTGCCAACGACGACGTCAAACTCAGGCAGCGACCGCGCCGCGGTCTCAAAGGTTCGATGGGCCAGCTTGACCGCGGGGTGCAGAATCGACGCGATACCTGCCCCGATATCATCGCACTCAATCGCAGCAATGTTTACATGTGGGATAACTGCGGGTGCTGTGCGAATGAATACGCCTGTACCACACGCAGGCTCCAACACTGTGGTATTGTGGTCAATCGGCAGCAAGTCACCCACAATTGACCACATCGCCGCAGCAATGTCTACAGGTGTGTAGTATGCATCTAGTGTAGACCGACGTAAGGATTGAATCCACTGCACGGGTAGCTTCAGCGCGGCGAGTTCGCCGGTAGGCCGGTCCAGCATATCGAAGGCGTATCGCTGCGTCGTCGTGTCGCCGTATCCTGTGTAATCGCAAAGAATTGTGCGCGCTGCGGTCGCAGTGGTCTCGTCAAGCTTTTGCAGATCCACTTTGTCGCAAAGCAGTTGCAGGGCTGCGACGTTGGCGACGTGACGCTGATGCGGTGTCATTCGGTTGATTCTATAGGCAAAGGCAAGTGATGTCAAGCAGTCAATGTCCCGCGCACCTTTGATGTATGGCCATTCGCATCACCAAAGCAAACCCCCGTCGAGCCGTCGCAGCCCCGACTGCGCCCAAGCCCCCGAAGTCAAAGCTAGCTCTAAAAGAGAAGAACGTCAAGAAACCCCCGCAAGATCCACCGATTGACAACATCAATCAGTATCCTTACTACGCCGGCCCCGACCCGATCTCCGGCTGGTCGGTGGACCTGCTTGCGTCGGCACTGGCCCAGCATCAACGTGGCATGTTTCAGCAATCCGGCATCCTCGCCGAAGACATGGCAGCAAACCCGTGGATTAATCACTGCTTGGAGCGACGTTCCGAGTTCTTTACGACGACGGCGCTGAATGTGACGCCAGCCGGGCGGGGCGGTGCTCGGCGCTGTGCGGACTTTGTACGAGAGGTTTTGCCTGATATCCTACCTCTCACGATATTGAAAGACCTACACCGACAGTTCATCATGATGGGGCAGGCCGTTGCAGTGCTCGATTGGGCCGAGTACAAAGACGGCACCAACCGAGTATGGCTGCCGCGAGTCAAGCCCTGGCAACCGCAGCTCACATACTATCAACAGTTCGCCGACGCTGACAGCGTCGATATGGGCGCCCTGGTGGCGACGACACTGAATCGCGGACTTGTCCGTATCGACGCAGGTGAGTCGCGGTGGGTAGTCTTCGCGCAGTCGCGCTTAAAGCCCTGGATGCGGGGTGCGGTACGCACATTGGGTGAGGCATATCTGGGCGACACCTACAACTTTCGTGACAATATGGCCTTTCAAGACAAGTTCGGACGCGGCATCTACCTGCTGCGGCATCCGGTGAGCTGGAAAGATGAGGAGATCACTACGGCGGTCGGGTCACTGCGATTTGGTGGCGGCGGTGGTGTGTTCCCCTGTCCCACCACACCGAAGGGCGAAAAGATCGTTGATCTGGAACTTGTCAGGGCCGACGGCACCGGCTTTAAGACCTTCGACGCCACCGAAGACCGCGTAAAGACTCGTATCTTCATCACCCTGCTTGGCCAGAACATGACCAGCGAGGGGGCGACAGGTGGCTTTGCACAGGCCCGTGTACATGAGCATGGGCTGTGGCGCATCTTTGAATCCGACGCCTCCTACTTCGGCGACGCCGCATTGACCGTTTCTGAGGAGCGACAAGAGGGCAGTTTTCCGCATGTGATGCGGCAGTGGCAGCCGCGCAACGGCGTGATCCGGTCGCAGATTACTAAGTGGATTGCCCTATGGAACTTCGGCAGCATGGACCTCGCGCCGTATGTGTGGTGGAATGCTACACAGCCCGAAGATGTGCGAGAGCAGCAG
>ERZ724505.1711-NODE-1711-length-11630-cov-6.429287_pt1 | contig 11630 bp, 17 predicted proteins | sample MGYA00376038_ERZ724505 | MGnify/ENA primary metagenome ERZ724505 (study PRJEB28724, sample SAMN07190884) | wastewater metagenome | isolation source: effluent of sewage treatment plant in Hong Hong | place: Hong Kong | collected 2016-03-17 ... | reverse complement strand
GTCGTTCGGTGACTTGCGTATCCTATCGACGATCGCAACGAACTGGCGGCGGTCCACCTCGATCGCGCCACCAGCTACGGCGAGGGCTCGCTTGGCCTTGCAGATGTCGTAATGGGGGAACCCGGGCTTGTTCTGGAACCACCGGCGCTGGACCCCGATTCGATCCGCCATGGCGTGGAGGTCTTCCAGCCTGTCGGCGAACAGGTGGCACATCATCATCCTTCCGTAGGGCCAGATCGGAGCGTCCACGTACACCCCCGAACCCGCCGCGGGAGCGGACGGGGTTGTGGTATCGGTCTTGTTCATCGTCGCTCCTCCCCGCCGCTCCGCTCGGAGTTAGGAAACTCGCGCACAGCGAGGTCGTGCGGCCACTCTGCCGGGTCGCCGCCCTTTGGGTGCTGGATCGGGGCGAGGTCCGGCCGCGACCCGAGTTGCTTCACGAAGACCGGAACGCCGGCCGCTCGGCAGGCGTCCGCGATGGTCCGTATCCACTCAACGCGGCACGGCCTGGCCCCGTGGCCGGATTCGCCGCCGACCACGACCCAAAAGTTCCGGAGCATTTCCACCCCCGCACTCCCGGCTCGGTTGAAGCCGGGCACCCGTCTGAAGTCCACTTGTCCGATCAGCGGCTCGACCGACAACCACCGGAGCCGCGCCGGGATCTCCATGAGGAGCGGAATGCGCTCGTCGGCCCGGGTCTGGTCCTCGACCGAAACGCCAAACCAGACGTTCCCGGGCGGGGTGCCGTTCAACCATTCCACCAGCCACCGTTGATGGAACGGGGTCGATGCAAGTGCCGCGGCGTCGATGCGCTCTCTCCAGTTCTCAGGTCGCTTCGTGAGCAAAAGCCAGTCGATGTTCGGCGTCAGGTTGATCAAGGCAAGGAACTGCGCGAGCCACGCCGCGGGAACCTCCTCGTCGAGCCAATCGCAAAAGGACGGGAATACGCGGGGGCGCCGAAACAGAGAATTGCACACGGGGCATCCAGTAACGCCAGGCATCCTCATGTCGATCCGCAGTGTCCCGCAGTTACAAGTCGCGAATCGGTTCCACCTCACCGGATCGCCCCAGTTTTTCGCCAGGACGCGTGGCGCACCCTTTCCCCACTGCCCGAACACCGCCGGGTTCCGGCGGGCCCACGTCTCGGCGTAGCAGTTCGCGCATCCCTGGCTGACCTTCGTGCATCCACGCCACGGGTTCCACGTGTGGTCCGCCCATTCGATATTCGTATTTTCTCCCATAGTTTTCGGTTTTTGCTTTTACATCACGGTTGACCAGTCCTTTTCAACGTCGATTTCCAAACCGGCGTTCTCCGCGATCCGCACTGCCATCCATTTCCACCGCTTATCCGTTTCGAACAATTCGCGAGCACGCGTAACGGAAGCTTGCGCGCATTTGTGATTTCTACCTCCGATTACCTTCCCGATCTTCGGGAAGGTCAAATGCATCGACCTGAGCATCCACATCACCATATGCCTAGCTAGAGCGACGTTTTCCCTTCGGTTCCGCCGAATGATGTCGTCCGGAGTGGTATCAAACTCGATGGCTGCCGCTTCGATGACGCTTTGAATCTGAGGGTCATTTCCGATCTGCATATAGGTGTGGGTCGTTTCGGTCACAACCGTAAACGTAGCCGTCTTGGCATCCCATCCGGTAATCACCGACAACGGATTCAGCTTCCGAAGTGCTTCGATGGCTTTGATGACTTTCACTTTTTCTTTCCCGTGACGCCTGCCTTTCGATCCGCGACAGCCCGCCGGCAGGCTTCCAGAAGGATCTCCCCGTTTCCGGCACTCGGTTCCTTCCGCATCGCCGGAAGGGTTGCCAGCCACCCGCTGATGTGGGCCCGGCTCCAGTTGCAATCCGGGGCGATCTTCAGAGCGTGCCGCATCACTTCCGCCTGGAACCCTCGTTGCTTCGCCGCCCGGCAATAGGGTTCGACCCGCTTATTCCACAGAACATTCCCGTTTTTCATTCGTTCCTTTCCCAAGCAGATCCCGGATTGATTCGACCGCGCTTTCACCAAGCTGCCGGCGGTACTTGTTGACCAGCTTCGCCCCGAGAACGACTTGCCTTGGGCTCAGGTGCTGAACGTAGGCGAGCCGCTTTCCGATCTCCGCGTCGATCCGGTTGAACCCGGCCTGGTCCAGACGCCTGGCCCCATCACACATCGCGGCCAGTTGTCTCAGCCCGTCCGAGACCGCCCGCCGCTGAACTTCCGTCACGACCGGCTCCGGCTTCAGATCCTCCCGGGCAGCGAACGGCTTCCAGCGTTCCGCCGTGATGGGTTCCCGAGCATCCGCAATCGCCTTTTCCTTCATCGTCGCGTCCAACGCCCGATCCGCTAGGTTGGCTTTCTCGATGCACGTCGCCGCCATCTTCGCGTCAATCGTCCCGTTCACAACGCACACCTCGACCGTAACGGTATCGCGCTGGCCGATCCGGTGGGCCCGGTCCTCGCATTGCGCCATCTTCGACGGCACCCAATCGAACTCGTGAAACATGACGTGGGTCGCGGCGGTCAGCGTCAGCCCCTCGCCAGTCGCCCTGATTGATCCGAAGAACACGCGGCAGTCCGGATCTTGCTGGAACTGCTGAACCCGGTCGTCCCGGTCCGCCAGATCGTGCCCGCCATGCACCAAGACGGACTGCGGGAACTCGGCGTGAAGTGCCTCCAGCACGTCCGTGTGGTGCGCGAACACGATTACCTTCCGGGTCTCCTCCAAACGGCTCCGGATCGCCTCGATCATTGCCGGCACCTTCGCGACCGCGGTCTCGTGGCGAACCCTCGCCATTTCGGCGAAGGCGATCGATCCGACGTGACGAAGCTTCGCCACTGCTTTCTGATAAGCTTCCGGGTCAGCGCTTGCCTTCGCGAGTTCCACTTCGACCTGCGCCTCGGTCCGGTCAGCTTCCGAGGCTTGCCAGATTTCGGATTCCTGTCGGATCAGGTGCGCGAACTCGTCCCCTGAAAACTCCGTGATCGACCGGACCTTTGGAGGCAATTCCTTCAGCACTTCACTCTTGAGACGCCGGACCATGATGGTCTCGCGAAGGAACCGCTGAAGGTTCTCTAAACCCGCCCTGGTCGGTGACGTTGCGCCACCAGCGTCGTAGCTGACCCCTGCCAGTTTCAACAGCTTCCACTTCGACGGATACGTTGGCCGGTCCAACCACCAGAGCACGGTCCAGAGTTCATCGAGCGAGTTCTCGATTGGCGTCCCGGTCAGCGCTAGCCTGAACTTTGCCGGGACTCCAGACCTTGCCTCGGTCACCGGCTCGTTTCGCTTGGGCTTGTAGCCGACGATGGACTTTGCCCGACGACTCTTTGGGTTCTTGAGCAGGTGGCATTCGTCGATCACAACCAGGTCCCAATTCCGATTCAGGCTACGGTCGAAGTTGTGCGCGATGTCGTAGTTGATGATCACGACCCGGGTGGACGGGAATTGTTTGCCCTCTGCAATCCCGATGGAGTTCCGCAGTGCCGGGTTCACCAGCCACTTCCGGCATTCTCTCCACCAGTTCGCCTTCAGCGATGCCTTCGTGATGATCAGAACGTCGTTGAACTCCGGATGCGCGTTGACAAACCCAAGAGCCTGAATCGTCTTGCCGAGTCCCATTTCGTCGGCGATCAGGGTTCCGGCCCGGTTGAGCGCGAAACGAATCCCGGCCCGCTGGAACGGCATGTACTCCAGACCGTCCGGAGCCGGCACGTCGATCTCAGCGTCGGTCGCCTTCGACTGCTTCACCGACTGCTCACGAAGCTGAACGACTTCCGCGGGCAGCGGCTGCCACCAGCAAGCTTCCCACTCGTTCGGAGCACCACGAAACTTTGCCCCGCACGTCACTCCTGCCGCTCGCAGCGTCTGCTTGTTGACCCTCCACGCCTCCCAAAACTCCGGTGTCGGTTCCGCCTTTCGCAGAATCCTCGGCCCAACCTTGGTCTGTACCTCGGTCGGCTTCGACCACTGCACCAGTTTTTCGATTTCGATCATGTGGTGAAAGGAAAGCCGGGGCCACCAGCACCCCGGCGCTGAAGTCGATCCTCAGTTGTTCGCGAGCGCCATCAGCTTTCCGACGCGGGTCTCCAGGTCCACCCGGGCGTCGATGTACTCGATGGCGCGGGCGGAAGCGGTGAAACCGTTGATCAAGTCCCACAGGGTTTCACAGCGACCTTCCTCGGCCAGGGCGAAGTTGATCGCATCCCGAACCTCGGGCCGGGTGAACCCGCGATTCTTGGCGAACACCTTCTGCCAGTCGTCGCTGAGCCGGCCACGCTCCGAGGCGACCGTTTGGCCCGGGAGGTTCACCAGGTCAATAAGCTTCGTCGCCTTGGCCCTCCGGATGGCATCCTCGACCGGCCGGACCGAAGCATTCGTGTAGGCGTCCAGGGCCGGCATCACTTCCCGGTCGAACCTGGACGGCGCACCGGAGCAATGCCGGACGATGGTCTTCGTGACATCCTGAGCGTCCCAAATGAGGTGATTCCCGCAGACCACCCGGAACAGGAAGGTCATCAAACCGAACGTGCGGGCACCCGTCTCCGAGTTCCAAACTATGAACCCTCGGTTGAGCTGATCCCGGTCCCCGCCGCCGTCAACAATCGATCCCCCGTCGATCATGAAGGCGAACACGTCGTGGTCGCTGGCGTACAGGCCGCTCGGCTTTCCGCTCCAGTCCTTCGGGTTGAAGAACCGCCCGCCGCTTCGGTCCACGATCCGTTCGACCGCATTCACGACGTCGGCGTCCCAGATCCGGCCGTAGGTTCGGCTGGTGACCGCTTGGACCGTGTTCAGGCCATCCTCCTCGGGCTGGATGGTCATAACCTTGAGCTCATCCCGGTCGGCCCGGCCCGAGTCGATACTGGCGTTGAGGCAGCGAGCCGCGAGTTCCGCCGGCAGCCCGCGAAGGTAGTTGGCCGGTGCCTTCACGATGCCGGCGAGTTGACCGAACGCCCAATGACTCGGGCTCGCCGGGGTGATCCCGCTGTTGATCACCAAGCCGGTTCCGTCATCCGCGGGGTGCACCCGCAGGTCATCCAGTTCGACGTTGACGGCCCGGCTGCGGGTCCTGCGGGCACCGACGCTCGCCATCATGGCCGAGAGTGTTTCGAACCGCTGATCGGCCGGCCGGGTCATCCATTCCCGGTTCGCCGTGGTGAGGAGCGTTCCGCCGTTCTGATTTCCGAGGGAAGCGAGGCGGTTTGTGGTGGTGGTCGTGGTCGTTACGGTTTGCGTGTTCATTTTGGTTTCGTCCTCGGGCGTTCGATTTTTTCCGGTGCCCTTCGGACGTGAACATCAAACCGTGTTCCGATCCGCTTGTAAACTATTTTTTCCAATCTTGGAGAACCGTGAACAGTTCCCGCTCGATCTCGTTCATCCGGTCTACGCTGGCCGCTCCCTGTTCCCGCCTCACCAGCCGCTCCAACTTGTCGATGGCATCGCACAGCGTATGGATGTCCCGTCCACCCGGCGGGAATGCGCGGAACAGGCCTTGCCCACCAAGACCGTCACGACGCTCCCTGGGCTGATACTTCTCCCGCATCGACCTTGTTAGGTTGCTCATGTGGATTCGATCACGACCGCCACGCACGGCTCCCCGGCGGTCTTCTGTTGCCCGTACTCCCAAACGATCCGGCCGTCAGCGTCATCAATGCAGATGGTTTCGGCGATGACGTCGACCAGTGGCTTCAGACCGATCCGGAGATTGTCGTGCCCGTCCAGCAACCGCTTCAGGTAGCAGGTGATTCGGACGATGACGCGAGCACATTTCGGATCTTCTCCAGCCCTTCGCGGCTTTCCTGGCTGGCGAGTTCGACGGACTTTGCCCACTGCCGTTTCGCTTCCCGCCCTGAGCGGCGTGTCACCGACCAGTGTTGCCGCTGAATCGCGTTTGCCGACTGCGGTTTCATCCGTACGAGGAACACGGCTTGGATGTGAGAAGCTACCATCGGGAAGCTGGATGAAGTGAGCTGGGATTCCGGGAGGGTTCATTTCCGTTTTCGGTTCCACGCCCACACCGCCGGACTCCCGTATCGGCCTGGCTGCCCTTTCTCAACGAGCACGATCTCCCCGCGCTTCCGCATGTAGCAGAGGATAGAGGCGACGTCGGTCGTTTGCTTGTATCCGCAGCGACGGCCGATCTCCGCGGCGTCGAGCTTCACCTCTCGCTTCAGCATTTCCCGGATCTGATCGGTCACCCGACCGTAGGTTGAAAACTCCTTTTTTGGGGTCGTCATCGTCCCTCCTGCGCGTTGAACGGCGGGCACGGCTCCGGGTCTGGACGGTTCCATAGCCCTTGGGCGCAGACGTACCCGGCCTGCCTTGCCGTCGTGGGGTTGTCCCCGATCCACGCGTGGCAGACGTGGCACACCGCCATCCAGTAGCGCCAGTCGGTCAGGAGTGCCCCGACCCGGCCCCGCTTGTGGTGGACGTGTTCGGCCGATCGCGCCCGGCACCGTTCGCAAGTCCATCGCACCTCCAGGAACTGCTTCCGCAGTATCGCGTACCGGCGCATCTTCCTCGCCATTCCGACCGACATTTTCCGGACCGGACCACGCCGCTTTGGTGCCGGTTTCTTTTCCGGCTTCGTTTCCTCCATCCTTCCTACAGCACCAACGCTTTGCGTCCACAGCGCCTTTCCCCATTTCCGTTTCGATTTCATTGTCCAAGTTCCCGCCGTCTCCTGTTTTCCTGCTGCTCGATCATTATTCTCCGGAGCATTTCACGCCCGAAGAATTCGAAAGCGATTTCGATGTGTGAGCAACGCGTCGTTTTTGTCCCGACCCTGACGCCTCGATCCAACTTCGACGCGCATTGAATCATGAACCTCTCGCACGTGCACGACCCGTTCCCATCGTAGGCGTCCAACTCGACCCGGTGCTGCAACCCTGGTCGGCTCGCGGACCGGACCATGAAGCATAGCGGCTCCCCCGCGGACTGCTCTACCCTGGATTGAAGGGTGCTCATTACACGAACCGCAGTCGCCTACTGAGGGTTGGGCGTCATAGCAACGCGCCATCCAGTTCGTGCGCGATACGGTCGCACGCGGTTTTGTAGTGCGCGGCATCCCGTTCGATGCCGATGTAGTTTCTGCCCGTCCGCAGGCAGGCGATTCCAGTTGTCCCGCTGCCCATGTAGGGGTCGAGCACGGTTGCGCCGATTGGCACTTTGCATTGTTCCATCGTCCACGCCATCAGCACCACCGGCTTTTGCATCGGGTGGACGCGAGGTTCGCCGCGTTCAGAGTCTTTGAGCATCCCATTCCACATGTGGCGCTTCAGGCTGGCGGGAGAGCGCAGGTTTGTCCACGCGAGTTCGCAGTCGGCTTGGTCGTTGCTGTCTATCCCGTCGCGCTTATCCCACACCAGCCAGCAGGCACAGTCTGGCAGCTTGCTTGCGTAGTGGTTCGCACCCCACAGCGCGACGATTCCGAAGCCGAGCCACCGGGCAGGCTCGAAGGGTTTGTCGTCGCCGTGGATGGCAGCACCAGCGAAGCGAGTGCCACGCGCCGCACCAGTCACGCAGCCGCCACCGTGCGCGAAGCCGATGCCATAGGGCGGGTCGGTTATCAGCGCATCCGCCGCTGGCAGTTCCATCGTTTCAGAGTCGCCGAGGATGAGAGTCGCCACACAATGACGCCCAACAAATCGCTGGAGAGAACTGCCATGAGCGCCGGTCACGGCTTCTGGCGATAGGATGGTTTGGGCGGCGCTCATGTCAGTCTCTCATCTCTGCGTTCGGAGACAGCACCCGGGTGATCTCAATCGCCGCTTTCGTGTCGGCGTCTCGGCATAGCCCATTGCGCTCAAGGATGTGCTTCCTTGCCGCTACCAGGGCGGACCGCAGGCGATCGACCTCATGCTCCTCGCGTTCGTTCCACGCCTCGTCCGCCTCTCGGGCGGTTAGGCGTTCGGGGCCCCTTGCGCCGCACGATGGACACCAGACTTCGACGGGGAATCCCGACTTCTGAGCATGGTGCGGCGCGTTGCACCTGCAGAACGGGCATCGGGCAAGTTCCAAACCCGCCGGCGCACTCGAACTGTCCGGCGTCAATCCACACGCTTTGGAAACCGCCTCGGCCTCTGTCTGTCCGGAATGAATCAGCCCGGCCTCTTCGAGCAGGCGGCAGTATCCCGCCATGAGCCAAAAGACATCGGTCTTTTCCCGATCGGTCAGGGAGTAGCCGGACAGCAGCTTGAGCGCGGATTCTCGATGGATCGCGAGCCAAGGCGGGTCGCTGCGATCGTTGAAGTGGGTGAAGCACACCGAACCCGCCGCGGGAGCGGTAGGCGTCTGCGCTGGTTTCGTTGTCTCGCTCATCGGTCGCCTCCGCTCCGCTCGGTGTTCGACGCCGGCACTACCCACCAACTGTCAATCCCAGGCATGCCGAGGCCGTAGATGAGGATGCCGGTTTGGGAACGGCTTCCGACGAACTCCACCCGCTCGATCACCGTCACGACTGGTGATCCGCCGTAGCTGGTTTGAACCAGGTCCCCGGGTTTCGGCGTCCATTCAGCGGTGGTTTGGGCCGGCTGTCTCCACCCGATCCACACGCCAAGAATGCCGGCCATCGCGACGGCAATTCGGTTTCTCGTTTGCCTGGTCCCGGTTTTCATCGCCGATCCTCCCCGCCGTTTCGACAGCGCCGGCCGTTGAGTATTGAAACCGCGACCCAGCGACCATGTTGTCGCGGAGGCATGTCAGCAAAAAATCGAGGGATCACGCTACCTCCTTTGGGGCAGGCAACAACGCCTTGAATCCTCCACCGCGGATACGCTCGTAGAACGTCGAGGTTCCGTCCCAAACGTATGGCAGGAACGCCTGAAGGAATTCCTGCTGATGGAGCCGGATCAAGGAGAGCTGAACCTCGACCCAATCCTGTTGGATCTTCCACGCCGTCATGGTTGCTTGGTCGCGAAAATCCTCCCGTTTCTTGTTGCTGCGCGGACCCCGGTGCTGCCGGTAATCCTGCCAGAACGCTTCAATGCACGCCTCCACGTTGGCCGGAAGCCTGACCATGATCGGACGGGAATCCGCGAAGCAGATTTCGAAGGTGATCGACACCGGCTGTCCAGCCACGAACTCCTTCTTGATTCCGTTCGCACCAGCGTCCGCGATCATCTGCTCGATCCGAGCGACTGTCGTCGAGACTGGAACGCTACTGGTGTAATTCTTGATGTTCACTATCTCGGGTTCGTTTCGGTTTTCCGTCCGTCAGATCACTCCTTCACGCTCTCCCTCTCGGCGTCCACGTTTTGTTTGAGCATCTTGATTCTGTTCTTCAGCGAAGTTAGCAAATCGAGCGTCCTTCCAGCGAAGTTCTCCAGGTTCCCGATTTCATCCTCCCGTATTTGGATCCTTGCCGCCTCTGCCGCTCGGAATATCCTGTCGGTCTCCTCCTTTGACTCGACAGGTTCTATGGGTTTCGCCTTCTGCTTATCCATAGGGCTGAACACGTCGAATTGTCGCAGTCAGCAGTTCCTTTTGCGCGACTACCACTCGTACCCGCAGCCGGTTCTCGCCGCGGAGTCCTCGGGAATGCCCGATGGCTTCAAACGTGTCCATGATGGCATTGACAAGGATTCCGTTCGCCTTCGGGTCCATCGGCTGATTGATCAGCGTCAAGACCAGTTCGTTCTCGTGCTCGCTCCAGCGAACCGAATCGATTACCTCCTGAGCGAACAGGACGCCTGCAAGTTGCTTCAGCCAACCGGCGACCTGTTCCCGGTCGAATCTCGGAAGGGCGGAAGACACTGCGGAACTCCCCGTGACGGTCGGCTCGATCCGCCAGATCTGGAATCGGCACGGCTTGACCAGTGCCTTCCCGATCACGGACAGGGCATTGATGGTTGAGCCGCCCCTCCCGACCAGCCTGGCCACATCCGAAGTCTCGGCCCGAATGTAGGTGTCGATCGCGCTAACGCTTCGGCGATACTTCACCTCAAGGAGTTTCGGGTGGTGGACGATGGACCTGACCAGGTGCTCGACAATGAGGAGTTCCGCAGTGTTGTTCATTTTGTTTCCGTTCCCGTTGCGGTGATCCTACTCGGGCGGCGATCCAGCACCATCCGATTCCGCGCCCTCCTCGGTCGCAACCTTGCGGGGCCGGCCAGGTCCGCGCTTCGCCGCCGCGAGCTGTTCCTTCGTGAGCAGCAGCGGCTGCTTCGGGTCGTCCAGCTTCCGCACCCGGCGATCCGTGACGGTCTGGCTGAACCGGATTGACGTTTCGACGATGGGTTCGGACTCCGACAGGTCGATCTTGACCGCGAACCCGACGACGACAACCGGCTTTTCCGACTCGTCCATGACCTGCCGGATTTCCGCCTCGTGCTCCTTGTACAACTCACCGACATCCTCCCGGATCGCCTCCAGCGTCTCGGGGCTGATCATGTCTTCCTTCGACTTCCTCGCCGCTTGGTTTTTCCGTTTCGTTGCCATTTGGTTTCCTGGGTTTGCCCTAGCCGGGCCAGCTTTCCTATCTCGATTCGTCCCCGATGATCGGTTGACGCACGCGCCGGCTCTCGCCACTCAGCGAGACCCAAGCGAAAATCTTTTCCCGGATTCGTTCCGCCAACCGCGGACCGAGAGACGCACCGAACGCTTTTCCACTCAGGTTAGTCGTCACGATGGTTGTGAGCCGGTTGGCCGTTCTGCGATGAAACACCGATTCGATCAGCGCCCCCTCGTCCTTGGCCCCGATCCCTACCCCGTAGTCGTCCCACAAAAGCAGCTTCGCGTCTTGCAGCTTTGCCGTGAACGAACCGGATTCCCACCGCTCTCCACGAACCCGCAACTCCGTGATCGCCTCCGGTTGGTCGATCCACCTGGAGTTGAAGCGAAGCATCCCGCGAAACACTCCGGTCGCCAGATGCGTCTTGCCGCGTCCGATGTCCCCGGAAATCACCAGCCACCGTTCACCGCCTCGCTCGATGAAGGCGTGAGCCGTGCGCAGCGCTTTCTCGTCCTGCTCCGTTTCGACCCGGAAGTTTTCGAGCCGACATCGCTGGTATTCTGCCGGCACGCCGCGCTTCTGAAGATCGCCGCGAACCTGACACTCGGAGCACGGAAGAACAATAGTCTTGGCTGCGTCCGACCTGACTGTCCGATCCCAATCAATTTCCAAATCCGACCCGCATACCTCGCACTTCCCGCCCAACTTCATTTCCTGCTCCAGCTTGATCCGTCGTGCCGCTCGCGCTTGGCATTGACGGAGCGTGTTCGGGAACAGGTTCTCGACTATTTGCTTTGCTGATTTCATTTCGGTTTCGGTTTGTTCACTCCGGAATCACACGACCCTCGTCCGCTTCCGCGAAGGTCTTTTCCCACCCAGGCTTTGCGATCCCAGCGTCGCGCTTCGCCCGGAACTTTTCCCATCCTGTCGCGCCGGTTCCAGCTTCCAGTGGAATCGGCGCCTTCCCCAACCTGCCCCACCACTTCGCGACCGCCATCGCGGTTCGCCGGCAGTCGTCCCCGAAGACCGGACCCCAATTCCCGGCCCTCCTCCGGATCTCGGCCGCGAGCGCATCCGGCTCCATCGGGCAAACCGACCGAATCGCCTTCAGGGCCCGACCGATTGCCCCGGCCCCGATGCTCGTAACCTCGGCCCCGTCCTGCCCCTCCAGTTCGGCC
>ERZ724505.1709-NODE-1709-length-11638-cov-4.088492_pt1 | contig 11638 bp, 10 predicted proteins | sample MGYA00376038_ERZ724505 | MGnify/ENA primary metagenome ERZ724505 (study PRJEB28724, sample SAMN07190884) | wastewater metagenome | isolation source: effluent of sewage treatment plant in Hong Hong | place: Hong Kong | collected 2016-03-17 ... | reverse complement strand
GGTTATGAGCGAGCGCCAGGTTAATATCGCCTCAAAGGCCACCATGGCGCAATATTCTCGCTACTTATCAAGTCCGCATGGCTTTATGCGCCTGTTTATTTTATCTCTCGGCGAAGTAGTAAAAGAAATCTTCCAGGCCAGGCACCAGCGCATTAAGAATATAACGCCGCGTGTCGATAGGCACGCCAGTTACATGGTGCTGCGGGCCGCGACTAACGTATTTTTACGCGAACTACAAACAACAATCGTACTCGATAAAATGAGCCGAGGAGTCAACTCGCTATACGTCGATTACTTAGACTACGATGAAATTGCGCACCACGCAGGGATTGCACGGCCAGAATCGCTTGATGCACTTAGCGGCCTAGATAAAGTTGCGGGCATTCTTACTAAAGCCGCTACCTACGCCATGCGGGAATACCATGTCGTATTCGTATCAGATCATGGTCAAAGCCAAGGCCAAACATTTTTGCAACTGAATAACGGCACTAGCCTGGAATCTGTTCTAGCGAATACAGTAGGTACCAACGCAGTGCAGAGTGATACCGACGAAAGCGAAACCTACACTGCAGTCCGTAACTTAGCGTCACAGCAAAAGCAATTTAGAAAAATCGCCCCACAGGCTACCCGTAGCTCTACCACGCTTCAATCAAAAGTTGTCGTCACAGGCTCTGGCAATCTAGGCAACGTATGGCTGACTGAATTTACAAGCAGGCCAACCAAGGAACAGCTTGAACAAACGTACCCTCAGTTAATTCCAAAATTACTTGCTACACCAGGGATAGGTCTCATTCTTGTTCATTCAAAAAAGCAGGGGCCTATTGCCATAGGCAAAGAGGGCACCATACAACTGGAAACTGCTACAGTAACCGGCAAGAATCCGCTCGCTAGTTACCCCAGTGCCCTGGCGAGCGAACTTTTACGCTTACGCGCCATGAAAAATACGCCGGATATTACCATCATATCGAGTTATGACCCTTCGACCGGTGAAGTGCACGCTTTTGAAGAATTGGTCGGCAACCATGGTGGGATTGGCGGCTGGCAAACGGATGCCTTATTACTTCATCCGAAATCTTTACGAATTAAGAAACGCTTTTATACAGATGGAAAGCTCATTAATAGCACGACGATACATAATATATTCATTGACTGGATGAAAGACGCCGGGCAGAGAAAGGCGTAGTTTTGCTACAATTAATCACGTGAATCCGAGCTCGCAAACATTCATGAAGTTACCGCTCTGGGTATATATCATAGGCTGGATAGCGTTTTGCTATTTATTCATAACGATGATTGGATTTACGCCAGCAGCAATTAATAACCCAGTAGTCGCCGGTATGTACTTAATTGATTTTGGCGTGCATGAGGTTTCACATATACTTGCCTCTGCATTCCCGCCGATTATTACTGCTGCTGCTGGCTCACTAGGCGAGGTATCGTTTACGATTCTGTTATTCATAGCAGTACTCCGGTCAAAATCTTATTTTGCCGTCGTTTTTGCTGGGTTGTGGGTTATGCTAGGGTTCTTAAGCTTTGGCACATACGTTGCCGATGCACAGGCCCAAGCACTGCCACTTATAAGCATGTCCGAAACGGCCAAGCACGACTGGAACTTTGTATTGTCTCAATTAGGCTGGCTTGAGTACTGCACCATACTAGGCAACATAATCAATGGCATTAGCATCATGATTGGTGTAGCCAGTCTACTTTTTGGCTTATTCTTGCTTTATAAAAAGATTCAGCGCTTAATACAAGCTCGTTCTTTGCAATCAAAAACTCGCCTCCAGTAGAAGCGAGTCATTGATTATGCAGGAAAAAGGTTACTTGTCGTCTTCTAGCCCAACCACTACGCCGCCAGATGCACCAAGAACTACGTTGTAGAACCAACCCTGCACAAGACCAAGTACCCAACCAATCGCGAAGTACATAAGTGGTAACACGATTAAGCTAAATAGTCCTACGGACATGCCGAACATCAACCCTGCAAGCAGGCTGTTTGTTTCGTCAGCCAATCCTAATGTTGCACGAACGCTATAAAAGATTGCCACGCCTAGGCCGAGCACGGCTGCGAATGCACCCTGGAACATTGCAACGCTTGTTGGCTTAAGGCTTACAACTCGTTTTGATTCTAACTTTGCCATGATATTGTCTCCTTATATCCTTATTTTTCAGTGTATTCAAATGTACTTGAAACGTATTGATCAAATAGTGAGCGTGCTTGCACTTGTAGGGCTAGTAGCGAGGCGCCTACCCACACCAGCAGCCATAGGAATGACTGATGAACAACAGAAACAACCGATCCACCAACGCCGTTTTGGTTCAAATCATCAAGCGTGATTCCTCCGACAAGCAGGAATGTACCCGCCAGAACATAGGCAATACCGCTAAATGACGTAAATGCCATAACGATAGCCAAACTAAGCCGCCCATATACCGCAGCTGCGCCAGCAAGAATTGCCCCCGCTAGTGCGAGTAAGAATACCAAGAATCCGTCTTGGTTCAACCCAACTGCTTCACCCATGAATGCGAACGCTGCCGCGCCAAGCATAGCGATACACACAATTACTGCTACTTCAAAGAACGCGTACGAAAGAATTGCTAGCAGCAGTCCTAAAAGTATAGCCACCAGCACGGCGATTGACGTTGCCACCACGCCCGTGCCGAAGACGGCTTGCGTCCCGATAAAACCAGCCATCGCACCAGTGACAAGCCCGATGATCGGCAACAGTAGCCTAAAGAGCTTGACGCCCATGAACGCCACAAGTAAGCCAAAGGCTATTAATAATATGCTCAGTATAAACATACACACCTCCTAAACGTTGTATAAATATAGTTATACAACCACTTAGTTATATGTACAACTGTTTTTTAAGGTTTATGCCAATTGGTGAAAAAATCTTCACTTTGAAGCATATAGCATAAGCGCGTATACTTGTAGTAGCTATGTACGTACTGGCGTGCTTATATGAGCCCGACTTTTTACTTACAAGCTCATTAACATCTGCGTCAATTCTCACCGGGAAGCGACGTTTCATATTCTTACAGTGAAGGTAGTAAACAGATTCACCCTGAGCGGTCGGTGACTCCTTTCTATTTTCGCTCACACAACTCCAAAATCCGTTCGCTAATTAATAACATTAGCTCTTGCCAACTCGGTAAGACTGGGAGTGAATATGAAAAACATTACTATCAACAAACCGGTACACGTCACAGCACTTGGTTTCAAAAAGAATCTAAGTACGTACCCTCGCCAAATCGAGTTTAACGGCCACATTTACGACTTTGTAGATGCCGGCCTAAGCTGTTTGGTGAAAAAGGGCAGTCTGGCAAGTCAAATTTTGACATTAACAGACGGCCGTTCGCAGTTTCGACTGCGAAGTGACAATCATGGTGGACTCTGGACATTGCTCAGTATGAGTGCAGCCTAGAATCTATCAGCAAAATACCCCTCTACAAAGGGGTATTTTTGTTTGGTACATATATACGTTTTTCAGTTACTACCACGTTCAAGTATTCGTCATGAGGTTCAGCCGGTATATAATCGACACGTTGCAACTCATACGCCAAGCCAATTTTTTGTGCATGTGGCTGCATACTCAAAAATCTGTCGTACCATCCACCACCAAAGCCAATTCTATGGCCACTAGTATCAAACGCTACAAGTGGCACTAATATTACGTCATAGCTACCAGTAGGAATCAACGCATGCTTGGATGGAGTGCCTTTGGTAATAGTAATCGCAGGAAATTCTTCAGCAAGAAAAGTACAAATACCACCCGTGTCGACTTCATTCATTCCAACCTGAGACGTATATACGTGCACCAGATGTACCTGGCTCCAATTAACGCTCGTTCGCGTACGGGCGGTAATACGAGTATTATACTCAGCAACCTCCTGGGACTGCAGTTGGTTACGACGCCGGAGAATAGTGTGGCGAATGTCTATTTTATCCATGCATGTAAGTATACTCACTCTACGCTACTAGACAAAATATTTTACTTATGCTATAATGAAAAGATAAAGGTGCAAGAAGCACCTGGATGAATACCGAAATTATTGTAAAATCTCTTCTTTACTCCTGATTCCGACCGTTCATCAATAGATACATGAACGAAAGGATATTCATGACTCAAACCAGCAGCCGCCCATTTCGCGCGCGCAAAAACTTTAAATCCGGCCACAATGCACGGCCAGCTCGTTTTGGCGGTAAGCCAAACGGTAATAAATTTGGTGCCAAGAAAAATGGTGCTCGTAAAGCATACATTCATCCATCAAAGTTCATTAACCGCACACCAACCGAAGCGCGTGCTGTAGAATACGAACCAACACACACGTTTGACGATTTTGCATTAGCACCAGCCATTAAAAAGAGCTTGGCTCATATTGGCTTCACAAAGCCAAGCGCTATTCAAGACCAAGCAATCCCACATGTACTAGAAGGCCGTGATGTAATTGGGCTCGCTAACACAGGTACTGGCAAGACCGCGGCGTTTCTACTCCCAATCTTGAGCCATTTAGCCACCAAGCCAGACCTTATGAGCGTGCTGATTATGGCGCCGACTCGTGAACTTGCTCAGCAAATTAATGATGAAGTTCGTAAGTTCTCATATGGCATGCGCCTGTACTCAACGGTTGTGGTTGGTGGTGCCAATATTGACCGCCAAATCCGCGATATTAAACGTCGACCGCACATTATTATCGGTACACCAGGCCGTTTAAAAGACTTGATTGACCGCGGTGCTTTGCGCCTAGACATGATTAATCATTTCGTGCTTGATGAAGCCGACCGTATGCTCGACATGGGATTCGTAGCCGACATACGCCGCGTTGCCAGTTTATTACCTGATGAACGCCAAACCCTTTGTTTTTCAGCGACTATTACACCTGCCATTCAAACACTGATTCATGAGTTCTTGAAGAACCCGGAAACTGTTTCTGTACGAACTGGTGAAACTAGTGACCATGTACTCCAGGACATCGTGGAAGCAACCGATAAAGCCCACAAGCATACCCTACTTACAGAAATGCTCCTAAAAGATGAGTTTGAAAAAGTTCTCGTGTTCGGTGAAACCAAGTTTGGTGTACAACGCCTGAGCGACAGCCTAACGAACGCCGGCATTAAGTCAGAGGCTATCCATGGCAACAAGTCACAGTCACAGCGCCAGCGTGCGCTTAACGCCTTCAAAGCGAATAATGTACGCGTACTGGTTGCAACCGATGTTGCCGCCCGCGGTCTAGATATTCCGAATGTCAGTCATGTTATTAACTTCGACACTCCGGCAACGTACGAAGATTACGTTCACCGGATTGGCCGAACTGGCCGCGGTGGTGCACACGGTACAGCTTACACATTCGTTGATAAACGTTAAAATAGTTACATGTCGAAATTTCCGATTGTTGAAACGAAACTCCATACCATTGTTGGTGGTGGCCAAGCCTTAGGAGAATTCACCGATGGACGCAAGCTGTTTGTGTGGGGTGGACTTCCTGGTGAAACAGTTAAAGTACAGCTAACAAAAAAACGTTCTAAACTTGTGGAGGGCAAAGTTGTTGATGTTATTGAAGCGAGCCAAGAACGAGTAGAACCAGCAGACAAAACCAGTTATCTGTCTACCAGCCCGTGGCAAATCATGAAACCCGACGCAGAAACGCATTATAAAGCGGCCCTCATCGAGGAAGCGTTCGAACTTCATGATATTGTGTTGCCGAATGCCATTGAAGTAAAAACCGACGGCGTGCGCTACGGCTACCGCAATAAGGTTGAGTTCAGTTTTTACTGGGACACCGAAAAGAATTTGCTTGACTTAGCGTTTTTTGTGCGCGGCAGTAAAGGCAAGATACCAGTTGAAGGTACGTCACTCGCCCGCGATGAAATTAATATTTTAGCCCGCGAGATTCGTGATATCTTGCGCACCAAAAACATCGAAGCCCGTTCGTTAAAAACGCTCCTAATCCGCTGCGATCAAAACGGTAATTGCGTGTGGCAACTGTACGTAAAAGATGAATTACCAAATATCATCACAGACACTGAAGCCAAGAAACTTAATGCACAGGGCGGGGAAATCATTTACTCAGATCCAAAAAGCCCAGCCAGCCGTATTACAAAGCGCCTGGCTTCATTCGGTAATATCGTGCTACATGATGCAATTCGCGGGGTAGATTTTTCGTATGCAACCGAAGGATTTTTTCAGGTGAATATTCCTATGTACGAAACTGCTCTTTCTGATATGAAATCATGGTTACAAGAGGGCAACGTAGTGGATATGTACAGCGGCGTTGGCACGATCGGATTAACGATTGGCGGCCCAAAAACGACATTGATTGAAATCGACGAACACGCCGTTCGCGAAATGAATGCTAATATTACATCACTCCAGTCTTCGGCTGTTGCGGTGCATGCCGCCAGCGAGTCGGCCGTGGAGTACATTACTAACGATGCATGTATTATTCTAGACCCGCCCCGTGCCGGGCTTCATCAAGATGTTATTGCAAGATTACTCGAAACAAAGCCAAATCGCATAATTTATTTAAGCTGTAATCCGGTTACACAAGCCCGTGACGTTGCGTTACTTGCCGATGTATATGGCATTAAAGCCCATACCGGCTATAATTTCTTCCCAGCTACCCCGCATATCGAGCATTTGGTTGTGCTTGATAGAAAATAGCTGCGTCTAACGTGCCAATGTAAAGAATCCGCGGGTTATACAAGCCTCAAGGTCATTTTCTTTAGAGATTACCATAAAGCGACTGCAACCAAGAAATGTCCCTGCTAAGCCAGAGACATTTTTTTGCGTGTAAGAGGGTAATTGAAAAAGAGGATGGCCTTGAGGTGCTTTATAAAGCTTTAATACGCCGATAAGCAAACTTTGTTGCAACCCGCCAGTTCGTTTTGGCATCTGTATCAAATTGTTTGACCTCACCATTTTTTACTTCGGATATTTGCACCAACGCTGGGTTATACGGCGCTAACGTTCGATAATAAATCAAATCGCTGTCGGCTGGATTAGACCTGCCAGGAAACACCTTTTTGAATTTATCGCGACCAATATCGTCAAAGTACGCCGGTTGGCCTTTTGGTGGTAAATAAAGCTCGGCAACCAGCCCCATACGGCTGACGATTTTTTGAATATCACCAAGTAAGAGTTTCGATGTACCATGCACATACAAATAGAGCTGCTTCTTGGTTGTTAGGAATAACGTTGCTTCGGCCACACGACTTACCGGCACATTCCGGACCACCACGAAGTCAATATCAACAGGCATGGCGAATTTAGTTTTCGCAATCTGTTCGAGCGCCATATCATCGTATACGCTACTGTTCATACAGCCATTGTACCACTAGGACTACAGATGTGCATTTACTGATACAATATTAGTAATGGACTTTGAGACTCGCTATAAAAAATTGAACGCACGTCAAAAGCAGGCGGTTGACACGATCGACGGGCCGTTAATGGTGGTCGCAGGTCCTGGCACAGGCAAAACAGAGCTTCTTAGCATGCGCGCTGCCAATATTCTCAAAAGTACCGATACCGCACCCGAAAACATATTATGCTTAACATTTACCGAAAGTGGTGCCACAGCTATGCGCCAGCGACTAAGCGAGATTATTGGCGCCGATGCTTATAAAGTCGCTATCCATACCTTTCACAGTTTTGGTAGTGAAATCATCAATCAAAACGGTGAATATTTTTACCAAGGGGCAAATTTTCGGCCAGCTTCCGACTTACATGCTTACGAATTGCTCCGGTCGATTTTTGACACCCTTGATTTTTCGAACCCGCTGGCCGGCAGGATGAACGACGAATATACCCACCTAAGCGATACGCTGACTGTCATATCAGAGCTTAAAAAAAGCGGTTTGACGAACGAAGAATTATTACAAGTACTTGATTCCAACGAAAGTGTGCTTGATATGGTGGAACGTGATATCGCCGGTGTATTTTCGTCTCGGGTGTCATCCAAAACCGCCGCCCAGCTGTCGCCAATCGCCACACGACTCGCTAGCATGCCTACCCATGCCATGCCGCCGGGAATCGCGCCACTGGCGAACGTGTTGGCACTCAGTATTGCCCATGCGGTTGACGACGCTGCCGACAGCGACTCCACCAAGCCTATTACTACCTGGAAAAATCGTTATCTCGAAAAAAACGAAAAAGGCGAGCTGGTGTTCAAAGATCGACGACGAACAGCCAAACTGCGTGCCTTGAGCTTTATTTACTACCAATACTTGGTTGGCATGCAGGAATCTGAGCTGTACGACTTTGACGACATGGTGCTTCGTGTCGTTCACGCCATGGAGGTATTTCCGGACTTACGTTTCAACCTGCAAGAAAAATATTTGTATATCATGGTTGACGAGTTCCAAGATACAAACCTAGCTCAGGCCCGCATACTGCATAATCTTACGGCTACGCCAACTGGTGATACGCCAAATATCATGGTAGTGGGCGACGACGACCAAGCAATCTATAGTTTCCAGGGCGCCGAAATTGGCAATATATTGAATTTTCGCGATCGGTACGAGGATTCTACGATTATCACACTTACCGACAACTATCGTTCAGCAGAGGCAATACTTACGAAGGCCAGCTCGGTGATTCGACAGGGAAATGAGCGACTCGAGCGCTACTTAGAAGAAGTTGATAAAACGCTTACCGCTCATCATAGCAGTAAACGTGCAGATGTGCGATTAACCGAATATCAGCACGTAGAGGATGAAAGGTACGGTATAGCAGCGGCCATCAAAGCACAGCTTGAAGCCGGTGTTGATCCAAGCTCAATCGCAGTATTGGCCCGGCGCCACCATGAGCTCGTATCGCTTCTTCCGTATTTTGCCGAACAAGGCATTACCGTCAATTACGAGCGCCGTGATAACGTACTTGATTCCCATGCTGTCGAGCAACTGCTGCTGCTTTCAAGAATCGTATGTTACTTACATGGTGGTGATATAAGCCAAGCTGACGCCTTACTACCACAATTACTTAGCCACCCCGCCTGGGGCTACGATACACCAACCCTATGGAAACTGAGCCTGGCAGCATACAAAAATCGGGGTAGCTGGCTTGAACAAATGGCGACCGTACCTGAGTTCATTCCACTGCATACCTGGCTGCTCGAAACATCTCGATTAGTAGCAACCGATCCAGCGGAGCACCTGATTGATGTGTTAACTGGCGTACCAGACGAGACATCTAACGCAGCCTACACCTCACCGTTGTATGACTATTTCTTCGGCGGCGACAATCATAAGAATAAGCTCGATGATTACATCGTACATCTTGAAGCGCTACGGAGCATCCGGGCTGCGCTGCGTGAATATCGCCCAGGCGAACGGTTACTATTAAGCGATTTCATAGGGTTCATTGACCTCCATACGCATGTTGGCCAAGCAATTACCAGTCTGCGGGTACGTTCCGACACCATGCCTGCCGCCATTAATTTACTTACGGCGCATAAGTCAAAAGGGCTCGAATACGACCACGTGTACGTAGTAGGAGCGATTGATTCATCGTGGGGCGAGCAGGTTCGTAGCCGTTCGCGCCTGATTGGGTATCCGGATAACCTTCCTATTCGCCCAAGCGGCGACTCGCTCGATGAGCGGTTACGGTTGTTCTTCGTGGCCATGACCAGAGCTCGCACCACGCTCTCAATCAGCTATTCGCTTACCGATGCAAATGGCAAAAACACGCTGCCCGCAAGTTTTTTGGTGAACGAGCAGTGGCAACCAATAAAGGCTATTACGCCAAACGGCGTACCGCATCTAGCTAAGCAGCTACAGCAAGAATGGTATAGCCCATATGTGGCGCTAGAGCAACCACATATGAAAGATTTGTTAGCCCATACGCTAGAATCATATAAGCTCAGTGTGACACACCTCACGTCGTTTTTGGATGTCACACGCGGCGGCCCGCAATATTTCCTGCTGAATAACTTGTTACGTTTTCCTAAAAGCAAACACCCGAGTGCCCAGTACGGTTCAGCCATTCACGAGGCCTTGCAACGGGCACACCTGCATGTTGCCGCCACCGGAATGAAAAAGCCACTCGAAGACATTTTGCAGGATTTTGAGCAAATCCTTGGTAAATACGTCATGAATGAACACGACTACAAAATATATTTACAGCGCGGTACTACCAGTCTCAGCACATTTTTAGCCGCCCAGTACGAATCTTTTAGCGAGCATCAAAAAGTTGAGCTTAACTTTGCTAACCAACAAAGCAGGGTGGGCGACGCCGTATTGACCGGGTCGTTAGACCTTGTAGACATGGACGATAAGGCAAAAACAATGATTGTCACCGATTATAAAACCGGCGCGCCATCAAGCAAGTGGCAGGGCAAGACTGATAGCGAAAAACTAAAACTGCACAAGTACCGCCAACAACTATTATTCTATAAACTTATGTGCGAGAACTCCCGTGATTATTCAAGCTACACTGTAACAAGTGGGGTTCTGCAATTTGTTGAGCCGAGTCCTAGTGGCGACATCCACGCACTTAGCCTGGATCTCGACTCAAGCGAGCTTGATCGTATGAGTAAACTCATCAATGCGGTTTGGCAAAAAATTATGAATTGCGATTTTCCTGACACGAGCGAATACGATGCCAGCTATAAGGGCGTTTTGGCATTCGAAGAAGACTTACTAAACGACTACGACGGCAAGTCTGACTAGCTATTGACACATTGTTTATTTAGCGGTAAAATACTAGTGATTTTGAGAGTTGAGGCTCGTATTCTGTGCTGTACAATTTGAGGTAAAGCGTAGTATACGCGCCTCCTGTCAAAATCGAACTTTGACAGGATGGTGCCTTAGTGCGAACGGGCAGGGATCCGAGGACTCGTAACATTGTTCTCGCAGAAGATTCATTCTCTGTCCGTTCGACCAAACCTCCGGGCGTGGTGGGGCCCGAGACCCATTGCGCCCGGAGCCAAGTGCCCAGGCGGGCACGGTGCAAAACGAGGAGGGAGCAGCCGTCACACGCTGACAATTCTCGATGGAGGAACACCGTGTCCGCCTGTGGCCCATGCGAATGGCTACATGGCAGTGCTCCTTGTATCCGGGACTTCCGGAGCAAGCGTTCAATATACGACACCTTGAGAGGAGGTGATCGCATGGCAACCACCGAGGAGACCAGGCAGGCCATCATGGCCGTCTCCAACGGCCAGGCCAGCAGGGAGCAGCAGGAGATCGCAAGGCGCGCGGCTCAGCAGGCTGGCTCCATGGGCAACAGTGCCCGGGAGGCCTTCAAGGGCAAGAAGTGAGCCAGCGAGGGCGATCATCTTCGCAGTGGGGGCGGGCTTACCCAGCCGCCCCCACCCGAGACTGGTACCATCCTGTCCGTCTCACATTACACATGAATTATTCGTGTGCAGCGTGAGACGTTTTTATTGACGATTCAAACTAAAAGTGATAAAATCTATTTTACTTGGTCGAGTAGGCAACGAACATATCGAGTGATATGTTTTGAACGCGGTTTGTTCGTTGTCTATTCCTAAGTGTTTTTTAACAGGAATAGCGTACAAGAATTCACCGGGGTATCCCCGTTGCCTTGGTGAATGGGGTATCATTCTTCGCAGCGGCTTACGCAGTCTGCTCCGATAGTGGTCTGCAATGGCTTCTAGAGTGGAGAACGATACA
>ERZ724505.1708-NODE-1708-length-11640-cov-7.815192_pt1 | contig 11640 bp, 34 predicted proteins | sample MGYA00376038_ERZ724505 | MGnify/ENA primary metagenome ERZ724505 (study PRJEB28724, sample SAMN07190884) | wastewater metagenome | isolation source: effluent of sewage treatment plant in Hong Hong | place: Hong Kong | collected 2016-03-17 ... | reverse complement strand
GAAGACAACCACCACCCCAACGACGCCCCAGAAGATGATCTCCAGGCCGGTCTGACTGAGCCAGAAGTCGTAAAACTGCTTCTCCAGAGGGCTACGGTAGACAATCACCTCGTGCGGTTTCATCTGTACCTCCAGTGTTGCTTGCCCAATACCCTAACCTTCACCGAACAGCAACTTGATACGCTTGCCCAGACAGTCGTCGCGATGCTTGAGCGGCTCCTGGGCACCGCAATTTCGCGCGTAGACTTCAGCGTGACAGAAGGTGCACTTGATCTTGTCGCTGGATCTCCAGTTTTCGTGTAGCTTGTCCATGTGATCGTCAGCGAAGAACAGTAGGTCGTTGATGAACGACTCGTCCAGCATGTCGAGGTTGATGGACTTCACAGCTTCACCTTTCTGGCAAGTGCCAGGTCATGCTCGCATGGGATGCCATCCTCTGCATGGTAGTGGCAACCACAGTTGGCCTGGCCAGCCAAGCTCTTCGGGTCGAAATTGACGTGCTTCAGAATTGCAGCGTGGACCTCATCTCGCGTGTTGAAGAACTCCTCGCGCTCATGTCGATCCGGGTCGATGAAGGCGACAGCATACGCAGGCTCCGCAACGTACCGTTCCGTCACCCTGGCAACCGGGTCAGGCGTGACACCCAAGATCCTCACTTCCCACTGAGGCGAGAAGAGTCGAACCTCCTTGAACTCGATTGCCTCGCCAGTCACCTCATACTCTGTCCAGCGTCCCATCAGTAGTCCTCCTCCTTGCGCGGCCGGTACCCCTGGTACTTGTACGCGCGCTCCAGCTTGTAGCCGTTAAACTTGATGATTGTGTGTTCCTTGTACTTGACGAAGGCGATCCAGTTGAACAGAACGAAGGCGATATCGCCTTCATCGTCGCGCTTCCACTTGAACAGCCAATGTTCCAGCCTGTACAGCCAGTGCTGGCGCATCTTCCATCGTTCCCACCACGTGAAATGAAGCTCTTGGCTCACGGCTCCTCCCTCCAATCAACGAGATAGAAGCTATCGGGGCCGACACGGGCGTGATACCCGTACTCGGCATTCAGGTCATCAGTCACGCCGACATCACCGAAACGACTGTACATGACAATCCTGACAGTCGTCCCGATGTGGACATCGTACTCTGTGAACTCCGGGTCTTCTCCGTGACCATTCCACCGTGAGAACCTCATCGGCTTGGCGACCGTGGCAAACAGCTTCGGTCGAGGCCTGGGGTCGTTGTGGATCTCCATGGCCGACCGACCGAAGTACTCGATGTACCGCTCCAACGCCTTGTCCATGTTAGTCCTCCGGGTAGCTCATCTCCATGCGGAACGCATCATCACGAATTAGCTTGTTCATGAACGCGTCGTACTGCTCCTTCGTCAGCGTTCCGTCCTTCTCGTGCATGGCGAGGTGGCGGTTCCACTCCAGCTTGGTGTCGTACGGGGCGAAGATATCACAGATCGTGCACTCACGTCCACGCAGGAAGTCGTTCTGCTCACGGCACGTGATCTTGGTGTACCGCTTGATGCGACGCTCGGCGTTCTGATGACGCTGGCTCATTTGACCTCCCTCTTGACCTCGACGACGCGCCCATCATCGATGATGAGGCTGCTCTTGGTAAGCTCTGCAGAGTTGAGCATACATGACTCATCCCACCCACGGCTGATGGGGTCGTTGCCGTACAGATCGCGACTCATCTTGCCGCAGGCAAGGCACACGAAGACGTTACCCTCGTCAGCTATCTTGTTGGACATCAGTCCTCCTGGTAGAGGTCGAGCCCAGGAATCGCGCTGAACGGCTCGTCAATGTTATGATTCACCAGCGTGTAGACCATAGCACGGAAGGTCGCCCTGTATACCTCGCCGTCGCCTTCGTCGTCCATCAGGTGCGATGCGACATCGCGCTCAAATGCGACGGGGTCGTAGTACGAACGGCGGTCGTACTTGTCATCCGAGATGAACATCTTATTCATCTCTGGGTACGTCTTGAAGATGGCATGGCCGTCCTGGTTCCGCTCCTTCCAGCGGTCGTGCAGGTTGTACTGATCGACCAGCACCTTGATGACACCGGCCTCCTCGAAAGTCAGGTCAGCCAGGAGAACGAAACCACTGCAGCTTGCGGTGGTGTAGTAAAGCGCGTATCTCACATTATCCTCCGACAATCAAGCGGTAAGCTGTCACACCTGCCCACACGACACCCATCAGTGTTGCCCATACAACACAACCGATGGCGACCCATCCAACCAGTACGACCGGCGGAATCCGACGTCGTACACGCCAATAACCTCCCTCGTACTGTGCCATCGCTAGCGCCCCCTCACCCGGATGTCGACGACCTTGGCCAAGTCCTTGGTGGCAAGCTCGTATGCGCCAGTCAACGAGTTCTTGAGCCGCTCCTCGATGATGATGTCGGCATCCTTCTGAATACGCTTGGTCTGGCCGTCCACCGGCTCCATCGTGATGAAGACTTCGACACAAAACACCTGTCTCATGACAGTCTCCTTACAGCAGTTTGTACTGGCGAACCTCTCGTCTTGACCCGATGCCAATGCTCCAGTCCGGATACTTCGCCACCCAGGTCTTCTCCTTCGAATCGTAGACGATGACGCCCTGCGCCACCAGCTTGTTGAGCAGGTCGCAGTAGTAAACAGCTGTCGTCTTACGATTCCACTTGCCGCCGTTCAGGCCCATGAACTTGTAGACCGACCAATGCGGAAGAGCGGGGCAGACATGGCCGATCAACCTGGCCTCGATGCGCCAGCCATGGACGTGGACCAGAACGAACGGGCCCTCGATGAACAGCTTGGTCTGCTCGGCCACGGACTCGTAGTTCCGGAAGTACGGGTACTCTTGCGCCACAGCAGTCTCCTTAGTTGAACAGCATGTTGAGCCAGTACTTCATCCCCACCGCCGACCAAATCACCAGATTTGCCACCACGAGCCACGCCAGCACACGGTCGATCGTCCGCTTGCGTGGCACCACTGGATGGCAGAAGCAGCCATCCTGCGTCACTTTGCATCCTCCTTCCCGCTCCGCACAGCTAGGTCGAAGAACTTCCTCCCAACCGTGTCGGCTGACACGCTGCACTCGGCATCACGCTTCGCACAGTTGGGGCAGATGGCACGGATTCCATCGACGGCGTTGTCGCCCCAGGTCCAGCCATCAGGCAACATGACCTCGGTGCCCTCGAAATGGAAGAAGATGGACGACTTACCATCGTAGGTGTTCGCGTACCGGTACTGGATAGGAGCATCCATGAACCGCTCGATTCCGCACCCACACTTCATCTTGATTGGGATGATGAACATGCTATTCGTCCTTGAAGATCTCGGCCCACCAGTACCTACGGTCCACCAGGCTGGTGCCGAGACGTGTCTCGTTCGTCAGGTTCAGCCGCCTGAGAGCGAAGAACCTGTTGTCGTGCTGGTCCACACCGTCGAACCTCTTGTAGTCGCCCACCACGACACCATGACCGCTCACCAGGACCTTGACCTCCGCCCCAACCGGCAGCTTCTCGCCATCCTGGCCCCAAAGCTCGATGTTACGCTTTGCCTTCTTCCACAGGACGTCCCACTCCGCCGCCGTGTGGGACCGGAACAAGCCGGTCTCGTGCATCTCCTCTTCCATCAGGTGCATGAACTCTTCGAACGTCATGTTGAGCCTCCGTTGGTTTCACGCATGATGTGCTCGACTTCTAGTTTCGCCTGCTCGATCTCCAACTTCTTGACGGCGTCGATTTCGCCGTATAGGTACGAAATCACCAAGGTACAGCCTTCCTCGGCCGTATTGAGCCGCTCACGCAGGCCGCTGTACTCGAAGCCGATGTCGGAAAGCTGTCCCCTCACACGCGATAGGGTTGAGCGTAGCTCTTCCAACACCACCGCAACTCTGCGCCCGGTATGGTCGGCAAAGATACCCTTCTTCTTGATCACCAACGTCATAGCAGGCTACGTCCCCGGGGCCAGCCATCCTCTTCCATCCAGATCAGCAGCATACCACAGACGAAGGTGAAGTATGCGATGATGCTGAGACCAATGATCCATCCGGCATTCATCTTGCCCCATACCGCCCAGGCGTCCATCACCGCCACCGGAATTCCAATGAGCAGCAGACCTAGCCGCTTCTTCGGATGGGTCACAAGTCCCCATAACAGGGACCAGAACTCTCGCATTGTCAGCTTGCTCATCTAGTTCGCCTCCAGCCATTCGCGAAGTTCCTGCTGCCACTCATTGTGGACCAGGACCAGTTGCACCTCGCGTGTATCGCTCAGGCTATATGCGTTGGACCACTTGAACATCATCTCGACTCCATCCGCCTCTGGTAGACCCACGAGCCGCTCCAAATCACGGCGATGAATGACCCGGAACCAGTCGTTATCATCGCCACATATCTGAAAGATGACCTCATCTCGCATCTAGTCCTCCTCCAGGTCCCAAGAACAGCCGACTTCCTTCGACGTCGAGGCCATGAGCCCCGTGTCCTTCAGCAGGAGTTGGTCCGCCTCCCGGACGTTACGGCACCGGTACTGACCAACAATGTGGTCGGTACGCCAGTTCCGGTAGGTGTAGATGGTAAGCTCATCGTTCTTCATTCGTCTCGGTCTCCCGCCAACAGCTTGTTTGCCACCTCGTTCATCCGCACCTCCGAACCCTCCGGGTCCACAATCAACCAGCTATCGATACCACGTCCGTAGGTGCCCCAGAGGACGCAGCACTCCCCGACAGTGAAGAACTTGGGATTCTGCAACCTCCACTCACCCAGTTGGCCACGCTGGTCGTCCGACTCGTAGACCTCCAAGTCTACCAACGCATCGGCCACCCAAGCTACGTGGAAGAGGGGACGCCCCATGAACCGGTCCAACTCGGGGAAGTCCCACACCTGACGCATGTCGCTGGGGTCGAGAGTCATGACCTTCATCGATATTATCCTTTCTAACCGGGCTTTACAACTTTACAGATTGACACTTGACGGTATTTACAGGGCCGTAAAGTCTGTAAAGTCGTCTACTATTTATACTGGTGTTCGGCGCTTAAATTGAGTGATGCTAGTTACGACGGGACGGGCGCTCCGGAGTCATTTTATCGCCCACCTTAACGCCCGTCCCACCGTTTAAGCGGCACCAGTTATACTACGGAGACTGAGTGTGGCCCGGCCCCTAATAACCTCACCCAGTCTAGTCAAGCTCAACTTGTTAAACCCGGCCGATTGCCTTCTCCATGATCATCTTGCACCACATGAGGTTGATGTCCCCGTTGGTCCTGGTGCGGTAGACCTTGATGGCCTCGACGAAGTCGTACTGGGCCAAGGTCTTCTCTGCCTCGGTGGGCGGGTACTCGCGGCCCATGATCTTGGCGATGTCGGTGTCGATCTCGGCCAGGTGCTTCGAGATGACGTTCCTGCTCCACTTCAACTGCGACAAGACTCCCGACGTGAACTGGTCCATCAGTATACCTCCGTTTGAGTAGCTGATCAGGCCCCTTTGCCCACAAGCCTGTGTTGCTGACCTAATACGGCGGCTTCATCAACTCTTCGATCTCGCCCAGGTAGATCCGCGCCTGTTCGGGGCTGGAATCGAGCATCGTGCGAACGTTCCGCAGTGCAGTTGCTCGCTCCCTGACTGCCCTCTGCAGCTTGGCGATCTCCTCCGAGGCTGCCATGATGTGCTTGGCAGTCCTGTGCTTCTCGACCTTGAGTTCCTCCTCGGCCAGCTGGCGCTTGGCCACCTCCTTGCGATACTCCTCGGTCCACCAGATGAGACTTTCGAGCGTGTTCATCTTCCAACCTCCAGGCCGATGCTGTACTGGCCCATCTCCATGTTAGCGCTCCAGGATCGTGACGATGCAGATGGCGTCGTTCGTCTCGGTCCGGTCGATGACCTGGTCCCCGACGACGACCTTCAGCCCCTCGTGCTGCTTGTACGGGATGATGACCTGGTTGCCGATGACAATGCGGGTGGTCATGCCAACGCTGAAGTTGGGCTTCTTTCCGTCGTCGATGTACTGGAACGCATCGCACTGGCGGAAGGCCCTGTCGGCGATGAGGTCGTAGGAGTCGTTCCCGTCTGCTTCGACATACACCTCTTCACCACGGTCGTACCGACCGGAGCCGTCGTTGAAGACGACGTTGACCCGGCACTCGACGACGGGAGCCAACTCCTTGGCCTCGATGGCGAGGCGCTCACCCATGAGGGTCTTGACCCCGTACATGTGCTCGGGCTCGGGCACGTCATCCGGACGAGGTTGTCCACCGTAGATGGGCGGGCACCCGTCGAGGATCTCGCCCACCTCGTAGTACTGACGTCCGTTCTTCTCGTAGGGCCACCGCACCATCTGGTGCTTCTGGAACCAGAACGTGATCCTTGCGGCCTCCTGCTGCCACAGGTGTCGGTAGTTCATGACATCTTCCTTTCGTGAGGGTGGTGTTGCGCACCTAATACCGTCACTTCTGCTCGATGGGCTTCACCCGCATCAAGATGAGACCGCAGGCGTCCTCGCCCGGGTTGAACCAGTTCAGCCGGTACTCGTTGTACTGGCCCATGATTCCGGCGTTGGGACGGCCATCCATCTTGGGGCATCCGAACTGGGTGGCGTCGACGAATCCGTCGACATCCTTGGCGTCGCCGGGGTGGTTATCTTCGGCGTGGGTCGCCACCCACATGACCACCACACCGCTGGGCTTCCACGGCTGAGGCCCACCCCAGCGCTCCTGGTCCTGAGGCACGTACCGCTCCTCCAGCCGGGCACACAGGTAGCCCCGCTTCTCGGGCGTGCCGTCGAAGTCGTCCAGCAGGTCAATCTCGTCTTCGAAGCACCGGTCGCAGACGACCAGCTCGACCTGGCCCTCGCTGTTGTTGAAGTCCTCCAGACCAGCGTCGTCCATGTCGTCCCAGCCGCAGGACCGGTTGTACTGGATGATGGCCTCGATTGAGGTCTTGGCCCCCAGGACCAGGGTGCCACCTCCCCGGCTGTCGTAGTGGCCGAACATGTGGGCCGTCTGGAAGAACTGAGCTTCGCCGTGGAACCTGGGGGCGAAGCGGGATTTCTGCGTGAGCAGCTTGTTCGCCTCTTCGGTGCAGAGGCGACCGTCGTCGATCAGCTTCGTCATTGTCCTCTCCTTCTGGTTGGTGCTGCGACACCTAATGCCCGCCCCCTTCGGGGCGGGCTAGGTGTGCTGGTGCAGATTATTGCCTCTTGCGGGACATCAGGCTGAGCGCTGCCTTCTCCACCACCATCATGGGGATGAAGAGGCAGTTGTCGTCGGAGAGGTCGATCCGGACGCACATCGAGTCGTCCGGACCCACCACCTCCACTTGCTTGACGTCGTTGATGTTGAGGTCCCAGATGATCCGCTTGATGTTGGGCACTTACTTGCCTTTCTGTTCCTTGCGGAACTCGTCCTCGTACACGATCCGCATCTCGCCGTCGTCCATCTCCTCGTAGGCGACCGTCACGGTGATGAAGCGTGATAGGATGTTGTCGATGAGGTCTTTGTCGTCCTTGGCCTCGATCTTCATCGGACGACGCGAGGCAGCGGTCTCGACGTAGTACGTGGGCACTAGTCCTCCAGGTGCAGCACCTTGGTGTTCTCGTGGATGAGGTGGGTGCCGTCCTCCTCACCCTTGTACATCGCCGCCACGCGGACCTGCCCGCGCAGGATGGAGGTCGCCGTCGCGCACTTCTGCTTACGGTACATCTTGCCCTCGTGCTCGAACACGTCGAACATCGGGACGTCCGACAGCGCCACCAGGATCTTCCGCTTCATGACCTTCTCCTTCGTCAAGGGTTGTGTTGCTGATCTAATACCGCCACTTCGTCAGTCGTTGAGCCAGCCGATGTCGGTGGTCAGGTGATACTGGTACAGCCCCAGGATCTCCACCGCTTCGGTGCACTGAGACGGGCCGAACTCCCAGCTGAGCCAGCGGACTGGCTTCCAGGGAGTCTTGTCACCGCTTGGGCCCGACTTGTCGTATCCGCCCCACTTCGACAGCGCGTTCAGCTTCTCGGTGAGGTCTACGTTCGGATCTTCCACCCACAGCCGGTCGCCGTAGGCACCTGACGCCGGGGTGTGGTTGAACCTCTTCTTATTCACTTCCATTTGCTCGGTCCTTTCTCGATCTCCTCCACGGCACGGTCGATGATCATGTAGATCGCCATGGCCTTCTGGTCGGGCTCGACCCGGCCAGGACCGTGTGCCTTCTGCGTGTAGATCGCGGAGATTCGCCTGAGCACTTCGCTCACGGGCGTCTCGCGGACGATCTTGCGCAGCACCATCTCGTCGAACTGGTCCATGGCCTAGCCGATCTGGAGCAGCTGGACCAGGCAGCGACCCGCCGAGTTGGTGACCTTGGTGACGACGACGTCGCCGTTGGTGTCGACGTTGAAGTTGGGGCTGACCGGCACCCCGCCGCCGGGCTTGGTCTCGACGAACTTCTGATAGGCCTTGACCGCGTCCTCGGCCTGGATGGACGTGGAGGTGATCTCCCCGTCCTTGCGCCACACGACGAAGAACTTCATGACATTATCCTTTCTGAGACTGGGTTTCACTGTGATTGAGACCGAGACTCAAACAGGAGGCCTCGTTCCCATACAGCAAGCCCCGCCCCTTTGGAGGGCGGGGCAGGTTGGGGTTAGAACGCCAGCATCAGGACCGTGTAGACGATGAGGAAGCTGCACCCCACCAGGATCTGCACGGGCCAGAGGATCGCGCGGTACACCTTGCCGTCGAAGATCTCGACGTAGTCCGCCCACATCGTCATCAGCTTCGTCATGTTACTCTCCCCTCATCTTGAGGTTGTTGTCGTTGATGGCGTTCATCATGTCGGGCATGTCGGGCGCGGGCATCTCGTAGCGGTCGTAGTCGGCCGTGATGGTGAAGTCCTCGATGGTGACGCAGAACTCCAGCATCGACACCGGGTCGAGCATGTTGAGGAACCACCACCCGGCGAAATTGGTGTCGTTCCACACACCGAAGTGCTCCGGCGGGGCATCGATCGGGTTGTACTTCTGGTTGAGCATCTTCTCCATCTCCTCGTCGGACGGCAGGACGAAGCGGGAGAAGTGGTAGCCCTTGAAGTCGCCGTTCGGGCTCACGGCCACGTAGGTCCGCGACGGCGAGACGTTCGGCTTGTTGGCCATCGGCATGGCTAGCCCTCCGGGTAGTCCAGCGAGTCGCGCACCGCCCAGACCGCCGCCGTCACGAGCTTGGGGTCGGGGCCGATCACCTCCTCGTGGGTGTCCTGGACGTAGATGCGGTCGACCCGCACGGTGTCGGGCTGGGTGAAGCGGGGGAACGGCTTGTAGGAGGCGTGGACGCGGTAGGTCACACCCTCCCAGTCGAACTTCTTGGTGATGGTACCGCCGAAGACGTCGTCGCTCATGACAGTTTCCTCTTGTTTGGGTTTGCTGCGACACCTAAGGCCCGCACCCGGGTTTCCCCGGGGCGGGCAGGTGTTGTTGCTGACCTAATACCGCTACGTCCGCTCGTGCAGCTTGATGATGGCCTCCGCCGCCTTGTCGGCGTGGTAGCACATCTTGTCGTTCAGCTGGGCGATCTCCCGCTGCAGCTGCTCGACCTGCTGCATCTTGGCCTGGACCTGGCCCCGGAGCTTGATGATCTCCATCGTGTTGGACCGGCCGTTGTCGTGGATCTCCTTCGTGGTCGGGAACGCGGGCAGGCTGCCCTTGTGCTTCTCCATGTTAGCTCCTCCGCTGGTTGAAGATGTAGTCGTACTGCGTCAGCTGGACCAGGCAGCCCCGGCGCTTGAGGTACACCTTGCCGCCGTTCCGCTTGAGCCAGTCGTGCTGGGGCAGCGCCCCGTCCTTGACCGCGTGATACGCGGCGAGGAACGCGTCGGGCTCCTGCACCAGCGTGAGCGCCACCGCCAACGTCAGCTTCGCCACCATCGTCAGTTACCTCGGTTTGGGGTGAATGGCTGGGCTTTCCCCAGCCCCTTCGTGCATATCGTCCTCCCGATTTGGTGACGCCTCAAGCCCGCACTAGCCGAAGCTAGGCGGGCCGGGGCACTTCGTGTGGTTGACCTAATGCCGCTACGCCATCAGGTCGCCCAACTCCTTGGCAACCGTCTCGGCCGACATGATGCCCTGGCGCAGGTACTTGAGCAGGTCGTCACGGCGACGGTCGATGTACTGGGCCTCGCGGATCACCTGCTCCTCCAGCAGCTGGCCCAGCTTCTCCCGCTTCATCGGCCAGATCCGGGCCGTCACGCTGTAGCAGTCGCCCTTCTCGTTCAGGCTTCGCTCGCCGGGGTAGTCGTCCCCGTCGTAGATCGAGTAGATGCGGTCCGACAGGATGGCGAACCGGGCGTGCTGGACCACGTAGGCCCGATCACAGGGCTTGGCCTGATCGAGTGACCTGTGGGTCGAGACGTCCTGCGTGATCAGGTTGGTCACACCGTCCACCGCGCAGTGAGCGGACTCACCCGTGATGATGAAGGTGTCGAAGGCGTGGACGTTCTCCGCGATCCGCAGGAGGTCGCGGACGGTCAGGTCGCCCCAGCCCAGCTTGTTGCCGTTCTGGTCGAACCAGCCGTTGTTGTGGCAGACCTCACCCGCCCTGCACTGCGAGTCGGCCAGCTTGAACGCGTGCCTGGCGACCTGGCAGTCGAGGTCGTTCGCCTTCCGGTTCCAGCCCGAGAACATCTGGTGGAACAGGCGCAGATTGAACAACGAGGACATTGGCCTCTCCTTGCAGTTGTGACGGTGTAGCTGGCCCAATATCGCGACCAGCTGGTTGCTACGACAGGTCAAGCCCCACCCCCTTGCGGAGGTGGGGCCAGGCCCGTTCTTCATGTTGCGGAGCTTGCTAGGCGACCGCCTTCTCGCTCACGGTGACGCCCTTCTCGGCGGCGACCTTCGCCACGAGCGCGGCCTTCTCCTCGGCCTCCTTCTTCGCGGCGTCGGCCTTCTCCTGCGCGGCCTTCTTCGCGGCGTTGAGCTTCTCCTCCAGGGCCTTCAGCTTGGCCTCGGCCTTCGCGGCCTCCTTCTCGGCCTTGGCCTGGGCCTTGGCGAGCTCCTTCTGCTCCGCCTCCTCGGCGGACTTCACGCCCCGGCGGGCGAGGTTCTGCTTCGCCTTCTGGTGCGCCGAGCAGAACCGCTTCTGGAAGACGTCGCCCGGGTGGACGTGGACGACCTCGTTGCAGTCCTCGGCGCAGCAGGTGAACTCGCCCTCACCGAAGGTGCCGCGCGTCGTCAGGGCGGTGACGCGGATCTCGGGGATCGGGCCGTAGATCGGGTGCTCCGCCATGACGATCTCGTTGGACTCGTCGTGGAAGTTGATGACCTGCCCGATCACGACGGGCTTGCCCAGCTTGGCGAGGGCGGCGAGGAAGGCCATGGGGGTGACGTTGAGGATCTGGGACATGACTGACTCGTCTTTCTGGGGGTCTGAGACCACCCAAGTTGGGTACATCGTCTGACCAGCCTGAGTCGGCTGGGTGCTACACGCCTGACCCACCCGATGTGGGTTAGACGCCTGACCTTATCGGCGGGAGGATAGTCTGATCCCTTGGCCGTTCCAAGGTAGCAGTCTGATCCACCCGTTCGGAGTTAATCAACCCACTAGTCTGATCCGGGATTGCGTGGCTGGTCCAACACCGCCACCCAATCATGGGTCATTCCAGGGGGGTC
>ERZ724505.1707-NODE-1707-length-11646-cov-4.314382_pt1 | contig 11646 bp, 16 predicted proteins | sample MGYA00376038_ERZ724505 | MGnify/ENA primary metagenome ERZ724505 (study PRJEB28724, sample SAMN07190884) | wastewater metagenome | isolation source: effluent of sewage treatment plant in Hong Hong | place: Hong Kong | collected 2016-03-17 ... | reverse complement strand
TGCCGGTGATCTGATAGGTCGCAGGGTCAACGAGCGCCACATAAACCAGCGCGTCACGCCCTTGATACGTTTCGACAGCGCCTAAAGCTAAGGCGAGTTGACTGCTTTTGACCTGTGCAAGCGAGAGCGTGAGTTTCTGGAAATTGCCGTCTTCGCTTTCGCGGATTTCTCCGATCTCAGCGAGTGAGCCAACGCCAGTCCAGGTGTAGCCCAAAACGGTCACGTCAAGCGGCCAATTCGTCACCCGAATAGTCCCGCCCGTGAAAGCGAGCGACACCAGCACAAGCGCACCTACGGCGTCCGCAGCGGCTGCGGTGTCCCATGATGCGTCTGTCGTGATCGACATTACGCCTCCCAACTTTCGATCAAGTCGAGGCTGTAGCCCGTGCGGATAGACGCCTGATGACTCCACCGGCTTTCTGCCGTGGTCTGCCTAAACAGCGCGGTCGGCTTGTCCCACGTCACAGAGTCGCCGCTTGTCACTGCGTAGCGCAGCGGCTGACGTAGCGTTAGGCTGATAACTCCCGAGCCGTTCGCGGTCGCGTCCGCTGCAACGCTCACAAGTTGTCTAGATGACCCGCTTTGACCAAACCCGAGCCAGTCGCCTTTTAGGAGCGTGGTCGCCGCCTGTCCTGCGCCTCCGGTAATGCTGACGCTTGTCGCCCCTGCCGATGCAGACGCGCTAAACGTCAACGTCCCGCGCATCGTTCCGCGTGGTGCGGTATTCCCAAGGTCATACAAGGCGAGTTGATTCACGCGCCCGTTCAGCGAGAAAATGAAGTCTCGCCACGCCGCCGCCTGCGCTGCGGTGTTGTGTTCCGGGCCGATCAGCGATGCAATCCATCGAGGAGGAGCAAGTAACCTCGCCTGCGATGCGCCGGAGTCTGACCCCATATGCTCAAGGTCGAAGCGCTTGATGCCCCACTCAACGCGAAGCACTCCAACATCTGTCGGTAACGTAATGATGCTCATGCTGCGATGACTCCCATGCGCTCAAGGTCATCGCGTTGCTGCCGCGAATGCTGTGCAAGCATCTGACGCACACCGGCATACACACTCGCTGCATCGCTGCGGCTGTCAATGTTGACGTTGTATGTGTTGACGATTGACGCGCCGCCTGCCATCTTATTATTCGGGACAACCGTGCCGGATGAATTTGGAATGAATAGCTCAGGGCCGCGCTCGCCCACGATGTACGGCGTTCCTCCATTTGCAGAACCGCCGCTTGCGAGAAAACCGCCAAGGTCTAGGTTTCCAAAAGAGCTTCCTGTTCCAAAGCCGCCGTTCATGCTCATCTTCAGGTCATTCAAGGCACCGCCCATCATTCCGGGACTAAGCATTCCTCCACTGCCAAACAATGACGCCATCAACGGCCTGACCACTTGCAGGCGCATGAACTCCGCGATGATGGTATCTATCAGGCTGCGAGCGTTGAGCTTGCCCGTCGTGAAAAACTGCGTAAGCGCATCCTCTGTGCTTTGGAGAATGCGCGTTGTGGCTTGCCCTGCCGCCGTGCCGACGTGCTTCAGTTCGTCGGAATAGTCTTTGATGGCTTTCTGAATGCCGTTGACCATGTTGTCGGTCAACTCTTTTTGTTTGGCAATCTGCGCATCCATTGCCGTCGCTACATTGCCGCGCATCGTCTGCGCGAGCGTTTCCAGTTCCTGACGCGTCTCGCTTGTGGCGTTCGCCATCAGTTTTTTCATCAGGACATCAACTTGCTCCTGTGCGTCAAGCCGTGCCAGTTCCTCTGTGTTCAGTCCGATGCGTGAGGTTTGCCGGATGATTGCCGCCGTCGCGTCATTGCTGGACGTGACAAACTCGTTTACAAGATCGCGTTGCGCCGCGTATGCATTCGCTTCGTCAACGTGATACTTGACGTTGTTTTTGATTGTTTCGCCTAGCCGCTTCTCTACGTCAATTTCCGTTGCTTTGGCGAGCGCCTCGGCCTTCTGAACTGGTGAAAAGTCTTTTGCGTTGATCCTGATGTGCTCCATTACTTCGTCATACTTGGACGTTGTTTTGGTCAGGGTCGCCATTTCCTTTGCGAGACTGGAAATGTATTTTTCTGCGTTGTTGTTTGGTGCAGTCTCTTTTGTACGGTCAGCGACTGGCGCGGCTGATTTGTAGCCAGCATTGGCGAGCCTGTCGGCCTCACCAGCAACGGAGTCATAAATCAGCGAGTCAAAATATTTCTTGCGCTTTTGTGCGGTTGCTAGTTCTGCCTGCGCCGCTGCGAGCCTTGACGACGAACGACCGGAACCGCTCGGGCCGACGAATGCTGCGCCGCCCGCGTTTTCTCCGACGCCGCGCTGCCCGCCCTGCAACTTCGCAACTTCAGCAGTCAGTTTGGCAACGTCATCAGCGGCTTTTTTTGCACCGTCTGACCAGTTATCAAACGGGCTTGTTTTGATGCCAAGCTCGTACAGCGCCCCAAGATAGCTACCAAATGCCTTCCGCCCTGCGAGCAGTTCATTGGTGAAATTGACAAGCGTCTGGAGTAGTCCGGTGTCCCCGAGAAATGAAACTTTCGCCGCCTCTGCCGCGAGTTGCATCCGTTTCAGGTTGTCGTTGAAATCCGCCGCTTGTTTTGCAAGGTCTCCGCCGTACACCGCTCCCAGTTGCTCGGCTTCGGTGCGTAGGTTGCGGATTCCCTCTGCACCAAGGTTGAGCAGCGGGATCATGTCCGCGCCTGACTTGCCGAAAATCTGCTGCGCTAATGCAGCCTTAGCCGCGCCGTCCTCGTAATTCTTGAAGCGGTCGGCAATGAGTCCTAGAACTTCGTCAGAGGATTTGAGCTTTCCGTTTGAGTCTTTGACCTCAATGCCCATTGCGGCATACGTCGCGGCTGCATCCTTGCTACCGCCTGCCGCCTCCGCCATGTTTTTCGACAGCTTCTTAATGCCGACAGCGAGCGACTCAAAAGAGACAGAATTGACTTCGCCAGCGTAGCGAAGGGCAGACAGCGCATCGGTTGCAATGCCCGTCTTTTCCGCCATGTCGTCGAGCTTGTCAAGGGTGTCAATTGCACCCTTCAGCGATGCGCCAGCGAATGCCGCTGCAATGGCGGTGCCAATGGTTCCGAATTTTGTCGAGAGCGCTGCGGCCTGATCCCCCAAGCCGGTCAGATTCTTTTTCGCAGAATCGATAGCCGCCTTAGTCTGATCGACTGCGCTTAGAACAATTTTTGCTTCGTTTGCCATTTGCTTATTTGTTCATCAGTTGAAGCGCTTTCCGCTCCATGATCTGCACACAGTCCACAACTTCAGGCCACTCGCTGCGCTTCACGTCACACACGCGCATGACTACCGGAAGCGCCTCATATCTCAACCCGACATAACCGCCCATTCCTCCGACTTGCCACTGCGTCAACATCCGTCTAAACACATGCAGCGCCTGCCAGTTTTCAGGCCACATCCCAAGCGCCTGCGGCTCTTCGTCCGCTTCTAACTTCAGTCCAAAGGCTGCGAGCGCTTCGTTTTGCTTTTCCCCGTCATCCCATCCGTTGACAAGGATCGCCGCAGCCTCCGTTAGTTTTTTACGCGGGACTCCACCAGCTCGCGCTTGTAAGTCCTGAACAAATCAGCCGTTGACGCCGGGTAGTTGTCAAACAGTTCCTCGAAAAATTCCGCCTGCGGTTTATCAATTCCGGGAACCTCAGCGACCATCGCAGCAACAAGCTCGGCGTTGGTCTTTCCAGCAGCGGTCGAAAGAAACTCTGCAAATTTCTTAGCCGTCATATGCTTGAAAACCACCGGCAACGGTTGGCTTTCGCCACCGGGGACGGTGACTTGCACGGTTGCCTTGAAGGTCGGGTTTGGTTCCAGTTTGAACATGGCTTACTTCGTCACAATGCGGATTTCGTCGTTACCGGATGACGGCACAAAACGCAGGTCATACTTTTGCAGGCGCTTGCCGTTGATGTCCGTTTTCGTCGGGTTGATCAACTGGACAGCAGGCGCGTGGAGCAAAACAATGTTCCCCGCCGCAGTTCCGTGCGTGAAACCGATTGATTGCGTGGTGTTAGCCGTGACGTAGCCCATAAAGGTCACTTCCTGCGCCGCCGTCAGGTCAAGCTCACAAGAGCCGGTGACCGAGCGTGCAGTAATGTCCACGGATTCGCCGCCGAGCAGCGGGATATGGTTGACGGTGTTGCCGATGTCGATTTCAAGACCGCGTGACGGGTAAGCCGTGCCTCCCGTGTTCGATCCTGCGGAATAGGTCGCACCGAGCAGGATGTCGCCGGTGTTCGTTTCCGTGATAACAAGCGGTGTCTGAAACGCCGTCAGGGTCGTGGAGGGAACCGACGCAGCGGTCACGCCGCCATTGATGCCGATAAACTTGTATTTCCATACCGGACGGTTTGACAAGCCAAGACCGATGGCAACATTGCCACGCGCACCGAGCAGCTTGTAAAGCGTGCCGTCGTCGTACCAGTAAATCGTCACGCTTTCCTGTGACGTGCTGATAGGCGAATAACTGACGTATGTCGTGACGGTTTCAGCAAACCCGCAGGCACGTAGCAGCGGCCCCCAAGCGGTTGCGGTCGCCGCAGTACCAGACCCGGCGATTTCCACATCGAACGAGCACTCGACAAAGGCGGTGCCCACCAATTGCCCGGATCCGCCAAAGTAGTTCCGCACAAGATCGCGGTCTACGTTGTTTGCGTTGAGTGGCGTCAGGCTGATATTGCTGACAAGGATCGCGTTGGATGATCCAGACGGCGTAGAGTCCGTGCCGTAGGTTGTCTCGATCTTTGCAAGGATCGCGCTATTGCGTGCGTAACGGGAAGCCATGATGCTTACTCCTTAGATTCAGTTTCGACAACACGCACCAGCGAGCCGTCAGGGTTGCGCCGATAACTCCCGCCCTCTTGCGGCATGGGTTCCGGCTTTGTCTCTTCGGGTTTCTTTTCGTCAGTCATGCGAGGCTCTGCGAGTTGATTTCATGGAGAACTTGCCAAGTCATCAGGCAAGAGTGCGCGGGCTTTTCGCCGGGAGTTGTCTCGAAACTCAGGCTTTGAAGCATCGTGTCCATTGCTAACCCGGAAAGGGTTGCCGACGCACGGATGCGACCTGCAACAGCAGCGAGCAAGGTATCCAGAGCCTTTGCAGCGGATTGCCCCACCGGGCCATATTTCCGAAGCTCAATCTCCAAGACTGTTTGCACGATGAGCTGCCCGCCAGAGATCGCAGCGGGTTCCATCTGCGAGTCAGTCACCCGGACAATCACGCCGTCGGTTTCTTGCGCCGCAAGGATGCGAGCCTCTGACGTTTCGACATTTGTAGAAACCGCCGTCGACGTGTTCAGCAACGCAACGACAGCATCCTCAATCGCTGAAAATGCCGCGCTCATGCCGCCTCCAGTAATAGAGTCGTCATGCCGGTGCCGTCAGGGTGTGCTTCGACTACGGTATAGCTCGTTGAGTTAACAACAAGTGTCTTACCGACAGGCGAAGCGGGAACATCAGAACTCGAAAGCTGAAAACCGGGATTGCTTGACGCAAAACCAACACCAGCCGTAGCGACTTCAAAGGCACGATCAAAAATGCCGTTGACAGAAACGCCGTTCAGCGTGCCCGTCACGGCAAAATCTGCGGTGTTCAAAAAGACCGTGAAGTCTTCAGTGAACGCCATTCACGCCACCTTGAGCGGTTTCAGGATTTCCAGCGATGCAGCGTTAGCCTTTGGAATCGCGCCGAGAATCTCAAACTCCTCGCCAGCCTTAAACATCACGTCTGACTTCAGTTCGTAGACGCCCTTACCCACAGACTTCAGCAAGTGAGCGCGAGCGCCCACCTGAGCCGGGTTAAGGCTCAAGCGGGCACCCTGCCCCATCGTGGTCGCGGTAAGGGCGCACACCTTCATGGTCAGGTCAACGTGACTTGGCAAGCACCTTGCCAGCGGCCATAGCCGACGTTGCGCCAAGAGTCGATGCCAACTTGGATGGCGTCGTTGTCGAAGGCGTATTCCGATGCCTCGTCCTTCACCTTGACTTGCGTCGCGGTTTCTTCCTGACGAATCAGCGGCTTGATGGAACCGTCGGTGCGGACGACAACAAACTTGTCAGTCCACGACGCGATGGTCAGGCGCGGATTCACGGCCAGTTGAATGGTCATGCCGTCAATCGAGAAGGTCGAAGGGCCAGCAATGCGGGCCATCGACAAGCCAGAGCGAGCCGCGTCAGACAAGCCGACGGGAACCATGACAAGGAAGCTGGACGCGGTTTCGTTCAGCGGCTCGCCCTGATCGTCAACGAACGTATGAATCTTGCTGATGCCAGCCAGAATCGACTGCTGCATTTCCTCGGGGCTCGGGGCGGTCGTGGAACCGTGCACCGACGCCGGAAGCGCGGAAATGTCGCTGTCAATCTTGTTCGACTGCGTACCGCTCGCGCCTTCGCTGTGGTCTGTATCGAAGAAGTATTGGCCGTCGTAGCAAACGGTCGTTGCGCCGTTGACGATCAGCGTGGACAGCAGCGAGGCGTAATGCGTGCGACCGCGCTCTGCCAGTTCTGCCATGCGGGTCTTGAGTTGGCCCGTCTTGTCGCGGCGAAGGTCTTTCAGCGCGATGTCGAGGGTGGCTTCAAAGTGCTTGTTGGCAATGGTCACGCCGTTGGTCGTGAAACCCTTGGCATGACGACCGCCGACCCACTCACGCATGGCCGGAGGCATACCGAGCCAGTTATACGTTTCGGACGGTTGATCCGACGTGAAGAAGTTGGAGACGGCATCAATCCACCCTTGGCCCGTTTGGGCTTCAAGGGCTTCGTAGTACATGCCAACTACGGCACGGCTGGAAAGGTCGAGTGCGGACATTTCTTGTCTCCCTTCTTAGGCCAGATACTTGGCAAGGACGTTGATCTTTGCGGCGAGGCTCGCCACTGCGTTGCGCACTTCGGACTGGCTGTAAGTGCCACCGATGGCCGCGATGGTGTCGCTTGCCGTGCCGCCCGATGAGTCGGTCAGTGCGGTGAAGGCACCCAGTTCGCCCTTGGCAGCGCAGAACTCAACCATGACCACGCCGGTAGATATGAAGCGCACGATGCGGCCAACATACGAATTGCTCGTTGCGGTCAGCGTGAACGTGGCATCGTCAGAGGCGTAAACAGGCTTGCCCACGTCGGTAATCGCGGCAGAGCCGACGGCAAGTTGCACCGTGCCCTCTTGCTTCACTTCGACGTTGATGGCACCAGCCGCGCCGGTCGCGTTGTCTGCGCGGTAGACGCAGAAACCACGAAACGGGTCACCGGCAACCAGCGGGCGGGCATAGCCGGAACCGTTGTCGCCTACAGCAGCGCCTTCGTAGATGATGTCCGTCGCAACGACGGGAAGATGATTGCGGTCGCCAAGCTGGTAAGAGCGGACGACATCAGCAGCGAGAGTAGTCATAGTCGTGACTCCTTATTGCTTGGTTTTGGAAAGGAACTTCACCGAGCCTGCGGCGCTTGCGCGTTCAAAGGCGAGGTAAGCGGAGAAACTGTCGCCAAACTCCGCACGGATTGCGGGCGTTGCGTCCCACGTCTTTTTGGCGCGGTCTTCCAGCGGCAGGGTGTCGTCAGCAGCAGCGGGCACAGTCACGGCAGGCGTCGGGGCTTGCACGACCGGAGCCGGAGCGTCAGCGGCCAGAGCCTTGCCGACTGCTTCGCGCTTGGACCTGTCAGCGGACAGAACAGCGATGGCGGCTTCGCCCGCAGTGGTCTTGCCGTCAAATGCCAGCGTCGCAATCAATGCTTCGTGGCCCGGAATGGCTTGAGCCTGTACCGATTGAATGCGCTCGCGTTCTGCGGCTGCACCTTCGGCCAGAATCTCACTCAGCAGCGCGGGTTCGGTCGCTGCAAGCGTGGTTCGATCCATTTGGATAGTTCCTTTTGGTTTGGTTTGGGAGGTTTGCGCTGCACCGGCGCTTTGGCCTTTATGGGCCGCGTTCAGTTCTGCGATGAGCTTTGGCAAAGTGGAAACACCGTCCACCAAACCCGCGTCAATCGCTTGCTGACCGATAAAAATCTGTCCGTCTGCCATGTCTGACAGAACCTGATCCGTGCTGACGCCGCGATTTGTCGCCACTGCGCCAACAAATAGGGAATAGAGGTAGTCCGTCTGCGCCTGCATGTGCGCCTTGCCCTCTTTGGACAATGGCGCGTGCTGCGAGGCAATCCGCTTGAATTTGCCGGAGTAAATCTCCGTAGTCACAATGCCGTCCTTGGCCTCAGCGCCGGAAACGTCAACGTGCTTTGTCACAACGCCGATAGAACCTACCTGTGTAGTCGCGTCCGTGATGTAGACGGCTTGAGCGGCAGAGCCGATCCAATACGCGGCGCTTGCCATCGTGCCGGATGCAAGGGAAACAATCGGCTTTTGCGAACGTGCCTGCAACACGGTATCGGCAAGCGTCTGTGTGCCGTCAACAGTCCCGCCGGGAGAGTCAATCGCCAGAATGATGGAATGCACCGAAGGATCAGACAGCGCCGCCTTGATGTCACGCTCGGCAAGCTGCGTAGACACGCCGCCGCTGATTTGCGTAAACATATTCATGCGCTTTGCAATCACGCCGTCTAGCGGAATGAGCGCCACGCCGTCAACAACTTGGTACGGCTTCGGCTCGTTGGCAAGCGGCTTGCCTAGCCGCGCCTCAACGCCCGCAATGTCAATCTTTTCGCCGCGCAGATGCGTCGCGTAGATCGCTTGGATTTCCACCAGCTTTTCCGGCTGGATTGCCCACGGCGAAGTCAAGATGTCAAGCAGCTTCATATAGCTGCGAGTTTGCTTAGTTCCCTATTGCAAAAATAGGGCAAATTGCGACGACTTCAGAAACCGAATAACAGGCTTTGATCGTCCCGCGCTCGCTGCGCGTGCCATGTCTCGTTGTATTGCAGGCGCATGGAGGAGATAACAGGCACCGAAGCACCTACCGCACGCCCTGTCATGTATTGACGCACCAATGGCCTGCATGTGCCTTTGCTGCGCCCAATTGCGAGCGCCCGAGTCAGGACGCGGACATGCGGCTTTGATTTGCACGTCGCTTTACCTGTCCCGCGTGCAAACATCGGAACATGGATGTATTGCGGCTGCGCAATGTGCCCACCAAACTGGACAGAAAGTTGTCCGTTATTCCCTGCGCCGTTGACGGTCTGAGCCTGTGAACTGGTCGCCGTCCCGACGATTCCCGCAACGCCAATAGCGTCCGATGTTTGGGCCTGCGATGTGGTCGCCGTACCAATAACACCCGCTATACCCACTGCCTCTGCTGTCTGCGCCTGCGAGCTTGTTGCGTTGCCGTTGTATGTCTCAGCGCCTGCGCCGGTCGCGCTCTGTGCCTGTGAGCTTGTTGCGGTGCCGATGACGCCAGCCAGCCCGGTGGCGTTGGTAGTTTGCGCCTGCGATGCGGTTGCAGTGCCGATGTTTCCGGCAAGACCTGTAGCCGCTGAGGTTTGGGCTTGTGAGCTTGTTGCTGTGCCTGTAAATGTAGTGACCGGCGCAAATACTAGCTGCGGCTCATCGGGCCAGAGTTGCCACGGATTGGCCCGCAGTGCGGCTTTTTCTGCCGCTGTGAATGTGCGGCCTTCCCAGTGGAAAAGGTACTCATACGCGGCACTTACAAACCGCGACGGCGTGCCGGTGATATTCAGGCATCCGATGTCATAGCTTGTAGAGCCAGTGCCACGCGCACCGCTCCCATTGGCGACGGTGTCACCAACTCCGTTAATTTCAATGCGCGCCGTGGTGCCATTCCACTCGCACAGAATATCAACCCATACAGCGGTAGAAAACGCAGCACTTGTGCGCGCTCCCAAGCCTGCAAAGCCATTGACGTAAAACCAAAGCTGATTACCCGCTCCGCCGGTGTTGAAGCCGACGAATACATTGCCACCGCTGCTGCCAGGATAGTTGCTGGCGTATAGGCTGATGTTGGCATTTGCCAGCGCATCAGGTCGCACCCGCATTGCAACGGTGACCGGGCCGGTGACATTGACGCCCGGAAACGTCGGGAATGTTGCCCGCGATGTGCTGCCGTTTGTCTTGAGCGCGCCGCCCTGCGGACTGCCAACATAGGACAGCGCCGTCCCCGCGCCAGCGATTTGCTGAAACTGCGGCGCATAGTTTGCAACTCGCGCACCGCCGCCTTCGTTGAATGGCGCCGCGAAGACAAGGCCACGCGCCCATGGGCTTGCCGGGTCAATTCGCGTGCCAGCAAGCGGCTTACTCACCGCCATGATTAGATCGAATCAATGGTTGAATACTTGACCTGCACGGCCCATGCTTGCGTGAACAGCGAGCCGTCTGCTACAGCACGGATGCGCAGCGCCTGTGGAGGAATTGCCACCGGGCTGAAAATCGTGGCCGAGTCGTACATCGTGCAAGACGTTGCAGCGTTCACCAATGCGTCCTCAACCGTCACGCTCGTATTCGCAACAATGGACTTGATGCGCGCCCATTCCGAATTCCCGATGGTGCCGTTGTCGATAAAAATGATGTCGCCTGCGGTCAGGTTCGTGGTGGACGCGCATGTAATCGTCGTTGCGCCTGCTGCCACCGTGCCGGTCACCGCCTCTGCTTCGCACGCAGCGAAGTCGCCCGAAAGAATGGCAAACGGAAACCACGAGTTATCGCCACTGGTTGCGTAGCTGGCTTCAAGCCTGACATTGCACACAGCACCCGCAGCAGTTGCCGAGCGCCGCCCGATTCTGGCGTAGCACATGCCTCCGAGCGCGGTGGAAACATCCTTTGCGCTGCCGACAACCACAGATGACGCAGCAACAGATTGCAGCGCCAGCAAGTCGCCTTGATTCGTTTTGGTATAGGTAGCCATTACGACGCCGCCTTAATCGCTGCCTCTGCCGCCTCGTTGAGCGGTTGCGCGGTCAAGAATTCCGCTTCAGCTTTCTTGGCTTCTTCCCAAAACGCATCCACGGTTTCTTGAATGCCCCAATTGAGCGAGCCGGTATAGACGAAACCGCCGCGAGTGGCGACACATGGCCCGACGGTTTCACCGGGTCTGCGGGGAGTGAAAACGACCGTCCATTCAAGCATGATTACAGCCCGCTCGATGAATTCAGCACGTCGTGCGTGAAGCTGGACACCGCGACCGTCGCGCCAGCCGCAATAGCCACGCTGTTGAGCACAATATTGCTGGACGAAGTGCCGACGGAACCGTCAAAGACTTTTGTCGTTCCGTCGGACTTGAATGCGCGGAACCACGCCGCCGTCCCGGTAGCATCAGCCGATGAATCGGATGTGATGGCGTTAAACGTCAGCAATCCACCGGATGCAGCAGGCGCGGAAGTCGCATTGAACCGCAGTTCAGCAAGCAAGACCTGCGAGCTAATAGCCGTGTCGCCGGTCGCCGGTTGCGTGCCGTCATAGATTCGCAAATAGCCGTTGTCGAGTAGGCGAGCCATTGCGTCAGCCTGTGCATTTACGGTCGCGTCTGCGAGTTGCGTATTTTTTGCCATGATTACTCTTCCTTAAATTCCAGCGTGCCTGCTGGAAACTCCGGTACATGGTGTTGCAAGATTGAAATCTTCCCGCCGTCAACAGCGACAAGACAGCGCATCAGCACCTGTCCGTCACCCGTGGGATTCGTCCCGAGGACAGCACAGCGAATGTCAATCTGTGCGCCAGCATCCTGCCGAGCCGGAAACACAATC
>ERZ724505.1705-NODE-1705-length-11662-cov-4.212544_pt1 | contig 11662 bp, 9 predicted proteins | sample MGYA00376038_ERZ724505 | MGnify/ENA primary metagenome ERZ724505 (study PRJEB28724, sample SAMN07190884) | wastewater metagenome | isolation source: effluent of sewage treatment plant in Hong Hong | place: Hong Kong | collected 2016-03-17 ... | reverse complement strand
GGCCACACTGGCACGGTATGAATGCATGTCGTCGGTATGGCATTGACGTAATCGGCTGCGCATACGGGCCCGGTGTTCTTGAAGAAATGAATTGCGATGAAAATAGATGTACTGGTCGTAACGTATAACGGGGCTCCGTGGATCAGGCGGGTTCTGGACTCGGTCGCCGCAAGCAATCTCCCGTGCCGTGCAATCGTGGTGGATAACGCATCCAGTGACGATACTGCGGCGATTGTCGAGCGCGAATATCCTGCAGCGCACCTGATTCGCAGCAAAGAAAACCTGGGGTTCGGCAGAGGCAATAATCTGGGCATCGCGCACTCCCTGCGCGAGGGAGCGGATTTCATCTTCTTGCTTAATCAGGATGCTTTCTTGTTGCCGGATACCATGCAGATACTGGCAGATTTCATGCGTTCGCACCCGGAGTATGGTGTGGCGAGCCCGCTCCATTGTTCGGCCGACGAGCAACGGCTGGACCCGACGACTCAGCGGGCATATTTCAACCAGTATGCTCCGCAAATGTTTTCCGATGCAGTCCTGGGCAGAATGCAGCCATTTTATCGTTTACACGGCGTCAACGCTGCCGCCTGGATGCTCAGGCGGGATTGTCTGGAGCTGGTTGGAGGCTTTGACCCCTTGTTTTTCATGTATGGAGAGGATGACGATCTGCTGAACCGGATCGCTTACCACCGCTTTCCGGTCGCGGTTGTCACTGGCGCACGGATTGTGCATCTGCGGGAAAAATCGCCACGACCGGCTCCACGGGCGCTGGAAGCCGTCCGCTTGCGCAGTGACCGCATCAGGGCTGGTTTGCTGGTGGGAATGAAATACCCGCAGCACTCCACTCTGTTTAAGCTGCAGCAGCTGGCAATCAATGGAATGGTGCAGCCGCTGGTCGATTTCCTGACCAAAAGAGAATTGACCGAGCTGCTGGCAAATTGGCTGGCAACCGTACGCTTGTTGTCCGAGTTGCGTCCAGTCTTGCGTTCCGCAGCCCTTTGCAGGAAAAAGGGCGCACATTTTCTGCCTGTCGGGAATTAATCGAATGCCCCATCTGCTTGTTTGCGGCACCGGAGGTATTGGATGCTGACCGTGATTATCGCCAGCTATAACGGCAGCAAGACGCTGTCGCCGGTGCTGGATGCCTATACCCGCCTGCGCGCCCCGGAAGGCGGCTGGAAGCTGGTGCTGGTGGACAACGCCAGTACCGACGGCAGCGCCGAGTTGATCAAGTCGTACCAGGACAGATTGCCGCTGACTTATCTGTACGAGGCCAGACAGGGCAAGAATCCGGCATTGAATCAGGCACTGCAGCATGTAGAAGGCGATCTGGTGGTGTTTTCCGACGATGACGCGATTCCGGAGCCCGAATGGCTGAGTCAACTGGTGTTGCAGGCACGCCAGCAGCCGCAGTATGCCGTGTTCGGCGGCCGCATCGTGCCGCGCTGGCCATTCCCGCCGCCGCAGTGGGTACTTGACTGGGTGCCGCTCGGAGTCACCTACGCGGTGCTGGATGACAGTCCGACCGGGCCGATTGCGCCGGGTATGGTCTGGGGTGCCAATATGGCCGTGCGCGCGGAGATTTTTGCCAACGGAGTGCGTTTCGATGAGTCGATTGGCCCGAAGGGGCAGCACTACCCGATGGGCAGCGAAACCAGCTTCAACGAAACGCTGGGCAAACTCGGCCACCAGGCTTGGCATTGTGCTGCGGCGACGGTCGAACACATCATCCGGCCGCAGCAGCTGGAACAGCAATGGGTGCTGCAGCGGGCGTACAAATTCGGTCGTGGCCAGTATCTGAAAGAGCGTGGCGACTGGCCGGAAAACATGCCGCTGTGGCGCGGCATCCCGCGCTGGAAATGGCGCAAGCTTATGGCCCAGCACTGGCGCCGGCTCAAGGGGCGCCTGCGCGGTGACCGGCGCGAGATATTCAAGGCCAGCTGGGAAATCGCCTATCTGCAGGGCTACCTGTTCCAGGCCAACCAGAAATGAGCCGTTGATTCATGGGGAATATCCGTAGTTCGATCGTCTTCTCGTTTGCCGAGAAATATCTGTCGCTGGTGCTGTCGCTAGTAGGCACGATGGTCTTGTCACGCCTGCTGACGCCGTCCGATACCGGTGTCTATTCGCTGGCCGCCGTGTGGGCCGGTATCGCGCAGGTGTTTCGCGATCTCGGTGTCAGCCAGTACATCATTCAGGAAAAAGAACTGACCCGCGACAAGATACGTGCCGTCTACAGCGTCAGCTTTGCCACCAGCTGGAGCCTGGCGCTGGTCATCATGCTGTCGGCGGTGCCGGCGGCACGCTTCTATGGCGAGCCGCGCCTGTTCGACGTGCTGAGCGTGCTGGCGTTCAATTTCGCCATCATTCCGTTCGGCTCGGTCACCATGGCCTACATGAGCCGCGAGCTGAAATTCCGCGATATCAGCATCATCAATTTGTTCAGCTCGCTGGTCAGCCTGGCGGTATCGGTCGGGCTGGCGCTGGCCGGATACGGAGTGATGAGCCTGGCCTGGGCCACGCCTGCTGCAACGCTGACCACCGTCATCGTGCTGGTGTTTTTCCGTCCACGCGGTCTGCCGTGGCTGCCGGGCGTAAAAGAGTTGCGCCAGGTGCTGCATTTCGTCGGTTTTGCCGGCGGTGCCAGCATTGTCGATGAAATCGGCGTTGCGGCGCCGGACATCATCATCGGCAAACAGCTCGGCATGCATTCGGTCGGTATCTACAGCAAGGCATTAGGCACTGTGCGCCTGTTTCATCGTACGGTGACGAACGCGATCAATCCGATCATTCTGCCGTATTTTTCCGATACGCTGCGCAGGCAGCAGGATCTGAAACCGGTGCTGGTCAAGGCTTCGCTATACACCACCGTGCTCGCATGGCCGTTTTTCCTGTCGCTGGCGGCGCTGGCCTATCCGGTGATTGTGGTATTGCTGGGCGATCAGTGGCTGGAGGCTGTTCCGGTAGCACGTGTCATGTGTATTGCCTACATCTGCCATTTCGGAGGCTTTTTCCTGTTTCGCCACATCCTGCTGGCAAACGGCATGGCCAAGGCGGTGGCGGGGATCATTACCTTGTCTACGCTACTGCAGGTCGTCGGCATATTTGCAGCGTCGTTTTTTGGTTTGCTATACGTGGCGATCGTTGTCGCTACTGTGAATGTGATCAACCTGTTTTCGTCTTTACGGGCAATGAAAGCGGTGCTGGCGTATTCGCCGCTCGAACTGCTGCTCAATAATCGCAAGAGTGCCTTGGTGGCGCTGGCGACCGCCGCCGGTGCTACCGTGGCCGGTCTGCTGGCGCAATTCGGCTGGCTGCCGCCACTGCCGAGCCTGATGCTGGGCGGGGTGTTGGGCGGGTGTGGCTGGCTTGCCAGCGTATTTGCGGTGAATCATCCGGTTACCGCCGAGGTGGCGATGGTGCGACAGAAGCTGCTCGCCAGGCTGGGAAGGACCTGACGGTGACGCAACCCGGGCCCAATCGGCGTGTACTGATCACCAGCTATTCCGGCGAGCTGGGTGGCATGGAAATCCGCATGGCCGACGAAGCGCGGCTATTGCGTGCCAATGGCTATCAGCCGAGCATCGCCATCCGCAAATTCCGTGGCGTCGATCAGTGGGCGCAGCAGTTGCGCCAGCAGGGGGTGCCGGTCAGCCATTACGATCCACCGCCGTTCATCGAGGACTGGTCGTGGCGCCGTCTCAACAAACTGCGCGCCAGCCTGTTTTCGCGCGCGTTGCTCAAGCGTACCGATCCGGCACTGGTGCACGTATTCTTTTGCTGGACCTTCTACGGCGGTTCGGCGCTGTGGCTGGCGCACAAATGCGGCATCCCGTGTATCGCCAGCATTCACAATGCGTTTCCGCTGGCCAAACTGCCGCCGTGGACGGTCAATCATTTGCGTGAGGCATTCCAGAGCCTGAAAGGCGTGTACGGCGTGTCGCAATCGGCACTCGACCACTTTCTCGCCAATTACCGCCCGTTGCTGCGCCCGGACATCAAAACGGCGGTGATCCCGAATAGCGTCGATACCGGGCGTTTCGTGCCCAACCCTGTGGCACGGCGGCAGATTCGCCAGCAATTCGGTATCGGCGACGACACCATGCTGCTCGGCGCAGTCGGCCGCATGTCGGAGCAGAAACGGCCACTGGAGCTGATCCGCCTGCTGGCCGGCTTGATGGCGCGTCAGCCTCGGGTCAGCTTCCTGTTCGTCGGTGACGGGCCGTTGCTGGGCGAGGCACAGGCGCTGGTGCAGCAGCTGCGATTGCAGCAACGGATACTGTTTGCCGGGTTTCGCGATACTCCGTGGGAGTATTTCGCCGCACTCGACCTGCATGTGCTCAACAGCTGGACCGAGGGCTTCGGCCTGGCTACTGCCGAAGCGATGGCCTGCGGCGTGCCGGCGGTGGGCACCGACGTGCCGGGCACGCGCGACATTCTGCAGGGCTGTCCCGGCGGGATGCTGCTCGCCGCCGGGGACGACGCGGAAAAGCTGTGCCAGCTGGAGCAGCTGTTGCAGGACTCGCCGCGCTTGCAACGCATGGCCGAACAGGCCCGGCCGTATGTCATGCATCGGTTTGGCAAACAGCAAATTGAAAGCAGAATTCTCGATTTTTACCAGAAGGTGCTCGAATGAATAAGGCAATGCGCAATGATCTGAAGGATGTCCGGGTTGCCTTGATGACCAGTCCCACGGTATTTCAGTATCTGGGCGGGCTGAATATCCAGATTCGCGAAACGCTTGCGGCATTGCAGAAGCAGGGCTTGCAGGCAGAGCTTGTCGATCCTGTCGCTGTGGATTTGTCCACGTACGATGTCATTCACGCCTTTTCCGCCATTAACGGGTGCCAGCGCATTATTCAGCACGCCAAGGCAATTGGTAAGGTTGCCATTGGCTCCCCGCTGATCCGGCCTCACTGGACCCGGAGCCTCGGCCGCCAGGCCCGGTTTCTCGATCGGGTGGTGGGAAAATTGACTGGCTGGAATGTGCAGACCGAATATCGGCATATTGCTTCGTTCCTGCACGAATCGGATCATTTGATTGCTTTGGGCCCGATCGAGCGCCAGTCCATCAACCAGGCCTTTAATGTGCCGCTGGATAAAATCTCGATTGTTCCAAATGGAATTCCGCAGCGGTTTTTTAAAGCCGAGCCGGATTTGTTTTGTCGGGAATATGCAGTTGAACCGGGTTTTGTCCTGAATGTCGCCGAAGTCTGCGATCACAAGAATCAGCTCACTTTGGTCCGGGCATTGGCAGGATGCGGCAAGACAATTGTCATTGTCGGCGAAACTACCCAGGCCAATGAATCCTATTTGCGCGAGATCCAGCGATTTGACAATGTTAAATACGTTGGAAGAATAAATTACAGCGATCCGCTCTTGGCTTCGGCTTATGCTGCTGCCGGCGCATTCTGCCTGCCCAGCAATTCCGAGGTGATGCCGTTGTCGGTGCTTGAGTCGCTGGCTGCGGGCACCAAAGTCGTCATGACGGACCAGCATGGGATGGATGCATCCCGATTCGGCACATTTGTGCGATTTATCCGGCCGCATGACGAGCAAGCCATCAAAGAGGCGGTTTTGCGGCAAATAGCAGAAACTGACGCAGCGGGCTGCAGGCAGAGCGTAACTGACTTGACCTGGGAAAGCGTGGCGACGCAAATCGCCGGTATATATCTGGATGCTTTGCGCGCTGCCGGCAAAATCAGCTGAATTCGAAAGTCGTAAATGTGTGGATTGGTAGCGGTAGTAGATAAATCGGGCCAGCCGGTCGATCCGGGCTGGCTGCAGGCGATGGCCGACGTGATCCGCCATCGCGGGCCGGACGACAGCGGCTACTGGAGCCGCGACGGCGTCGGGCTGGCGTTCCGCCGCCTGTCGATCCAGGATTTGAGCCCGTGCGGCCACCAGCCGATGTCGACCGGCGACGAGCGCTACACCATCGTGTTCAACGGCGAAATCTACAACTTTGTCGAGTTGCGCGCCGAGCTGCAGGCGCTGGGGCACCAGTTCGTTTCGCATGGCGACACCGAGGTGTTGCTGAAAAGCTATCTGCAGTGGGGCGAGGCTTGCCTGCAGCGCCTGAATGGCATGTGGGCATTCGTGATCCATGACCGGCACAGTGGCCAGGTATTCGGCTCGCGCGATCGCATCGGCATCAAGCCGTTGTACCGTTACCAAGGTGAGCGTTACCTGCTGCTGGCGTCGGAGATCAAGTCGATCCTGGCTTCCGGCCAGCTCAAGCCGCAGGCCAATATGGGCCGGGTGGCGAGCTTCCTGCTTAACGGCAGTCTGGATCAGGATTGCAGTACCTTCTTTGCCGACATCGAACAAGTGCCGCCCGGCTATGCGTTCAGTATCCAGCGTGGGCAGTACCGCCAATGGCCTTATTGGCAGATCGATACAACGCAGCGCGCAAACATGCACCGGAACGGTTTGCCGCGCTGTTCGAGGATTCGATTGCGCTGCAATTGCGCAGCGATGTGCCGGTGGGAGTCAATTTGTCCGGCGGGCTGGATTCGACGTCGATCCTGTGTGCCGCCGCCCGACGTCGCGTGGCCAATGGCGACCAGTCGCCACTGCTGGCTTTCTGCTACATGTCGCCCGAATTCGACGAACGCCAGTACATCGATGCCACGCTGGCCCAGACCGGTGCCCGGCTGGTGCCGCTGCAGACTTCGCCGCAGCGCATCTGGCAGGATTTCGAAAAACTGCTCGGTTTCCACGACGAGCCGTTTCATTCGATGACCGCGGTGATTGGCTATCAGCTGATGCAGCTGGCGGCTGACAACGGCGTCAAGGTGCTGCTCAACGGCCAGGGTGCCGATGAGGTGCTCGGCGGTTATCCCAGCTATTTCCGCGATTACTGGTACACGCTGGCACGCGCCGGGCAGCTCGGCAAGGCGTGGCGCGAGATCACCGCTTATGCCGAGGCGCAGGGACAGGCGGCGCGGCCGTTGTTCGGCGCAGTGCTGAAACATATGCTGAAGAGCGCGCTGATGACTTTGCCGGCGTATCGCGATGGCGCCGACCGGCGCTGGCGCGACAAGCTCAAAAGCAATCACTGGTTCGACCCGCAGTTGGCCGACGCATGCCCGCTGGATCGTGTCGCCAGCCCGCCGACGCTGGCGAATATTCTCAAACAGTCGGTGACCGAAGAGCCGTTGCCGATTTACCTGCGCGTTGAAGACCGCAATTCGATGGCCTGCTCGATCGAGGCGCGGGTGCCGTTCCTCGACCACCGGCTGGTCGAATTCGGCTTCTCGCTGGCCTCTGACTGGAAATTGCACGGCCCATGGAACAAGTTCATCCTGCGCGAAGCGATGCGCGGCCGGATTCCGGAGCTCGTCCGCACGCGCGGCGACAAAATGGGTTTTCCGACCTCGGTTGCCAGCTGGCTCAGAACCGATCTGTACCAGCCCGCGCGCGATCTGCTGCAAAGCGCGTGTACCGAATTGCCGTATCTGCGCATTGACCGGGTACAGCAGCAGCTGGAACAACTGCGTCAGGGCAAAGGTGGCCGCGCAGCGGATATCATTCGTGTACTGCAGGTGTTGCTGTGGCAGCGCAAATATCTGGCCTGAGCCGCAAATCCTGGATTGATCGAACATGCGTGACTTACTGATTGTTGCAATTTTTGCCTGGCTGACGCCCGCCGCGCTGAAACGCCCTTATGTCGGGGCATTGTTGTGGGCCTGGATCAGCGTGATGAATCCGCACCGGCTGGCGTACGGCTTTGCCTTTGACCTGCAGCTGGGGCTGGCTGCCGCTGCGCTGACGCTGCTGTCGATGCTGATGCATCGCGATCAGGTGCGCAGCATTCCCAAATTGCCAGTGGTGAAAATCTGGGGCGCGTTCTGCCTGTGGATGGTAGTGACGACGATAGTCGCGCTCTACCCGGAAGACAGTCAGGAGATGCTGGGCAAAGTGGCGAAGATCATGTTCATGCTGTTCATGACCATCATTGTGGTGGTGGAAAAGCGCCAGATCCAGCTGCTGATCTGGGTTTACGCCATGTCAATCGGCTTGCTGGGGGTGAAAAGCGGTTTGTATACGCTGTCTGGCGGTGGCGGAGGCCGGGTGTGGGGGCCGCCTGGGTCGTTTATCTACGGCAATAATGAAATCGGCCTGGCTTTTGTGGTGTCGATCCCGATCCTGTATTACCTGACGTTCCAGACGCAGAATCGCTGGCTCAAGTTATTTACCTTTGGCTGCGCGGCGGCCAGTGCACTGGCGACTTTTGGCACCCAGTCGCGTGGTGCATTCCTGGCGATCGGCTCGATGGCCGCCTTCCTGTGGTTGAAATCGGATCGCAAGCTGCCGCTGGGCATCCTGCTGGTATTCGCCGGCTTTGCCATTCTCGCCTTCATGCCGGACTCCTGGCATAACCGGATGGATACGATCAAAACCTATGATCAGGACGCGTCGGCAATGGGCCGGATCAATGCCTGGTGGATGGCGTTCAATCTGGCTACCGATCACTGGCTGGGTGGCGGATTCGCGATTTACAAAGGCAGCCTGTTTGCGCGCTATGCGCCTAATCCGGAAGATATCCACGCGGCGCACAGTATCTATTTCCAGGTACTCGGCGAACACGGCTTCATCGGTTTGGCGCTGTATCTGCTATTTGGCGTATTCAGCTGGCGTCTGGCCAGTACAGTGCACAAACGCGCCAATGGCAATCCGGATCTGGATTGGATTACCCGCTTTGCGCTGATGGCCAAGGTCAGCATCATCGGCTTTGCCGTCGGCGGAGCCTTCCTCAGTCTGGCGTACTTCGATTTGCCGTATTACCTGACGGTAACCCTGCTGGCAATGTATCGCTGGCTTGATCTGCATCAGGCAAGCGTTGTGCCGGCACGCGGCAGGGCTATGCCTGCGATGCGTGTGCGCCGCAAGCTACCGCAGCCGGGAGGAGGGCGATGATCGGCCTGGGCATCGCACGTTCCGCCATTGGCGCCTTGGCGCGCTTGAGCGGGAAATCCGGCCTGATGGTGCTGATCTATCACCGGGTGCTGCCGGAACCCGACCCAATGCTGCCGGATGTGCCGGACGCAGCGATGTTCGCGGTGCAGATGGAAGTTATCAGCCGCTATTTCCGCGTCGCGCCGCTGCGTCAGGCGCTGGACGAGCTGCAACAGGGCCGGCTGCCGGCGCCGACGGTTGCCGTCACTTTCGACGATGGCTATGCCGACAATCTGGAAGTGGCGTTGCCGGTATTGCAGCGTTTTGATGTGCCGGCCACGGTATTCGTCGCGCCCGGTTTTCTTGATGGCGGGCTGATGTTCAACGACGCAATTACCGAAATTTTTCGTCAGGCACCGGCCGGTTTGTTTGACCTGCAAGCGTTCGGCCTTGGTAGCTGGCAGCTCGACGACTGGGCCGGCCGTCGTTCCGCCGCCAACAAGGTTACCTTGCAGATCAAATACCAGACGCTGGACGAGCGCCAGAGCCTGATCGCCAGACTGGCGCAATACGCCGGTGCTAGCCTGCCAGACTCCCTCATGCTGAGCAGCGAGCAACTGCGTCAACTGAACCAGTCTGAGCTGATCGACATAGGCGCGCATACCGTCAATCACCCGATCCTGGCACGGCTCGACGATGTGGCGGCAGAGGCCGAAATCCGCGCTAGCAAGGCGCAGCTGGAGCATTTGCTGGGTGAATCGGTCGAGCTGTTTGCCTATCCGAACGGTAAACCCGGCAACGATTACTTGCCACAGCATGTGGCGCAGGTGCAGCGTGCCGGCTTCCGTTATGCCTTGTCGACCAGCGAGGGCGTGGCGCGCAATCGCAATGCCCTGTTCGAAGTGCCGCGCCTCGGTTCGTGGGACCGCACACCGATGCGTTTCCTGGCTCGCATGTGCTTGCTGCTGGCGCGTTGATCCGGCAGCCGGCAACCAACACTCATCAACAGGGGAACATGTTGGCAGTTATCGACAGCGCAGAAACCAGCCTGCTGCGCCCACGGTTGAAATTCATGCTCGGCGAGCTGCTGCTCGGCAGCTGGCAGCCGCAGCTGCTGGTGGCCGATCCGCTGCGCTTTGGCCTGGCCGATTGGCCGGATGCGCCGCCGCTAATGCAGGCAGCGCTGCCGGCGGAGGCTGATGGCTTTCTCTGCCGCAAGGTTGATGCCCAACGTTTTGACCCTGGCATCGGCCGTTATGGCGATTTCATCCGTTATGTGCGCTATCGTGATGTGCTGCATTACGTCGAAATCGTGGGCAGTTTCGATGATTACCTGAAACGTTTCTCCGCCAAATCGCGCCAGAACCTCAGCCGCTCGGTGCGCCGTTTTCTCGAACGCGATCCGCAGCGCAACGGCTGCGAAATCTATACCGCGGCAGCCGACATGCCGCGTTTTCATGCCGAAGCCGCTGCCATCTCGCAGCAGACCTACCAGACCCGCCTGCTCGACGCCGGCCTGCCGGCCGACGCAGAGTTCCTGCAGGGCATGGTGGCCGCCGCCGAACGTGGCGATGCGCGCGGCTACCTGCTGCGCGACGGCGAGCGCGCCATCGCTTTTGCCTGGTGCCGCCGCCACGGCGACAACCTGATCTACGACACCATAGGCTACCTGCCCGACAGCGCCAGCCTCTCGCCCGGCAACGTATTGCTGTTCCTGATCCTGCAAGACGTGTTCAGCCACGGCAGCTACGCCATCCTCGATTTCGGCCCCGGCGAAGCCCAATACAAAGCGACGTTCGCCACCCATCGGCAGGAATTCGAAGACGTCTACCTGCTGCGCCCGACGCTGCGCCACCGCCTGCTGGCCAGCCTGCATTACCGGCTCGGCAACCTGTCGTCCGACATCGGCGCCGTGCTGGAACGCTATGGGCTGAAAAAGCGTATCAAGAACCTGATCCGGGCGGCGAAGGGCTGAGCGGATTCGGTGTCGGGCTGCAGGCCGCATGGATATTGGCTTGCAGCCCGGCTGCGCGAGGCATGTGGCATGGCGCTGCTGCGATTCTGATGGCAAGGCTTGGCTTGAAATGGCAAGCGGCCGGCCAGAGAGTGAAAACGGGCGCCGCTGAAAATGCTATGTAAGCCATGAGCCACGAACTTCCCAATCGGCGATTCAGCGTGGTGCTGCGTCGGGTGTCGGCTGCAGCAGGCGCCCCAGTTCGGCAAAAAACGCATGGCGATAAGATGCGCCATTGGCATGCAAACGGTGGTCTGCGCCGGGATAGATACGGACAATCAGGTTGTCTTTCCCTGCTTCCCGGAACTTCGTTGCGAGGAAATGCACCGACTCAACCGGAACACTTTGGTCCTGCTCACCCATGCCGACCAGAACCGGGATATGCAACTGCAAAAGATCGGCGACGGGGTCGATGTCCATGATATCCACCCACCAGCGATAGCGATTGCCATACCAGCTCTGCTCGATACTGCGAGGGTCGGCGGCAATTTTTTCCCAGCCCGAATCGACGTCGAACGGTATCGCCCCTCGTTCCCTGAGCGTGGCAAGCGATTTGCGCATTGAGTAGCCGCCGCTGCCGATAATCGCAAGATGGGTAACTGCGGGAAACAATCCGGCAACCTTGATTGCCGGGAGCGCGCCTTCCGAGACCCCCACCAATACGATATTCCTGGGCCGGTGCGAGGCCGCACCCAGTGGCGCGGCGATGAATCCCGAACAGTCGGCGACCCATTGAGCCGGATTGTT
>ERZ724505.1703-NODE-1703-length-11682-cov-4.090307_pt1 | contig 11682 bp, 12 predicted proteins | sample MGYA00376038_ERZ724505 | MGnify/ENA primary metagenome ERZ724505 (study PRJEB28724, sample SAMN07190884) | wastewater metagenome | isolation source: effluent of sewage treatment plant in Hong Hong | place: Hong Kong | collected 2016-03-17 ... | reverse complement strand
TGTCTACCGGTAAATTCGAGTGTTACGAGGATGCCCTCGAGTTCTTCTCTAAACAGAAAAAGCTGTCGATCGACAGCTTTTTCCAGATATTCGAGATATTAACAAATATCTATTAAAAAAAGAAATCGTCTATTTTAATATTAAATCCTTGCAGGCCTTTTATTAATTCTACGAAATCATCATAAGTATTTTCTCCTATTATGCCGCTCGTGATTATTTTACCATCTTTTATTTCTATGTCCCCCATTTCTTGACCATTGGACATAATGGACATAAGATGTTGATTTAGATCAAAGTTTATTGCTTCGACTTTCATGTTGGCACCAGCTAGGTATAGGTTGCTAAGCACGCTCATCAGCCTGTTCTTTCCGGTGATAGTTTTAAGCGTGTCAAGCCACTTTTTTCTCGTCTGCTCTGACGCATGGGTGGTGGGGTCTTCGAGTATGGCTTTGAACTTGTTCTTCAGGGTCTCAAAATCCATGCCGTCCATGTGCTGGAACAGTGGCTCTAGCCTAGCCGATATTGACTTCTCCGATTTGGTCACGTCGAAGTTATTGCCCTTAGGCCTCTTCAACATCACGTTCTCGTTGAACCTGAACTGGTCAAAGGTAGGGAAATCTTCCTCTTCCTCTTCCTCGAATGCTATGTTCTTGAGCTCATCGTTCTTGTCTGCTGCAATTGCGGCATCGTCCTGTAGGTACTCGTCCTCGTTGAACCACTCGTCGCCACTCTCTGTTATGGCGAGAGTGTCAATTGAAGACACGAATTCTTTAACCGCGTTTTCGTACGGATATTTATCTGGATTTCCGTTTAACCAGTGTAGAAACGCATATGCTATCAGGTTGTCATTGTAATTTAACGACTCCTCATAGAGGTGCATTATTTTGTCTGGGTCATACGTGCCTTCTGTATTTATTGCATATCTTATTATGCTCTTGTTTTTCAATAGTGACTTCTCTATGCCTGACTTGTTTTTCTTAACAAATTCTATAGACCTATTTAAAAGCGAGTTTTCCATAAATTATATATGTTAATAGTAGTAGCTCATTTTGTCTGGGTTTTAAAAAACACATAGGTCCTAATGTCAGTTGGTCTGACGGTATTATCTATGTATGCTGGATAGGTTTGAACGGATACATCAATTCCCAATCCCATTATTATTATTATTATTTTTGTGATATTAATTTCGATGGTGCTGGTCGACCTGAGTATAAAATTATTACCCAATTTAATAGGCGGAAAAGTATATATCGATGGCTGTATTAATGTTGTTGATGTGAATCTTAGCAGTGATTTAGAAGTCTGTATTTTTAATCTTGTCGATAGCCTAATATCATATAGCGAACTGTTTATCAACATGGCTTCTGCCAACAGTGCTTCCGATACATCCATGATTAGATGTTTGGTATGGACGTGATACGATATACCTAGCCCAAGATTACCTCTGTAGATTATTTTCCTATTGTAAGAGTGTTCGTTTTCATTAAAAATGAGTATTTTATAGCTCCCCATTTTCTTGCCCATTGTCGAAAAAAAATAGAACTCGCTATTTAACAGCTGTTTTTTCAATGTCAGGTATGACATGTCATATGAGCACAGCGTGTTGAAATATATTTTACTGCTATCATTCTTTACTTCCGACCTTAAGTTTGCAGAGACCGCATTATAATTACCATTAGATATGTCGCCGCCCAGACTAAAGCTAGAAATAGTTTGAGAATTACAGAAATGTGTGACAAGTGTAGCGAGTACTGCTATAATATATCTAATTTCTTTTTTCATTTCCTACTCTATATTTATTAGAAAAGGAAACGAAATCTCTGATAACTGGGCAACAAGTATCACTCCCTTTAGGGTAATCTCTCATTGTTGCCCACGGGTTCAAGACTCGCCCGTCAGAGTCAGTGCAATATCAGTACGCCTCGTCGATGTACTCGAACTCAGCCTTTACCATCTCTATGACGTTGAGCCTGCCCCCTCTTATCTGCGACTTTATGGTGCTGAGGTTTATGTTTAGCTTGTCCGCGATCTGCTGGTATGACATCTTCTCCACTTCGCGCATCATAAGTGCGGCGCGCTGCTTCTCGTTTAGCAGTCCCATTTTGCGTATAATGATGTCGGCCTTTAGCTTGTTTTTGGTTTCCTGGGCTTCTCCCGTATACTCCTCTTCTATGCTGTCGACAACGGACATGTCCTCGTAGTTGGAAACAGGAAGCCTGGTCTTGTCCTTGAAGTACTGTCTCAGTATGTTGAAAGATAGTTTATACAGCCATGTGGAGAACTTGTAGTTGGGGTCGTACTTGTGGATGTTCTTTAGCGCCTTTATGAAGGACTCGCTAACCAGGTCCTCGACCTCGAAATGGTCTGTGCACTTACTCTTTAGGAACCAGAGTAGTTTCGGGTAGTACTCGTTGTAGTACCTGTCGAATCTTATTCCCGTTTTCTCCTCGAAAATAATTTCGCACTGTTTCAGGTCCACCTCTTTAGTGTCTTCTTCTTGTGTCTCGACCAGGAAATCCGTGATTTCGAACTGGTCTAATTCTAGTTGCTCCATTAATGCTGATTAAATCTTGTTATATTTTTGATGCCTTTAAATGTGTATGAATACACTTTTATTTATACTGTAGCGTAAACAAATAGTTTATATGTACACATATTATTTATCGCGTTTTTATTGGCGGCATTTGAATACAAAAATATAGTCGTTTTCGATTTTTGATTATCGTATTTTATGTGCCTGTTTTTTAGTGTTTTATATCAAATATATGTTGCCCATAAATTTGCAGCACTGTGGTCTGGTGACATCGCATTATAATGTTTGCTACTTGGACGAGAAGTCGTATCGAGCGTATTGAACATATTATATTGAACATTATTATAATTGTGTGGTATAAAAATACATGATAGATATTGACTACATACAGGAGTTAATACAAGAGATATTAAATAATACGTTCACGCACCCAGCCAAGAGGAAGATAAAGAGGAACAGCAGGGAGCTGAACTTTGCATGTCCCATATGTGGAGACTCGGCCAAGAACATGGCTGAAAAGCGCGGACACCTATACTTCAATAGCCTAAGGTACAGATGCTATAACGAGGGTTGCAAGCAGACTGTCACCAGCCTGTGCAAGCGTTACAACGTTGCCATCGACCCTGCCAAGAAGGGCGAGTTCGTTAAGTTCATAGACGAGCACGTCGCCATAAATTCCGCCAACTCTGACGAGTTCATACTGTCGTCACTGGACAAGCTGATAGGCATAGACGACATGGTCGCGTTCTTTAACGAGGGCAACGACATGATAAAGGGTCTCAGTAGGGTGAGACCCCGCAGCAGGATATACGACTACCTGAAAGGCAGGAAGATACCGGACTATGCTATAGACCGGCTGTACGAGGGCATGTATCGGGTGACGGACACATGGTGGGAGCCTGTTGTTATAATGGTAAACACGAAGGGAGATAAGGTGCTCGGCCTGCAGGTGAGAAACACGAAGGACGATAAGAAGAGGAGGCTGTTCAAGATACACACGTTCCAGGACCTGTACGGGAGGATGTACCCAGAGTCCACGTTGGACGACATTGAGGCTGCCGGCTACAACAAGATAGGCTCTTTATATAACTTCTTCAACATAGACCTGGAGAGGAAGATAACGGTTTTCGAGGGCATGTTCGACTCGACCTTCTACCCGAACTCCATAAGCACTGCCGGCATAAACACTGACCTGAGCATACTGTTCGACAACGACATAGACAGTCAGTTCTTCCTGGACAACGACAGGGCCGGAAAGATGAAATCCCTGGCGCTGCTGGAACAGGGACACAGCGTGTTCCTTTGGGACAAGCTCATGTACGACCAGTCGCGTGCGTCTAATATGGACTACTATGTAGCGAGAGAGGTGCTGATGAATATAAAGGACCTGAACCAGCTGGCGATGCACGTAGAAAACCCTTACAAGACTCTGAACCTGTCCAACTATTTTTCCAGGGACATATACGACAAGAGGTGGATAAGCATACCGCCGAAGACGGCTGACGCTGGAAAAACCAGAGACGATATATCCACCCTCGATGCGATGCAGTTCAAGCTGAGACAGATGGAATACGCTATATGACATACGTAATAGACCAGGAGTACAGGTACACCAGCGAGCAGTTCAAGGATGCCACAGGAACTGCTGGCACGTTCATGAGCAATTTCTATCAGCTAGAGATACCCGTCACTGACGAGCTCGGTCTTCTGTACTGGAACTCTGAGGGATATTACATGAGCAGGAGGACGCGCGACGCTGATGTTAAGAGGCAGATAGCACACATGTCGGAGCTTGGAGGAAAGTACAGTAGGAGGGCCAAGTACAGGTTTGAACTAGACCAGGACTTATACGACAGGGCGTATTACATGATAGAGTCAGTCTGTAAGAAGTTCTCCACGAACCCGCACCTGGCAGAAAAACTCTGTAAGATAGAGGGACACATAATGGAGAAGAATTCCTGGGGCGATACGTTCTTTGGAGTGTCCGACAAGACCATGCGCGGAGCTAACATGCTCGGTAAAATACTAATGAAAACTAGAGACAATATACTAGAAGGAAAACAAATAAATTATGAAAGCAATTTTAGAAATACCAGAACGGGGAATTAAATTTGAATTTGATAGTTTAACGATCAATCAATTCAAGATTATAACGAGTAAGCCTAATGATACTACAAATATGTTAGAAAAATATCCCGTTGGTGAGCCGATAACATTAATGACATCAAATATGCCAGAAGTCTTAAAAGAAGAAATAATTAGACTTGTCTCTCAATACTGTGGGCATTAAAAACAAATAATTACCAGATGCAAAACAAAAACAAATTAACTTATGACGACTGGGTGGAGTTCATACACCTATACATAGAGCTTCATCACAATACGGGAGAGTTCGCTTCGATGGTTGCAGAGGCGTGTGGCAACGACTGCATGACAACGCTGCAGGTAGTGGGACTCCTTGCCAGGAGGGACGAGGACAAGTGCTCCGCGGCACTGAGCATAATGCTGGACGCGTTTCCAGAGTCGTTCGACTGTAACGAACAGACCTACCTGAATGCAGTCGGCTACGACAGGCTGCTGGCAATATCTCCTAGGTATTCCAACGTGTCCTCGTACCTGAAACACGTACACAGGACTGGTGTTCCGGTACACTGTGATGATAAGGTGGTGCACACGGCATCTGACATAATTGATAGAATAACCATATGAGACCGAAGAAACTAATAAGAACGCTCATAGTGGAGAAGCTGAGCGAAGGCGAGTGGGAGACTATACAGGACCAGTGCGAGCTTAACAGATTGTACGCGCTCAAGGTTATGGAAGAACTGTCAGAGATACAGTCGAGTGACCATTGTGACGTGATGGAATTTGCGGACCTGGTAGAGGTCGCATTTTCTTTTGCAGAGCAGAACGGGTTTGATAGGGAATGTATATACGATGCTATGGCCAGGAAGAGGCAACTAAAGGGGTCGTTCGACAGGTGTGTGCTGAATCGACTGAATCCAGAAAATCCGAGTAATGCGTTATATTTTAGTTCACAAGAGAATTCTGAGAAAGAATATGAATATGAAATGCTTTTTAATTCAGAACCTAATGAACCAATACAGATACATGGGTGGTACCCTATAGCAACTAATAGGATACGGAAACCAGAAAAAATCGATTACTATATTAAGACTGGATTATTAAGGAGAATACAATAGTTTTTATGCCGTGAATGACGCATTAACGGAGCCTGCCGTTATGGGACCCTGATACGTGTTTCTTGTCTTGTAATTGACTGTGATGTCCAATATGTCTCCAGGATTCAGAGTGACGGGAATGCTGCCCAGGTTTGTCGTTAGGTTGGGAACGGTGAGGTCTGTGGTACCGACCCACGCATAGCTGTATCCGGTAGAGCCAGGATATACGTATGCGCCAGACTGTGATATGTAAGATGTCGGGCCACCGCCGGTATCTTTAGTTATAACTACGCTGTCTATTTCTAGAGCGCCGGCTGGCAGTTGCGTAACGACGTTTAGCAGCTCGTCGAAGTCTATCTCTAGTGTCAGAGTGTATGCTCCAGGCATCGGTAGCGTGTCCGTTCCCGGCCCAACGTAGTACGTGGTGGTTATGCCCTGTGTGAGTCCTATGCTTAGCTGCCATGTTGTCGGCATGCCGTCCGTTGACCTGCCGAAGAACTCGTAGTTGGTCACGCCTATGCCAGACGTCGGGTTGTACATGGTCCAGTAGGAATCTATGGTCGGCGCTGGCCCGGGAGATGCCCAGCCAGGAGACATGTTTGCTGCATTTATGTTGGTTACGTCCACCAGGTCCATGTACTTGTATCCTCTGAAGTACGTTATGCCGCTGAACTCTATTATTGACATGGGCTTGTTTGCCGCTGCCGGTATGAATACCGGGTCAGACCTAAGTGCCGTTGCCACCGCTCGTGCCTTTAGTTTTGCCAGCTTTTCCGTTGTTATGTTGAATGCCTGTTGTCCTACAGTTGGTAGCTGTAGGGTTGTTGCGGTGCCTAGGTTGGTGTACGTGTTTCCAGGAAACACCTGCGCCTGGTACTGCAGCGGGTATGCCCACGTGCCGCCCATGTAGTTAACAGACTTCCAGTACGTGTTCTCGCTGGCATAGCCTCCCATGAAGGTTCCGCCTACCCACACCGCTTTATATAATATGTTGTTACCTATTATACAGTTTACCGCTGTTGAGTCTATGAAGAAACCACCGTCAAAAGAACTGTTTACCATTATGCCATTCTTGAAGTGTCCGTTGTACATGGTGGAACCGTCCAGCGAGCTGTTGAGTATTAGCCCGTTGTACACCTTGGACCCGCCGTTCTGGTTGGTTCTGCTTATGGTACCTGTGAATAGGCCGTTTAGCCAAACTATGGAATTGGCAGTGCCGCTGAAGTACGTGTCCGTGTCGCCAGTGCTGGTGCTGTTGCCGAACACGCCAACGTTTGCCGTGCCTGACTGCCAGCTGCCCTTCTTGAAGGCGGCAAACGATATTCTGGCCGCAGCATAGCTAGCTGGGGATGGTAGTGTAGATGATGGCTTGGTGAAACTTATGTAGCCCGCAGAGCTCGGCGTGTTGTTGACGGTCGCCGTGTAGTTGTTGAACAATGAATCGCCAGATGGCGTCTGTGCCGTGCCTGTCACGCCTGTGAGCAGTATGCTGTCTCCGTTCGAAAACATGGGCAGGTACCTCGAATCGACGTATACCCTCAGGTTGGCACCGGATATGCTCATCGTGTTGACCGCTATGTTGTATGCCCCGTACCACGTGCCCCCGTACCACGTGCCGTCCTGCCACAGCACGTCCTTGGCGGTGCCCGCGTACCACTTGCCGTTAGAGAACACGGCCTTGGCATAAACCGAAGACATCTCGCCGTTTGACCATATGCCGTTTGAGAATGTGCCGCCGTTTAGTGTGCCATTGAACCACTTGGCGTGAGAAGCTGCCAGACTACCGGATCCGAACGTACCAGACCTGAACATGGAGTATCCCAGACCGTCGTTATTCGCTCTCACGGACACTTTTATGGGCACCGTGGCCAATACCATCTTATTCGTCTGTATTGACGGTGCAGGCCCCGAAAACGCCCATTTGCCCCACTGCGCGTGCATTATGCTGCCGCCGTTCCATATGCCCTGGTACATGTAAGTGGGATTGCTATTCTGCAAAGAGTTTGGTATAGTTTTCACGCCAAGTGCCGAGTCATTGCTTGACAACCTCCCCAACACCCCATCGCCTATCTTCGGATAAGCCATCTGTCCAGTTACCATTACCGACCTTCCGCAGAATACGTCGTCTGTACCAGACACTACCTGTGTTCCAGTGTAAGTTATGTCTAGCGTAAAAGAGTTGTCGTTAGCATTGACGGATTTAACCACGTATGCGGTGTTCGTATACGGGTCAAAAGACCCATCGTAAGACGACGAGCAGTTGTCGTAGTTGCCTCCCGAAATGTATACGTAATCGCCAGCAGCTAGACCTGAATCTAACTCAGAATAGAACTTGGTCAGTCCGTTGTCGTTCTGTACGTAGTTTAGCAGCTTGGCGCTCCTTGTTATCCTAATAGCCATTTAACTATATATCTCCAGTGTATCAGCATACTAAATAAAAAAGCCAGCCCATTTTTGGGCTGGCTTTTTCTTCCTTTACTTCTTTTGCTGTATGGCGTTTATCTGATTTATTGCTCGCTGCATGCCGTCTACAGAGCCGTCGAAGAACAATATGTTTCCTTTGCCGTTCTCGGCGACGTGCTTCATCGTCTCTGTCCACATGGTGAACAGTATCATATTAGCATCTAGCGAAGAGCCCTCCAGTTCTTTTGCCGCCAGTGACATTCCCTTGGCGACCTCCTCGCGGAACGATGCCACTGCCTGTCCCCTCAGCGATGCTGCGACCTTCTCGGCTTCCGCAGTGATCTTGAGTGCAGAAAACTTCACGTTGGCCTGGTCTGAAGTGACTGCCTGGAATTTGAGCTCTGATGCCGAATTCTGTACGGAGACCCTGTTGAACACCGAGTCTATCAGCGAGAGCTTGTAGGTACGTGCCATAAATTAGCGGTAATAAGTAAGTTAGCGGTCAGCGGTAATAAGTAAGTTAGCGGTCAGTGCTACTTACACCACCTAAAAGCGGCTTCTTTTAGTATATTTACTTGCGTCATAAAAAAATCGGTAGTTGTAAAACTTCCAGTAATTTCACCAGACTTTCTTGCCCATTTACGAATGTTATCGCCAACTAATCCAGTATCTTCACTTTGCTTTAGTTCTTGAATAGCCGCTTTCAATTCATCATCAGTCATTGACGCAAATAGTTCTTTTATTTTGTTCATTTCTGTTCTATTATTTAGATTTTGATTTGAAAACGTCGATGTCGTCGTCTTTACCAGACGTGACCACTTGTTGTGTGTAAGTGCTGGTAACAAGTTTGTAGGTTACCTCCGTGACATAGTACTGCCATATGGCCAGCTTGTCCCACGACTCCACGTCCTTCGGCATCCCCGTCAAAAGGAACTTCCTCTCGTACTCTATCTGTGTCTTCATTTAAAATCCTATTTTGCTGTTCTTCTTAACCATGCCGGCAGGCATGTTGTCGACGTTGTATATCTCCGCCAGCGTCATGTCTTCGGTTGCCACGTGGGCCTTATTCAGGTGTCCAAGGAGCGTGTTGGCCTCATCGACACCCAGCTTGTCGAAGCAGTGCTCTGCTATCAGCCGTCCTGGCCTGAGCAACGCCTCGTCTATGCTGGACTTTGGCGAGTTGAATGTCGCTATTATCTTCAGCTTCAGCGCTGCCCCTAAGATGCCGTCGCTCATGTTCAACAGGTTCGAGACGGCAGGACTGGTGTACTCGCCCGTACGCGCCTGTATGGCGTTCTCTGCGTCCTCTATCACGAGGACGCAGTTCTCGTAGTTCATGATGAACGTTATGAAGCCAGGGTCGGCCAGCGTGTTTACCATGTGCGGCGGGATGTACAGTATCGGACATTCCGTGTTTGCTATGAGGTACTTTATGTAGTTGGTCTTTCCGGTGCCGGGAACTCCGTGTAGCAATATCAGTCCGGATTTTTCCGAACGTAGCGCGCTCACTATAGTGTCGTGCACCTTCAGGAACCCGCTGCCGTAGTTCATCTCTATGTCTAGCTCTACCGGAGGCATGTCCATGCTCGTAGTCCCAAGCTCGCCGTTAGCCTCCGTAACTATGATGTTTATGCTGTTACCCTCGTTAAACTTTATCTCGTACTTAGACATCTTCTCGAACAGTCCCAGCACATAGTCCCTGTTATCCTCACCGGCATAGCCCTCTATGGTGTTCACGAACAGCATGCCGCTCTTTTGTTCCTCCTTTTTCTTCGGTTGCTTGCTTGTATATTCCGACAATAATATGGTGTTTCTCGTTGTAGTGGCAGAGCCGCTGTACTTCACTTCTATTGATAGCATGCACTTGTCGTTAATGACCAGTATATTATTTGTCCAGCACCTCTCTTTGTCAGCTATGCGATATTCTTCGCGTATGGGATGGGTTTTCTTATTCGTAGTATAGAAGTAGTCGGCATTTATAATGGAGAAGCCCTCATCCATCAACACCTCCATCACGTGTGCATAGTCTAGCTCGTCGTGGTTAGTGTAGGTAGACGGCAGTTTTCCAAACTCGTTTACGTATATGCTCTTGACAATTCCGCTCTGGTTTGCCGGTAATTTCTGTATCAACATGCCAGCACACATTGTGTGTGCCTGATTAGCCAGCTTGTATTCCTTCATTTGCTTCTTCATAATAAATTTACTTTATTTCCACCACGTATTTTATGGTGCACTGCTTGACGTCGTACACTATAAACTCGTCCCTGTATAGGGATGGCCCCTTCTTTGCGTGCGTCGAGTCGTAACCGCCGAGCCTTTTCAGCTTTTCCTTAGACAGGTCGTAACAGCTGCTGTCGTGCCTGTGAACCACGTGCTGCTTGCCCACGTGCACGTCGAATACTGCCAGGAATGCAGTCTTACTGGTGCCGCCGGCCCACCTGGAGCCGCTGTATGATGTGTATCCCAAAGACTTGTTGAACTCGGAAGCGAAGTAACATCCGTCTCCGAACATCGATCCCGAGTATACCGCCGAGCTAGGCCTTATGAGTAGTCCGGTCTGGAATATGTTCCACCAGTTCTCGTTCCTCGATCCGTGCCACAGCAGCATCTTCTTCTTGTCCTGCGCAGCGCTCACGCTGCCGTCGAACCTCGACTGCGTCGACTTGTTCACCACCCTGAAGGCCCTGTGGAACTTGTCCCTGTCGTAGTCCATCATGTCCTTTAGCATCTTGCATTCTTCTGCAGTACACTCGACTATTTCGAGACCGCTCGCCGTGAGAATATCAACCTCCTCGCTCTTATCGGACCCCTCGGCCGTCGCGTCTGCTACGTCCTTGTTCAATAGCACCTGTCCCGCCATTACGTCCAGCGTGTCCTGCTCGTTCTTGAGTATCTCCTTGAACTTGGCGTCCATGTCGTCGTCGTCGGTGCTTAGGAGGTGCAGCTTCACCTGCTTCATCTTTCGCGGTATTATAGAATATAGCTCCAGCAAAGAGTTGTTTATCTCCGCATAATTGTCTTCTGACGCTACTAGCATGGCTATCCTGTTGAACGCCTCCTGCGCGTTGTCGACCTGCTTCTGTGTAACCTGCTTGGCAGACACGGTATAGTTCTCCTGGATGGACTTGTTTGCGAACCCCATGAGCTTCTTGACGAAGTCCACAACTGAACCCAGCCTGCCCTTAGCAAAGTCTATCGAAGACTCGTTTGTTGACGACTCGCTCGTTATCGGTTCCACATAATTCTCTGTTACGTCCCTGTAGCCCTTCTTCAACTTCTCTCTGTACTTCTTGTCCCATGCCGAAGAGTCGTATTTAGCAGACTGCATCGAGGCGCCCACCCGGCCCCACTCGGCGAGCCAGGTGCCGTCACCTAGGTCAGTCATGTTGTAGATCTTGTTGTGGTTATCGTCCCCATCGACGAATATGAGTCTTGTTATTTTAGACATCTCTTAGTATTTTAATACACCACAATAATAGGCAATAATTGTCAAATAAAAAACACATTTTTTAAGTGAGCGATTACGTGTTCAATACTATTCTAATTCTAATGATAGCCGAAGAT
>ERZ724505.1701-NODE-1701-length-11688-cov-6.877160_pt1 | contig 11688 bp, 11 predicted proteins | sample MGYA00376038_ERZ724505 | MGnify/ENA primary metagenome ERZ724505 (study PRJEB28724, sample SAMN07190884) | wastewater metagenome | isolation source: effluent of sewage treatment plant in Hong Hong | place: Hong Kong | collected 2016-03-17 ... | reverse complement strand
TCTTCTGCACGGCGCTGCATTTCGGGTTGCTGGATTCGCAAACTAGCACGCCTTGCTCCTTCTGGGTTCGTCTTTGGAAAGTCCCAGTTTCTAACCCTAGCCCCCTTCCTCTGTCCTTTCACATCACCCCACACTGGCCCCTTTTCCCACGGTCCCAGCTGATAACGCTCAGGGTTATCGTTTCTAAACTTACTTGTTGCCACAGCCTCTGCCAAAGGATTCGCCTCCTTCTTCTTTCTGCTCTCCAAGAAGTTCTGGACCTTGCCGCTCTCGTAGGCCTTCTTGCCGAGGTACGCCGCACCGACAGCAGCAGCAGCAGGTAGGGCCCACTTTGCCACACTCTTTGCTTTGTCTTTCCAGGTTCTCTTCTTTGGGGCAGGCTTATCCGGGAGCAAGCCAGGCGGCGGGTACTTGCTTGCTGGCGCGGGGGCGGCGACTGGCGCGGGGGCGGCGACTGGCGCTGGGGCAGCAGCTGGCACTCTCGCAGGGGTGCGGTCTCCCCACGCTCCTCCGCACATGTGGCAGGTTCCTCCCGCCAAGCCGCTGCCGGTGTCCATCTTCGTGAACCACTGCACGGGCTGCTGCGCCTCTGGGGGCACTTGCTGCTGCTGCATGTCGTGCATCAGCTGGTAGCGATCCTGGAAGTACGGGTTCACCTGCGCAGCAGGCTGGGCCCTCATGTAGCTTGCGACTTGATCGGCGCGCGGCGCAGTCTTGCGGAGAACGCCCTGGATGTTGCCTTTCACCTGGGGACCGTGCTTGGTGCCGAGAGTGAGCACGGACGACGCGGCGAGCAGCCTGGCTTGCTTGCTGTGCTTCTTGCGCTTGCTGAGGCCCATCCCGAGCAAGTCCCCGCCAGCCTTGAGGGCATCCTGCTTAAGCTCGGAACTGTCGGGGAGTCGCTTCAGCCGGTTGTGCAGGTCAATCACGTCTTGCTGGTATTCGTCGGATGCCAGCGTTCCCCCGTCAATCACGGCTGCCAGCGAGTTGGGTTTGTTGGTGTTTGCCAGGTTCAGGCGTTGCAGTTGCGCCCGCTGTTTCAGCTGAGCGAGCCCCCTGCCGCTGTTGCTGTAGATCACAGGTCTCTGTGTGCCCGGCGTGTAGTGGGCCTCTGAACGCTCGATGTTCTGCCAGCCGTGGCTGATGTCTTCGGGCTTGCCGACTCCGTCAAGCAGCTGGAGACCTGTGTTGATCACAGCCTGCCTCGGGTGAGCACGCGCCATCAGCGCCGGCAGCTTGTCGCTGTGCTTGTGCAGGAGGGCGATGCCGCCAAGGGTGGCAAGGGCAATCGCGGCCTTCTTGGCGAGGCCCTTCAGCTTTCGTGGCTTCTTCTCTGCCATTTTTTGTGTTGTTCACGCGAGACGCGAGTGTGTGTTTTTGAACGCGCTTTATTTTTTTTTTCAGGTTTCACACGGGAAATGTCAACACACACACACACACACACACATCAACGAGCCTGGGAGCTCACTTGGCGCAGGATGAACTGCACTGTTGTCGGCGTTGGGATAAAGGGGGGAGGGCCAGGGTTAGGTCCGGGAAGCCAATTGCCCTTGCTGTCTTGCAAAGTGACACGAATGTTTTGGGTGTGCGTGCGTCTCACAGGCTTCCATTGCAGGATCGTGGTCAAGTGCTCAATCGTCGACGGAGTTTGGTCGCCAACGTGAATCGTCCTTGTGTTGTACAGAAAGGGCAAGGAGTTGTTGCCCACGCTGCTGTCGTCGAGAATGTCGAGGAAGATCAAGACAGACGCCGGCGGCGACACTGGGTTCTGAAAGGTCGCAGAGACGAGACAGCACTCCCAGGAACCCGGCAAGTTGAGCGGCTCGGCGAGCGTGCACACAAAGTCGCTGTTGGGATTGTTCGCGTCTGGCGTGTACGGGTTGGCCCCGGCGTCGCTGCTGTTCAGCACGTAGGTGATGTACCCAATGTCACTCATGGCAGGAAGCGGCGGTAGTTGTTGACAAGGTACAGGAGGAAGCCGACAAAGAAGAGAAGAACGAGTGTGCCTGCGAGAGCCTTGCACCACATGCGCGTGTGTGTGTGTTTGTGTGCGTGTTTTTTTTTTATCCCGCTCGTTTTTGCCGAATCATGTTCACAAACCAATTATTCTTGCCAAGACGAGAGACCTTGAACCCCGGGATGGCGGCGCAAGTTTCTGCAAAGGCCTCGACCTTCTCCCGCTCCTTCTCAGACAAGCCATAACACCCATCCACCGCAGCTTTCAAAACAAACACACTCATGTCATCAAGCACACTCACAGGCACTGTTTCTTTCAGGTACTCCCAGCGCAGCCGGTGCTTTGGCTGCACAACATCGTACATGTTGAAGTGCCGCAGCGTGTGGCGGCGCTCTCCCGTCGTGTCGATCTCAAACGCCATCGAGGTGAGTTGTGGTAGCAGTGCGAGACGCAGAAGTGGCGCAATTTATATTTTCAGAACTGGTAGCGGTTTGTGGGGGTTCTGTGCGCGCAAAAAAAATCTCACACACACACACACACACATGTCGCGACAACGTCTCGTGCTTGCCACGGAGTACTACGCGCCTCCGTCGCCCCCGCCAGAACTACAGGCACCCCCACCTCCCCCTGCTCCTCGGCCCAAGCAGAAGGGGGGCGCTCTTCGCGGAGGCAAACGAAAGAGACAGAAAGCTGAGCCACACTTCGAGGACGACGAAGACGCACACAGCGCAGAAGACGACGACGCGCCAGTGGTGCACAAGCCCGCGGAGTACGACAAGAAGTTTCTCTTTGAGACGCCCTTTCGCATGTGTGTGACAGGGCAGTCGGGCGAAGGCAAGACGTGGTGGGTGGTCGAGTACCTGCGCCACTGCAAGCAGTTTGACCAGGTTGTTTGGTGCGGCCCCACGCACAGCTTGGAGCAGGACGTGCTTGAGAAGCTGCGCAAGCACTACACCAAAGTCGACGAGGATGGGAAGGAGACCAACTACTTCTTCGAGGTCGACTGCAGCGACGGCATCAACCACGAGAAGCTTGAGGAGCTGATTGACCACGGCTTTAAGAGCTCGTGGGAGACAGCTGTTGTGTTTGATGATTGCATGGCTCACGCACAAGACAAGAAGATTTTGAATCTCTTTATTAGTGGCCGACACCAAAAGGTCAGTGTGTTTGAGCTGCAGCAGCAGATCTTTCCCAAGGGCACACGCGGCCACCGCCTCAACTGCTCGCAGTTTGTGGTGTTCAAGTTCCCTGCCCGCAACGAGTTTGGCACTCTCGCCTCTCAGATCTGCACCGACAAGGAAGAGAGGCGAGCCCTTGTAAATAAATTCAAGGAAATAGTTGGAATGGGCAAGGGCCACTGCATTATCATCGACATGGCCACGCGGTCGACGCCTCACTTCCCCTGCAAGGTCAGAAACACCTACCTCAACCGCTTCGTGCCCGAGTTCTGGAACATCTGAGATGGACACCGGCAGCTGCAACTGCGACAACTGCCCTGCAAAGAAACAAGTGCAAGTGCTGCTCACCTACCTGGAGCTGAACAAGGCCTACGTGAAGAAGCTGGAGAGGTACAAGAACAAGTTAGAGAAGTTGAACAGCATGATGGACTTGCAGTTTGAGGAGGTGGAGAAGGCAGTGGATGACCTGTGATTTTTTTTTTTCAAGAACATGAATAAACAAAACAAAACCAAAAACCCGCGCCATTTTTCGTCCTCTCTCTCTCTCTCTCATGTCGCTGTACTCGCAGTTCGTGAAAGAACACATCCACTCTGTGCCTGGCGCCACACAGACAGAGCGCATGAAGAATGTGGCCAAGCTGTGGCAGCAACACAAGGCAGGCAAGGCAGGCAAGGCACCGCGCAGGCGCAAGCGTGGCAAAGGCGCCGAGGACTCTGTTGCCGACACGGTTGCCGCTGCTGCGCCACAGGATGGCGGCTGCTGCTCTTCTGGGTCAGGTCGGAGGCGCCGTGGACGCAAGAGCGGGGGTGAGATCGTCGCAGAGGCGGCGCCCGTGCAGTGGTCAGGAGGCGCGTTGAACCCGCTCGCGTCAGGCAGCGCAGGCTACAGGCCGTCGCAAACTGGCCTCGGCATCTTCAGCGGCCTGCTCAGCTCAATCGGCCTCGGCTTCCGCCCCACCGCCGACAACAACGAAGCGATGCATCGATCAGAGCCACAGGCAGGTGGCCAGGCAGGGGGCGCGGCGCTCAGCAACTTTGTTCACGACGTTGAGGTTGCATTCAACCCATAACTTTCCCCCGGGTGAGTGTGTTCTGTGGGTTATAAGTGTGGGTGAGTGTGTGTGTGTCTGTCCCAGGTGACCTTGCAACATCTGCACTAAGGAAAACACTCCCCACAGCTCAAGGCGCCGGCGCCGACTTCTGATTTCAAGACTTATAGTTTCGGAGCAAGAGGGAGCAAGTATCTGCAGGCTTGGCTCGATAGCACCTGGGACTTCCTTTCTTTTTTTTTTTCTTACCTGTGCAAATAAAAACAAACAAACACTCGCGCGTGTCATTTTCTCTCTCTCTCTCTCACTCGCAACATGCCAAAGTCAAAGTTGGTGATGCAGGAAGGCGGCTCACGCATGGGCGTCTTGAAGCGTGTAGCGCTGAAGTTTGCACCCGTAGTCGCCACTCTTGCGGTGGGTGGGCTGGAGCTGGCTCGCGCGTACGGCGGTGAAGACAAGGCAGCAATCACAACAGCAGAGGACATGCTTGCCAGCAGCATCGTCAAGGCGTCAACCGCAAAGGCAGAGACCGTGGGTCAGGCTGTCAGCCATGTCACAAGCATCGTGTCTGGCGACCCCGCCGTCGGTGTCAAGTCTGACGCAAAGGTGCAAGATGACAGCTTGGGGACCATGGACAAGACGCAGGCCTACGCGATGGCAAACGGAGGCGACTACTCCCGCATCCAAAACGCCGAGCAGCTCAGGCTCAATGCAGGGCAATACGTTCACGAGGTCGAAGCAATGCGCGGGGACGTCGCTCTCATGCAGCAGGACCTGGCTGAAGGCAGAGCCGTCTCAGACCAACGTTTCAGCGACGCCGAAGCTGCGTTCAACCGACTGTCGTGGGAGTTTAACGCCAAGATCATGCAAAGCGACGCCGAGGTCATGCGCATGAGAGAGGAGCTCAGTCGCGTGATGGCTCAGCGACAGAACTACGCTCGCGACACTGCCTTTGGATCTAACTCATCGTCGATGGTGGTGCAAGCCTCGCCTGCTCTTTTGTCTGGCTCCAACAACGCACCACAAACAGCTGCCTCAGAAGACCACGAAGCTATCGGTGTTGGCTACCAACCACTCGGCTACCAGTCTCAGATTCCAACAGGATCGATCCCGCAGCCCGGAGGCATGTGGGGAACGCGCACCTCAACTCACTACCCAGTCGCCAATCGCCCTCGAGGTGGAAAGCTGCGTGTCGTGCCTTACTAACTCTCTCTCTCTCTCTCTCTCTCTCTCTCTCTCTCTCTCTCTCTCTCTCTCTCTCATTTTTTTTTTCGCGCGACATAAATAATAAAACTGTCAAAAACCAAACCAACTGTGTGTGTCAAACATGCCGCGCAACCCAATTCAAGACTCGCAGTATGGTCAAGCTGCTGCAGATCAACGTCAGTTCGATATGAACCGGGAGCGAATCTTTGGATGGAGGGGTCAATGGGCCAGGCCTTACCCTAACCCACGAGCGTATTCTAACGCGTTTCAGCAAGCTGGAAACAACGCAGCGCTCATTCGCGAATTCCGAGCAGGATATCCCAACCAGCACCTCGCGCGAGATGCGCGCCGCAACTTGGATGGAAGGGTGAAGGGCTACGAAGGGAGAGGCCGTCGCCGTCGCAAGACAACCAAGCGCGTTGGCCACGGCCGCCGCCGCGCTGCCCCTCGTCGCCGCAAGCCTGTGAGAAAGGGATCAGGCAGGAGACGCACAGCTGTGCGCCGCCGTCGCCGTTGATTTTTTTTTTTTTCTTTTTTTTGGGGAACGACTGAATAAACCTTTCAAAAACACAAACAACTGTGTGTGTGAGACATGCCAAAGCAACCAGAGAGCAAGCACTTCTATCGCAAGGCGTGGCAGGATTGGGAGGGCCTTGCGCGCACTATCAATCACATCCCTCGCGTGGGCCCCGATGAACGTATGGCGAGGATCGTGATGGACACCATTCTCACTGACAATCGACAACACCAAGGTCGTCTGCTGCCTAACAACCGAGCTGCCAGAGAAGAAGCCTTCAGATATCACCCTGATCCCAAGCCACTCAAGCGCCTTGGCAGCGGCCGTCGCCGCCGACGTGTTGGTCGCGGCCGCAAGAGAGCAGCCCCTCGTCGCCGCAAGCCTGTGAGGAGGGGTTCAGGCAGGAGACGCACAGCTGTGCGCCGCCGTCGCCGCTAAACACACACACACACACTTTTTTTTTCTTTGATTTCTTCTCGATCACTCAATAAAGTGTTCAAAAACACACTTGCTTCGACATGTTTCGCTTGCTGCAAAGCGCACCGCCGCCGCAGCAGCCCTTCACGGGCGGCTACTTTTCCACAGCTGCACAGAGAAAGAAAGCAAGGCTTAAGAGAGAGGCAGCAAAGAAGGCAAAAGAGGAGGCAGAAAAGAAGGTGGCTGAGCCACCACAGAAAGAAACACAACCCACCAAGAGAGCCAAGGCAAACGAACCGGAGGACGTAGGCGACTACGATGTGGACTCGAAAGAAGCCCTTTTTGATGAGCTTTTGCACGACCTGTACTACAACAAGAAGCTGATGAGGGGGAGAGACGTTCTGTTTTACAGAATCAAACAGGACTTCCCTGAGCTGAACAAGGAGGGCCTCTCGCGCCGCTACATTGCGCGCTGGCTGGAAGACCAAGAGGTGCACAGCGTGTTCAAGGCGGGGCCTGCTCTCGCCAATCAGCGCAGCATCCAGCGCATCGTCTCCAAGGCACCCTTCAACCGCTGGTGCATGGATCTGGTTGACTTTGGCACCAAGGAGAGCGACGGCATGAAGTGGGTGCTGAACGTGATCGACACCTTCAGCAAGTACGCCTGGTCGCGCGCCATGCCCAACAAAGACGGCTCCACTGTGGTCAAGTACCTGAAAGAGATTCTTGCCGACTCGGAGAAGAAGTTTGGCGACAAGGCCGTGCCGCACGTGATTCAAAGCGACAACGGCAGCGAGTTTATCTCCACAGAGATGAAGAAGATGCTGGAGGAGAAAGGAATTAAGCAAGTCTTCTCTCTCCCACACAAACCTCAGAGCAACGGCGCGGTGGAGCGCTTCAACGGCACCCTGGAGCGAATGCTCAATCAGATCCGCTACCAAGATGGCGACACGCACTGGCCCAAGTACCTGGATGAAGTGATAGAGAATTACAACGACAGCTACCAAGACACAATCAAAGCAACACCCAACGAGGTGATGAAGAAGTTCACTGCAGGCGACGACCTCGCCCCCACGTTTGACAAGCTGGAGAAGCGCCGCCTGACCATGAATCCGAGCCTTGCCAAGCCCGACGCAAAGCTCTACAAGGTGGGAGAGAAGGTGAGAATTCGCCTGGATCTTGAAAAGCGCGCTGGCCGCAACTGGTCGCGCGACTTCTTCACCATCGTGAGTGTCAAAAAGTCGAAGTACGGACCTCAGTACTCGCGCACCTTGTACCGGCTGAAAGCCAAAGACGGCGAGGTGCTGCCCAACGTTTATCAGAACGATCAGCTGGCGCCTTACACCGAGCCGAAGCACAAAATGGCAGACGACGTGCCCCAGCACATCGTGCAGAGGATCATTGAGCCAGTGATCAAACCTTTCTTCACCGACGATGCCAAAACAAAGACAGAAAACATGCAGGCCTATGTTGTGAAGTTTGTGGGTGAGAAAGACTGGCAGCACGTTCGTCGTGACACGTTAGTTGAAGATGTACCTAAATTAGTAAAGAATTTTGAGGCAGCTCACAATGTTGAGTGGGATGGGTTGAACAAGCCAAAGTGGAACGGCAAAAACAAAACGATATAAAAATTAAAGCGGTTCATTTTTTTGAAAAACCAACTCCCTGTGTGTGTGTCATGCCGCGCGCAAAGAGACGTGCCCCCAGGGGGAAGGGGAGAGTGGCCAACCTGGCAAAGAAGACGGCAGCTGTGGCAACGGCGGCCCTGCTCGCGGGTCTGGCACAGCGCAAGTTTGGCTCATATCGCCGCAACATGAATCAGATCTATGCCGACAACCGAAAGGCAGGGCGACGAAGGGTGCCTACAACACAGAGCGCAAGGGGGCGCAGAGGTAAGCTCAAGAAACTAGCCAAGGCAGCTTTCACCACGGCTGCTCTTGCTGCCACAGTGCCGCTTGCAGACAGGCTTTATACGCCAAGCAAGCCAGCTAGGAATTATGTGTTTCGTCTCCCTCACCCCCAACTACCCGACGAGGGTTACTCAGGTGAAGGTCTTGTGAGCAAGCTCGCGATCCCAGCCGCGCTCTATGCCGCCTACAAGTACCACGCACCCTCTCGCGCGGCGATGCAAGCAGGCTACAACGCCCTAAAGTTGGTCGGTCCAGCTGCAGCCAGCGCCTACAGAGGAGCTCAGGGCCGCGGCATCGGCGACAGGGTCAAGCAAGGCCTGAAGAGCACTGCAAAGGTGCTGCTACCGCTTGCCGCGATGGCTGGCGCGGCGCACTACGCCTACAACAACCACGCTCCCTCTCACTTTGCAATGCGAGGAGCTCGCGATGCGTACGCGAAAGGAGACAAATCTATCATCGAAGGCGCAAAGGGAGGATGGAATCACGCAAAGAAGTTTCCGAGGGGTGCAAAGCTCCTCATGGAAGTCAACAAGAAAATGGGCTGGGGTTTGCGCAGAGGCAGCGGCATCAAGCGCGGCTACACCACGATGAAGCGCCTGCAATCCAACCCGCGCAAGCCGCGCAAGGGCATGCCGCGCATGCCACGCAAGCTGGCCACGATCAGCGCGCGCGGGAGGAGACGCAAGATCCGCGGCAGAGGTGCGTGGGATGATATCATGACGGGCTTTTCAATGCCCTTCCATGCCATTGGTGACATTGCTAACGCCGCGGCCCCAATGGCGCCTCTTCTCAAATTCCTATAGGTGTGTGGGAGAAGGTTAAGAAGGGAGCCAAGATCGCAGTGCCCTTGGCTGCAATTCTTGCCGGCAATCATCTTTACAACAAATACAACGCTCACTCTGTGCGCAAGGCCCGAGCTGCAAGCATGGCACGCAACGGCATTGAAATGCGAGATGTTGCAGCGTTTGAGTGATTTTTTTTTCGTGCCCACCTGAAAAAATAAAACTGTCAAAAACCCAAACGTGTGTGCGCGTGTGTGTGTGAGAGAATGTCAACAAAGCAGCGCCTGAAACGCCTGGCTGCCAAGACGCTCACAGCGGCTGTGCCGCTGGTGATTGGCGCGACAGCGGGGCATTACATCGGGCGCAAGCGAGAGAACAAGAAGGTGGTGGCTCTGAAAGACGACATCGACTTTTGGAAGCAGCAAACTGCGCGCGAGGCCGAACATGTTCAGGTCTTGGAGCGCGGTATCACGCGAAAGAACAAGGAGGCCAAAGCATGGAAAGCTGCCTTAGACGAAAACAAACTGCAAACCGACTACATTATGCAGGAGCTTGACATCATGAACGTGCGCCATGATGCCCTTGTTGGCTCTACTGAACAACGTGTGCAGGCTGCACGCGCTGAGGGAATGTTTGAGGGCTCAAGGCTAGGCTTTCAAGACGGCCGTCGCTCGCGAACCGCAGAGGTCAACTACTACCGTTCTCGCGCCCGCAATGTGCCAGACTACGACGACAGCACGCTGCGCAACGCAATCGGCGAACCTCCCCGAAGAAGAGGTGGCAGTCGCATTAAGAAAGTTGCAAAGAAGGTGCTCATGACTGGCGTGCCTCTCGCTGCAACAGCCATTGTCGCCCATCAGCTCGGCGCAATGTCGGGCTACAACGAGGGCTACGTCAATGGCCATAAGTATGCTAGTTTTACCCACACGAACGACAAGTTGGCCAAGATGCATCTTCTCGAGCTTGAGAAAGCAAAAGAAGTGGAGGCTGCTCACAAGAGGGGCTTCCAGGAAGGCCATGATATGGGTCGCACGGCCAACTTGGTGCATATCGCTCAGAACCCAGGCTACTGGACACAACTGGATCCTAACCATGGATGGCTTGATCGACGTCCCCGAGTGGCTCATGGTCTCAAACGACGCCACCGCGGCAAGGGCCTGTTCACTGAGGCGCCCGATCCTGGCACGGGCTACTACGGCAACAGTGCCTACAGCACCGACACAAGGAAGCCGAGCCTCACTGACGTCGCCCTCACGATGTGGAATGGCTACAATGCCTACAAGCGCCACCAGCGTCGCCAGAAGGCTCGCGAGGCAATGGCCAAGCAAATGGGTGTTGATCCCGACGATCTTGAAGATGACGAGTGATTTTTTTTTTTTCAGTTTGATTAAAATAAAGCAGTTCAAAAACCAAACCAACCGTGTCGCATGAACAGAAAGCTTCTTCACCAACTGCAAGACCGAGAAGCCGAACGAATGAAACGCCTAAGTGGGAGCGGGAGGAGAAGGCGCCGGGCTCCGTCACGGCGAGGTCGAGGTGTGCGTGCGAGCCGCACCAAGCTTGCTGCCCTGCGCAAGCGCGCAGCCAAGCGAGGCACAGGGAGAAGGCGCCGCGCCCCAGTGCGCCGCCGAGGTCGCGGTCTTCGTGGTGGCGCCTGGGGCGATCGTGCGCCCCCAGCCCGACCTGCTCCCCGAGCTCTGCCAGCTCCCCCACCACCTCCTCCACCTCCTGCACCTCGTGCTGTTCCGGCTGCGGAACAGAAGAAGAGCGGCTGGTCAACTGCTGCCAAGGCGGGCCTTGCAGGCGCGACAGCTGCGGCGTTGGCCTATCTGGGGTACAAGAATCGTGAGCTGCCAGGGATGGCATACAAAGGATACAACACTCTTCGCAAAAGGACCAACTTTTCAAAGTCCAAGGCTGCCTGGCGAATTGCGAAGAACTTGCCCAAGTTCATTAAGTTGACTTGAATCTGTCCGCTTTTTCTTTTTCTCAATAAAACATGTCAAAACGAAAAAATTTCTCCGGGCACTCTCTCTCTCTCTCTCATTTTTTTTTTCACACGCACACACGCGCGCACGAACAACATGAGCTCAGAAGCAGAAGTCGACCCGGAGGTGCTGAAGGTGCGCGTGAAGCGACTGCTGGGTGCCATCGAGTACTTTCGAGGAGTGCGCCTTGACGCTGACAAGCAGGAGAAGGCCCTGAAGAAGAAGCTGGTTGAAGTCAACAAGCAGTTTGCAGGCATGAACGAAGACGAGGAGAACGACTTGAACTTCGGTGGACAGGGCGAAGAGGAAGAGGAGGAGGAGCCACCGCAGCAGCACCACCAGCCCGTGCAGCGTGTGCTGGTCAAGTCGAAGAAGGTCAAGACCGTCAAGACCAAGACCAAGCGCCTGCAGAAGGCTCGCAAGAGCGCTGTGCGCCCCAGGAACCAGCGCAGTGTCCGCGAGTTCATCCAGGAGGAGGCAGAGGAAGAGCCCGAGGAAGAGGAGGAGGAGTATGCTGAAGAGGAGGAGGAAGAAGAACCAGAGTACGCTGGCATGGAGGAGGCTGAGGAGGCTGAGGAGGGAGAGGAGGAAGAGGAGGAATGCGTCGAGCCACTCGCCTCTGCCGCTGCTCTGCCCACCCCCAAGGCCAAACCGCCCCCCCCCCCCCCCCCCCCCCCCCCTCCC
>ERZ724505.1700-NODE-1700-length-11689-cov-11.315025_pt1 | contig 11689 bp, 12 predicted proteins | sample MGYA00376038_ERZ724505 | MGnify/ENA primary metagenome ERZ724505 (study PRJEB28724, sample SAMN07190884) | wastewater metagenome | isolation source: effluent of sewage treatment plant in Hong Hong | place: Hong Kong | collected 2016-03-17 ... | reverse complement strand
CGGCGGCGCCCATCACCTGAAAGTTCTGCCATAGCGCCACGACTGCCGCTATGCCAATCTTGGACATCACCTCCGTAGGGGTTCCTCCGATGATGTCCTTGACCGTATCGGTTCCTGCTGTCATCGCCTTCATCATTCTGCTTTTGATTGGTTTGCTCTTCGACTTGCGCCATTTGCTCGGCATGGTTACTCCGGGCGCCCATCCTACACCGAATAACGACCGCTCGTTTCCCATCAGATTCTTCCGAATGTGACGAATGGCGAGGACCTCAGCGCGTCCTCGATGGCGCTCAATCGGCCCTTCAGTTCCACGACCTCGCGGCGGTGCAGGGCGTCCTCTACCTCGTGGGCGCGGCGCCACTTCTTATCCTCGCGCATCCGGTAGGCGGAAAGCAGGGCGTACAGGCCGAAGATTATCACGGTGCTCATCGAACCTCGAAATAGGCCGCACTGAACTCTGGGTCCGCTGTTCCGTTGCCTCCGTCGCTGATGATTGTCACGAACACATCCGCTTTTGCGAGCGCTGCGATGTCAATCCACGAGGAGCGCGCGATCCCGGTGGATGCAAGCGATGCACTCACTTCGCTGGTACCTATATCAAGCCAGTCGGATGCTGTCGCTGATAGGCTGGTGTAATAGCGCAGGATCAGGCGTGGGTTATTCGCTGAAGCTGAACCGACTCCGACCCTTGCGCCCAATCGTATCTGGTGGGCGTTGGTCAGGTCCACCCGCGTTGCCCATGCGTTCGCGTTCGACGTGGGCTGTATCTGGGCGGAGTTGGGCTGGTTGGTCATGGCGATATTGTTCTGGCCAGCGTACATGGTGACGCGCATCTCGGACCATTGCCACGCCACCCCGGTTGATGCCGCGCTTGATGCCACTAGGCGCTGTCCATCCGATCCTGCCGCCACGCGAACGTTGTTCGATCCGTCGCTGGCGATCAAGTCGCCCTTGGTGGTGGTTGGTGATAGGGCATCGAAGGCCGCCGTCTTTGTTGACTGCCCAGTACCGCCATTGGTGATGGCGAGGTCGGTCCCGCTCCAGTTCGCATCATTCACCGTGGATGCAGTCGCCAGCGAGCCCAGCCCAAGATTCGTGCGGGCCGTGGATGCGCTGGTCAGGTCGCTCAGGTTGCTCGACTTCACCAGAAGGCCGCTCAAGTCCTGATCCCCCGTGTTCGTGCCGCTCAACTCAGCGTCTCCGGTGATGTTCACGGTCCTGTCCCCATCGCTCACCTGAATGTTCAGGGCACGATTGTTACTCAGCACCTCATCCAATCGCAACGTGAGCACGTCCGACCCGCCTCCGCTTTCTTTAATCTTCAGGCCGTTCGCCGGAAATGTGAGGCCGGTCGCCAATGTATCGCCGTCCTGAACGAATGATGCCGTGATATTGATGTCGTGCGTCGGCATGGCTAGTTATCGATGTTGATGTTGTACGTCTGATCGTCGCAGGCATCAAGCCCCGTCAATGTCTCCTCAAGCGACCCGTTCAGGTACACGCGCACCGTGAGCGTTGAACTGCATTCGTCGCACGTTGGGCAGATGATGTCACGGACTGCATCGGTCTTATTCGCGCCATCCAAGCACACCACGATGGCCTCCGGCGTCGCCTCTGCCGTGTCCATGACCTCGCAGAGCAGCGCCGTCCGGTCGCCGCTAGGAACGCAAGCGACGATCTCGCTGGCGTCCATGCCCTCGATGACCTCGCAATCCGTAGGGCAATCACCTTCCCCATCGCAAGGGTCGGTCGGCTCAGGGTCGGCGGCGGCAGGCCCATCGACCTCGACAAGCACATCATAAACCTGCCGGTCGCTGTTGGCGTAGTTCAGGCTCGTCGTGGTCTGCTCATAGACCCGTAGCCTCCACTGCCCTTTGTTCAGCGTCACCTCGGCATCCTGCGGGTCGGGGCTTGAATCGACCTCCGTGAAGGTCAGCAGAACAGGCATCCCATCCGACCCGTAGGAATCGGCGATGCACAACTGCTCAACGTCAGGGTCGTTCTCCCGATTGAAGCGAAGAAGCCAGCGGCTCGGCGTCAGCGTGGCGCGGGCAGCGAGCGTGAAGCTGTTCGAGGCATCACGTTCTATCCTCATCGCCAGACGCGGCGGGGCGTCCGTCGCGGCATATAGACGCCGCCGTGGTCCGTGCGCCCGATGCGCTCACCGGCCTCATCGTCGGTCGTGGTGTTGTAATCCTCGAACGGCTCGCCGTCGCCTGAGTTGTCATTCAGGAAGTCAAGCAGCGCCTCCTGGTATTCGTTCGCTTGGTCCCGCGCGCTCGCAGCCTCCTGCTTCATCCATTCGGAACCCGCCTGAACGGTGTTCGCATCGTTCTTATAGTGGGCGCCGTTGCGGTCGAACTCGGCATACAGACGCGAGAAAGAACGCGCGTAAGTCTCCCACGCGATGAACGGCTTGATGTAGTCGTCCCGAAGCTCCAACAGGTCCGCTTCGCCAGCGAGGGTCGAATCGGCCTCGATCTCCGTGATGAGCCTATCATATAGCGTGGTGCCGAGCAGCCGCTTGACCGTCTTGTGGACCGAATCGAGGAAAGGCTGCATCCTGCGCTCCTCGACCTTTTCTGCCAGCCCCGTGACGGACTTGACCCCTTCTATGTTCGTGATCCACGTCATGCCGGTTCCTGTTGCCCGCCAGCGCTCTGGGCGCCTGCGGAGATAAGCAACTGCTCGCCGCCTTCGATCTCCGGCAGGTCGAGCCTGTTGGCGCGGTGCTCATTCACCGTCACGGCACGCAGGTAAGCCTGCCGGTCCTGCACCTCGTCCGCCTTCGCATCGACCACCTTCAGCGGCTTGATGCGGCAATCCCATACGGTCATGCCATCGGCGTTCATCAGCCGCGTCAATTCACGCGTGACGAGCTTCTGCCTTGGCTCGACCCATGTGCGCTGCCATTGCTCAACGGATTGCTGAAGCGCGGCGCTCGCTCCGTCCATGCCGGTCTTGGCGTCGAGGCCATAGAACACGTCGGACATCCCGTAAGCCTTCACGACCGCGCGCTCGGCTTTCTCCCGCATCAGGTCAAGCTCCCCTGCATGGTCGCCACGGGGAACGGGATTGAGCACCACCGGCTCGCCCTCCCTCCCGAACGTGATGAACAGGCCGTCCGCCATGCTGCCAGTGTAGTTGGCAACGATGCCTTCATACAACTTGTCCAGTTCTTTCTCGTCGCGCTCCGTGGTGAAGTGCGCGTGCATCGCGGCGCGGAACCCCGTCCGAAGCTGCGAATTGTTGAACCTTCCAACCTCGACGTAATTCTCAGCGTCCGTTATCCCGCCTATCCACCACGGCTCGCCGTAGTAATCCTTGCCCTGCTTGTATCCACGGACGTATGCCGTGGCGATGGCCTGCCGCTTGCTCAGGTCAAGGGCTTCCTTCGGCACCGGCGCCATCAGCTTGCCCGTCGCGCTCCGGCTCTTCTTGACCGCGATGGTCCAATCCGGCGACCACCACAGCGTTTCTATCACCCCTTTCTCATCGGCCTTGTTGAGCCGGATGCGGCTCACGTCGCGGTGGCGTATCCTGCCCACCCTGCGGCCCTCGTCGCCTAGCGGGGTGCAATCGTAAGAGAAAGCGTTCAGGGCGGCCACGTCACGCGCGATGCGCTCCATGAACTCCTCCTCGCTGCTCTCGCTGACCCATTCCTGAAAGCGCTCATTCGCCTCGTCATCCGGGTCGCCGTTCTCCTTCAGGAACTCCACCCCCATGCCCGCGATGAACAGCGCCGCCGTGTCAACGCACCGAGCTAATGGGATGCAGTTGTCGATAAGCTCCAAGGCCCGTTGCGGCCACAGGTTGTCCGTCCCGAACCAGACCCAATCATCCCGCCGCAGTTCCTCGCTGACGTAAGGAGCCACGGTGCCGCCCGGAGAGAACCCGGTGAATCCGGGGTCCGACGTGCCAGCCATGTATGATGCGAACACCTGCCTGTTGGCGAGCGCCTTCGCGGGTATGAATCGGATCGCTGCCATTCCTTTTTGCTAGAAGGGCGGGCCATTGACCCGCCCTTCGTGCCTTGGTTTCGTTCAGTTCAGGACAGCACGATGAGCGTTCCGAAGATGCTCACGCCATTGTCCTTCTCGTGCCGCTCGATCATGCTCACGTACTTGTGACCGTCCTTAGGGTCGTTCAGCATCGCCTCGGTGATCGTGAAGGGGAAGCCCACGATGGACAGCCCTCCGCGCCCCTTGGTGATGCGGTACGCCTTGGCCTTTGCTTTCGGTTCGCTCATGGTCCTTCGTTTAGCTGCCGATCACGATGGCTTCGAGGTCAGCTACGGTGCTGTTGAAGCTCGTGCCGTTGTTGAAGAAGTATGGCAGCGTGTTCTGGTTCAGCGCCCGGATGGTGATAAGGTGGCCTAGTTCAGCGGCGACGGTTGATCCGTTCGCCACCTCAACGCGGGCACCGTTCTGGTAACCGATGATCTTGATGACATCGGAGTTCTCCAGAGCGAATACCACCAAGTCCTTTCCGAGCAGGTCGTTCACCGCGTCGCGGGCCTCCAATGTGGCGTCCACTACCTTGAATGTGACCTCGTGCGTCATGTTGACGCCGCCGCCTTCCTCCTCGACCTTTGTGTGGAGAACCTGAACGCTATCGCGCTCGACCTGCCACTTGTAAAGGCCCTTGCCGGACTTCATGTTCACGCTGTCCTTCTCGCCGGTGGTCGTGCCGTTGCCGAACGAGAGGATGTCGTCATACAGTGCGATGTAGAGGGACTGGCGCGCGCCGGGCGTTGGCTTGCAGCCCTGTTTGTACCCGTCTGCTAGTGCTTGGCAATCTGGCATCTTGTGTTGTGTTGGCCATCGCGCCGGGGTTACGGCCCCGGACGCTCAGGCTGGTTCGTTGTTAGGAGGCTGCTCCCCAGTACCTTACGTTATCGGCATCGAGAGCGCGCCATGCGGCACCGATCTTCGTGCGCCCCGTGTACCAGATGTTCTCCTCGTGCTCGTCGAGACCGAACTTCAGCGTGTTGTTGTCGCTCTCAAGGTCGAAGCCCAAGGTCGGGTTACCCTTGCGGAACATGATGATGGCGCGGCTCGTGGTCAGGCCCGGCTCCGAGTAGATGCGGACGTTGGTCCCGGCGTGGATGAAGCTCTGAGCGCCACCGGCCAAGAGGCCCAACTGCTGCGTGGCCCACGGATTGTCACCGAACTTGGTCCGGTAGTTCTCGAAGTACAGCTTCACATCGTATGGCGACATCCAGATGGCCACGTTGCCGTTCTGGATCTCCTGCGCCAAATCCGCATCCGCGATCCACAGGTTCACCAGCGTCTCGCAGATATTGAACACGCCTTGCGCGTCCGTTCCTGCGCTGCCGCCGTTGGTCGGGGTTGTGGAGCTTGTTACAATGCCGGTAGCATCGTAAAGCTGCTGGAGCAGGCCATCGAAGAGCGCGGTCTCATTCAGGTACGCGCTGGCGAGGTTCTTCTGAATGGCCTTCTCGACCTCCATCACCATCGCCTGCCCAGCTTGGCCAAGGCTCTCAGCGTAGTGCTGGCCAGCGGGCAGGAGCACGGAGGTAAAGTAGTCCTCCATCGCGCGGGCGCACCACTCATCTTGGAACTTCACATTCTTCATGTTCAGCGTAGTCTGGCTGAACGTCACGCTTCCGCTGGCGTTGAACGCGCAGTTGTCGCCGTCCTGCATGGTGCTGGTCGCGCTCAGGCGAGGCAGCTTGCGCGTGTTCTCTTTCACGCCCGTAAGGATGGTTCCGGTATCGCGGACCAGCGATACGAAGCTGTTGCCCATCAGGGCCTCGGTCCAGAATGCCGTGGCGTTGGTATGCTCGTTCGTCCAAGCATTGACGCTGCTGTATGAAATTGCCATTGTCTTTTCTTTTTAAGCGGCTTTGGTGCCGCGTTGTTTCACTCGATCCAGAACCTCCGTCACCTTCGCGTTCACCGCCTCGCGGCGCTCGTTCACCTCAACGGCAGGCTTCGTGCTTCCTGTGCCAGCGCCCGGCGTCTGCACCCCGGCGCCGCCCTTCGGCTCGCCATCGGCATTCGCCAACGGAGCCTTCTTCAGCTTCTCTACCTCGGCGGTGATCTCCGTCACCTTGGCTTGGAGCGCTTCGACTTCCGCCTTGGCCTTCGCAGCCTCTTCGTTGGCCGCCTTCACGTCTTGCTCGGCCTTCGCCTGTTTCTCCTTCAGCCCTTCGGCCTCGCTGATCGCTTCATCGGCCTTGGCCCTCACCTCCTTCACTTCGGCGATGGCCTCAGCGAGTTTCGATTGGATGTCCTTGTTGACGCTGCCCTTGACCTTGATGTATCCACGGACGCCAGCAATGACAGCCTCGGCTGGGGTTACTTCAACCTTCGTCTCGACCTCTTCGGTCTCGGCTTCGGGCGTTTCAGGGGTCGTCTCTTCGACCTTGACCTCTTCGGTCTTGGTCTCTTCGACCTTCGTCTCGGTTGATTCCATGTAGCTTGCTTTGTAGGTAGCGGCGATGGCCAGCTCCTTGATGACCGAATCAATGAACCCTTCCGACTTGGCCGTCTTGGCGTCCATCCACGTCTCGGCGTCCATCAGCTTCGTGATGGCTGCTTTGCCCTTTCCGGTCTTGGCCGCGAAGACCTCGACCTGCTTCGCATTGAGGCTATCCAATAGCCCGGCGTCATTGCCGCCGTAGGCGTTGTGGATCATCATGTGGCTCAACTCGCCCATCTCCACGCGGTCACAGGCGCACGCGATGATGGCAGCGGCGCTGGCGGCATGGCCGTATACGCGGGCCGTCACCTTGATGCCCTTGGCCTTGATGAAATCGTGGATGGCGAATGCCGCGAACGGGTCGCCACCGGGGGAATTGATGTTGAGGATGTAGTGCTTATCGGTCCCGAATCCGACGAAGGCTCCGAAGCAATCCTGCGCCGTCCACGAACTGATCTCGGACATGATGTAAAGCTCGATGCCTTCATCATTTGCCGAGGCGCGGATGCTGCGCACGTTTCCCATCGCGCCAAAGGTCGAACGGCGCCGAAGGGCTTTCCTGTCAATTTTGAAGCCTAGCGATGCACGCCGATGACGCGGCCAAGCGTGGCGGCGCCTATGCTGTAACGGTACGCGACATCCTCGATCACCATCGTCGTGCTGCGTGATTCACGCGATACGATGGTCAGCACCTCGTGACGCGCGCAGAACTTCGCCGCATCGTAATCGGTCAGCGCCCCGCCGTCGCGCAAGCGCTCAACGATGGCGCGCGCCCCTTGGTGGCCGTCCGATTCGAGTAGCTGGATCAGATGCTCGATATTGGTCATGTCCTGCTGATTGATTCGATAACGTTGACGCGGCGCTGGACGCGGTTTATCTCATCCACGCGCACCACGGGGGCTGGCATCGACATGATGGCCCGCGATAGGTCGGCGGTGGCCACGTCAGCAGCCGTGATCCCTGTCTGCGCAAGCCCAGTGCCCCTGGCGAAGCGCACGTTGTTATTGGTACCAATACCACCCCCGATGAAAGGCGGCGCGTACCTGACGGGGTGCCCCATGCGCATACGCTCCAACTCGTCGATCAGGCGCTTGCCCCTTGGGTTGCGGACTATCGGCGCGGGCACAACGTATTCGTTGGCGTGGACAACCCCGACCGGCTCGTCATCCCTGCGGCGCTTCGATGTGTAGCCGCCTTCCTCGAAGCCTTGGATCTTGGCGACGTTGGCAAGGCCAGCCGCTACGGTGGCGGCGGCGAGCGCGTAGTTGTACGGGGGCGGTGCCGATGCCAGGGCCTTCGTCGCAGCGAGGTATGTGCTGATGAGCGCCTGCGCCGTGGCGAATATCTTGAACTCCGCGCTGTCCTTGTCATACGCGGCGGCGATAGTGCCGAAAAGGTCCGAGATGGCGGCGGCGGCCATCATCTCGTTCTCCACCTCGGCGCGGCGAAGGTTGTCCTTGCGGGCAAGGTACTCCTCGTAACTGTCAATCGACCCGCTCTGCCATTCCGCCTCCAACAGCGCGCGCTCGGCATTCAGGTCAACGATGCCCTTGATGTCACGAATCCGGGCCTCCTCCCTGAGCGCGTTCCGATTGGCAAGCCCTTGCTCGACAATCGAATCAAGCTCGGCCTCTTCCTCTTTCTGAAGCTCGACCGCTGGCGTTGTTGTGCCGTCGCCGGTCTGCGCGAAGATGTTCCCCAGCGCATCGCTGCGGACATTGTTCTCTGCGTCAAGCTGCGCGAGCTGGTCGGCGGTCAACTTGCGCACCGCCTCGGACTTCTTTGTCGTGGCCTTGGTGCTGGCGTCAAGCGCCTTAGCCTGATCCGCATCCTGTACAGCAAGCTCCTTCGTGATCTCTTTCAATCGGATCATCGTGAAGGCGTACTGCTGAGAGCCTGCCTCGGATTCCAGCAGCTTTTTGCGCAGCACATCCTGTAATTGGATCAGGGTGCCATCCGACTTTGCCCTGTCGATTTGCGCACGAGCGACAGCCTGCTCCGCGCTGATTGTTCGGAAAGCAATATCCTCGTCTTCAAGGATCATCTGCTCCCTGCTCGATAGATAAGCCTTCGCCTCATCCAAATACGCTTTTGCCGACGCCTCCGCGCGAAGTGCAGAGCCATTTCCGGTTCCGACCTGCCTAGCCAACAGGTCGTCCGACTTGGCGATCATTATCGAATACGAACTCAGCACGTCAGTGAGCAGGCTGGTAATGCCGCGCAGCACTTCAGTGACTCTTCCGCCGCCGTCCTCCACTGATAGAACGAACCCCTCCCATGCACTCGTCAATAGCAGTTTGTCGCCCTTCAGGTTGTCGAGCTGCGTCTTCGCCATCTGATCGGCTGCTCCAGCCGCGTCGATGTAGCCCTCTTCGAGCCTCTTCAGCTTATCGGTATTCTCGGCTAGGATTATCGCGCTGCCAGCCGCCCTTTGGTCGAACATCTTGACCGCCGTGGTCAACTGGTCCTGAGAGCCACGCACCACGGAGAACGCCTCATCCAGCGTCATTCCCTTCTCGGCTAGCGATATGAATATGTTGCGCAGGTCCGTGCCAGCCTTCTCAGCCGGTATGCCAGCATCAACGAGTGCGGATAGCATCGCGCTGGCCTGCTCTATCTCAATGCCTACCGACTTCGCAGCAGGCGCCGCATTGCTCATAGCGGCGCTGAACGTGTCGATGTCGAATGCTGAAAGATTCGCGCTCTGCGCTATTACATCCACCACCCGTTGCGTCTCACTGGCTTCAAGTTGGAATGCGTTGAGCGTCTGCGCCGCGATTGTCGCGGCATTTCCAAGGTCCGTTCCTGTTGCGGCAGCAAGGTCTAGGACGGCAGGTGTGGCATCCTTGATTTGCCCCTGCGTGAATCCCAGCTTCGCGAGTTCAGTCTGAAGCTCGCTTACCTGCGATGCGGTGAATGCGGTAGTGGCGCCGTATTTCTTCGCCTCCTCGGTAAGGCTTGAGATGCCTTCCTTGTTGGTGTTCAGTATCGCGGCTAGATTCGATTGCGCGGCATCGAACTTTTCCACTGTCTGCGATGCCGACTTTAATACACTGACCAACCCGGTGACCGCTCCGGTTACGGTTAGGGCTTGGAATCCAAAAGCTGCAAGGCCCGCGCGTGACGCCTCGGCCATCTTGTCCCGGAAACGAAGGCCAGCATCCGTGGCGCCGCTCAGGTCGTTCTTCAGTTCGCGGATGACCGTCTGATTCCTTCGGATGCTGGCGTTGAGCGTGCCGACCGCCTCCTGCTGCTGGCGCGTGGCCTGCCCGTTCTTGGTGATCTCAGCGTTGAGCGCCTTCAGTTCGCGCTGGTACTGCTTCGTCTCGATCTCCAAGCGGCCAAGCTCGGCGACTGCGTTGGTGTCGCTCAGTTGAAGCTCGACTACTATCTCGCGCTTGGCCATTTCACAAAGGTACTAACGTGGTTTCGGACGGCTCACCGATGCCGAAGCGGTGCTGGTTGATCTCTAGGACGTAATAGATTCCGTCAATGATGCCGTCACTGGCCTTCACTTGCCTCGTCACATCGAGCGCGGCTATCTCGTGGTCCGCCCATATAGCGTCGAGCTTCAAACGCGGGGCGGTCCATCGCGTGATCCTGTTCAGCCAATTCTTGCGCACGGTGCCTGTCTGGTCCGTGACGTCAAGGAACATGGTGCTGCCCTCTGATGCGGCGCCGTCACCGTGCCCTATCGCCAGCGGGTAGCTGGTGCGCGCGCCGCCCCGATAAGTCCAGTTGCCCGGACGCATCCCCTCCCACAATAGCAGGCGCTCGGTCCTTGACCGGTTGACCGGATAGGTGCCGGGTGTTCCCTGCGCGTTCCGTTGCCGCATAATCGGGATACGGACGCCGACCTCGTCGATGAAGGTCCATGTGGGGGCGAAGGCTACGCTAACCTCCTGCTCTTCATCCGTTCCGCCATCGACCTCCTGCCTGACCCTGAATCCGCCCGTAGCGATTGAGTCCAGCGCAACGTCTTCCTTGTCCTCGGCCATCTTGAAGACGAACGCCCGTGGCGCCCCGTCCGTGACCTTCGCGGGGTATCCTTGTGAGCGCTTGGTGATGTCGATGGGGTTGGTCTGCGGCACCGATGGGAACAAATCATCGTAATGCCAAAGCTCGACAAGGCTCCCATTGGTCACCGGAAGCACGCAATACAGGCGGCAGATGTCGCCTAAGAAGTCGATGACGCTGCGCTTAGGGAGGATGGCGGGGAGGTAGATGAAGCCCGCAGCCGTAGGGTCGTCAACCAAATCGCTCGGCCCGACGCTAGGGAACCCGTACAGCGGTCCGTTGACCGGCGGCACTATGAGCTTATCGAATGTCGCCTTGAACGACCCCGCTCCTGCGATTCCAAAGCCTATCTCTGAGAACGCCACACCTAGCGCGTGCCTGACGAACATGCACGGGTGCAGCACCGAATTGACAACGCTGAATCCTGGCGGCGCCTCCTCCCATTGGCCGTAGTCGATGAGCGGAAAGACAATCGGCCCCGTACCGGCCCAGCTATCCTCGACGATGGTGTTGGTTGTCGGGTTGACCCCGTGACTGTATGACCACCCGTATCCGACCTCCCGAAGCCCCTTGCCTCGTAATAGGGACATCCACGATGCGTTGTCTCCGAATGCCACAACGCTCGCATCGAACGGCGTCCGCTCACGCACAAGGCACACGCCATCGAAGTAGCTCGCCGTTCCATTGCGCACGGAAAAGGTGAATGAATCGGTAGCTCTTTCACCAATGGCCTGCCCTCCTATCACGCTCCTGTTCCGATTCGTCATCGGCAAGCGCATCGTCGTGGACCGCGCGCCGCGCGATGAGCCGATGTCCAGACTATCCTCAATGCTGAACGTGAACGCCGGAAGCTCGTCCGGCGCGATGTCTATCTCCTGTCCGTCGATGAGCGCCCTCATGCCCGCTGGCTCATATTATCGACGCCCAGATGGTAGTCGAATGAGAAACGCTGCGCGACCCTGTCGGTGCCGAACGGAACGGCATCCGTGCTCTCGACGATGACAGGCGACCACCACCCCTTGCGCGGGTTGAGCGCATGGTCGGAACTCTCGAAGAAGTCCTCCGTCAGCCATCGGCTCTCAAGGGCGCTCAGGAAACGGCTCGACAGCGAGCGCGTCCGCGTCGGCATCACGCGGCTCACCCGTTCCATCCACCCGCCACGGTACAGCGTATCGACCGGCAGCGGGTTGCTCATCCGCGTGACGCTCTGGCGCGTGGCCGATGG
>ERZ724505.1699-NODE-1699-length-11690-cov-4.818135_pt1 | contig 11690 bp, 7 predicted proteins | sample MGYA00376038_ERZ724505 | MGnify/ENA primary metagenome ERZ724505 (study PRJEB28724, sample SAMN07190884) | wastewater metagenome | isolation source: effluent of sewage treatment plant in Hong Hong | place: Hong Kong | collected 2016-03-17 ... | reverse complement strand
CCCCGATGGCCGCCGCGCAAAGCCTGCGCACGCTGCTGTTGGGTAACGTCCTTTCAAGCGCAGGGCGAACGCAGTTGACCCAATGGATGCTGGATGACCAGGTGGCCGATGCCTTGCTGCGTGCAGCCTTGCCCGACGCTTGGCGGATTGCCGACAAGTCGGGAGCGGGCGGTCATGGATCGCGATCCATCATCGCCGTAATCTGGCCACCTGAACATGCCCCCATCGTCGTTGCGATCTACGTCACGCAAACCCCCGCACGCATGTCGGCTAGCAACCAAGCCATAGCCCGGCTTGGTGCAAAGTTGGTCAAGGCGTTGCGGTAAACGTGTCCCACGCGCGCCGCCACTCTTCGTCGTGGTGCACACATTGGGTAGGCTATCTCCTCTTTTCTAAGTCCCCCCGTTATTGCGGCCCCTGTATGCAACATGTTCTCTCTATCCTTGTTCGTTTTCTGATTTTGCTGTGCCCCGCCGCCGTCTTGGCGCAAGCTGGATGGACAGCAAAGCACTTCGCGCTGCAGCTGGAGCCGCGTTTTGAGAAGCGCACCATTGCAGGCACGCTGGAGCTGGATTTCACGGTGCACGATGCCACGCTGCGCCAGCTGGTGCTGGACGCAGGCGACCTCACGGCGGACGCTATCACCTGGTCAGGCCGCGCGCTGGCCTTTGAAAACGCGGGCACGCAGTTGCGCATTCGCTTGCCCGATCGCTTGCCCGTGGGTACCGCGCAACACCTGCGCGTGGACTACCACGGTGCACCCTCCAGCGGCCTGCGCTTTGACCCAGACACCCGCCAGGTCGCCACGGCGTTCTCCACCAGCCAATGGATGCCGTGCCTGGACGACCCTGCCGTGCGCGCGCCGTTTGCACTGACGCTGGTGCTGCCCCAGGGCATGGTCTCGGTGGGCAATGGCGTTGCGTTACCCACCGAAGCGATTGCCGATGGCCTGGAGCGCCACCGCTGGCAACTCGACTTGCCCCAGCCTAGCTACCTCTACGGCTTTGCTGCTGGCGATTTTGCGCAGGCCCAGGTCAAAACACCTGGCGGCATCACGCTGCACCATGCAGGCCCCAAGGCAGTGTTTGATGCGGACGCGCTGCAGCGCATCTTTGCCGACACCGCCGACATGCTGGCCTTCTACGCCGACAAAGCTGGTGTGGACTACCCCTTGCACACCTACCGCCAGGTGCTACTGATGGGCCCGGCCGCGCAGGAAATGGCAGGCTTATCCATCATGGGGGCGCGCTACGGCACGCGCGTGCTGGCCGACCCCGACGCCATCTGGCTCGGTGCCCACGAAGCCGCACACATCTGGTGGGGCAATGGCATCACCAATCGCAGCTGGCAGCATTTTTGGCTCAATGAAGGCATCGCCAGCTTCATGACGGCCGCTTACCTGGAACACCGCTTCGGTCAGGAAGAGTACGAATACCAGATCGACGCCGCGCGCCGCAAGGTCGATGCCTTGCGCGCCCACGGGCTGGACAAGTCCCTGGTGTTCCCCGACTGGGACCATCCCAGCGCCGCGGACCGCTCGCTGGTGTACGACAAGGGCACGCTGGTACTGCACACTCTGCGCGAGCATCTGGGCGAGGCACGCTTCTGGGCCGGCCTGCGCCACTACACCCGCACCTACTGGGGCCAATCCGTCGAAACGGTGGATTTCCAACGCGCCATGGAGGCAGGCAGCGGGGTGGATTTGCAGGGGGTGTTTGATGAGTGGGTGTATGGCAAATCGCTATCAAAACAATAGCTGCATCGCCTTATTTCACGGGGGCTAAGCGCCTTTTTCTTCTGCAGTACGGCTGGTGACCCGCAGTAGCATTTGCACCAGCTGGTTCAGGTTGAAGGGCTTGCCCACATGGTCGTTCATGCCTGCGGCCAGGCAGGCGGTACGGTCTTCGGCCATGGCATTGGCGGTCATGGCGATGATGGGTAGCTGGGCACATTCGGGATGCTGGCGCAGCGTGCGCGTGGCTTCATAGCCGTCCATGACGGGCATTTGTACGTCCATCAACACTACGTCGAACGCACCAGGGTGGTTGAGCACGGCATCCACGCCAAGCTGGCCGTTGGCAGCCAGCGTAACCTTGGCGCCTTCGCCGCTGAGCAGGCCGTCGGCCACCATCTGGTTGATCTTGTTGTCTTCCACCAGCAGGATGCGCAGCCCCTGCAGGCGCTGGGGTTTGGCGTCGGAAGCAGTGGTCGATGCGGTGGAGGGTGCCTCGCGTGGCGGTTCGGCTTTGGGTAGGCGCACGGTAAAGGTGAAGGTGCTGCCTTGTCCCAAGGTGCTTTGCAGGTTGAGTTCGCCACCCATCAGCTCCACGATGCGTTTGGATATGGCCAGGCCTAGGCCGGTTCCGCCAAAGCGCCGGGTGGTGCTGGATTCGGCCTGCGAGAAGTGGCCGAAGATGCGGGATTGCTGCTCGGGGGCGATGCCGATGCCGGTGTCGCGCACCGAGAACGCCAGCTCGGCTTCGTGCGCGTTCTGGCTGAGTGCGCGCACCGCCACCACCACTTCGCCCGCGTCGGTGAACTTGATGGCGTTGCCCGCCAGGTTGATTAACACCTGTTGCAGGCGCATGTCGTCGCCCATGAGATACGCGGGCACATCGGGTGCCACTTCAAAGCGGATCTCCACCGGCTTGTTGCGCAGGTTGGCCGCCAGCACTACCGACAGGGCATCGAGCAGCCGCTGCAGCGAAAAGGGCCGGGGGTCGAGCGTCATCTTCCCAGCCTCGATCTTGGAAAAGTCCAGGATGTCGTTGATCAGCCCCAACAGCGAGTTGGCCGCGCCATCGGTCTTTTCCAGGTAGTCCTTTTGCCGCGCATCCAGGGGCGTGGACTGCATGAGCTTGATCAAGCCCAGAATGGCGTTCATGGGTGTGCGGATTTCGTGGCTCATGTTGGCCAGGAGTTCACTCTTGGCGCGGCTGGCCGACTCGGCAGCCTGGCGCGCCAGCTGCAGGTCGACACTGGCCTGTTTTTGCGCCTGCAGGGTGAGCAGGTGCTCGTTGTAACCCTGCACCAATTGGGCGATTTCGTCTTCGGTGGCGGGCACCGGCAGGGGTTGTTGTGCCACGTCGGGATGCCGATGCAGCGCCGTAAACCCCATGGATACGGCCCGCACGGGCGTGACGACGCCGCGGGCGTAGTGCCAGGTGAGTGCGCCCACGGCCAGCAGGCACAGGGCCATGACGAGCAGCGTGGCCGTTGTCAGGCGGTCGACGCGGCCCGTGACCATGTGCATGGGCGTAAGCATGACCACATGGCCGCCGGTGTACTCCACGCGCAGGGCGTCCATGATGGTGGGTACGCCATCGAGCATCAGACGCTGGCTGGGCGTGCCTTGGCGCAGCAGGTCCAGCAGTCCCGGCGCCAGCGCCTGCCCCAGTTGCTTGGGCTCGGAGTGCAGCACCACGCGCCCGGTGCGGTCCAGCAGCATCAGTTGCTGACCCGAAGGCAGGGGCGCGCGGGCCAGGTATTCGGCCATGATGCTGTCCGACAGGCTGATCACCAGCAGGCCCACCGTGTCGGTCTTGCCTGTGTCGGGGCTAAAGTACCGGATGGCACGCGTGACGTTGCGCACCTGCGCATAACGCGAGTTGGGGTTGATGTTGGCCATGATGCCGCGCCACACGGTGGGGCGGTCAGCCTGCAGGGTTTCCTGCAGCAGTAGCGGCGCCCGACGTGCGGCCTGCGGGTCGATGTTGAGTGTTTCACCCACATGGAAGTGGTTGCCGCCTAGCGAAAACAGGTCCAGCGACACCAGGCCTTTGACACGGATGTAATTGTTCAGTGCGTAGCCAATTTGCGCGCGCAGGTTCAGCGCGTCGTAGCTGCTGTGCGTGGGGTTGTCGGCACTGCGCAAGGCTTGGCCGATGGCGTCGTTGCCGGCGATATTGGTGGCCAGGTCTTCGATCTGGTCGTCGTACAGACGCAGGTATGAGGCGAAACTGCCCATCAGGTGCACGTTTTCGGCCTGGGCCTGCTCCAGCACCACGCCACGCGCAATGTTCAGTGCCGAAAAGCCGAGCACCACCACGGGCAACATGCCGGCTAGCAGCAGGTATCCCAGCAGCTTGGCGGTGATGTTCAGCCGCATACGCATGTCTCGGCTTGACCGACGCAGCCCGACTAGGGTGCGTTTGCTGCTGTCAGGAGCTTGGTTTCGACCAGCGTGAGCGGCTCCACCTTTTCACCGCGCACCAAGCGCATGGCGGCCACCACGCCCTGGTAGCCTTGCTCGGCGGCCTGCTGGTCAACGGTGGCAACCATGTGGCCCGCCTTGACCTCGGCCAGCGCTTCGGCCAGAGCGTCGTAGCCCGCCACCTGCACCTTGGTGAGCCCTTTTTCCTGCAGATACTTGACTGCGCCCAGCGCCATCATGTCGTTGGCTGCAAACAGCACGCGCACGTCGGGGTGCTTGGCAAACAGCTTCTTGGTGACGCTGTAGGCCTCGTCGATTTTCCAGTTGGCGGTTTCGGATGCCACCAGCTTGATGTGCTTGTTCTCCAGCAAGGCGCGCTTGGCGCCTTCCATACGCTGGCGGGCATTGTCGGCACTGCGGATGCCTTCCAGGATGGCGGCCTGGGTTGGCGCCGTCACCGATTCGGCCAGGAACTTGCCCGCCTTGTAGGCACCGGCGTCGTTGTCCACGCTGATAAATGGCACTGCCGGTGCACCAGCAGCGGCCAGTGCCTGCGCATCGAGCCGGTTGTCGATGTTGACGACCTTGATGCCGGCATCGGTAGCCTTCTTGACCGAGGCCACCAGGCTTTGCGAGTCGCCGGGGGCAATGACGATGGCATCGACCTTGGCGGCAATGAGGTCGTCGACGATCTGGATCTGCTGCTCGATGGAGGTTTCCTGTGCCGCAGTACGCACCTGCAGGGTGATGCCCAGTTCCTTCTCGGCGCGGCGCGCCCCTTTTTCCATTTCGATGAAGAAGGGGTTGGTCAGCGTCTTCATGACCAGGCCAACCGTTTTCTGTGCCGGTGGCGGCGCGGCAGGGGCTGATGCGCTTGGGCTTGCACTGGCCGACGTGGTGCTGACCGTGGGCCCGCTGGATTGGCCGCAAGCCACCAGTGCCGCAGCCGCCATGGAAAGTAAACCCAGCTTGACGTATTTCATTGGGCGCATCTCCTCGTGGTGATGCGGCCATCTTACTACCGAGCGCTTGCGCAGCCATGACGCCCAGCGGACACCGCCATGGGCGCGATCAACTGCGTAGCATGGTCGCGCGAAGCGCTTCGCTCAGGCCGCTCAGGCTCTCGGCCAGGTGTGCACGCGTTTCCGTGTTCAGGCCGGGGCGTTGGCTTGCAACGCGCAGCGTGCCTTGCAACTGGGTGGCGTGCAGGCGCACCAGGCTCAATGCATCGGCGGGCAGGGCCGAGGAGCCCTTGGTCAGCAGGGTCTGGATGCGCTTGAGGTACTCGCGCTGCAGGTTACGGCGCAGGCGGTCGATGTTCCTGCCGCTGCGCAGTTCGCTCCAGATGCTGGCCTGCAACGTGGTGTAGACCTCATCCAGCGAGATCAGATTCTTGCGCTGCGCCGCGGGCAGGAACGACGGCAAGTCCATCAAGCGGTTGGCAGTGTGCGGGCTGAGTACGCGGTCCAGCGCCGTTGCTTGAATGCCCGCCACCGCTGCAGCAATGCTGACCGGGGTGGCGCGTGCCATTTCGTTGTAGTCCACAGTCAGGCTGGCCAGCAGTTCCGGGCGGAACTGGAAGCTGCGTTCGCTGAACAGGCCCCGGGCCATGAACTGCAAGGCCTCGCGCTGGCGCTGCGGCTCAACCGGGGTAAAGCTGGCGCGCCCCGTGGTGCCCGGCAGGTCGCGCAGGGCGTGCATGCCGCCTACGTATTTCCCCACCAGTTCGGCGGCGCGCTGCAACTGGGTGAAACCGGCCAGTAAAGAGCGGCGCTGACGCAGGGGGTCGTCGCCCGGTTGGGGCTTTCGCTGCTGGATGCGGGCCCACAGCTCTTGCGAAAGTTGTAGACGTTTCTTGTAGTAGGCCAGTGGATCATCGCCCAGGTCGAAACGGTTGGCCAGCGGGTCCATGCCGTCGTATGGGCCAAAGCCACCGGCGTCGGCGTCGTCGGCATAGGCCAGCTGGGGCTCGGTGCTGCGCGCGGCGATACGGTTGAGTTCGGTTGCTTCCTGGGCGGGGTCGATTGGTTTGTAGGCGTATTCGATGGCCCAGTAGTCATAGGGGCCCAGCGTGGTGTTGTTAAAGCTGGCCTGGGGTTCGCCTTGCAGTGCAAGGTTGTAGGCGTTGTAGTCCATGACCGAGCCCGAAATGCCATGCTGTTCGGTGAAAGCCTTGTCGCGCAGTTGTGCCTGGGTGATGGTGGTGGATGCCTTGAAGTTGTGCTTGAGGCCCAGCGTGTGGCCCACTTCGTGCATGATGGTGTCCTTGATGACGGCCTGCACGAAAGCCTCTGCCTCGGGACTATCGGGTGCAATGTCGCCACGCGCCTCCAGTACGTCCAGGGCAAATTCCAGCTCTTGCGCGGCAGCTTGCGCGTAGGTGCACTGCGCCTCCAGCGTTGCACTGCCAGTGGGCGCGTCGGCACTGCGGCCCACGTCCTCGACGATCAGGCGGCGCGAGCCGCGTGCAAAGACGTCGCTCATACCGATGTCGGCATCCAGGATTTCGCCGCTACGCGGGTCGGCGTGGCTGGGGCCGATGGCAAAGCCCACGTCAGCCCCTACGAACCAGCGCACCGAGGCATGACCGGCGTCCATGTTGTCCCAGGTGGCGTCATCGCCTTGCTGCTGGACGACGATGGCGTTCTTGAAGCCGATGCGCTCAAAGGCCTTGTTCCACTCCAGGATGCCGGCTTGCACGGCGGCGCGGTAGCGTGGGGGAATGTTTTTGTCCAGCCAGTAGGTGATAGGTTTGACCGGTTCGGACAAGGCGGCACTGGGGTCCTGCTTTTCCAGGCGCCAGCGCTTGATGTAGTGCACGCGCGGGTTGGCCTTGAGGTCGTTGCCCAGGTCGGTGAACGACTCGGTGAAATGGCCCAGGCGTGGGTCGGCCCGGCGCGGTGCCATGGGTGCGGCTGCCAGTTCGGAGAAGCTGTACACATAGTCCACAAAGAGACTGCGCGGGTCGGGGGTGGCCAGGGGCGGCGGGGGCAGGGCTACGCCGGGCGGCGGTGTCAGGGGCGCGGCGGGAATGCGCGGCGTGGCGAAGTGGATGCGCGCGGTCAGGGTGCTCAGGCTGGGCTCGGCGCGCATGTTGGCAAAGGACGAGTTGGCCCGATCGACGCCAAACGGCAGCCGGTACGCCGTTTCCAGCCGGGTGCTGTAGCCGGGGATGTCAGACAGCAGGAAACTGGCATCGACCAGTACCGACTTGCGCTCGGGGTGCTCCGCACTAGCAACGGCGTTGGAACCGAGCAAGCTGGGAGAGAACGCCTGATCGACCGCATGCTGAGCACCGTCACCCGAAAGCGCCCGGAATTTGGTGTTCAGTGCCAGCAACTGCACCTGTCGGCCCACCAGACGGAATGTGGCCATCCAGCTCGCGCCCATCTGGCTGGCATACAGGCCCCGCTCACCCACGGAGTTGGCGATGTTGCTGCTGAACAGGAAAGGTTTGTTGAGCATCGCCTGCGGGATTTCGAGCCAAACTTTTTCGTCCTTGCGCCAAATGGGGAACAAGCCGTTCTCGACCTTGGCGTCTTTGGTTACCTCGGCGAATGGCTTGGGCGCTGTGGGATCGGCCGACGGCTTGGCGGCGGGTGCGCTCGCAGCACTGGCGGGTGCGCCAGGGGCCGATGGCGCCACGGGCGGGTTGGCTGGCGGCTGCGCCAGCGCGCTTGCGCATCGCAGGCTCAGCAGAAGGGCAGTAAGGGGCGGGACGAGTCGGTTGCAGGTGAGGGGCATGATGGATTCAAAAATTAGTTTGCTATCGATTAAATAGCATAGCAGCAAGATTTTACGGGGGCCAACGGCGTGTTTTCTTGCATATCATCCGTCTACAGCGATGCCTCCAGCATGGCTCGGTAGTCCTGTGCCGTGGCCAGGCGCGGGCCGGTCTTGTGGCAATGGTCAGCCAAGGCGCCGGTGATGATGGCGTCGAACTGCGCTTCCTGCACCCCCATTTCGGCCAGGCCTTTGGGTAGCCCCAGGCGCGCATTCATGGCCTTGATGGCCGGGCCGATGTCGTCGGCATGGGCCAAACCCATGGCGCGTGCCATGCGTTGCAGGCGCTGCTCCTGCACCATGGACGCGGCGCTGGCATTGAAGGCGATCACCGCAGGCAGGAACACGGCGTTGAGGGTGCCGTGGTGCAGGCGCGGGTCCACCCCGCCCAGGCTGTGGCTCAACGAGTGCACGCAGCCCAGGCCCTTCTGAAAGGCCATGGCGCCTTGCATGGAGGCGCTCATCATGTTCAGGCGTGCCTCGCGGTCGTTGCCGTTTTCTGTGGCGCGGGCGATGTGGGCCCAGCCACGCTCCAGACCATCCAGCGCGATGCCGTCGGCGGGCGGATTGAAGGCCGGCGCCATGAAGGTTTCCATGCAATGGGCGATGGCATCCATGCCGGTGGCCGCCGTCAACCGCGGTGGCAGGCCCAGGGTGAGCTCGGGGTCGCAAATGGCGGACTTGGGCAGCAGGTTCCACGAGTGAAAGCCCAGCTTGCGGTGGTCGTCGACGATGATGATGGCGCCGCGTGCCACCTCACTACCCGTGCCGCTGGTGGTGGGCACGGCAATGATGGGGGCCACGCGCTCGGTGATGCGCGGTGAACCGCCTTCGATGGTGGCGTAACGGGTGAGTGGCCCTTCGTGCGTGGCGGCAATGGCCACACCCTTGGCACAGTCGATGGCCGAACCGCCACCCACGGCGATGAGGCCGTCGCAGCCTTGGGTCTGGTATACCTGCTCGGCGGCGCGCACGGCGGTCTCGGTTGGGTTGGAGGGGGTCTGGTCGAATACCGCTACGGGCAGATCGGGCAGGGCGTCCAGCGCCTTTTGCAGCACACCGGCTGCGCGCACGCCGGCATCGGTCACGATCAGCGGTCGGGCAATCTTCAAGCGCTCGCATTCACTGGCGAGCAGGCGCACGGCGCCGTGCTCAAACTGCACGTGGGTAAGGTAGTAGATCAGGGCCATGGTTTGCACAGTGGTGGGTGGAAAATGCGCACTGTACCAATTTGCCTGAACCCGATGAGTCACCCACGCAACCCCCGTTCGCTTCTGACCCCGGCCATGCACGGCGTGCTGGAGCGCATGGCACGCGCAGGCACCGTGCCCTTGCATGCCCTCACACCCGCACAGGCACGAGCGGCCTACGAAATCGGTGCTGGGGTGCTCGACCTGCCATTGCACCCGATGGCACGCGTGGAAGATTTCACCATTCCCACGCGCGACGGCCAGGCCCTTGCGGTGCGCCTGGTCGCTCCCAATCACGAAGTGCTGCCCGTGCTGGTGTATTTCCATGGTGGTGGCTTCACCATCGGCAGTCTCCAGACGCACGACAGCCTGTGCCGCCAGTTGGCCCACCATGCGCACTGCGCCGTGTTGTCGGTCGCGTACCGACTGGCACCGGAACACCCCTTTCCCACCGCCGTCCACGACGCTTGGGATGCGGTGCAGTGGGTGGCCAGCCACGGGGCCAGCCGCCAGGTCGACGTGCGCCGCATCGCGGTGGGCGGAGATAGCGCCGGTGGCACTTTGTCTGCCGTGTGCGCCATCCTGGCGCGCGACTGTGGCTTGGCGCTGGCCTTGCAGTTGCTGCTGTACCCTGGCACCGCTGCGCACCAGGACAGTCCATCGCACAAGACCTTCGCCAAGGGATTCGTGCTGGAAGCGCCACATATCGACTATTTCTTTGGCCAGTACCTGCCCGATCGGGCCGCGCGCAAGGATTGGCGCTTTGCCCCGCTCGATGGCCTGGACGAGCAAGGTCACGAGGTGGATCTGGCGCAGGTGGCTCCTGCGTGGCTAGGTCTGGCCGAGTGTGATCCGCTGGTCGACGAGGGCGTGGCCTATGCCGATCGGCTACGCCTGGCGGGTGTGCCGGTGGATTTGGAAATTTACCGCGGGGTGGTGCACGAGTTCATCAAGATGGGCCGTGCCATCCCGGAGGCCCTGCGTGCCCACGCCGATGCGGCACGTGCCCTGAAACACGCCTTTGCTGGAGCTTGCGCATGACAACCCATTCCCCCCAACGGTCCGACTTTCGCTTCATCCACCGCCTGCGTGTGCGCTGGGCGGAGGTGGACATGCAGAAGATCGTCTTCAATCCGCACTACGCCATGTACCTGGACACTGCCATGGCCGATTACTGGCGCGCGCTGGCACTGCCTTATGAAAGCGCCATGCACCAGCTCGGTGGGGACGTGTTTCTGAAGAAGATGGAGCTCGACTACCACGCCTCGGCGCGCTACGACGACGTGCTGGAGGTGGGCCTGCGTTGCCAGCGTCTGGGCAATTCGTCGATGGTGTTTGAAGGCGCCGTCCTGCGCGAGCACCGGCCCCTGGTTACGGCGCACCTGGTGTACGTGTATGCCGACGCGGCCACGCAGCGCCCCCAGCCGGTGCCTGCGCCCCTGCGCGCGATCATGGAGGGTTTTGATGCGGGTCAGACCATGACCGAATGCGTTGTGGGGTCGTGGGACACCGTCGCAGCACAGGCCTCGGTTGTGCGGGAAGCGGTGTTTGTGCAGGAGCAGGGCATTGGCGCGCACATGGTTTGGGATGGGGCCGACGCCCAGGCCGTGCATGCCTTGGTGCGCAATCGGCTCGGTCAGCCGCTGGGCACGGGACGGCTGGTGAGCCAGGCGCCAGGGGTAGGGCGCATTGGTCGCATGGCGGTGCACCGGGCGCTACGCGGCAGCCAGGTGGGCCGGGAAGTCCTGAATGCCCTGGTGCAGGCCAGCCGCGACCGCGGCGACCACGAGGTCATGCTGATGGCGCAGGCCAGTGCCGTGGGTTTTTACCTGCGCTGTGGGTTTGCGCCGCGTGGCGCCACTTTTGAAGAGGCGGGCATTGCCCACCAAGAGATGGCGCTGGCGCTGCGATCAGAAGCCTAGCGAGGCCAGCAGATCGTCCACATCCGACTGACCCAAGGCCTTGTCCGAGGCCTGGGGGCCTTGGAGTTCATGGGTCTGGCCGGTGAATTCCACCGTCTTGGATTGGGCCTCTGCGGCATTGGGCGCGCTGTCGATCAACAACTGCACCAACTGCAGCTCGGTGCGGTTGATGATGTCGATCACCTTCTTGATCACCTGGCCCGACAGGTCCTGGAAATCCTGGGCCATCATGATGTCGCTCAGGATATCGCCTTGCTTGCTGGCAAAACCAGCCGTGCGCTCGGCAAATTTGCCGCACACACCCATCAGGGCCCGCGCGCGTTCCACCGACAGGTCTTGCGTGGCGGCCATGCGGGTGAGCGACTGCGCCAGCTCTTCGCCACGCTTGGCCAGGTCGTCACATTCGGGTTTGGCCGCGTCGACCAGATTGAGCACCTTGTTGGCTGCATCTTCGGTCATCTTGCCCACATGCGACAGGCGTTCGCGCGCATTGGGGAATTCCTCGACGACCTGGTGCAACTCGGTGCTGCCTCCCAACACACTGAATGCTTCGTGCATCTCGCGTGTAATGGCTCCCAGCCGTGCATAGGCTTCTTCTTTGCTGATGGGGTCGGGTTCAAGATGTTGTGTTGTTGGGGATTC
>ERZ724505.1696-NODE-1696-length-11705-cov-6.015365_pt1 | contig 11705 bp, 13 predicted proteins | sample MGYA00376038_ERZ724505 | MGnify/ENA primary metagenome ERZ724505 (study PRJEB28724, sample SAMN07190884) | wastewater metagenome | isolation source: effluent of sewage treatment plant in Hong Hong | place: Hong Kong | collected 2016-03-17 ... | reverse complement strand
ACCGCCACATTCGTCACGTTGTATCGAGAAAGCTGGATGGCCTGCCGATATTTCCAAGATGTAGCCGCGGCGGTCAGACCGGTTGCGGATGACTGCACAACGTCAGTTGCGACGGCCGCCAGGTGCGCGAGCGCCAACACTTCAGGCGTCATCTCGTTGGACTGCACGTCGTATTTCAGCTCTGTCTGGCTGATCAGCTTTGCGGAGACGTTGTTGAATCCCTTGTCGGGAGTAATCACGTCTGTGCGCTGCACATCGGAAGAAGGCGACAACGAAACCGCCGCTCCGAACGCCGTGAAATTCGCGTCGCCGGTTTTCTTGAGGAGAACCTTGCCAGTTGTTTTGCGACGATATGCGATTGGATTGATCGGATTCATGTGAATTAAGGAGTGGGGATGGTTGCGACAATCTTTGCTGCGACTCGGTCTTGACCCAACGGAGTCAAGTGGATGCCGTCGCCCTGAAAGTAGTTCGTGTTGGAGGTGGTCTGAAGCTCAGTCACTGCCGCAAGATCGATGATTGCATCGAAGCTGCTCGTGGCCGCCTTGATCAGTGTATTGAGTGCGGTTCGATTGGTTGCCCCCGTGCCGTTGTGGCCAGCGCTTGGGATGATGGTGCAAACGCCAACTTTCCAGCCGTATCCACGGTATGCGGAGGAGATCGACTGAAGATTAGCTAGGGTGGTTGCCGGTGCGGTCGCGTTCACGTCGTTCGCTCCACCCCAAAGAATCACCCAAGTCTTGTCAGCGTTGCGCCATTCGTGCCGAAAGATTCCGCCCTGCGTTGGGACCTGCGAAAGCATCTGCGATGTCACCTCGCCGCCCGTGGCAATGATTCGCTTGTTCATCACAGGACCCCAAACGGCATTGGTCTGGAGGTTGGCCATCCATCCGTCAAAGCCGCCTGCGCCTGCCGTCAGACTGTCACCTTCACCGATCACGTTGATCCTGGGCAAGTGGCTCGATCCGATGGTGGCCTGATAGAGTCTGCGAAAGTTGTGAATCTGGCTTTGCGTGAGCTGCTGTTTGATCACAGCCACGAATGCAATGGAACCGGTCAACCTGTTGTTGCCGTCCAGGTCAGAGCCCAAGCGCCACGTCGCCGCTCCGTTGTATGCGTCGGCCATGCTGTTGGTCGAATACTGCCAAACGCGCTCCATTCCACCCTGAGCGGAAAACAGCGAGGCGGACTTGGTCACGAAAGCAATCTGATTGAAGCCGGTCGCGCTTCGATCCTTGGCGACTCGGCCAGCATAATTGACGGCACCCGCGTCAGTGGTCGCAGCCGTTCCCCAGTCGTGATAAATCCAGCCGGGGGCAACTTGGTTGCTCTGCCGCTCGGAGCCGTGCACAAGCAATGCTGGGCCGTAGGCTGAATCGCCGTTGCCTGAGATCACGCTGTTGGCCTGCGATGTATTCCCACACTTGAAAGCCGCAATGATGGTGTATGACGACAGGGTCGCCCCGAAGTTGTTGGTGACGCTGGCATAAACTCCCGAAGATCCGCTGAACTCCAAGCCGTTCGTGCTCCACGTCACGCCCGCCTGAAGGAAGATGTCGTTTCCTGCGATTGAATAAGCCTGCGTTCCGGTTCCTGCGTTGTTCAAAAAGTCAGCCATCAAGGCGACGTTGGTGCAGAGCCCAAGGCTTTTGATGCCTGCAACAAATTGATGGATCTTGAGCGCCTGAATCGGATCAGTGATCGGAACGCGGTCGATGTAAGCTTGCGCGTCCGAGTCGAACACATACGGAATCGAGCGCACGCCGTAGATCAGGCCGCGAGGAAAGGCGTTGCTGGCTACAGTTCCGGCTTGGAATTGCCCGTTGGAATCAGTGGCCAAGATGGTCCGCTGTCCGTAGGAGGCGAGGGCGGCCAGCACGCAAAGAGAAAGAATGGAGAAGAGCTTTTTCATATTAGGCTGAAGGGGTTTCCGAGATTTGCAATTTTCCACCTGCCACAGAGACCGCCCAAAACACTCCGGGCGCTTCAAGATCCTCAAACTTTTGAGTTTTGGTTTTCAGGTTCGTGATTGTGGCGTCCGTGAATGTCCCGTTGCTGTTCGCGTTCGGGTTGCCGCCAGCCTGCGAAGTTTGAGTGAGGTCTGGCCGATATCGGCACGGCTGCCAGCTCACGGTTGAGCCGGGAGTGTTTCCGGGCACTGAGTCCGAAAGACTGAACCAAGCCCAAACGGTGTCGTTGTAGCGGACCAAATTGCCGAGCGTGTAAACGCTCAGCGGATTGTAGTCCACAGGGACGGTAAAGCCTCCCGTAGCAGGCCCTGGGCTCAGTAGCGCGTAGGCCGCTGCGAGATCATCAGGAATCTCAACAACGTCTCCGGGTGCGCTGTAGAACGGGCTGGCGACAGCTCCCACAGTCTTCACCGCGCCGTAATACTCACGGCCGTTCAGGATGAAAATCTGTCGGGCTTCACTCGAAAGCTTTGAAGTGACAAGTGCGAGGGTGGCCATATTTATTTCGGGTTGATGAATTTCTCTAAGATGGTCGGAAGTGCGCCCTCGACCATTTTTTGAACCGCTTCCTCGGTCACTTCCTGCTTCACGTCCTGCACTCCAACGGACTGACTCTTGTCGGTTTGAAGCGCCTTGGCTTTGCCGATCTCCGACTTGGTTTCCCACACGGCAACATTCGACTGGCGCACGCGCTTATAGCTCACGATCTTCCCGGTTTCCTTGTCGTATTGCTTCTCGAAGGCATAGCCCCAGTTATTCGCGCAGCCAGGCAGCAAGATCAGAGATCCGATCAGAAGGATCAGCGGCACCTGAATCTTGGGAGCCTCAGGCTTTGCAGCCTTGGCTTTCCGGGTCTCATCCCAGATTGACCAAGCGATCGAGCCGATGAAAATGATGGAACTTGCAACCTGCTCCAAGTCGTCGGTTTTAGCGATGCCGACCGCTCCGACGGATGTCAGGATTTTGTTCAGAATTCGAAGGATGATTGCCTTGATCATTTGTTTTCTCCGGTTTCAAAGTTTGGATTTCTTCGTCTCGCTTCTTTCTTGAGTTCTCGGAGATCACTTTTGATGTCCGAGAGCGCCTCCTTGATCGAATCGGAAAGGTTTTTGATTTCAACCTGAAGGCTCTGAATTTGCATCGCCTGCCGCGCAACTGTGGTCTCATGCTGCTGCACTGTGCTGATGGTCCAAACGCACATAAGCCCCACGCCAAGCGTGATCACTCCGGCTAATATTTTATTTGCCCAAAGATCCCTCATGGTTGCCATTGAGTGAATGTTTCGAACTCCTGCGCATACATTGTTCCGCCTCCGATTTCCTCGATCGTGAGTGAAGCTTGTCCTAGCAGGAATGATCCGGCAGACCGTCGTCCGATGACGGCCTTTCGGACTGCGTAAACCAAATCCATTGGGTTGCGGTTGACGCCGCCTGAAGTGTTGTGTCGATCATTCACCAAAATCATCACGTCCACCGCAGCCACCCCTTCAAAGCTGCCATCTATTGGAGTGTTCTGAACTCTGCGCTCGCGCACCTGACCTACAAAAATCACGATCCCAGCGCCTTCCGTCATCTCGCTTTGGACGGTCGCGTCTGGAGCCTCCTTGTTCCATTCGAGACGGACCACTTTCAGGCCGTTCAGTGGATTGCCGTCCGTTGTCGTCGCGGTAGTCAAAAGCGCCGCGATCTGGCTTGGAATGTTGTCCAGCGTGTTCACGATGCGGCCGCCTTTCCGGCTTCGAATGCGTAATGAAGCTGCTCCTCCTGCTTCCTGCGCACGTATTCCATTACATCACTGTTCACGTCTCCGATTCCCTGGGCGATGGCTCGTTGCTGCTGGTCCTTGTTCAGGCCTTCGCCAACACCAAGCGCCTCACCGTCTCGGGACATTCCACCCCATACAAACCGGATTCCTGCCTCGTCGTTTGAAATGATCAGCCCAGCCGCACCAAGCTGTTGGTGGAGCCTTCCAAGCTTCTTCACTTCTTTGACCGCTTCCACGGAATCCGTTCGGATTCTGGTTGCGTATCCAAGGTAGCCACGGCCGCTTTCGCGGGCTGCAAGCTCAGCTTTGACCGCCAGCGCCTGCAAATTGAGCAACTTTCCTTTAGTTGAAACCGTCCCGTGGCCAGCGCGGGTTTTGATTCCTTTGATAGCGAATCCGCGCGACTCCCATTTCTCCATTTTCTTTTTCGGAGTCAGATACTTGTAAGCCACTTTTTCTCGGTCTGCGATTCTGACGTTGGCTCCAACCTTGGCGAAGATCCGAGCGCGAATGGATTTTCGCACCTTGACGCCGCGGCCTGCTCCGAGAGACGCCAGCAATTCCGACGTGACCTTGCCCTTGGGGGGCATCATCGCACGCAATCGAGCGGAGATTGCATAGGTCAGCTTTGAGCCCTGCTTCGCCAGGATCTGCGGCCAACTCAGCTTCGAAAATTGCGCGTAACGCTGCAAAGATTCGTTGAGCTGATTGAGGTTGTGTTGGACGGTGATCATCAGAAGGAGCCCGAGTATGTCGGGTTGAGTTTCACCGTGATTGAAATGTATGGGGACGAAGGCGTTCGGAACGATGTTTCAACAAGGAACTTGGATGTCCCTAGAGTGATGGTGTCTCCCTGCTTCGGTGCCCCATTTAAGAAAGCCTCCTGGTCATACCAAGCGACGATCTCAAAAACGAAATCTGGCCCACGGCTAGCCGACCACAATTCAGGGTCAGACGCTGCGATGGGGTCAAAATCCAACGACTTGAAAGCGATGCCGTTGAATTTGTAGGACGCCCCCGCGACGGCGCACGGCCCTAGAGACTCAGAGAGAGTCTCGAAACCTTGGCGCAGAAGTTCGGAGGCGTCCGTTGTCATCTTTTAGACTTTCGCCTTCTTGTCGGCTTTTGCTTCTTCCTCAGATTTTTCAGCCAGCTTTTTGGCCGATGCTTCGAGTTCAGCGTTAGCCTTCTTGCGTCGATCATCCTCTTTTGGAGTGATAAACTTGCGATACTTCACAATGCCTGAGTCAGATTCCCACAATTCAACCCGCTCAAACTTCGGATGAACGGAATCGGGCGGGAGTTTCTTGAACTCGGCTTTCTGGTCGTCAACTCCAGTGTCGGGGCCAAAAAGCAAAACCACTTTCTTGCCACCGTGTTCAGTTGCGAATGTTGCAGCCGTTCTCATGTGGTAATCCTTTCAGCTATTAAGCGGATACAAGTCGCTTGATCGCTCCAGGCTCGCCAACTGCATAGCCATAGTTGCATTCAATAACGGCTCGACGCTCATCCATGTCAGGATTGCCCCAGAGGCGATACTCGAAGCTAGCGCCAGTCTGAGGATCGATCACAACCTCGTATGAGGAGAGTTGAGCAAGAACTTCTGGAGCCGGATTGATTGCGGAACCAGCGAACACAAGCCCGGACATGTAAGCTGCAAACCCAACAAGGTTTTCAGAGTTTCCCGGGATGTAATTGCACATGTAGTAATTGAACCCTAGAATGTTGCGGATCGCCCCATTCTGAACAGGATCAGCAGATCCAAAGTTCAACGCCGACTTCACGCCCGCATCCTTGAACAGTCGGACATCGTAGGCGGATGTCAGGAACAAGCTTCGTGCAACTTCTGGCCAGTCAGCCACATCACACACGCCTTTAATGTCGGACACGTCGTCGATGTCGAATGTTCCAACCAGGCCAGTAAATGCCGCAGAACCATAGTTAGTAGCAGTGATAACACTGAACACATCAGCCAACACATCGGCCGCAAGCTTCTCGCCTTTGGCTTGCGAAATGTTCACAAGGTCAAGGGCTGGCTGGCGTGCGAGTTCGGAAGAATCAAACCGAATAGGCTGATACTTACGCTTGTTGATGGTGATGGTTTTGGTGTTCTGAGTGCTGTCACCCATCACGTATCCATTTGCAGCCACGAAATCAGTGGATGCAGTGGAAACGAGTGGGAAATAAGGCACTTCAATGGTGTTGGTTCCCTGCAACGGGATTCCGGCAAAAACGGTCGAGAAAGACCTAAGCGCAACCAGCCTGCGCGCAAATGGTCGGAGCATCTCTTGCAAAATCACCTGACGCTTATTGCCAGATCCGATAGTATTCGCGTTCATCACGCGCTTTAGGATCGTGTCGCGATTTTTCTGATGGAACTCGGCAGCCTTCATTGCTGAAGCTTTGAGTTCACCTGCGCTCAATTCGCCTCTGCGGAAAGCGTTTTGAGGGGCTCGCAAGCGGTCCATCTCCTTACAAATGTCTTGCGCTGATTCTGCTGTAATTTCAACAACAGGTCGCACTGGAGACGGAAGCGCGTTGACTACCGGCATGGCCTGGATCTGTTCAAGGACGGCTTCGTCCTTCACAGCGGAATCGATCCAGAATTTGCGCATCTCATTAGTCAACCGACCTTCGGCAATGTGGTTGTCGATGGTCTTCGTGATGCGGTTGGTGCGCTCAGACTCAAGGCGAGCGTTGATTTTCCGAATCTCCTCCAGCGCAGAAGCGCTGACGGTTTCGGTTTCGGTTTTCGGGGTCTGGCTCTTGGATTCGTCCGCCTTGTTCTTGGGAGACGCGGAGCCGCCGCCGCCATTGTTTTCACCCGCTTGAGGATCAAGCAGAATGTTCTTTTTCATGGTGATGGGGTCTGTGGTTTTTTGGTTGCTTGGACGATCCCGCAAAGAGTCGGGGACATTCCGAAACCGCGAGAAATCGTGTGCGGAGGCTGCAATCTGCACCTCCTCGGAAAGGTCTGTGCAAAGGCCGAAATCGAGCGCGTCTTGACCCGTGAACCAAGTTTCAGCGCTCATCTTTTCGCGAATCTTGGCTTCGCTTTGTCCAGTCTCATCGACGTAGATTGAGACCAGACTGTCCTTGTGGCGGTCCAGGCACTCGGCCATTTTCCTCATGTCCTCCGCAGTGCCAGCGCACATTCCGGACGGGTCATGAATCATCATCATTGCGTTCTTCGGCATGACGACTTTTTCACCTGCGAGAGCGATGATGGATGCAATCGAAGCTGCAACTCCATCGATGTAACAGGTCACGTCCTGCTTACGGTCGCGGAGCAAGTTGTAGATGGTGAGGCCGTCCCAAACGTTTCCACCTGGGGAATTGATTCGGACGTTGATCTTGCGGCCCTTGGGAATGGCCTTGAGCTGATCAGCGAAGCCAACAGCGTCAACGCCTGAATCGCTCCACCAGTCCTTTCCGATCTGCTGATAAATCTGGATTTCTACCGGCTGACTTGCGTCCGCAGAATTGATGATCTTGAACCAGTTCATGATGTCATTGCCTCCTTTGAATCTTCCTGACCGTCAGGCTTTGAGTTCTCATCCTCTCCATTGGCCTGCTGTTTCATGAGTTCGGAGACGGCGAACTTGGAAACGGTTGAAGGCTCAACGCCTTCTTCCATGGAAACCTTGTTTATGTATGCAATCTCCCTTGCCCGTTGCCTGAGTTGCTGACGCCAGTCCAACCCGAGCGGCGCGTAAATCTGCTCGAAGGTCGTTGCGCCAGCCTCCAGTTCTGCAAGCATCGCGCTTGAATTGCGGCCCACGTCCACGTTGACGGCGCGAGGGCTTCGGATGCTTGTGGATGTCCAGTCGGTGGGGCGCTCCTGCAATTCTGCGTCCCGCTGGCAATGGGCGATGAATATTTCATTCACCACCCATGCCATCATCGCGGAGCGGGAACGGAAAAAGGCTGCTGCATTGTCAAGGTCAGCTCGGACAACTGTCCCCTGCATTGACCAAGGGAAAACGAGTTGCTTCGTGATGCCGACGCCTGCGCAAATCTTCGATGTCAGGTAATCCCAATGCTCGCGCTGTGCTACGCCTGGGCGGTCAGGGAGCGGGATTTCGATCTTGTCTCCGCGCTTTGCGTAGACGGTTTTTGCGCCAAGCTCTGACTTGTAGTATTGCGAGCGCTCGCGCTCAACGTCGATTGTGGTTCCCTGGGTTGTGTCGCGGAACCTCTCACGCCTCAACCTGTCAACGTCTGAAGCCTCTCCGCTTTCGTTGTAGACGATGGCGCCCATCGTCGAAAGTTTCTTGGCAACCTGCTGCTCCAAAAGCTGAAGGTCGTCCAGGTCGTGAATGTCGCCAAGGACCGCGTGAAAAAAACTAATTCCTCGATACTGATTCGCCCTTGATGGCTCGAAAACATGGATCACCTGATCTGCTGAATACGGCGTGAACCTCTCCTCTTCTCCAATGGTTTCCTTGATCCAGTAGGCGATCGGCCTTCCGTTGCGGTCAATCTGGACGCCATCGCAGATCGTTTGCCCCTCAAGTTCTTTGAGGTTTGGTGGAGTGTGAACCCGAATCGATTCAATGATCTGGATGCGAAACCGTCCGCTTTCTCCCTTGGTCTTCAGTATGAAAACCTCTCCGTGAAGGAACCAAAGGCGAGCAATCAAGCCCTGAAGCGTGCAGAAATTCTGACGGGATGAAATGTCGGGGAACTTACACCATTCGTCCCAACGAGTTTTTGACCTCTGATTCCATTCCTCATCTTCAGAGCATGGAGTAAGAACAAGGCCGGTCCCGACAACGTATTGTTCGAACACGTCGCAGAGCCTGTTCACAATGGCGTTGTTTTGCTCCCAGTGAGTGACCTTCCGAATGATTTCACGCCTGACTTCTGGGGTCAGGTCCTGCATCACGTCAACCGTCTCAGTGTCCAGCCAGGAGCGGCCGGTTCCCCAGCGCTTCCCAGCGTCGTATCGGTTCTCGGGTGATTTGCCCGTGATGAAGTTCCAAATGCGTTGGAAGATGTTCAGAATCCACCTCCCCTCAGCATCGAAAAGTCGGAGTAAACCTCGGTCACTGGCTCAATCCAGCGAATCATTTCCGAGAAAATCTGGTCATCTGTCGGACTGGCGGTGCCGCTGGCAATGAGGTCCGCCTTGGCCCGATCGTAGGTGTTGAGCATCTCCTCGCATAGCTCGGCAAGGTTTGTCGGTGTGAAGCCAGCGCCGCCTTGTGGAAGTTGGTATTCCGTGGAGTGGCCACGCGAGGAAACGGAAACAAGAACAAGCCCGGTTTGGGTCGATTTGAGTTTTGCCCTTGCAGCCGCCTTGAGAGTTGCGGCCAGAGTCGCGCCAGATTCTTCCGAATCCCATTTAAGGCCTCGGATGAAAAGTCGTTTCAACTCTGCGGAGATTGCCGCCACGGGGAACATTTACCCCGCGCGGCACTCATACTGCCATGAGGCAAGTGTCCCGTTTTGTTCCGTTACCCCTTGGGGGTGGATTTCTGGCCAACCAAGCCAAAGCTCGGCTGATGGTCGAACGGCCTCCAGGCATGATGAATCCTTTTGCCTTCATGGCCTGCACGTATGACCTAGCGTGCCCAAGTTCTGCCGCAAGCTCCTTCACGCTCAGCAAACGCTCATTCATTTTTTCAGTTCCTCCTCTTCGATGTCCACCGCAATCAGTCCTGCCATCTCTGCCAACATGGCCAGATAGCGCTCACACACAAGCAAGTCGTTCCTGTCCCGCACCTGCACCCATTCCGTGATCGCCTGGTTGGTTGTGGGATGCCTGCGCGTGCGGATTTCCTCGGCCTCCATGTGGCGCTGGTAGTCCTTGGAAACGTCTCCAGGAACCTCCCACTTGATCTCTTCAGCCGACCTCAGCCAATGCAACCTGTCTGCAATTCCGGGTTTCGAATAAAACCAAAATTGGGGCTCGTCGATCGGGTCCGCACACGTCGCTGGCGCGTGAATCATGGAGTGCAAAGGCTTCTCGACGCTGAAGATTCTCCTCACTCCATTCTCGTGTGAGAAGAACGCTTGCGAGCTTCCCTTAATCGCGTTGTATCCGTGCTTGAGGCAGAACTGGTAGACGTGCGTTGTGTCGTCGCCTGAGTCCACAACCACATTGCGAGGCAAAACGCTGTGGCGTTTCTGAACGTCAACCACATCTTCGTCTGTCAAAACCTTCCCTTCAAATACAAGCCGACTGTTCCCGCGTTCGTCGAAGTCGCGAATAACCACCCACCAGTGAGGAAGCTCGCCCTTCGCAAGTTCGCCCTGCTGACGGTCGATCGCCATCCCTCGCAAGACTCGATCTTTGAGGCCGTCCCGGTCTTTCTTGATCTCCGAATTGAGCACAACGCGCCCAACCATTGGCCTTTCCTCAGGGTCCCAAAATCGGCATTCGCGCCTGCGGAGATACTTCATCCACGGCTCAGGGTCGCCTCTCTTCATCGCTCGAAGCGCCTTGTGCTTCTCGATGATCAAGTCAATCCATGGGATGTAGTAAACCGCCACGGCTTCCAGCGTCATGGATTCATGACCGACCGGCGCTCCCTGATTTGTCGGCTCAGAGTAGCGGCTGATCATTGCCAGCTTCCGCCGCTCGGTCGCGTCATCCCTCATCCGACATCCACAGCAATCAAACTCGTAAAAGATCGTTCCTTTCAACTTCTCGTAATTGTAGGAGCCGTCATCGCGCTTGCATCCTTCGGAATCATAACGCAACCCGCCAGGAGATCCGTCGTCGTTTGACTTGGCGTGCATGAAGTGCATCTTCCCGCACCCAGGACACGGTGACTCCCAAAGCCGGTTGGTTCCCTCAACAAGCGCCGTGTGGAGCTGGTCGCCTTTGTCGCCTGCGTTGCTGATGTTGACCGTGAGTGAATCAGGGAAAGCAGTCCCGCGAGTGTAGGCAAGATCTAGTTTGCCAGGCTCCCAGTTGTGGATCTCCTCGTTGAACTGGTATTTGATGGAATCCGAATCAAGGTTGTTGTCGCTGAAGACACCCTGAGCAGTGAGGTTGCAGTGTGGGAAAACAACCAAGCCATTGGTCGCCTTGTTCCGGTCCTGCGGCCAGAATTTCATTACCTCGGGGCATGCCTTCAGAATCTTCTCAATTCTCTTTTTCCAACGCTCCTTCGCCTTGTCGTCGTTCTCCCAGTTGTATTGCAGATCACCTCCTGCGCCATGGCATACCTTGAAACAAATCCCAACTTCACCCACCACAGAGCCGCCGCACTGGACAGGCTTTACGAAAGTGATTCTCCGAGTCACTCCGTCATTCTGAAGATCCAATGGGAGCCGCGTCCAAGGCGTGATGTCAGGGTCAAAGGCCTCTGACCTTGCCGACCCTGGAAGGCGCACAAACTTCCGTCCCCACTCGCTGACAAGCTGCTCGGGAGGGGAGGGGACAATTCTCCCCCACCGATCAAGTAGCCAGTTCCGGTTCTTCAACGATTACCTTTCCTTTCTCTATTCGTTCATCCAGAGCCTGCTTGCATTCCTTGAGCCCTTTCTCATAGGCATCAATCAGGATCTTCCTCATGGCAAGCTCATCGAGCCCCTTCATGCGACTCGGCAATTCGCTGGGATGCTTCATTCCGAAAACCTTCTGAAGGATGCCAAACAATTCCTTTCCAGCCTCAATCGCATCATCGGTCAGGATGCACTCGCCGTCCTCCCGTTTGAACTTGTGCTTCTCGCGCTTGGCTCGATACTCCTCGTATTCCTCTTTCCAGTTCTTCCCAACCTCACCCTGGTTGTGGAACCACTCGTTGAACATGCGGACATTCACCCTGCTGTGATCGAACGCTGGGCACCCCTTCTTCTTCGCCCACTTCAGCACGCTCGCGGGGATGGCCTCAGCGGCCGAGCACTGCTGGATTGAATCGTAGATGCGCGGCCTGAGGTGGGGTGAGCTGGGCTCATCCTTGGGGGCTTTTTTCGTTTTTGCTTTCATGCTCAAAGGCCGAGCGGCTCCGCGGCCCC
>ERZ724505.1693-NODE-1693-length-11720-cov-4.789370_pt1 | contig 11720 bp, 10 predicted proteins | sample MGYA00376038_ERZ724505 | MGnify/ENA primary metagenome ERZ724505 (study PRJEB28724, sample SAMN07190884) | wastewater metagenome | isolation source: effluent of sewage treatment plant in Hong Hong | place: Hong Kong | collected 2016-03-17 ... | reverse complement strand
GGTCGGCATCGGGCCCGATGCCGAGGTCTTCAGCAAGGCGCCGGTGCTGTCCAGCGTCGGCACCGGGGCCGACATCGGCGTGCGCTCCGACTCCAGCTGGAACAACCCCGAGCCCGAGGTGGTGCTGGCGGTCAGCAGCACGGGCCGCATCGTCGGCGCAGCGCTGGGCAATGACGTCAACCTGCGCGACTTGGAGGGCCGCAGCGCGCTGCTGCTGTCCAAGGCCAAGGACAACAACGCCTCCTGCGCCATCGGGCCCTTCATCCGCCTCTTTGATGCCAGCTTCAACCTCGACGATGTGCGCCGCGCCGAGGTCGAACTGCGCGTCGAGGGGAACGACGGCTTCGTGATGGTGGGCCACAACCTGATGAGCCGCATCAGCCGTGACCCGACCGACATCGTCGAGCAGGTGCTGGCCGCGCACCAGTACCCGGACGGCTTCATGCTCTTCCTCGGCACCTTGTTCGCGCCGACGCAGGACCGTGACCATGCGGGCGGCGGCTTCACCCACAAGCTCGGAGACCGGGTCTCGATCCGCAGCAGCCGGTTTGGCGAGCTCTGCAACCGCGTCACCCACAGTGAAACCGCCGCGCCCTGGCGCTTTGGCCTGCGTGCGCTGATGAGCAATCTGGCCCGTCGCGGCCTGCTGTGATTTCCCCAGGCAGCGCGATAGCGCGCATGGGCCACAATCGCCGCCGCCCGCGTGTTGTGCGGGCCTCTCTATCGACAGGAAGCATGAACAAGACCGATCTGATCAGCCATCTCGCCACCAAGCACGAGGTCAGCAAGGCCGAAGCCGGCCGCATCGTTGAAACCCTGCTGGATGCCATCGTCACCACCGTCAAGAAGGGCGGCACGGTGTCCATCCCCGGCTTTGGCAGCTTCAAGCAGCACGCCCGCGCCGCCCGCACTGGCGTCAACCCCTCCACCGGCGACAAGATCAAGATCGCCGCCGCCAAGCTGCCCAAGTTCAGCCCCGGCGCTGGCTTCAAGGCCGCCGTGGATCCCAAGGCTGCTGCCCGCAAGGCCGCTGCCAAGCCTGCCGCCAAGGCTGCCAAGCCGGCTGCCAAGGCCAAGGGCAAGAAGTAATCTGGGTCACGCGTCGTGACGGCTTGGGTGCGCAGCACCCGCCGTTGCGGCCCGTGAGGAAAGCATTCACGTGAGCACGCGCAGCAGCAGCCCCACCATCGTCGACGTCGCCCGCCAGGCCGGCGTGTCCATCAAGACGGTCTCCCGCGTGCTCAACCAGGAGCCCGGCGTTCACGAGGAAACGCGCGCCGAGGTGCTGCGCGTGGTCAAGGCGCTGCGCTACCGGCCCAAGCAGTCGGCCCGCAGCCTCGCTGGCGGCCGCTCCTTCCTGCTGGGCCTGCTCTATTACGACCCGAGCGCTGCCTTCGTCGGCCGCGTGCAGCAAGGCGCTACCTTGCACTGCCGCGAGGTCGGCTACCACCTCGTTGTCGAGTCGCTGCACCACGATACGCGCGACCTCCAGGAACAGGTCGAGCGCATGGTGATGACCCTGCGCCCCGACGGCATGATCCTGACGCCGCCCCTGTGCGACAGCCGGGAAGTGCTGGACGCCCTGCGCGAGAGCGACACCCCCTTCGTGCAGATCTCGCCCGAGCGTGACCTGCCCGATGCACCCTCGCTGCGCATGGACGACATCCGCGCCGCCGAGGACATGACCAACCTGCTCATCAGCCTGGGTCACGAGCGCATCGCCTTCATCAAGGGGGCGCCCGACCAGATCGCTAGCGCCCACCGCTACCAGGGCTACCTGGACGCGCTGCGCGCGCACGGCCTGCAGCCCGACACCCAGCTCATCCAACAAGGTTCTTTCTCGTTCGACACCGGCCGCGAGGCTGCGCACCAATTGTTGAGCCGCACGCTGCGGCCCACTGCTGTGTTCGCATCGAACGACGACATGGCCCTGGGCGTGCTGGCGGCGGCGCAGCGGCTCGGGCTGTCGGTGCCGGGGGACCTGTCGGTCGCCGGCTTCGATGATTCCCCGCCCGCCGCCCTGGTCTGGCCGGCACTGACGACCGTGCGCCAGCCCGTGTCCGAAATGGCCAGCCTGGCCGTGGACCTGCTCGTGCGCCGTCGCAGTGATCCGGCTGCAGAGCCCGTGCACCGCGTGCTGCCTTTCGAGCTGGTCGTGCGCGACTCCACGGCCGTGCGCCGTCGCGGCTGAGCGCCGCTGAAAAGCCCGCTGCAGGGGCCGCGGTGCGCGGCCTTGCCATGGGTATTCCCGCAGAGCGTGGTATGGCTGACGCATGTGGGCGTCAACTCGGTCAGACCCCCTGTGCACAGCCCTTAAGCTCCGGCTCCGGCACGCGTGATTTTTCACACGAGGGGCAGCTCTTGCAGTGAGGATTCACAGTGTCGCGGTTGGCGCCCTGCATTTTTTTGGCGACCATCCGGCTCCCGGGGCGATTCCCGCTGCGGGATCTTGGTCGCGAGCCCTCAATGCAGGACAAGAAATCGGATCCGTTGATCGACGTCAGCCAGTTGCAGGTGGGGATGTTCATCCACCTCGACCTGGGTTGGATGTCCCACCCCTTCCCGCTGTCCAGCTTCAAGATTGCCTCAAGTGACCAGCTTGTCACTTTGCGCCGGCTCGGCCTGACCCAGGTGCGCTGGAGCCCAGCCAAGAGCGATCTCGGCTTTCAGGACTCGTCCACGGCTGCGACGGCTGCAGCCATCTCGCCGGACCCGGCCGACCTGCCCAACCAACCCACGCCCGCCGACCTCGCCCGTGAAGCCCACAAGCGCGCGCTCGCCGCGCAGCGGGACGCGCTGGCGCTGTGCCAGCAGCAGTACGGCGAAGCGGCTGCGGCGTTCCGCCAGGTTGTCGATACCGTCTCGACCCGCCCCAGCCATGCCCGCGAGCAGGCTCAGGCGCTGACCGCCGCCATGCTCGACAAGATGCTGGTCGAGGGCGACCTCAACCTGCGCCTGCTGAACGAAGCCGCCGGCGACCGGCACACCGCCCACTCGCTCAACGTCGGCATCATTGCCCTGCTGCTGGGCCGCGCCTTCGGCCTGGGGCGCGACGAGATGATGGATCTCGGCGTTGGCGCGCTGCTGCACGATGTTGGCAAGATCGACATCGCCCCGCGCCTGCGTCACCGCGATGACAGCTTCACCAACGCTGAGCTGCAGGCCTACCAGCAACACGTCACCAAGGGCGTTGCACTCGGCCAGTCGATGGGGCTGACGCCAGGCCCCTTGCTCATCATTGCCCAGCACCACGAGCACGCTGATGGCTCCGGCTTCCCGCAGCGCATCACCGCCGACCGCATGAGCGCCGGGGCGCGCATCGTGGCCTTGGTCAACCGCTTTGACGGGCTGTGCAACCCGCTGCTGGCCTCCAAGGCGATGACGCCGCACGAAGCGCTGTCCCTGATGTTCGCGCAGGGCCGCAATCGCTTTGACTCGACCATGCTGAACGCCTTCATCCGCATGATGGGCGTCTACCCACCTGGCTCGGCCGTGCAATTGACCGACGACCGCTTTGCGCTCGTCACCTCGGTCAACCCCTCGCGCCCGCTCAAGCCCCGCGTTCTCGTGCACGACCCCAAGATCGCGCGCGAGGAGGCCTTGACCCTGAACCTTGAGGACACGCCCGATGTGGGCATCCGGCGCAGTCTCAAGCCCGAAGCTCTGCCTCGGGCTGCGCTGGACTACCTCAGCCCGCGCTCACGCGTCGCGTATTTCTTTGACAGCGTTGACTCCAGCGGCTACTCGGAGGCCGCTGCGTGACATCCCCAGAGCCTCGCCGTCCGGAACACTCGGCGGCCGAGGCATTGCTTGATGGGCTGCCCGAGCCCGCCTGGTTGGTCGATGGCCAAAGCCGCATGGTCTCGGCGGTCAATCGGCCCGCCTTGCGCCTGCTGGGCTTGCGCGAGGATCAGGTCGTCGGATTCGCGCCGCAGGCCCTGTGCACCACGCCGGAGGACGAGGTCTTCTGGCACAGCGCGGCGCACGACCCCGAGGCGCGCCTGCGCTCCGACACCGTGCTGCACCACTCCGACGGACGGCCGCTCTGGGTCAGTCGCAGCGTCAGCCCCGTGGCCTTGCCCGATGGGGAGCGCTTTTGGCTGGTGCTGCTGCATGACCAGACCCGCCGCCGCCGTGCCGAAGCCGAGCGCGAAGGCCTGCTGGCCGAACTGCGCGCCACGCTCGAATCCACCGCCGACGGCATCCTCGTGACCGACCTTTCGGGCCGCGTACGCAGCTTCAACCGCCGCTTCGTCCAGATCTGGGAGTTGCCGGGCGGACATTTGCATGAACCCGGTGATGCCGGTCTTTGGCTCAGCCTGCAGCGCCTGCTGTCCGACGGTGACCTGTACCGCCGTCGCATCGATGCCCTGCTCAGCGAGCCGCTGACGCGCAGCACCGACACCTTGCACCTGGCCGATGGCCGCGTGCTGGAGCAGGTCTCGCTGCCGCAGATCAGCCGGGGTGAGGCCATCGGCCGCGTGTTCTCTTTCCGGGATCTGAGCGAGAAGATCGCCGCGCACCAACGCATCGAAGAGATGGCGCGGGTCGATGCCCTCACCGGGGCACCGAACCGGCGGGCCCTGTGCGACCTGATGGCGCGGCAGATTGAGCGCAAGGGACAGCCCTTCGCCCTGCTTCACATCGACCTGGACCGCTTCAAGCAGATCAACGACACCTTTGGCGCCAGCTATGGCGATCGGGTGCTGCGCGACGTCGCCGAACGACTGCGCGCCGGCTTTGGCATGGACGACGTGCTCGCGCGCCTGGGGGCCGACGAGTTTGCGCTGCTGATCGAAAACGCCGAGGTGCGCGAGGCCGAGGCGGCCGCGCGACGCGTCGAGCAGCAGTTGGCAGCGCCGTTCAGCTTCGACAGCCTCAGCTTCACCGTCACCGCGTCCTGCGGCATTGCGCTGTACCCCCGCGACGGCGACACACCCGACGTGCTGATGGCCAGTGCCGAGCGCGCCATGCACTGGGTCAAGGAGAGCGGCCGCGCGGGCTTCCGCTTCCATGTGCCGCGGCGCGACGTGGACCTGCTCTCGCGCATGCGGCTCGATCACGCCATGCGCCAGGCGCTCGAATTCGGCCAGTTCAGGCTCAGCTTCCAACCTCAGGTCGAGGTCGGCAGTCGTCGCGTCATTGGTGCCGAGGCGCTGCTGCGCTGGCGCGACCCGGTGCGCGGCGAGATCGCGCCCGCCGATTTCATCCCCCTGGCCGAACAGAGTGGCTTCATCGTGCCGCTCGGCGACTGGGTGCTGCGGGAGGCCGTGATGCAGGCGGCGGAGTGGCTGCGGCAAGGTCTGCGCATGCCTATCGCCGTCAACGTGTCGGCGCTGCAGTTCCAGCAACCGCAGTTCATCGAAGGCGTGGCCGCCGCGCTGCGCATGGCCGGCCTGCCGCCCGGCTTGCTGGAGTTGGAGCTCACGGAGTCCGTGCTGGTCGGTGATGCCGACGAGTGCTTGCGGCGCATGCGTGCGCTGGCCAGCCTGGGCGTGGCGCTGTCCATCGACGACTTCGGCACCGGCTATTCCAGCCTGGCCTACCTCAAGCGTTTCCCCATCCAACGCCTCAAGATCGACCGCAGCTTCGTGCAAGGCCTGCCCGGCGATGCGAGCGACGCCGGCATCGTCAACGCCATCGTTCAGGTGGGCCGGGCGCTCAATCTGCAGGTCATCGCCGAGGGTGTCGAGCGCGAAGCGCAGCGGGACTTCCTGGCCCGCGCTGGCTGCCACGAATTCCAGGGCTATCTGTACGCGGCACCGCTGACGGCGGCCGAGTTTGAAGAGCGCGTGCGCCCGCGCCGCGCCGTCGAAGACGATGCGCCAGCCTCCGGCTGGCTGGGGCTTGCCAGCACGGGTTGACAATGAGCGCATGCTCATTCGATTCAAGTCCCCCGTCGCCGCCGATGTCTTGATGCTGGGCGACAACGCACAGCAAGTCCTGCGCTTGGTGGGCCGCGAAGGGCAGCTCAAAGGCATCTTCGAAGTCGATGACCAGCCCCGCATCATCGAGTTGCTGGATGCCGCCGTGGCTGCCGAGGCCCAGGCTGCGGAAGCGGCCGCCGATGCGGGTGGCACAGCACCCGCCCGCCCGCTTGTCAGCCTGCGCCAGCGCGTGTGGCCGCTGCGCGAGATGCTGCGCCAGTCCAGCCGCGAGCGCGTCGCCGTCGTCTGGGGCGTTTGATGAGTCCCGCGCGCATCACCCGCCTGCTGGTGATCCGGCATGGCGAGACGCTCTGGAACCGTGAAGGCCGCATCCAGGGTCATATCGACATCCCGCTCAGCCCCCTCGGGCGGTTGCAGGCCGAGCGCTTGGCCGATGCCCTGCGAGACGAAACCATTGACGCCGTCTACAGCAGCGATCTGCAACGCGCTCAGCAAACCGCTGCCGGACTGGCGCTGGGGCGGCCACTGGAGGTGCAGGCGTCGGCGGCGCTCCGCGAGCGGCATTTCGGCGCCTTCGAGGGCCTGACCTGGGAGGAAATTCATGCCCGTGATGCCGACAGCGCCGCACGTTGGAAACGCCGAGAGCCAGATTTTCGCGTTGGCGGTGGCGAATCCCTCGTCGAGTTGCAGGCTCGCTGTATCGGCGAACTGACCCGTATCGCCCAACAGCATCCCGGCGGGCAAATCGCCGTCGTGGCCCATGGCGGTGTGCTCGATTGCTTCTACCGCGCGGCCGTGGGCCTGCCATTGGCTGCAAGCCGGAGTTGGGTGCTGGGCAATGCAAGCATCAACCGCCTGTTGTTCGCTGACGGGCAGTTCAGCCTCATCGGTTGGAACGACGACCGGCACCTGGCCGGCCTGGCTGACTTGGCCGGGGCCGACGATGTCCTGGCCGCGCCGCCGCGCCGCACATGACAGTTCTGTTGCGATTTCGCGTCGTGGGGGTCTATTCGGGCAATCCCTGGCTCATATACTGATTTGACCCCCCAGTCCGGTGGTCAGCCTCCTGTCCGCCGTTAACTCAGTAAAGGCACCCGATGAAGAAGTTTGCATTTGCCGCGCTCGTATCTGTTGTTGCTGTTCCGGCATTCGCACAGACCGTGACCCTCTGGGGTCGCTTCAATACCACCGTTGAAAGCGTCAAGACCGGCTCTGCCGACCGCGTCGTCAAGGTCAACAGCAACAGCTCGCGCCTTGGCCTCAAGGGCATGGAAGACCTCGGTGGTGGCCTCAAGGCTGCCTTCCAACTGGAGCATGGCTTTGACTCGGACACCGGCAACTCCAACCTCGGCAACCAGTTCTGGGGCCGCGCCTCCAACGTCAGTCTGATCGGCAATTTCGGTGAAGTTCGCCTGGGCCGCTGGATCCCGGGCTCTTACTTCGCGACGGTGGACTACGTGAGCATGCACAACCATGACACGGGCACGTCGTCCGACGCGCTGGCCTCTGAGGCCACGATGTTCAACCCGCGCAGCAACAAGGTCGGTTACTTCACGCCCAAGTTTGGCAACTTCAGCGCCGAGTTCGACATTCACGCCGGTGAAGGCGTCGATGCCCGCGCGTATGACTTGTCGGTCAACTACGACAACGGCCCGGTCCACTACGGTTTCGGCTATAGCAAGCAAGGCACCCAGAAGCAGTACGCCATCCGCGGCCTGTACCAGCTGGGCGCCTTCACCTTCGGTGGCTACTACCAGCGTGAAACCGAAGACACCTTCAAGGCCAATCCGGATCGCGACATCGGTCGCGTGTCGGTGATGTACACGACCGGTGCTTCCGAGTTCCACGTCAACGTGGGTGGCAGCAAGGCGGGTGGCAGCTTCGGCGCCTATGGTGGCAAGCAGTACACCTTCGGCTACAACTACAACCTGAGCAAGCGCACCAAGGTCTACGGCTACTACACCGCCGTGGACCGCACCGCCCCGAACTCGGTCGGTGACTCCAGCTCCCTCGCAGCTGGCCTGCGCCACAACTTCTGATTTCCGGGCAGGTCCTGCCCCCAGCAAAAAGCGCCCCTCGGGGCGCTTTTTTCATTCAGGCGTCGAAGAGGTCGCTGCCTCGGCTGGCTGGCGGTGCCAATCCCAGATGGCGGTAGGCGGCCAAGGTAGCAATGCGGCCACGCGGGGTGCGTTGCAGATAGCCCTGCTGGATCAGGTAGGGCTCGATCACGTCTTCAATCGTCCCGCTCTCTTCACCGATGGCTGCTGCCACGTTGTCGAGCCCGACCGGGCCGCCATCGAAGCGGTGGATAACGGCTTCCAGCAGCTTGCGGTCCATCAGGTCGAAGCCCTGCGGGTCGACGTCCAGCATGGCCAATGCCCGGTCCGCCAATTCGGCCACGATGCGCCCGTCACCTTTGACTTCGGCGAAGTCGCGGACGCGGCGCAGCAGGCGGTTGGCGATGCGCGGTGTGCCGCGCGATCGCTTGGCGATCTCCAGCGCCCCAGCCGCATCGATGCTGGCGCCAAGCAACTGGGCTGAGCGCGTGACGATGCGCTGCAACTCTTCCGGCGTATAGAACTCCAGCCGCGCGACGATGCCAAAGCGGTCGCGCAACGGGTTGGTCAGCATGCCGGCGCGCGTGGTGGCGCCGACCAGGGTGAAGGGCTGCAAATCAAGCTTGATCGAGCGCGCCGCCGGGCCTTCGCCGATCATGATGTCGATCTGGTAGTCCTCCAAGGCTGGGTAAAGGATTTCCTCGACGACCGGGCTGAGCCGGTGGATCTCGTCGATGAAGAGCACATCGTTGCGCTCCAGATTGGTCAGGATCGCCGCCAGATCCTTGGGCTTTTCGAGCACCGGCCCCGAGGTCTGGCGCAAGTTGACGCCGAGTTCGGCCGCAATGATGTGTGAGAGCGTCGTCTTGCCGAGGCCCGGTGGGCCGAACAGCAGCACGTGATCAAGCGCCTCGCCACGCTTGCTGGCGGCGCCGATGAAGATTTCGAGCTGCTCGCGCGCCTTGGATTGGCCCACGTACTCGTCGAGCAGCTTGGGCCGCAGCGCACGCTCCATGGCCTCCTCTCGGGGAGAGCTGGGCGCGGCACTGACCAGCCGCGGGCTGGCGGAGGCAAAGTCGTCGGTCTGGATGCTCATCAGGACAGCTTCTTGAGGGCCAGCTTGATGCCTTCGCTCACGCCGACATCAGCCGGCAAGCTCTTGAGGGCCGAGCCCGCGTCCTTCTCGCTGTAGCCCAGGGCGATGAGGGCTTGCAGGATGTCGGCTTGAGCCGCGTTGCCCACGCTGACCGGCGCGCCAAGATCGGCGCCGAGTTTGCCGCGCAACTCCAGCAGCAGCCGCTCGGCCGTCTTTTTGCCGATGCCGGGCACCTTGGTCAAGCGGCCCGCGTCCTGCGCGGTCACGGCCTGCGCAAGCTCGGCGACGGAGAGGCCGGACAGCAGCGACAGCGCCATCTTGGGGCCGATGCCGCTGATGCGGATGAGCTGGCGGAAAGCCGAGCGCTCGTCGGCCGTCAGAAAGCCGAACAGCTGATGCGCGTCCTCACGGATGCTGAGGTGGGTCAGCAGCACCGCGCGCTCACCGAGCGCGCCCAGGTTGTAGAAGGTGCTCATCGGCACGTCGACTTCGTAGCCGACGCCCGCGACATCGATCAGGACCTGGGGGGGAGATTTTTCGGCAATGACGCCGCTGAGTCGACCGATCATCGACCCATTATCTGGGCCCCGTCGGCTTTGTTGGCCTCAGTTCCGACCGAACAAACCCAGGCGTTGGGCTTCCAGCGCCGCCTCGGCGCGTGAGCTCACGTTGAGCTTGCGATAGATCTGTTTGACGTAGTCAGCAATCGTGTGGCGCGACAGGCCCAGTTGCACGCCGATTTCAGGCAGCGTGAAGCCCTTGGCCACGCGCAGCAGCACTTCACTCTCGCGTTCCGTCAGCGAGACCTCGTGCAGCAGTGCGGCAGACGAGGCCTGCGGCTTGGCGTGGGCGGCAAAGTAGGCAATCACCTTGCGGGCAATGGAGGGCGACAGCGGCGGTTCGCCCTGGCTCATGCGCTGCAGCTGCTCAACCAGCAATTCGCGCGACTGTTCCTTCAGCAGATAGCCAAAGGCGCCGGCCTGCAAGGCAGGGAAGAGGTGTTCGTCGTCGTCGTGGATGGTCACGATGACGGATTGAACTTCGGGCTGCTTCTCGCGCAGCGCGGTCACCACGTCCACCCCCGAGCCATCGGGCAGGCCCAGGTCCAGCAAGGCCAGCGTGAAGCGCTCGGTGTTGACGGCGGCCAGCGCGTCCTGGACGCGCGAGCACTCGGTCACATGGGCGTTGGCGAACACCTGCTTCACCAGTGCCTTCAACCAGGCCCGGATCTCCGGGATGTCTTCGAGCAGCAGGATGTGGTTCATGGGCGGACCTTTGAGATCACAGGGGGATGGTGAGACGTATGACGGTACCCCAACCCGGGCCGGATTCAACCAGGCACTGGCCATGCATTTGCTTGGCGCGAGACTTCATGCTCGCCATTCCGTGTCCGCGATCGAGCCGGCCGTCCAATTCGGCCGGGATGCCGTGGCCGTTGTCCTGCACGGTCAGGATGAAATCGCCCTCCTGGACCGCGCAGCTGATGGTGGCGTGGGTGGCCCCGCTGTGCTTGATGATGTTGCTGACCGACTCGCGCAGGATGCGGGTGGTCTGGACGTAGGAGCGGGCCTGCAAGGTCTGGGTGATCTCGTCGGTGGGCGACTTCCACTCGGCCAGGATGTTGGCCTGGCCCAGGCGCAGCACCACCTCGGCACGCCAGTCGCCCAGCGCGTCGATCAGGTGCACAGGCTTGCCGGTGAGGCCGCGCACCGAGAGGCGCATTTCCTCCAGCGCTTCACGGGCCAGCGTCGAGATGCGGTCCGATTCGCTGGTGTGCACGATGGTCAGCAGCTTGGCGCCGAGGTCGTCGTGCAGGTCGGCGGCAATGCGCTTGCGCTCTCGCTCCGTCACCTGCTCCAACTTTTGCTCGGCCAGCTTGGCGTGCTGGCGCTCGACCTCGGCAATGCGCTCTTGCATGCGCTGCTCGGCCGCTGCCACACGGCGCTCGGCGTCCAGCCGGCTGCGCGCCACGCTGGCGATGCCGTCCAGCCCCAGCGCCAGCATCGCCAGCGGCAGCAGCAGGCCCAGCCAGGGCAGGGAGATCCACCACAGGTGAACGTCCGTCCAGGACAGCGCCAGTTCGGCCAGCAGGGCCAGCATGGTGGGCGCCAACAGGGCGGTCAGCAGCCGGAAGTCCGGGTGCGGGCAGGCCAGGCGGGTTTCGGCCACCGGGTCGGCGCGCCAGCGGCGCCAGCGCTGCCCCAGCACCCAGGCCATGGCCGCCACCAGCTCCAGCACCAGCACGCTGTGCCAGAGCCGCGCCAAGGCTTCGACCTCGCCGCCCGACAGCAGCAGGCTCAAGGGCACGACCAGGCACTGGATCAGCAGCGCGTGGGTCACGTGCTCCTGCTGCGTATTGATCTGACGCAGCAGGTACTGCACACCGCACAGCACGAGCAGGGTCATCAGCAGCGGGCGCAGACCCAGGGCCGTGGGGCCGCTGCCGGCGCGCAGCAGGACCCAGCTCAGCATCATCCCGGCCAGGAAGAGGCTGCCCTGCTGATTGCGCTGCACCAGAGATAGCAAACCCAGCGCCAGCGCCACGCCCAGCAGCATGGCAGCGAGCCAGGCTTGCGCGCCGGTGGCCCAGGCCATGGCGGCGCTCACCGGCGCGGACACCGGCTCCAGGCCAGCCGCGCAGGCCATGCCACCGACCAGCGCGAGCAGCGCGGTCGTGCA
>ERZ724505.1692-NODE-1692-length-11725-cov-6.817224_pt1 | contig 11725 bp, 22 predicted proteins | sample MGYA00376038_ERZ724505 | MGnify/ENA primary metagenome ERZ724505 (study PRJEB28724, sample SAMN07190884) | wastewater metagenome | isolation source: effluent of sewage treatment plant in Hong Hong | place: Hong Kong | collected 2016-03-17 ... | reverse complement strand
ATTAGCAATTTCTATCAAAGATTTATTCGTTTTAATTAATAAACTAAATACTTTTAATATTTTAATTTTTGAATATTTTGAAGAACCATGCTCTACGCCAGAAACTGAACCAGAACCCTTTGTTTTATTTAATCCATTATTTACAGAATCAAATTCTGAAATATAAAGTCGTTCTAATTTCTCTAATTCAGATTCCACGCATTCCTGTACAATGTACACGGCAGGCTTACCATATTTATTGTAAGCATTCTGCAGTTTTTCATTAGTATGCCCAATTTTTCTGAGGTCTGAGAAATGCCTTCTTATTCTAGTATATAAGTCTCTAGACTGACCTATATAAATTAGGTCTTGTTCTTCCCAAAATAACGCGTAAATACCTATTGCCATATATTCTCCTAACTGAGAGAAGCCTAGTTACTGAGTTAGCAATAACAGGGGAGCTACCCTTTTCGGCTTATTAGTATCATTGGTGGACCATGTGGGAATCGAACCCACCTGAACTCTTCTTTGCAAAAGAAGCGACCACCCCAAGCAGTCCCATAGCCCAAAATTAGTTATTGGTGGTCAGAATCGAACTGACATTATCGCCATCACGCCTGAATATACCTAACATATGTACGAATCGAACGTACCTTCAGCACCCTTCCGGGGGATATAATATCCATTATATGACACCAATAATTAAGCACTCTATTATAAACTACGCTCCACCGTAGTCGTTGGCTTTATTCTCACAGCTTACTGTATAAAGGCGGCCACCCCTATCTCGTCTGTGAACTCAGTTTAACGTGTGTTTGCAACCAGTGACGTCATTGACTGTGCCCTGTCGGATACACCGAATTTTCTAGAACGCTTAATTATTGGTCCGAGTGGCAGGATTCGAACCTGCGGCTTCTAGCTCCCAAAGCTAGTGACTTAACCTGGCTAGCCTACGCTCGGATTAAAAATGCCAGTTACCGGGTCTGGCTTGCAACCAACTTCAAAAGTCTGCAATGCGTGTCTTACACATACTAATGCCGGAATTCACCTCGAATATGCTTGGGACTATAATAAACACCGATAGAACACTTTATCAACTGTCGGCACAGCTGGTCAACCGTAGATTCTTACGTAAACAATGCCCTACGGTAAGCACTAGAACTCCCGATCAGGACTTTATATAACAAATACTGCTCTAGTAACAGATAAACTTCACATATATAACTGAGGTTGTTCCAGGTACGTACAAATGATGCGGAAAACTATACGAACAGGCTGTATCTTCTAGATTTAAGATTGTGTGCAGTTCTTGTCCTTCTTCATTAAGATGAATTCCACCCATGAGGTAAGAATAGTCACCTTGTAAAGTGTACCATACAATGTTCAAACTGTCATCAACACAAGCAATAATAGTTCGCTTAATCATAATAGTTCGCTTAATCATAATAGTTGCCAATCGGCACAACGTCAATGCTCAAATCTTCCAACGAATCAATATTATAATTGTGTTTTACTGCAAAGTCAAGCTTATTTTTCTGAGAGTGTCGCATTGCGCGCTCATCAGCTTGCATTATTTCGTGACCACCAGTAGTGCGCTTTCCACGACTACATTGATAGCAACTGCAAGACTTAGGTGTTAGCTTCATGTATGCTCCACAACTTCAATACCAGCTTCTTTAATAGCTAGAGTACACGCAGCACAAGGCTTAGCGTTACCATAGCTACCATCTTTACGAATACGCATAACCAAAATCTTATGTGCTTTGCTCAAGTCTTTACAACGAACAATAGCATCCACTTCAGCATGAATAAAAGCATATTCATTAGCACTGTAAGACTCTCCAGCCATTTTGGCATACTTGGCCATCAAGGGATGAGTCTTAACATAAGAGTTCTTACCTACAGCCAAAACACGGCCACGACGATCATAAATAATCGCAGTAATATCTTGACGCTGTTTCGGCATTTGCTTTCCTATCAACTAAAACAATATTTTAATTGATTTTTGACTAGATTTCAAGTTTAAAATACTTGAGTCAAAATGGGCTGGTAAGAGATTTTGTGCGCGGCCACCAAAGTATCCCCATAAATATCCTTGATAAAGGTAATAAGGTCTTCAGTTGAGCTAACATTATCTGTAAACTCTAACTTACGCTGTTCTTTGATATAATTATCTTGAACAGTAATAATATGCGTCGGCATCATAATAGTTTCTCAATAAAACCGTGTGCTAATTTATTTCTAATCTTTTTAGCCTTTGGCCATAGAATAAGTTTGTCTATAAAAGATAGCTCAGATAGACTATCTTGGTCTGATATATCAAACCTGGAAAATCCGTAACCTACGCGGAGACCTAGGGTCGAGTCAGCGTATACTAAGTGTGACCTAGATAAATCCTCTGATAACTTCCAGGCATTGGATTTATTAACCAATAGTTGATAAACCATGTAACCTTGGTATGACATTATGGATTCTATTAGTTTTTGCATAATGCCTTTCATTTTGGTACCCCAGACGGGATTCGAACCCGTAAAAACCTGGATTTTGAGTCCAGTAGCTGTACCGATTTACATGAGTCACCGGGGTACTAGTTTAATTACCAGGAAATAATAAATATTCCTGGCTAGGAATATCTTTCCTATAATCCTGAACCCAACCATCAGGCCTAGGCTCGCTTAACCTAACTACTGAAATATCTGAAGACTCTAACAGTAACTGTTCACTGTAGCATTTATAAGCTACTTGTAAGTCTTGTGGTTGTTTATTTAAAAACTCAATTAATTCTGCTACAGTCATTTCTATTCTTTAAACTATTATTGGCGGAAGCCGGAGGACTCGAACCCCATCCGATTCTTCACCGAAACCACGTTTTCAAGACGTGTCGCCGCTCCACTGCAACTGCTTCAGCTTCCATTATTTGGTAAGTATTTATGTTTTATAGTACTTTTTATTATAAAAGTCTAAATCAATTTTATTATTTTTGCTCAGATTTTCTTTTTTAGGTAAATACTGTAGATTAGCAAGCACGTGTAGCCCACTTACTAGTTCACCCTTTAAAGGTAACTCGTGATCTACTTGATACCCTTCAGGGCAATTTCTATAAAATAGCTCTATTTCTGACGTTTCAGACCAACTAGGTATTCTTAGAGAACGTTCCCCTTTATATCTTCTGTTTCTTTCTGCTTTTATTTCTTTTAGCTTAGTATTAGATTTATTATGAGAATCTACATACCTTACGTACTGCCCTTGCTGAGCTTCACTTCTGCAATCCTTACAGATTGATGCAAGACCTAAAGTACTATTATTTTTATGTAAATTAAAGTCAGTAAAAGGTTTAATAGTATTACAACTACCACACTTTTTATGGTTTATTAACGATAATAAATAGAAAAACCAAGTTTGGCATCCTCCATTTAATCTTACCCCAGGAAATACTTTCTTAGTAAGCCTGTTAAAAGTCTGTACCCCTATGGGTAATAGACTACTAGCAGCATGCTGATTATTATCAGCTATAATCGTGCTTATTAGCTGCCCATAAGTTATTTCGGGACATTTACCATGTTTTTTCTTAGCAACATCCTCGTACTTGACATTTAATTTATTTAATATTAAATCTACAACCATAAAAAATTAGTATTCACACAATAAACATATTATATAGCGTGTATACTAACTTTTCAAGTTCAATATTTTAATGGTACCCACGGCTGGATTCGAACCTGCACGACTCTCGTTCTAAGCGAGATACCTCATACCAATTGGGTTACGTGGGCATTAATTTTAAAAATCTTTTTCCAGCTTTTCGAACAACTTAGTGGCGGAGCCGCCACCTGCTACCAGGCCTTCATGTTTTTCATAGTCAAAGTCCTCCCAATATCCTTCAATATTGTCAGAGTACTCATCATCATTCCAGCCAGCTTCTTCTTCGTCATATTCTGGCGGGGCGGCTTCAGCTGGATAAATACCATAAGAAGACGCATGCTCCAGAGCACCACGCCAAGCATCATCCCACAATTCTTCATTAGTCACATCATCAGGATAAACCTGAAAATCGTGACCAGTCATATCGCAAAATCCAGTTTCATACGTGAAAACAATTCGACGCATTTCGTAATCTCTTTATTAACGTAAAGAAGAATTATAAAGTATTTTGATTAGTTATTCAAGTTTAAATTACTCAAGCCTATGAATTAGCCCTAGTTCGCCTTTTTCTCTGCTTACCAGCTTAACTAGGGTCGGGCTTAGTATTAGGGAGTAACCTTTACCAAAACCGGCACCATCCCAAGTAATATATTCAAACTTAGCGTAATGACGCTGTTTTCTAACACGCATTTTCATGTTAAATCCTGGTGCGGGGTAAGGGATTCGAACCCTTTCCTTTTGGGTGGAAGCCAAATATGCTAGCCGTTAAACACTAACCACGCAGTTAAACAATTTGTAGGCCGGACAGGATTCGAACCTGCATACTACGGGCCCACCCAAACAAACATTAAGTACAGACTCAAGTCGCGACACTGTTCTGTATGCAGAGGCTCCTCAGGGATCTTTGCGGGATCGTAGAGGCATTATACCTTGTTTGTTGCTCTACTACGGTTCCAGCGCATGCAGAGACCTAGGGTCAATTGTAGTATGATTTACCAGTTAATCTACCGGCCTACAAATTGTTCAATTTAGTGAGGGGCAAGATGTGTGCAGGACCGAAGCGTTGCACACCAGCGGCCTAAATGTTCAATTACGAACCCTTAGGGTACTTCGGTTGGTTTCCATTTATTCCCCCTCATGGGAAACTCCACGGTATATTGTATATACAATATTTCGACTACTAAAGTCTCATCAGCCGTGGTTTATGCTACCATATGTCAGCACACAAAATATCGGCATACCAGAGCCTCATCATAACAGAGGATACGTACCCGAGGCTTTCACCTGACCAGCTTGCCGGCTGGCTTTCCCTTTGTGCGGCAACACTAAGCGCTATTCCCCTATTGGGGTACTAAGCGTAATATGTGCTGATATATGGTATATAGCATGTAGCGAACCCATCTGCTACCTTAGTTATTAATTCCTACTGAGTAACCGGAACTCTTCGGAGAGGCATCAGCTATGTACCATATTTAAGCATTCTTCTAGCGTGGCGGAATTTCGCGCTTAACATAAGCCGTCCCGTGTCCTGGAACTACCGATCTTATTTATACTGAATGCTTAAATATGGTAGAGTACTAGAATTAACCATCTAATACTCCCTGACTCAACCCTAGCCGGCTGGGTGGGGAAATGCCAATATATCCCATCGTTGTCAGTTACCATATTTAAACTCTCCAGGCTCACCGAGCTAAGCTTTATCTTAGCCTCTATCTAACGCCTTTTCGGCTGAGAGTTTAAATATGGTGTATCTTTAAGGACTCGAACCTCTCGTCTAACCAGCCCACCTTATTTTTAGACATGTGGGTTACAGCCACACAGCGGGAGAAGATACATAGGCATATGCCCTTGCCAGGGGGACGGGTATCGCAATCCACACGGAAGATGTTTAACAAGTACACCCATCTAAACTTATGGGACCGTGTTTGGTTGAGGTAAACGGTGATCCAACCCTCTGTTACGTTATAGCAGTAACCGCTAACTAAAACAATATTTTAATTTATTTTTTACTGACATGCAAGCTCATTTTTGTAAAGCCTAATAGCCTCAGCATCTAAGCTAGCATATTCACGAAATTTATCTTTGCCAAAATCATTATAACACTTTTCAGCAAGTTCTTCAAGCTCACACAACTGTTCGATTGTGAGCTTTTCGCACTTTAGATAACGGCTCATAAATGCGGAAATAAGGAAATCTTTACTGTAGCCTGCCATGTTGTTTCCTCAGCGTTAAAACATTATTTTAAACTATTTTGACTACTGATTCAAGCTGAAATGCCGAACTACCCAAACTAATGAAAAACCTAAATTAATAATACTGCCTGTAAAGAAAACTCCTGCAGCAAATTTACTTGGCTCTTTTAACGGATTAAAGTTATGGGCCGCTAAAGTTAGGGCCAGCAATGCTATAGTAAAGTATAAGAAGGCAATACCAATCATTCAATGATCTCGTAGTCGTTATAAGAACCGTGTTGGTAGTCAGCCCACATTTCTGCAGCTACGTTATACACTTCTTCGCCCTCGTTTTCATAGTGCCTCAAAGCTTTGCGCTCAGCGACATGAGCTTCCCCAGCTACTACACAACAGTAGTAATCGCCGTTATCAGTTTCAACTGTTACATACCAGTGCATTATAGTACTTCTCCACTATTAGGTAGCCCAATTAGTTGTAGTTGCCATTCATCTGGAATGTCCCAGAAATCAATAGCATCCCCAATCCAGAACTTATCAAAATCAAGGTTAAAGAATAGATTATCAATATAATTGATAGTACGCTCTTCTAGACCTGGGATAGCAAAACCTTGTAGAATACATCCCACAGGCTTCCCATTAGCTCGGGCCCAGTCAATAACCATTTGAGAAAACTCAACTAGTCTATCTTCCATGCCTGGAGTATCAGAGAGTAAATAGGGGTCGATAACTACTACATCTACACGATTAGCTGCATCAATAAAATTTTCAAGAGTCGCGGTTCCGCCCATACCAAACTCTGGTAAAGCATAGGGGGTTAAACATACTGAAGACTTATAACCGTGAGAACGCGCTACATCTGACAGAAAACTTAATACTTCTCCAGTTGGAGCCATCTCATTCCAGTAAGACTCATCAGATACTCCGGAAATATCATTATCTCCCTTGGGAAGACTAACAAGGTAAACCGAAGTATCCACATTAACCACGGCCAATTCAAAACTTTGCCCTAGACTGCCACGGAAGTAATTGGGAAGTTTATCAATAAAAGTAAATTTCATAATTATAAATGTTTGGTACCACCTAGAGGAATCGAACCCCTATTCAAAGCTTAGAAGACTCCTGTATTATCCATTATACGAAGGTGGTGTTGTTTTTATTCTACAGAGTAGCCCCAATCAGCTCGATTAAAAGCAATATCCTGTGCTACGGTTTCTTTGGCTTCCTCTGAAAGCTCGTCCCACTCTTCTTCCGTGAATCCAGTAACTTCTTCAATAGTCCCAGTTACCTTCACAAGCGAATGAATACTAGCACCAGAATCCAGCCAAATAGTAATTTTACGCATAATAATTTAAATTTGTGGTACCTGTGGTGGGACTCGAACCCACAAGCCGAAGCGTGACTTTTTAAGAGTCATGAGTTTACCAATTTCTCCACACAGGCCTTGGACCCTAAGTCAGGAATCGAACCTGAATCCTTCCCTTAGGAGGGGAATGTACTATCCATTGTACTACTCAGAGCTTCGATATTAAAAAATTCTTTTTCAGAACGCTTTAATATCGAAGCAAGGCATAATTATATGCTAATTTGCCTTGCTTTTCAAGTTTAATTTTTGCTATCCGAAGCAGCTTTAGTTGCCTCTTGAATATGCTTATCAAGCATCTCGTTAGCCTTTAGTCGTAGAAGTGTTTGTACTTTAGCAGCTTCCGGCGTTTCAATAGCTTTATTAACGTAGTGCACACCTACTAGAATCGCTACATCTTTACTAGATGGCATAAATGTTGCCACTGCGCCTAACGATAGGAAACAGAGGGTGGATAATTTTACTGCATGTTCTAGTTTTTTATGTGCCGAGCGCCAAGATTCTCGCTGTTCCTCACTGTTACAATATTTATCAAAAGGTTCTCCGGCAGATATCAGTCTAACCAATAAACAGACTAGACCGATAAGAACACTAATAAAAATTAAAGCACCAATACCAGTAGAGACGGCATCAAGCTTCAACCACAAATAAACTAGAAACAGGTCCATTATACATTACTCCAATTTTTGAAAACTTCTTCAATTCGATCTAATACTGGTAGGATGCCTAAACGCCAGTCCGTCTGAATGAAATTAAACATGCATGTATGAAAGCCCCTAGCGTCATCGTCTAGTGCAATCCAGTGTTCTGGCTTAAACTGTCTTGCGTGCAATAATACTTGATGACCTCTATCTAGAGCCCTGAACTTTTTAGGCCCAGTCCAAACATCCCCGGTACGTCCAACTACGCGTTCTTGCAGCTCAGGACATAACCAGTTTTTAGCCCAATTAGTGCTATGGAATGGCAGGTTAGCCCAACTAGTAGATAGGACGATCAATACATCATCTGGCAGAATCTTTACCAGATCTTGTTCGTACTGAAATAGTCGAAACCCCGGCATGTCTAGAATGGGTTCTGCAGGCTTACCTTTGCCGGCTAAAACATAGCTATGATGAAGCACCCCATCAAAATCTAGGTACAAGACCTTTTTACCTTTTAATGCGCCTGTTTTCATTTACTACTTCTTTTAGTTACACTAATAAGATTTAAGTCTTTATCTAGAGCAATTACTACCGGAACATTCAGTCCTCGTACACCAAAGGTAGGGTTTTCAAAAGTTAGTGTTTTTCCAGCCTTCTTAATGGTAACCATGTAACCAGTCATTGTACCCTCAAAAGTACCTCCACCCTTAAATGGGTCATCTAGCTCAATAATATTCAAAGGTACAATACGACCACAGCTCCAACCAAAAAATCCCGTCTGGTCTACAGCGTACTCCAAAGCTTCTTCAAAAGTACCTCGTACCGTGCCTAGGTTTGGTTCGTGGTGATGCCCACCCAGGTCACAATTTGGATCTTCACCTAGAATTTGCCAAACACCCTTAGTATTAGGATCAATCTTTGACCCATGCTCACGCCACCAGTAGGATTGTTCTACACGTTCTCTAGTCTTTTTATCCATGATTTATCCAAAAATTGCGTAATAGATTACGTAAAACCAACTAAAGAAGCCGTGCAAAATAGCCCAAAGAATGCTTTTATTAACATTAAAGCTAATTGCCATAGCAAGCGCACAGCCAAAACCAATACCTTGTTGCATATATTCCTTTGTACTAGAGATTGAATCCCCAATGAATATCGTCAACTTCTGGAACGTATCTGTCGAACCACCCCAGCTCTAATAGCATGTATACACAGGCCTCTGTTGGTATTTTAGTAGGTTTAGCCCAAATAACACCTGTATCTGCTTTAAAGTCTGCACCATACTCCTTCAAGATTAATAGTCCAGTGATTAGCTCTGATGACATATATTCCTCACTAAAAACAATATTTTATATTAAATTAACTAGTAATTCAAGCTGAAAACCAGTAGGGCATTTCTCGGTTTTTCCAAGTAACAATATCAGCTTTAGCAACTTTGTAATAGTGACGGTAAGCGTCTACTACATCAGCAAACTTATTACATTCACTAGCGTAATCTCCAAAAGCCCGGGCAAATGGAGTCAGTCCTTTGTATTCTAGAAAGGCCGGTTCAGGTAATGCGGTTACAACATCTACACTTTTATGTGATTTGCCATAACGATAACCATACTCATCATTAAGTGCTAGCGTGAGCTCGTACAGCCAATCATAGTTATCGCGCGATTCTCGCACCCATAGCGCGCATGGGTGATTTTTATGCGTTAGGCGGTAGCCTACGTCTTGGCCGTGAATACGATGCGCTGAACTGAGAAGCTGCGCCGACTCTAGGATCATCTTGACTACGTGTTTATCGCAGTGAAACTGCGCGCACTTATCAATGTCGTAATCTAGTACAAAGATATTCATTCGTGGTAGTGTCGATGAACAGTAGGAGCAGCTTCTGGAATAATAAATGCGGTAAAGTCTCTACCCTTTACTTCTTTGCGCCCGCAGTACTCCATAGTTTCGGTAGAATCACCTTCCCAAAATTGATAATGAGTGGCCGTACGATATGATCGGTTAGCAAAACCAAGAACCACCCCAGACTTCCTATTAGGCATCCAAACGTCAGCGTGTAGGCCGTCTTCTCTATAGTTACCGGAAATAGCCTTACAAGAGCATTCTTTGTAATCAATTGTAAGGTTGAAAATATCGCCGCAGCTAAAGCATTGTAGTAGTTTCATGATTTATCGCTCAAAATAGTTTTGCAACAGGGACACACAATACCATATGTTACTTCATACGAACCAGTATAGTCGTAACTGTGTTTATGATACTCGCATTCTGATTTAGTATATTCAATAACAGAACTACAATTCCTGCAAGTAATACGTTTTACGAACTCATCGCTTTTACCGACAATTTTAGGCATATATTCCCCACTAAAAGAATAATTATGCCAGCTTTCTACTCAAACTTCAAGTTTAAAAAGAAAAAGCCCAGCATTGCTGGGCTTTGTTCAATATCCGTACCAACCTTCACAAGTTTTGCAAATAGGAATACCATCCATATCAGGATGTAACTCTTTTTCTAGGAACCACTGAGAACATGAGTGGCACTGGTCATACCCAGGTACAGTCATTCCAGGTTCAAACTCTACGCCTGCAATAATACAGGCTTCTTGTAAGGACATACGCTTACGATATAAAATCTTACCTAAGTAGCTCATCGCTTCTTTCGATCGTCCCTTACATTGTATTTTTCAGCATACTTCATATAGTATAGTAAAAAGAATAAGTTACACCCAGCATGTCCTAAATGCGGCAAACCAGACTCTGGATCTAGTTCTTCACCTCGCTCCCACGCGGTTAAATGATTCTTCATGCTATTTAAAGTTTCGGACCAAGATAGTCCATCGCCCTCTGTAAAGTTCCATGCAGAATATTTACTATCTGCTCCGAACTCTAACACTTCCACAATAGGGGCTAGAATGTCTAGAGGCATTAAGTTCCAACGACGCTTACCTTTGTTAAAACGGGAAGCAGTACCGGGCTGTACTTTATTAGGTTGCTTATTTTTTTCTTCTTGCAACTCCCCCCACTCCTCTACCTGCTTTTTAATAGCTTCTTCAGACTCCGGCGTAAGACGCGGCATAAAAGGAATATTAGGGTAGTACTTAGGCCAAATAGGTTCTAGTGGTACTGAGCTATTTGGCACAGGGTCGCCTACGTAATAAGGGGGAGTAATTGTAAACGTAGAAACACCGTCGCCTACTACCTTTTTTAGTTCGTATTGATATTGAAAGTCTTTATTATTCATAAATAAAAGTTAAAGTGCCGGCACTTACCCGTCCGGCGTAGTTTGTCTCACGACATAAGACATGCGCCTAGCAAAGCGTCTTACAGTTATACAAGCGCACTGTACCTCTGGGACTTGCTACTCCCGGATTCTATGTGGCCTTTGGGGCAGTTTTTAATTTCTCGCCAAATGGCTGTGCGTGAGGAACTCCTAACCGACGCTATAATAAATTTCCATAATTAGGCAATTCAATAACATCACCATGTAACTGCTTGTATTCTTCTCGTAATGCATTAAGTTCGTAATACAAAATATCTTTATATAACCAACCTACCATAGCGCAGTACACTTGATACTTATCGCAGTATTCTTTGTACACTATGTCTTTAGATCGTTCTATCATGCTTTCCTAACTACAGGAGGACGAAATAAAGCAGCTTTATGTGCTTCTTCCATAACGAACTCTTTATACAAAGAACCGAGCCCGCGTTTTTCTAGAATATATTTAATTCGTTCCCTACCCTCGTAATGTTCCAATAGAGGTAAAGCCGATTCTAGTAGAAACTTCTTTAGATGGTATGCGTCGTCCATAGATAGACTATTAGTTGAAAGTTCACATATTGTAGACCGTTTTAGTAACTATTTCAAGTGCAAATTTTTAGGCGGGTTGGCGCAGGTTGTTTAATTGATCTTGAT
>ERZ724505.1691-NODE-1691-length-11726-cov-14.947648_pt1 | contig 11726 bp, 14 predicted proteins | sample MGYA00376038_ERZ724505 | MGnify/ENA primary metagenome ERZ724505 (study PRJEB28724, sample SAMN07190884) | wastewater metagenome | isolation source: effluent of sewage treatment plant in Hong Hong | place: Hong Kong | collected 2016-03-17 ... | reverse complement strand
GCATGTACGCCACAACCATCACGGGCACGTCGGCCGCACTGAACGACACGACGATCAAGCCGGGTACGGGCAGCGTGTTTGAGGACTTCACGCTCGTCTCGGCGCAGGACTCGGTGCAGTTCGACTACCCGTTCGGCACGGCGACGAAGGAAGAGCTAGACCCGGATTTCGACTACACCGAACTGCGCCGGGTGCGCATTGTCGGCGACACGGACTGCATCATCGTCCGCTATCAGGGACGGGTGAGATGCGTGGATTGCCAACTAGAGTCGAAATACGATGCGATCGTCGGCGCATCGGCGATTTACGAGTTGCACAACACAGACATCCGCATCATTGGTCCCGGCGCGCCCGGTTCACACTCACAGCAGACCGCGCGAGGCATATACGATGTCGGCAGGCTCTATATGCACGGCGGGTCGATTTCCGTCCGCGACGGCGGCAATGTTCAAGTGGCGGGCATCCGCGCATCGGCGTCCACACTGAGCATGGATCTGTTCGGCGTGAAGATCGCAACGAGCAATAGCGGTAGCGCCTCGCCGAAGGATGTCATCGTCGACGCGGGCGCAGGCCCTGTTCGGCTGTTCGGTTGCGAGTTCGACGCGAGCAAGGCGACGGGCACCTACACGAGCCTGAACGTACCGACCGCCGTGCAGGTGCGACAGGAGATGGACAGTAACAGCACGAAGTTGGACGTAACCGTGGGCAGTCGCCTCGCATCCGCCAGCTACACGGCACCTCTTACGGCGCAACAGACCGCCGACGCCATGAAGCTCGCCCCGACCGCTGGCGCGGCGGCGAGTGGGAGCGTGCAGGATAAGTTGGATGCGGCGGGCGGGGGATCGGTCGACCTGACTAAGCTCGAAAAGATCGCTGAATCTCAATAAGTGGCGAACGAACTCTACATCTCGTCGTCTGCGTCGATCACTCCGTATGCGATCATCCGCCGTAAGTCGGATGGCAAGGTGTGGAACGGGTCTAGCTTTGCCACGTTCACCAACGCGGACGTTGCAAGCTATGACCTGCCGCTCAATTCGCAGGGCGGCGACTTCTGGACGCTGGACTTCCCCGCAGGCATCACGGCGGCTGGCTGGTATGTCGCGGTGTACTACGATCGCGCAGGCGGCACGCCAGCGATCACGGACACAAAGCTCCGCGAGACGGAACTGTATTGGGGCGGCACCGCGACGAGCACGGGCGGCACGATCCCGACCGACGCACAGCAGGTGGAGCGGATCAAGGCGCAGATTTACGAGATCAATCTACAGATTCAGCAAGCCAGCATTGACGACCAGAACGTCATGTATCGGCGACTGAAAGACCTCACCGACCTGCTGCAATTCTTTGAACGTCGGGCGGCTCGTTCTTCCGGCACTCGTCCCCGCTTCGCATCGGTCAACCTAAGCAACGGCATTTGATGGGCCTACGCCAAAAACTAGGTAAGTGGCTGCTCGGATACGACGCGGCCAACACGTCGAGTAAGCGGCGCTCCCCGTCTGCGATCATGCGCAGCGAGGACCGCGAACTCTTCCAGAGCCAACGGCGGCAACTCATCGCCTCGGCTCGGGACTTGCCGCGCAACTTCACGATTGCGGCGTATGCGCTGCGTCGGCATCTCGACTTCGTGTCCACGTTCAAGTTTCAGGCGAGGACCGGCAACGAAGCCTTCGACGATCAGCTTGAAGAATACATGCGCTGGTATTCGCAGCCTGAGAACTGCGACTACTCCGCACGGCACAGCCTCGGCGAACTGATCCGGATGGCCGAGAGCCTTCGCACCGTTGACGGCGACTGCCTCGTTAACTTCGTGCAGGGCGGTTCGATTCAGCTTATCGAAGGCGACCGCGTCGCAACGCCTGTCGGCGGGTTCCCCGTCGAGTACACGCTTGATCCCGACCGCATTCAGCACGGCGTGATTGTGGGCGACACGGGAAGGCCGCTCGGCTTCGTCGTCTGTACCCGCAATCAGGATCGGCTGATCTTCGACCGCATCATGTCGCCGCAGTACGCGGTGTTGCATGGCTACTTCTCGCGGTACGACCAAGTGCGAGGCGTGTCGCCTTTGGCCCCGGCGATAAACGCAATGCAGGACGTGTACGAATCGTTCGACCACGCTTTGGCAAAGGCGAAGGTGTCGCAACTGTTCGCCCTTGCGTTCTACCGCGAGGCGAACGATTCGCTTGGCAGCGTGACGACGAGCGAGGACACGGACGGCAACACGACCGGCTACGAAGTCGACTTCAACAAAGGGCCGATTCAGCTTGATCTTGACCCCGGCGACCGTGCGGAATTCCTGCACGCACAAACGCCCTCCACCGAGTTCCAGCAGTTCACGCAGACGATCATCGGTGCGGCCATCAAGGCGCTTGATATCCCGTACTCGTTCTATGACGAGGCGCACACGAACTACAGCGGGGCGCGTCTCGCCGGTCTTGCCTATGAGATGTCCGCGAAGATCAAGCGCGAACAGAACAAGCGGCTACTCGACAAGATCAAGTTGCACGCCATCAACAGCGGCATTCAACGCAGGCTGCTCACGCTTCCATCGGGCATGACTCCCGAGATGGCGCGGGGCGAATGGATCGCGATGGGCCTGCCTTGGTACGACCCGCTTAAGGAAGTGAACGCCGACGTTGCCGCGATCGCGGCGGGCTTGAAGTCGCCGCAGATGAGCGCGATGGAGCGGGGCGTCGATCCTTACGAAGTCATCGACCAAACCAAGGAGTTCCAAGAGTACGCGGCCAGCAAGGGCGTGGTGCTCAATTGGAACGCTGACACGTCCGTGCCTTCCAACAACACGCTATGAGCACGAAGACCATTCCACCGGGTGCGGCGCGTCTTCGCGTCGGCGAAATCACAATGCGGAGCAACGGCGAGGGGACGAAGACCGCCCCCGTCACGCTGCTGGCCCGCACTGGCGACCCAATCGAACACTGGTTCTGGGGCAAGGTGATTCACGACCTGAGCGGCATGAAGCCCGTGAAGTCGCGATTGCCGATCGACTGGAACCATACCGACGAAGTAATCGGCGTGCTGAGCAAGTTCGATATCAGCAGCGGCGACCTTGTGGCGTCGGGACACCTAAAGGCCAACGACGCGCGAAGCCCCGATCACGCCGCGATCGTGATGAACGATATGCAGGGCGAAGAACCGTTGCCCTATGAGGCGTCCATCAACTTCGGCGGCGACGGAATTGTCATCGAAGAGATCCCGCAGGGTGTCACCGTGCAGGTGAACGGGCGAGCGTTCAGCGGACCCGGCACCGTCATCCGCGAATGGCCGCTGCGAGGCGTAGCGATCACGCCATACGGCGCGGACCAGAACACACAGACCAGCATGAACAACGAAAGCGCCGTCACGGTGACGGTGCGTCACTCTCAACCCGAGGTAGCAATGTCCGAATCCAATCCCGCTGAGGTGGCGCAGACCGAAGCCACCGTCGAAGCGCCCAAGGCGACCGAAACCGAAACCAAGGCCGAAGAGACGGCACCCGCCGCCGTCGTCGACTCGACGCCTGCTGAAGCAACGGCGCTCGCGCAGCCCGCTGCTGTCGAAGCGAAGCCCCACGACCGCTATGTCAAGCTGGCGGGGGACAAGGGCGCAACGGCTTTCCTTGCTGGCACGGAATGGGATGCGTTCGTGTTCGCGGTCAACGCGGACAAGGACAAGACCATCGACGCGCTCACGAAGGAAGTCGCCGAACTCAAGGCAAAGCTCGCGGCCGTCCCCACTGGCAACCCGCCCGCTTCGTTCTCCGTCGCTGACGCGAAGCCCAAGACGGACCCCAAGCTGGTGCAAGCCACCGGCTCGGAAGGTCTCGCCAAGTTCGCGGCCGGCATCAAGCTCCCCAACTCCAAGTAAGAAAAGGAAACACCAATGGCAGTTAATCTGCTCGATATCGCGAAGGCGAACGGCTCTGATGCCGTTGTCGGCCTGATCGAAGAAACCACGAAGCTTGTCCCCGAACTCACGATCGTTCCGGCGCGAACGATTCGCGGAATTCACTACAAGACGCTGATCCGCACCGCACTCCCGACCACGAATGGCGCTTTTCGTTCGGCTAACGCCGGTAGCGCCTACGTGCAGGGCAGCTACGAAAACCGGATCGTCGAAACCTACACCAGCGAAGCCCGTTGGTACGCGGACAAGGCCGTTGCCGACCGCTACGAGGACGGCGCGCAGGCGTACATCGCGATGGAAGCGAATGGCGTCATGCAGGGCGTCATGCAAGGTCTCGGCGCGCAGTTCTTCTACGGCACCGGCACCGGCGGCAACTCGTCCGGCTTCCCCGGCTTGCTCCAAGCCCTCGACACGTCCAGCACTATCGACGGGGCGTCGGGCGGAATGGTCGTGGATGCGGGCGGTACGACCGCCAGCACTGGCTCGTCCGTGTGGGCGGTTCGCTTCGGCCCGCAAGACGTGCAATGGGTTTGGGGTGCGAACGGTCAGTTCAACCTCTCCGACCTCCGCACCGAGTCCATGGAGGACACGGTTACGGCGGGCCGCTACTTCGATGCCTACGTGCAGACGCTTCTGAGCTACCCCGGCCTTCAGGTTGGCAGCATCCAGAGCATCGGCCGCATCAAGAAGCTCACAGCCGACTCGGGCAAGGGTCTCACGGACTCGTTGCTTGCGGACCTGTGGGCGAAGTTCCCCGCCGCCAAGAAGCCGAATGTTTTCTTCGCTTCGCGTCGCTCGGCGATGCAGCTTCGCAAGTCGCGAACTGTCGTGCTCAACGCGACCGGCGAGAACAGCAAGTCGGGCCGTGTCGATGTCATGCCGCAGGGTGACCTGTACTTCAACGGCATCCCGATCATTGAGACGGACAGCATCCTGAACACCGAAGCCCTCACCCTCTAATCAAAGGAAACTCCCATGTCTTTCAATGTTCGTGACCAAGACCTCCGCAAGACGCGGGCGCTGCCTAGCGCGGCTTCGACCACCGTTGACGGCGCGGCAATCGACCTCGGCCAGACGACCAACGGTCGACTGGTGGCAGATTTCGATTTCGAGCTTGTCGCTCCTGCCGTTAACGCCACGATGGCCCCGGATACGCGAACCTTTACGTATTCAGTCATCACCTCGGCGAACTCGGACCTGTCCAGCCCGACCGTGGTGAATTCGGGCATCATCGTGCAGACGGGTGCGGGCGGCGCTGGTGCGGCTACCGCAACGGCCAAGTTCCGCCTTCCGTCGTCCACCACGGCCCGATACGTCGGCGTCCGTGTCGTGAGCGGCGCAAGCACGGCGGATGCGTCGTCCGTGTCGGCGGTTCTGTCCGTACTCGTCTAACCAATGGCGCTGGCTGACATCGCATTGGCGGTACACGCCAGCCTCGCGACTGTCGCGGGTGCAACCGTCACGTTTTACAGAGGCAACAACTCTGTAAGCGTGACGGCCACCCTCGGCAGCAGCGAACTCATCACTGACGACGGCTACGGCACGACCACGCCGTACACGTCTCACGATTTCATCGTGCGGCGTTCGGCGCTCGTCATCAACTCGGCAGAGGTAACACCGAAGCCGGGCGACACGGTCAAGCGAACGATCGGCGGCGTTGTCCACGTTTACCGCGTGACGACACCGCCTTACCACCCCTCCGATGCGGACCAGACCCTCTACCGCATTCACACAAAGTTTGTCGAGACTGAATGAGCCTTGTGATTGACATCGCGGACGCGGTTGTCGCGGAACTCAACGCGCATACGTGGACGCAAGAGCCGGAAGCCTTCACCGCAGAGCGGCGTTACCAGCCGTATCTGACGCCTGAAGACCTCACGAACCTCAAGGTGTCCGTCATCCTTCGCCAGTACGAAGGCCAGCTATACAGCCGAGGCGCGAGCAAGCGGCTGATTACTGTGCAGGTGCTCGTTCAGCGTGAGCAGACCGACGCCAACTCTGGCAACGACCCGCTCATCGAACTCGCCGAAGAGATCGCGGACCACTTTGAAGACTGGAAAGAGACGGGCACGGGGGCCGTCTGTACGTCCGCGCAAATCTCCCCGATCTACGCACCCGATCACATCCGCGATCGTGTCGTTACGTCCGTCGTCGAACTCCAATTCATCATCCACAAGACCCGAGGTTAAATCATGCCCTTCCCTACCGGCAACGAATGCAAACTGTACCGTCTTTCGACTGGCACTCGTGCCAGTTGGGGCAGCAAGACCGATGGCGTTGCGACCGCATCGGCACCTGCAAGCCTTGACGAAGTGCCGAACGTTCAAGACCTGACGATTAACCTCGGCAAGTCTGAAGCCGAATTCTCGTCTCGCGCCTCGGCGTTCAAGCTCACCCGTGGCACGCTCATCGAAACGTCTGTTGAGTTCGCGATTCCCTTCGAGAGCAGCAACGCGGACTACGAAGCGTTCCGCAAGGCGTTTCTCACTAACACCGTCATCGCGTGCGCTGTTCTCGACGGCGACAAGGCTACGACCGGCACGACCGGCCTGTGGGCTGACTTTGAAGTCATCGACTTCACGCACGAGCAGCCGCTTGAAGAGGGCGTCATGGTCAACGTGACCATCAAGCCCGCACCCTCGGCCGTCGCGCCCGAGTGGGTCAAGGTTGGTTCGTAATCCTTCCGCACTCAAAACCCTATGGCACAGTTCAAAGATAACACCGGGCGCGCTTGGCCGATCGTCGTCGATGTCGGCGCGGTCAAGCGCGTCCGTTCGTTGTGTGGCGTCAATCTGCTCGACGCGGGCGACCCAAAGTCGGACACGATGGCGAAGCTCGTCGGCGATTTCGTCACACTCATCGATGTCATCACGGTCATCTGCCAGCCCGACGCAGAAAAGAACAACCTTTCTGACGAGGAGTTTGGCAAGCTGCTTCGCGGCGATGCGATCGCAGAGGCAGCGGACGCCTTATTGGAGGCGATCACCGATTTTTTCCCGCAGCCCCAGAAGGGGCTGTTGCTGAAGGTGATAGCGAAGTCGAAGCAGGTCCAGCAGGCGCAGAAGATCGCGGCGGAAAAGGCGGGCGAGCAAATCGACGCGCTCGATCCCAACGACTTACTGGCGAAGCTATCTACGCAGAGTGCTGGAAGCTCGCCGGGCGTGTCGGCGTCAACCCTCTCAATCTGACCCTGCGCGAACTGGCATGGATGGCACACGGCCGCGAGTACGCGGAATGGTGGCAGACGGCAGCACTCGCCCACACGGTCTATTACACGCAGCCCCGCAAGAGCAGCCAACGCCTAAAGCCCGCTGACTTCCACCCGATGGAGAAGAAGAGCGGCGGCAAGGTGAAGGTGAGTCTCAAGGAACTCGGGGCGGCGATGTTCGGGGTGAAGACATGATTACGTACCGGATGAAAGACTTTTTCTTCGACCGACCGGCAGTCATTGCCGCCGTTGGGAAGAGAACCGCCGCCGCACTCATGCGGATCGGCGGCTACATCCGCGTATCCGCGCGCAATTCCATGCGCGACGGGTTCAAGAACAACAAGCGAGGCAAGCGGACGCCGTCTGCGCCGGGCCGACCGCCCAAGGCATGGGCGCGGACGATGAAAGACAAGCTGTTCTTTGCATGGGACAAGGCGACAGGCTCCGTCGTCATCGGGCCTGAGTACGTGAAGATGCGTTCACAGCAGATGATGGAGAGTCAGCCCATTCCCCACCTGCACGAACACGGCGGACTAGCCCGCAAGTACGACCGCAAGGGCAAGCCCCACACGAAGCGATACCCCGCCCGCCCGTACATGCGGCCCGCACTGGACAAGTCGTGGAAGCGTCCGGTGTTGCAGAAGGCGTTCAACGAGATCGGCGACATCGGCATCGGACCCACCGTCTAAATGGCAAGCTCATCAGGCATACGCGCCGCCAAGGCGTTTATCGAGATCGGTACAGACACCGCGGCTTTACAGCGTGGACTGAATACCGCCAAGGCGAAGCTACAGGCGTTCAGCACAACGCTGAAGTCATCCGGCACGGCACTCGTCGCCGCTGGTGCTGGCATCGCTGCGCCTATTGTGGCAGGCGTCAAAGGCTACGCCGATTTTGAGCAGGCACTAGCCAACCTTCGCGCCGCCGCCAACCCGACCGCGCAACAGTTCGACGCGATCCGCGAATCTGCCCTTGCCCTGTCGAAAGACTCTGGCATCGCCCCCACGGCGATCGTGCAGGCGTACAGCGAACTCCTCAAGGCAGGCGTGAGCGTCGAATCTGTGCTCAACGGAGCAGGCGAGGCGGCTGTGCGGTTCGCGCGTGTCGGTGAACTCGACACCGCAGAAGCCGCTGTGACGATGGCCGATGCGCTGAAGGTGTTCGCACGCGACGGCCTGAGTGCGTCGCAGATCACGGACATCCTGAGCGGTGCGGCTGACTCGTCGTCTGTCTCTATCCGGCAAATCACGGAAGCATTCCAGCAGACCAGCGCGTCGGCTGGCCTTGCGGGTCAGTCGCTCACAGACACGGCAACCGCTATCGCGATGCTCGGCAACGAAGGCATTAAGGGCAGCGATGCGGGCACGTCGCTCAAGACGGCGCTTTTGCGATTGATGAACCCGACGAAGGAAGCCGCCGCGATGATGGCGCGGTACGGTATCGAGGTACGCAACGCGGACGGCTCGCTCAAGTCGCTACCCGAAATCGCGGGCCAGCTACAGAACGCGCTCGGCGGGCTGAACGACGAAGCGAAGCAGGTTGCGGTTGCCGAGATTTTCGGCTCGGACGCCATGCGTACAGGTGCGATCCTGCTCAAGTACGGCACGGGCGGATTCAACGAACTGAAGACGGCGATCCTGGGCGCGTTGCCCGTGTCCGAGAAGTTCAAGATTGTAATGAACACGTTATGGGGACGGCTTGAGGCGTTCACGTCAGCGATCATGCGCGCAGGCATCGCGATCGGCACCGCACTTGCCCCACACATTGCAAAGCTCGCCGGCTGGCTTGTATGGGCTGTTGACGGGCTGGCGAAGTTCATCGCCATGAATCCAAAACTAGCTATTGCTGTTGCGGCAAGTGCAATCGCAATCACCGCACTAGGCATCGGCCTTGTTGGCATCGGGTTCATCGCCAGCGCGGTTGGCGCGATCTTTGCCGCGTTCGCCATTGCACTAGGCATCATCGTCTCGCCTGCGTTCTGGGTTGCTGCGGCCATTGTCGCAATCTCTGCTGCGGCCGTCGGACTTGCCGCGTACATCTTGAAGTCGACGGGGGCGATGGGCTATTTCTTCGGGCACTTCTCGAAGGTGTGGATGGGCATCAAGGCCGCGATTGCGTCGGGCGATTTGGGGCTTGCCTTCAATCTGCTTATGGCGGGCATCGTTGTTACAGCATTGAAGACGGTTCAGGTCGTGCTGTTCGCAATCGGCGACCTCATCCAGACGGGCATCAAAAGCTCAATGGGTGCGTACACGTTTGTGCGTCGCCAGCTTGGGCTAATTAGCGACGAAGCTGCAAGCTTTGAAGCTGCGGTTGTCGGCGCGGCCGCAAATGCCATCGGCCAGAGCGTGAGCGGGGCGGTAGACATTCAACTTGCAGCAGCCAAAGCCGCCCTAGACGCTCTCGCGGCGAAGTCGCTGCAAAAGGGCGGCAAGGGTGTAATCGGTGCGGCGATCGAATGGGGCATGAGTGCGGCGGGCGGAATGAAACCGCGTGGGCCAGCGACGCCGAGCAATCCATACGGTACAGCGATGGGCCAGTTCATTGGGCAGTTTATGCCCAAGATGCAAGGCGTTGCCAACAAGTTTCAAGACGCTCTTCAGGTGTCCTTCGCATCGGCCGGTTCATTTCGCGGGCAAGACATGAATCGGCTTTTGGATTCTGAGCGGTACGCGGACACGAAGCGGCAAACCGAACTACTGCAACAGATCGCCAGTAATACCGCCAATATGGGCGGCACCTTTAAGTAAACCACATGGCAACCGTTACAGAACGAACCGGAAGCCGCAAGGCGTCATCCGAGGATGGCCGCACGACGATCGAACGCGGTTACAACGTGGACGGCGCGACGAGCGAGATCGAGGCCATGACCGCGATCCGTGCTCAAGTGCCCGCAGACATCGATGGCGCGAAGCTCAAGAGCATTTCCGTTGAGGTGCTCAAGGATGCCTATGGTGACGTGAGCGGCGACACCGAGGGCTATACGGCATCGGTGCGATGGGAGAAGAGCGAGCCGAAGCTGCCGGGTGAGGGTGGCGGTGGGGGCGGCGGGTTCAATCGAACCGTCAAATTTACTACGCGAGGCGGAACGCGAAACGAGCGCAATGCCCTTTCGCTCGTCGACAGCAGTCGAAACAGCGAATACGACAGCATTTCGATTCCCCGCAGCGTGACGAAGCAAATAAACGCGCGACTAGACGGCCCTGCTGAGGGTGTCGATATCGTGACGCGAAATCTTGAGGTGACGGTTGAACGGCAGTATGGGCCTGGCGAGCTTTCCATTGGCGCAATTCGAGACTTGTACGACCGAACTGGCTCAGTCAACTCCGATTCATTCCTAGGCGCGTCGGCCGGTGAACTGCTGTTTGCGGGCGCTGACGGCACATTCAACCCGGACGGCTCGGGCGACTTGACGTTCTCCCTGCTGTTTGAACCCAACGTAACCGACCGAGCATTGCCTTGGGGCGATACGATCCAAAAAGACGGGTGGGATTACTTCTGGACGCTTACCCACAAGGTAGATGCGGCTGGAACGGTAGTTAATCAGCCAATCGCGGCCTACGTGTCGCGCGTCTATCCGCGCAAAGACTTTTCCTCGCTTCCCATTCTCTGAGGCTAACCAATGGCACAAACCCGCATTCCCGTCTACTCGTCCGTCTCCATCGCAGACACCGCCAATACTGGATCGGCTCATGTCGTTCGCGACACAGACGGCTCTATCAACGTCGGACAAGCCAACACAACCGCGATCAACAACGCAGGCGCGGTCTACAGCGGCGATATCGTGACCGTGACAGCGGCCAGCTACACCGTTCTGTCGACGGACCACACAATCTTGTGTGACTGCACGTCGAATGCGATCACAATAAATCTGCCCGCCGTGGCGTCGAGCGAGGGCCGAACCCTCGAAATTAAGAAGATTGACAGCAGCGGCAATGCCGCCACGATCGACGGATCTGGCAGCGAGACAATCGACGGCGGCACAACGAAGGCGTTGTCGACTCAGTACGCGAGCCGCATCATCAAATGCAACGGCTCGGCGTGGTACATCATCGCGCAGTTGTAATCGGCTTCACAAAATCGGCAGCAACGAAAGCGATTTGACCCGCACGATTTCCGTTGGCGATTCGCGTTTCGCTTGTGAACAATCCCGGCGAAATGACTTTGACTTCCGTTCCGCTTGGAACTGTGAAAATCGATCCGCTCGATTCGAGTTGTGTCAAGCCTACGATGTCGTTCGCCTGCACCAATTTCATCATTCGGTTTAATGAATCTGCGTCACGTGCCGCCGGAACGTCTTTGTTGTTCGGCGCGCGCAATTCGTGTCGCTGATTTGGGCCAGGCTTTGGCGCGTCCGGAATATCGCAGCCCACAACAACGAGGCACAACGTGACAAATGCAGCTTTCCACATTCCCAAAGCGTGACAAAAACACGAGTCGTGTCAAGTGGAAAACACTTAGGCGATTGCACGCGACAACGAATCGCAAATGCGAAACGTTGTGACGCACCACAAAACGCTCGTAAGTCGTGCTTTTACGAAAAAGCAAAATAAGCACTTATGAACGCCTACTAATCGGTAGGAATTCGTAGGTTCCCCTTCCGCAATACCGCCTTGCG
>ERZ724505.1688-NODE-1688-length-11740-cov-4.524519_pt1 | contig 11740 bp, 11 predicted proteins | sample MGYA00376038_ERZ724505 | MGnify/ENA primary metagenome ERZ724505 (study PRJEB28724, sample SAMN07190884) | wastewater metagenome | isolation source: effluent of sewage treatment plant in Hong Hong | place: Hong Kong | collected 2016-03-17 ... | reverse complement strand
AGAAGTTCTGGTTGGCGTACGGCGGAAAGGGCGACAAAATCGCTATTCCAGCAACAGTTCGTGGGGGCGATGGCCGCTTTAAGCCAGATGAAACGCATGATATAGATATACTTCGTCAACGACGGGACGACAGTTGGGTCGTTCTTACGCCCGTAGAAGTAAAAAATCGAAGAATTACCGATAAGATACGTCGTCGCTACACGAAGTCACATCTCGCCAGCGTTGCCGTTGATGGCAGCATTGCCTTAAGCGGCGACCATAGAGAAATAGCTATATAAAAAATACTCCCCGCTAGGGAAGCACTTGGCATGTTGTTTGGTACCGCGGGCCGGACTTGAACCGGCACGAGCAAAAGCTCACAGGATTTTGAGTCCGGCGTGTCTACCAATTCCACCACCGCGGCATACTCAAATAACTCCTAGTATTGTACAATAAAGTCAAGTGGGAATCTATATCAATGCGACCAGAAGACAGACAACTCGGTAGCGGCGGCCCTAGAGGCAATGTCCAGCCACCACAGCGCGATAGCACCGCCGCTCAATCGGCGGCGGCTAACATCGCACGTTCGCAAATAGAGTCCATTTACGATAATCCGGTTCAGCAAACTGCCGCTACGCCTACCTCAGCGGCTACCACTTCTGAGCTACCAGCAGCCTACAGGCGCACCCATTCCTCGACACACGACGTACAGGCTAAGGAATGGCAAGAATATCATTCAGCGTGGCAGGAATATTACCAAAAATATTATGAGCATTACTATGTTGGCGCGGTCCAACAAGTACATAAGGCCTATACCGAACATGCCTCGACACTTACTAAAACCAAAAAACTTAATGATTTGCCACCGCCTGACACTGAGTCACTCACCCAGGATGAGGCACTGCGCAATTTACATTCACAGCTAATTACCAAAGTTAAAGCGGCTGCTCGAACATTTCGTAAAAGCAAACATTTCGTCCCGATTGCCGCTGCATTGGTAGTGCTACTGTTATTTGGATTTTTGCAGTATAACCGAGTCATTATCGCTAACGTCCAAGCATATGTCACGCCAGGTGATATCGATCCGCAAAACATTGTTGTCGATCCGAACGCGTCGCTTAAAGTTGGGCCCGAACCGCTACTGATTATTCCTAAAATCAACGTGAATGTGCCAATCGTGTGGGATACACAGCCCGACCACGACTCGCAAATGAAAGCCATGGAAAACGGCGTGGCATACTTTGGTATACCTGGCGCCAACAGCATGCCGGGGCAGGTAGGTAATACTGTGCTATCTGGCCACTCAAGTAATGATTTTATCGACAGTGGCTCGTATAAATTCGTGTTTGCCTTGCTAGATAGGCTACAAGAAGGCGACGTATTTTATGTGCATTATAACGGCATTCGCTACACCTATACCGTGAAAAAAACCGAGGTTGTTAAGCCAACCCAAGTTGACGCTCTGGTGTACCCAACCGATAAGCCTGTGGTTACCTTAATCACCTGTACACCGCTTGGCACATCGTTGAACCGTTTGCTTGTTACAGGTGAACAAGTTTCGCCAGACCCATCAACCGCCACGGCTGCGCCGGCAGATACAGGCAACTCGACCAATTCTGCTATGCCCGGTAGCTCACCGACATTCTTTGAGCGCTTGTTCGGGGCGTCGTAACGCCGAGCAGTGTTTAATCAACAATCATAGTGCTACGTTGCAGTACATAGCGACCATCTTTGTTAGTGGTAAAGCTATATATATATTTACCGTTATCGCGCCAAGTCGCATCATAGGCAGTAGTAACTGAAGCAATTGGATGCGCATTACCACCATCAAACTCAAGTACTTCGAGCTGTGAGCCGTTCGTCAGGTAAAAATGATATTTATCGAGCCAGCGCAGTTCTTTAGTAACTGGCGTTGTAAAACGCGTGTTGGTTTGTTTTTTTTTTTTTTTTTCATAGGTTAGAACGCCGCTGCCATACTGCGCCAGTACGAATCGGCCACCTGTTCTCATACTCATATGGCTACTTGCTGTTGGCAGCATGGTGGTAAGTAAATTTACCATGCCGATTGAAGCTTCGGATTCACTTGATGGCAACGACCGAAGCTGATATACATCTAGCTTGTTACCGCTTGCAATGCTTATATAAGGGTCACCAAAATAGGTTGCACCTGCCACTAGCGTTTTGTCGGTAGTATCAATTTCTTGCAATTGGCGAACTTTGTTAGTACTAAACGATACATAGCCCACTGATTGGGTGGTGGGTGATGTCTGTTGAACTATTAATATAGCGTCATCCATGAACATCGACATTGAACTAACTGACGATGCTACAACTTCCGATATCGTACCGGCTGGCACATCAATAATGCGTATATCACCCGACACTGTACGAACAATCACCCGGTTGTTAGAGCGTGGATCAAACACCGCATCACTCACATCAATACCGTACCGGGTAGAGAGGTTGACGGTCTTTGATTCGTCACGCCGGTCAATCATCAACCATTCAGTTTTATCGTTCGATTTGGCGGTTAGCAGCAATCGGTCGGAGTCCGAGCCCCACGATGCAAGGGATAGCGTATTTAGATTGGTTGGCAGCGCATCGGCAGCAAGCGCCACACTAGTTTGGCGCGGTTTGGTGTCAGTAATATCAATAAAGTCAACGGTTGGAGTAGAGGGGCTTCGCAGCAAGGCATACCTATCACCATTAGGCGAGGCAAGCACATCTGAAATAGTGTCAAATGTTTGAACAGGCTTGGTTACAATTGAGGTAGGAATCAACTGAGCATAATTAAGCCATAAAACTTGGCCGGCTTTTACGTCAACGTACTTATTCCAGGTATGGTATCCATTTTTTTGCATCGTGACAGGGTAATTACCAGGATTAACGGTGATTTTTGACGGTGTACGATTGGCAAGTTTGGCGGTACCAATAGTAATACTGGCATTGCTTGGCCGACTATTAAATTGGACCAATCCGCCCTGTTCAATCGTGCTGGTTGCGCGGTTAAACCGGTACCCCTGCATGATGAATACCAAGGCTGTAACAATCAATAGGACAGCGGCGGTCATTAGGGTATACACCAATACTCGCATAACGCGCTGACGCTGCTTTGAAGGGGCTCGATACATACCTATAATTATACACCGTTTGTCATCCACACGATTTAGGTATTGCATGCGGCTTATGCCGGCGGTATTATAGGTACAATAACAGAGGGTAAAAGGAAAACAGGAACTAAACACCGCATGAATCAACCAAAAATCGTGTCGATCGGTGGACTCGAGTACGATAGTCGGACCGGTCTTCCAGTAAAACAAACAGCGTCAACCGCTCAGTTGCAGACTACGGCGTCCAAAAAAGTTCGTGATATTAATCCAGTTCATGCCGCTGGTGTTCATGCTACCCAGCAGCGCTCCGCTACTTTAACACGCCGTTATGTTGCAAAATCCAAAGCACCGCAGGCGCATGGCGGCATTGTTAAAAGTCGCCATAAGAATATCGATATCAAACCAAATATCAGCCGCAGTGCCCATATTAGTAAATTCGCACCCGAGCCCCAAGCATTAAAGGTTAAGCGGCCAGTTGTGTCAGATATTGCCCCTAAAGCACACCCTATTCAGCAGCGTGCCCATGATGTCCAGCGTGCCACAAAGCCAGCACCGTCCAAACCTACTCATGCACCAACCGCACAAGATATCAAACATGCCGAGCTTGGCAAAGCGCTAGCTCACGCTAAAGCTGAAACCAAAGCCCCAAAACAACCACGGCGCCGAGCGCTTAATATCGCCGCGGCTAGCCTTGGCTTATTATTAATTGCTGGCTATTTCACCTATGTCAACATGCCCAACCTATCCGTCCGCGTAGCGGCCGCGCAAGCTGGCATTAATGCTTCATTCCCCGAATACCGCCCCGTTGGCTATAGTCTTAACGGACCTGTTTCGTACCAAGACGGCGAGGTAAGTATGAAATTCACCTCTAATACTGGGCCAGTTGCATTTTCTTTAAAGCAATCTCGCAGCAGTTGGGATTCAGCCGCACTGCTTGAAAAATATGTTAACCCAGAATCCGAGAGTAAATATGCTACCTATACAGACGCTGGTCTCACCATCTATACCTACGGCACCAGTGCCGCATGGGTGAACGGCGGCATTCTTTATACAATCGACGGTTCAGCCAATCTAAGCAATGAACAAATCCGTCGCATCGCAACCAGCATGTAACTTTGAAAAGTGTGGTAGCAAGTATACTCTAAGATGTCACTGTTTTAGAATATCATCTACCTCTGATACAATAAGAACGATATGATTCGTACTCGTTTTGCTCCTAGCCCCACCGGGTATTTGCACGTTGGTGGTATTCGCACTGCATTATTTGCGTTTTTAGTTGCGCGTCAAGCCGGCGGTAAGTTTATCTTGCGGCTTGAAGACACCGATAAAGCACGTGAAGTAGCTGGCAGCGCCGAACATCTTATTGCCAGCCTTAAGTCGCTTGGTCTCAATTACGACGAAGGGCCTGATATTGGCGGTGACTTTGGCCCATATAAACAATCTGACCGGCTTGAGTCATACAAAAAATGGGCACAAAAGCTTATTAACGAGGGTAGGGCATATGCCGACCCATACACCGCTGAAGAGATCCAAGGTTTTCGCGAGAAGGCACAGGCTGAAAAACGCGCCTTTCGCTACCGCGATCATCGGCCCGAGAACCCCCCGGCATGGGATGGCAGCACACCGCTTCGGTTTAAGTCTGAGCCAAAGAGCTATACCTACCACGACGAAGTGATGGGCGACATTACGACCAGCCCGGAAGTGGTTGATGATTTTATTCTTATAAAAAGCGACGGCTACCCAACCTACAACTTTGCTCACATTATCGACGATGCCGAAATGCAAATTACCCATGTCATTCGCGGCCAGGAATTTATTAGTAGCATGCCGAATTATTTAGCCCTGTACGAGGCCCTTGGGTTTGACATGGAGACAGCCGACGAGAGGCACCTTTCTGATAAGATGCTAACTCCGTCTCCTGCGTTAGCCGGAGACACGCGTCTTAGCGGAAACGGTGCCGAACAAGCGGCCGGGCCCGCAGATGGGCCTAAGAAATTGCCGATCTTTGCTCATATGCCACACATCATGAACGAGCAGGGAAATAAGAAATTAGGCAAGCGCGACGGGGCTAAAGATGTGTTGGATTACATCCGCGACGGCTATCTGCCAGAAGCACTCGATAGCTTTATTGCCACCATGGGCTGGAACGACGGCACAGAGCAAGAAGTCTTTACCATGGATGAACTGATTGAAAAGTTTAGCTTAGAGCGCGTGCAGCGCTCTGGTGCCCGCTTTGATGAAAAGCGTTTACTTTGGGTGAATGGGCATTTTATTCGCGAACTTCCGCTCGACGAACTTTATTCGCGCGTGGAATTCTTTTGGTCCGAAAGCGCCAAAAAAGCGCCTGAAGAGTATAAAAAACGAGTGCTCGCCTTGGCGCAAGATCGCCTGAAAACGCTCAAAGATCTTGCGGGGCTTACTAGTTATTTCTTTGAGGAGCCGCAAATTGATACCAGTTTAATCACCGACAACAAACAGCTTAAAAAACTTACCGCGAATGAACAGGTAGGCTTGCTGCAGGCAGCCTATACGGCACTTGAGAAAAATGAAAATTGGACTAATGACTCTTCTATCCAGCAAAGTCTCAACGGCCTGCTTGAATCAACCGGCGAGAAGCCTGGCACTTTATTCAGCCTTATCCGAATTGCCACTACCTGGGCACCGTTTAGCCCGCAGCTTAACGACACGTTAATGTTGCTTGGCAAAGATAAAACATTGGCTCGAATCACAGCCACAATCAATCATCTAAACCAAGCATAAGCGTCGTGGTATACTAGGGCTAATGCAGCCTACCGTAAATGAAGATAAGCCAAAGAAACCTGGTGTATTCACCCGTTTAAAGGCATGGATTCATGCTAATCCTAAGCGTACGTACATTTTGGTGGGGCTGGGTATCATTATTGCCGCTAATCTGATTGTTCTGGCCGCGTTCTGGCAACAGCCTAAAAAGGTTGAACCAAGCACTAAAATAACCGGCGTTACTAAGCACGCGCCTTCAAAGCCGCACTATTATTCACCACTTACAGGCGAAGAAATTGCCTCGGAAGCCGACGCTTCGAAACCAGTTACTGCGATAATGATTGAAAATAGCCCCGATGCTCGGCCACAGTCCGGACTAAAAGATGCCGAAGTCGTGTACGAAGCTGTTGCCGAAGGCGGTATTACTAGATTTATAGCTGTTTACCAGCAGCACAAACCGCAGCTTATTGGTCCGGTCCGTAGCCTCCGTATGTACTACCTTGACTGGGCAACGCCGTATGATGCCAGCATCGCCCATGTGGGTGGTAGCTTGAACGCACTTAATACGGTACGAAACGGTAGTTACCGTGATATAGACCAGTTCTTTAACGGTGGGTATTACTGGCGTGCTACCGATCGCTATGCACCACATAATGTCTATACCAGTTTTGAAAAGCTAGACCAGCTGAACAGTAGTAAAGGATACACTACGTCGCATCCGGTAGGATTGGAGCGCCAAGCCGTAACAACAGTAGCAGATAACGCGAAAAAATCTGCCGACGACACCGTTAAAGACGCACCGGCAGCACCCACAGCCAATACTATCAATCTCACAATCAGTGGACCACTTTATAATTCGTCGTATACCTACGACCCAGCCACAAAACTATATTCCCGTTCAGAAGGTGGCGCACCGCACCAAGACCGTGAAGCTGGCCAAATTACCGCCAAGGTAGTGGTGGCTCTACGGGTCAACATGACGCAGGTACTGGAAGACGGCTACCGTGAGAGTATTACAACTACCGGAACAGGTGAGGCAGTTATTTTCCAGAATGGTCAGGTACTCAACGCCACATGGCATAAAGACAGTCAGACTGCGCAGTTAACATTTACCGATAGTACTGGCCAACCGATAAAGTTAGCCAGGGGCACAACGTGGATATCCGCAGTTCCAATCAGCGGAGGTGATGTATCGTGGCAGTAAAAGATACTCGGGCCGAAGATGAGCACCTTAATCGCTTTTGGCCACGCTACCGTAAACACACGCTCGCACGAGCACTCAGCTTGCAGCTTGCTATTTGTGCAGTAACAATAGGGGTGGTCTTAATGTTATATCCAAACCCGCCCCTTGGAGCTTGGATTGTTATTGTGATACTAAGTACCATGGCGATTGTAGCCACGCTTATTACTACAACTCTCGCTATGCGCCCAGTTAAAGACTTATCAAGTGCGCTGGTTCACGTATCTGGTGAGCCTACCGACTTAATACCCCCAAACATCAACGATCGCTACTATGCACGCAATCATATGCGCCCCCTCTTGAAACAAATTTACGATATGTCGATGGCATCGTCGAACGTCTCACAAACAGCGCCGAGCGATCAGAACTCCGTTTCAGATATCGTCGCTCAATTGAATCATACAAGCACGGGCCTCGTCATGCTAAATCCAGATGGCCATGTGATTTTCGCCAATAAGAGCGCGCCTATCTTGGTTGATGCAGCTGGCAATAAATCGCTCGATCTTATTTTCGATGTCGATCAGCCGATCGAACAATGGTTGGCTGAGCGCGGTGAGCACGACATTCATGCTGAAAAGTCGTGGCGACGCATTGCCAATAAACTCGCTGGCGAGCAAGACAGGCGAATTTTTGATATTCATGTGTCATACGAAAGGGGAAGTGAGGCCGAAACCATCATCACCATGATTGATCGCACCAATGAGTATTTGCCAGAAGATGATGATTTGGACTTCATTGCATTCGCCGCACACGAACTCCGTGGCCCCATTACCGTTATTCGCGGCTATCTTGATACGTTAAACGACGAGCTTGCCTCGGTATACAACGGCGATCAGCAAGAGCTATTCCAGCGTCTTATCGTGAGTTCCAACCGCCTGAGCGGCTACGTGAATAATATCTTGAATGCCAGCCGCTTTGATCGCCGCCATCTTAAAATTCATATGAGCGAACAACACCTAAGCGATATTTATGCAACGATTGCCGATGACATGGAACTGCGCGCCCAAGCTCAGCAGAGGCTTTTAAGCGTGTCACTCCCCGATACGCTACCTACAATCGCCGCCGATATTAACAGCATGGGCGAAGTGTTGGGCAATCTTATAGATAACGCAATTAAATACTCAAACGATGGCGGCTCAATCGAAGTAACGGCAGAAGTAAGCGGTGATTTTGTTGACGTAAGTGTTACCGACCACGGCATTGGCATGCCTGCCAATGTGATCGCTAATCTGTTCCATAAATTTTACCGTTCACACCGTTCGCGCGAAACAGTTGCCGGTACAGGCATAGGGTTGTATATCACAAAAGCAATCGTGGAAAGTAACGGTGGTAAAATTAGCGTAAAAAGTGTGGAAGGCCACGGCTCAACCTTTACCGTGTCGCTGCCAATTTACGCCACCGTAGCAGACAAACTCACCAAGGATCAAGTCAATAACGAAGCATTTATCGAACATTCCTCACATGGTTGGATTAAGAATCACGGTGCATTTCGTGGCTAGAAGGTAAACTGCGCTTTCGCTCATAAGACAAACCTACGGTTTTTCTCATCGTGCCGGCCGCGGAATAAATCCGCGTGTCGGGCTGCTCTTTTCCCTTATGTTTAATGTATACTATTAGCATGGCGATCAAATCAATCCTTATTGTAGAAGACGACCGATTTATCGGTGAAATGTATGTGCGCAGCCTTAATAAAGCCGGCTATAGTGTTGACTGGATGGTAGATGGCAACGATGGACTCATTGCCGCTCGCAACAAACCTTACGATTTGATGCTACTCGATGTCATGCTACCAGAACGACGTGGTGGAGAAATTTTGCAGATCTTACGCGGTGGCCCAGAAGATTTGATTCCTGGCACAAAAGTAGTCGTACTAACCAATTTCGACCAAACAGAGCAAGCACGCCGCGACATGGAACAATACGCCGACGGCTACTTAATTAAAGCCGAAATCACGCCTAAAAAACTCATAGCTTTTATTGAAAAGCTGGCTGCCAGCCGCTAGACAACAGGGGTAGAATTTGGTAGAGTAAAGAACATTGGTCCCGTCGTCTAACGGTTAGGACGCCAGGTTCTCATCCTGGCAATCGGAGTTCGATTCTCCGCGGGATCACCATACGTGGATAGAAATGCAGATTTCAGCTTGAACAGCTCGCTTACCTCTGGTGGCGAGCTTTTCAATTGAGTTCGATAATCTATTTCTGCGTATGTTGGCTTTTTGTTAAATATAGCACCAAAATAGGTAGCTCTTTTAAGCGGATTACTGAGGCCGAGAAGCATTTCTGAGAGGTGTTCCATAATATATTTTGCATACATCAAAACTACTTCAAATTCGGCATCTAAATCGGGTTGTTTTGCTATCTCTATATCGAGCTGAGCAAGCTCCTTTTCTACGCTCACGATGTCCTCCTCTAAGAACTTTAGGGCTGATTCACTAGACAGAACTCGCATTCGGTCTACAGTGGATCGGATTTGACCTTCTAGGCTCTCACGATGCTCTAGGCGGCGTTGGTTTGCTTCAAATTGGTCTGCTTGTCGATCTCTCCATAATTGGGCAATAGCATCGATTACGCTGTCGATATATTCAGGCTTGATCGTAATGGTTCGAATAAATGATTCAATGGTTTCATCGAATTGGGGTTTGTTTACGCGGAAGTAGTGGCCGTGATTACTGCAATGATATGCCGGGTAATATGTACCCATTTTGCCTTTGGAGGCACTACCAAGGAGCTGCTGACCACACGTGGAGCATCCCACGACCTGTTTATATGGGTATTCAGGGTTATATTCCTTTTTGAACTTCAGGTGATCAGGAACTTCCTTTGTTTTAATAGTAATCTCATTGGTACTACTAACCTCAACATGGATGCGTCCTCGGTTTGCTTCATTAAACAAATCTACCGACACGATCCCATCAAATTGTGCTTTCACTGGTTTATCGTATGTCCACTTTTCGCAAATAATACCGCAATAGGTGAGTTTACTTGCGTAGCGGTCAATCATTTTGGCGGTCATTTTCTTACCTCCAAGGGTGCGACGAACCTTGGTACGGTCATATTTGTCTCTAACAAGGGTTGTTCGCGTTTTAAATCCCATTGAATTGAGTTCATCTGCTATCTGTTTGTTCGTATACATGTGGCTGGCACGCATCTCAAATAGTTTTTCTATATAGATCGCCTCATCTTTTCTAGGTTTAAGAATCAATCGCTTTCCATTCCTGGTGTCGACAGATTTACTTCGGAATCCGTAGAGTGGCTGACGCATCCAGTACCCGAGTTGGGTATAGCGAATCTCCGCACCGATCATACGGCTCATAATGTCACGCATTTCATCCTTGGCGCGCTCTGCCTCTAGGTATTCAGATTTCTGGGTAGGGTTGAACTCGCTCCAGTAGTATTTGAAGCCGACGTGTTCAAGTGTGTTGATCTGACTCTTGCCGATAACCCCGTACATGTCTTCAAGGGCGATACCCATAGTCGTAAGTTGCTTCTTGAGTGGGGAGTAGTAATCGCCACCACCACGTGTAAAGCGGTCAATCGATTTAATGAGGACGACTTGGATACCTTTGCCTTTGTCTTTACAGGCGTCAATGACTTTCTGCATTGGCTGGAACTCATGCGAAGCCGACTCCATCAGAATAATGGTGTCTATGATGACGATGTTGTGTGCCTTGGCGTAAGATTCACCTTGCTCTCGTTGAGCTTCCGGTGAATCACCATCCAGACCTTGTTTGTCCGACGATACGCGGATGGCTAATAGGCCGATTCGTGGTTCGTAACTAGGCAACATCTCGATTCTCCGTTAGTAGGGCTTCGAGTTGCTGTTTAAACTTCAGGTCTTCAATGATTTTCTCGACGACAAGATTCGCAACTAATTTGATGCGCTGTTCAGTCGAAAACTGAAACTCTTCCACGACGGGTGGTTTCGGTTTATTCTTTGATCCTTTTGGTCGCGGCATTGTTCTACCCTCCATGCCTGAGGTGCGATAACAATCCGACTAGAGACTACAATTAATTGGTAGGACGACCCTTAGCTGGTCGTTCTTTGATTTCTTTGTCGATAAGGGAGTTTAGCTCTTTATCGCCAATGCTTTTAAGTGCTTCGAGATACAGTTCAACGAGTGATTGCCCACGACCGTAAGCAACCGCTTTTACACGGTTACGTATGTCTGTTGGAATGTCTAACTGGAGACGGACTCGTTTCTGTTCTGCCATCGGGGACTATTATACAACTTTAGCCCCCGATTCTCAATCTGTTGTTACTCTCCGCAGATTTCGCACGGAACTGTATGGTCAATGATGAGACGTAAGTCTTCATCGGGTGTTTCTTGTAATGTGTCTTGTAGGTCGTAATACCTACATGCACAAACCTCTTCAATAGCTTGTGCCTCAAGCTCTTCGCGACTAAGTTTGTCATTGATAACAATGTCTAAACCGTGCTCTTTTGCGTACTGCTCAAGCTGCTTTTTTTGCTCTTCCTCAGACTTGTTCATATACCCTCCATTCTAGTACACTTTGTAGTTTCTAGCCGAATTGTTAAGGCACCGGTTACTTATTCATAACCCTACTTATATACTACTCCATGTATTGGTATTATTCAATACTTTTAGGCTATTTTGTACTATAAAAAAGGTATATCCCGATATATACCATCTAACACCTATATTACCTCTGTA
>ERZ724505.1687-NODE-1687-length-11746-cov-22.296724_pt1 | contig 11746 bp, 17 predicted proteins | sample MGYA00376038_ERZ724505 | MGnify/ENA primary metagenome ERZ724505 (study PRJEB28724, sample SAMN07190884) | wastewater metagenome | isolation source: effluent of sewage treatment plant in Hong Hong | place: Hong Kong | collected 2016-03-17 ... | reverse complement strand
TAAAATCTAATCCTGTGCTGAGTAACCGCTATAAAGATGGCAAACTAAAATTCACCGACACGACCGCTCCATGGTTATTCGGCAATATATTTAAGGGTGCAGACACAATGGCCGAGGTTGACGTCAAAGATAATGAACAGCTTAACCAGCTAATAGCTAAAATCAACGAGCGTGATACCGCCAACGATAAAGGGCGCCAATCAACCAACTTTGTAGATCGCCAAATATTTGGCAATGAGCCAATACAGGCCTACCAGAATCGCTACGCAGGGCTCAAAGATGAGGCAGGATGGAGCACACCAGCCGCGGTGCTTGGTACTGGTGCAAACGTGCTACTTGATTCTCCGCTGTCTGGTGGTACCAGTAATGTCATAAAAAACATAGGCAAAGAGGGGCTCGAGAAACTTGCAAAGACGAGCGCCGTCGAAGGCGTTGAGTCTATTCTTAAGGGCAACCTAAAAGATGAAGTCATAAAAAAGGTAGCTCCACTTATCGCTGAGGCAACCGACGTAAACCAAATAAAGAAACTGCTTGGTGATGTAGATCCAAGCATTGCTAAACGTATCGTTACCGGTAAGACAAAGACTGAGGCGGTGGATGAGGCTGTTGGTTCGTTCAGGCGTGGTATAGATGATGTGGCGCCACCAACAGGTAAAACCGATCCACTCGATACAGCCACCGACGCAGCAGCACAAACTCAAAAAGCTATTGATGAGCGCAAACTTGCTGAAGGCCAGAGTGCTATGGACTCTATGGATACCGTAACACCACCAGCCCAGCCACCAATACCACCAGCACAAACCAGACAGACCGGCAGCGCCGGTGATGAACTCCTGTCTAGGATGTATTCAACATCTGACATAGATGCCAAAATGAAAAAGAAAACATGGCGCCAGGAACTTAATGAGCGCTGGTTCGATAAGACTGCAGCGTACAATCGATTCTCTTCGCTTTACAAAGAAAAGACTGGTGAGGATCTGGCGAAAGATTTAGATCCCGCAGTGTTGGCGCAGCGCACGAACGGGCGCGAGCGGGCTGCTTCTATGAGGCTTGAACCAGTTATTCAGCGGATCCGCCAATCTGGTGATTTTGATGCGGTTAGAAAACTGGGTGCTGCCCGCCATATGCTTAGCCGCCCAGACACAACACCAGCAGAAACATTGGTATTGGCGCGAAGAACCATAGATGAATTACAAGCTAGCCTTGGTGATGAAGGTATGCGAAAGGTTGATGACGCTGTTCGCTCAGTAAATGAGTTTTACGATAACCAGTTGAAAGATCTGGTTTCTATTGGCAGGTTATCAGAAGATTCTTACAATTATATTCGTCAGTCTAATCCTGACTATTTTAGCAAGATTAGTTTGATAGAGCATATCATAGAGAGTAACGATACTTCCCGCTTTGCTGCTAGGGCATCACACAACCAGGCGAAAGAAAACATTATTCAAGCTGTTAAAGGTATTGGTGATGATTCCAGGTTCCACATACAAGACCCCATTGAGATGATGGCTCGTTCTGCCATTGCAGTACAGAAGGCCGTAGAAGATACGCAGCTATTTAAAGCAATCCAAAATTTTGAGCAGATAGACCCCAATAGCTTTAAAACTATCCGGGCATCCGAGAATGTTATCAAGCGTATGGGGCTTTCACTCGAGAATAAAGAGCTCCGCCCAATCAGGGATAAAGCTGAGCGGATGATTAAGACTCGCGAGAAGTGGGCGAAACAACTACAATCACAGATTAACAAGCTCGAGAAGAAGGGGCTACATAAAGCGCTTAAAGGTGATGGCACCAAACCAATGCCGGAGTTTTCTGTTAGGGGCCTTGGTGGCAATGCACCCACAAGCAAGGCAGCAGACCAGCTTGGCCCCCAGGATACCGCACGCTTTGTTAAGTCATTAGTTGAAGGACCAAATAGTGAGATTAAACGACTCAAGAAAATGGTTGGTACTCGTGACGCACACCTAGCTAAGACACTAGACGAGATTGATTCGCTTAATCAAGAGTATTTTGAGGCCGCTCAGAAGATAGCATCAAACTCCAAAGAGGCTCAGGCTCTCATGGACCTAGAAGTTCCGAAGGGGCTGAAAGTTATATCTGCTATACAGAATGGCGTTGTTGAACGCGTAGCTGTACCAGAAGAAGTCTACGAGGCATTTACCGGGCTCAATGCTGCACAGAAAGATGTCGTCAGCGGTACCATGCGCAAGATTAACAAGGTCGCAAAAGAGGCCTTCACCACCTACAACCCAGCATTCGCGCTCATCACCAACCCCATACGTGACATCGGCAACTCAGCATTTACCAGTAAAGAGGTTCCGGTTAGAGATTATGTGCTTGTATTACCATATGCTAAACGCTGGGTTCAGAGTTTCTGGGGATCGCTCATTAACGACGAGGCAGCCCAACGGCTCGCTCGAGCTGGTGCCGGCAACGCAGGCCAGTTTACCTATGACTTAAACCCCGAGAAGTTCTCAAAAGAGCTACGTCGTAAAACGAACGGAGTAGAAGTTAAGAATCCAAAAGACTTCATGAGGGAAGTTGCCCGGCTAGCCGGTATGCCAGGACGTGGAATTAAAACCCTTGGAACAGCGGTTGAGAATGCTACTCGTGGCGTTGAGGGTAGAGCTGCCCTCAAGCGTGGCGCCTCTGATATTGAGGCGGCTGTAGCTGCTCGAAGGGTTAGCACCGACTTTGCTCAGGGAGGCAAGGACGCCCAGGCAATAAACAATTATTTGAACTTCTTCAATGCTCGACTGCAGGGTACCAGGAATATAGTGAAGGGTATCAAAGATAACCCTAAGCGTGCTGGTGTGCTGATCACTGCTGGGGTCATGATGCCTGCCGCTGCTACATATCTATACAATGAAACAAACCACCCAGAGGTGATGGATCAGATAGACCAACAAACAAAAGACAACAACTGGATATTCGTTGTTGGTGATGGGGTTGATGAAGATGGCCGACCTAACCAATTCATTACTGTACCGAAGAATGATGCGCAGAAGATATTCTCTGTGCCGATAGAGAATGCGCTGAAGGCACTCAAAAACGACTACCCAGATAGCTTTGCACAGATAGCCACAAAAATGCTTGGCAGTGTTTCGCCTGTTGACTTCCAAAAAGATGGTCAACTTAATGCTAGTCGCATGCTTGGTGGTATATTACCAGCACCAATATCAGCAGGGGTGCAGGCTGTTACGAATAAGAACCTATACTTTGACTCCAAGATCGTACCGGATTCACTAAGCAAGCTGCCGGCAGAAGAACAGTACACCGACAAGACGCCTGGTATAGACAAGTTTATTGCTGCCGCATTACCAGGTGAGCAATCACCAATGAAGGTAACGGCAGTTAGGCGTGGGCTCACTGGTAGATCTGCGGATAACCCAATAGAAACGATGAAGGGGCCACTCACTGCTAGTGGTGGAGCTGTTCAGTCTGAGTTCTACAAACTCAAGAGTAAGGCCGACAAGAATAGGGCGTCAGCATCGAAGTACATCAACGAGTCAATCGCCGCCGGTGATCTACAAGCTGCTACAGAAACAGCTAACGCATACAATCAATATCTTATTGAACTATATACTCCATTTGGAGAGCGCTATGGTGACTACATGACCGAAGAGCTCGACTCTATTTACCAAGACTTGAAAATTAACCTCAATAAAAGAAGTATAGCTGCTCGTAGGCGCACACTTGAAAAGGTAGCCCAATAACCTATATAGTATAGGTATAAATTAAGGAGTAGTTATGTCTGAAGTACAACCATCTTACGAACGCGTCGTTGATTCTCGCGGCATCGTTCGATTTAAGCTTAACGGTAAACTAGTAAAGGCTCTTGAAGTACCAGAAAATATTCGTATTGCGCTTGAGCAAGAGGCTATTGTAATGGCAGAAGACACTGCCCCATCCGAAGAAGATAGTGTAGTAGAAGTTAAAGAGGCAGAAGTAGACCCAGCCGCATCACCAGATGACGTCGACGATGACTCAGGCTTAGACGAAGAGTTCGTACCAACGCCACAGCCAGCCGGTGATTCAGAAGGTTTTGGATTCAAACGAATCAACGGAAAAACTGTCGATATATTCAATGATAAACCACACGAAACTATTAAGTTCGTTGAAGGCCTCACTGTTCCACTAACAATGGAAAACTACAATACTAAAACTGATGCAGAAATTTCAGCCAGGCTAAAGGAAATCGGAAAAATATAAGCCATGAACCCGGTACATACATTCGCGCAAATCAGCCCTACCGAACTTACCTCTATCCTAGCGCTCTTCATTGGTATGCTCACCGGGTTTTATGCGCTCGTAAGATACATGCTGAATAGTCAAGACAAGCAGCAGTCTGAACTATTAAAGGTACAGCAGCTTGATAGGGAAGAACGGATAGCCCTTACCCAGGCGTTCACTAGGGTTGCAGAGGCCACAGAATCTGCAGCTCGAGAGGCAAAAGAACGTAATGGTCACCTCGCAGAGCTACAACTCCAAAGCCAGGAAACGTTTAAAGTCTTAGCCGATAGAAATTATGACGCTATAACACACATAAAGAACCAACACGTTACGAAACAAATCGTCGAGAATGAGCAAGTCGTACATAAAGAATAATAAGGAGTTACTATGAGATTATCAGGTGTTCCGTTCTATCAAGCAGCAGCTACTAATTACACGAAGGGGCGGACTGTTCCTGTAAGAAAACTTACAATTCACCACTCAGCAGGATGGGAGAATACTCTTCGTTATCTGTGGGCTGACCCTAACCGTAATGGATCGAGCCACTTCTGGGTAGGTAATCAGCCAAACCAAATTGAGCAATATGTTGACACCGCAGATACCGCCTGGACAAATGGTAACTGGAACAGTAACTGTGAAAGCATAACCGTTGAAACGCGTGGCGACTGGCGTGGTTACTATGACAGAGCAACCCTTGACAACCTCTATCTATTAATGGTGCAACTACTACCGCACTATCCACAACTTCTTATAGAATTCCACATGGATGTATCGACCAAGGTAACCCTATGCCCGGCAGATCTAAAGCACAAAGGCTACGCAAAAACTGAGTGGGATCGAGCAATTGCGGCCGTTAATAAACCAGTTACGCCAACCCCACCGACTGCTGTTATATCATACAAAGCTATAACACCGAAGAGGGTTAAACTAATACGCCCTGCTAACCTATGGAACTTTAGCTTTACTGATTGGTCAAAAGCCGTAGCAGTTAAGCCATACCCAGCCGGCGAAGTTATTGATGTCGTAGCCGTAGCAACAAATGCACTTGACGCCAAGTACTTTATGACCGCATACAGCTATAACAATGGCGCCATTCGTGTCACTAACGGATTCAACATAGTTGATTGTGAAGACTATATACCACAGATAACCCAGCCCCCTACGATCGAACAGAAATGGGAGCCTATGGCTGAGCCTCGCGAGATGCGCTTAATGGTAACGAGTAAAGTTACTGACCTCGACAGCAATGCAGAAATCGGTGCTGATATAGCTGCTGGAACTGACATATCACTAGTTGAACTAAAGACTGTATCACCAGGTAAAGTATACGCTCGTTCTCAGTGGGCTCGAGATAACGGTAAGAATTGGGGCATTGAGCTAAACAGATTCGCAGAAGTACCAGATGATACTACAGAGCCACCTCGTGAACCAGTACCAGAGCCACCACTCGACGTAGATCCAACAACCCCCGGAAACGGTGATGTTATAGAACGCTTGAATGCACTCGAAAAGTTGGTTAAACTGATAGTAGATTTTCTAGATAAAATCTTTAAGAACTGGAGGAACTAATGAATATCAATAGTGACACAGCAAAAGGTAGGGGCGTTCGGACTGCAGTGCAAGCCTTCGTCGGCTTTATCTCTGGACTCATCGTCACCGTATTAGCGGTACCTGGTGTATCAGAGGTAGCGGTTCAATATATAACTGACAATCTAGTAAACTTCCTAGTACTCGTAGGGGTACCATCAATAGTAACCGGCATTGTTAGCTGGGCCTGGAATATCTTCAGGAAAGATGTAACCAACTAGCAAAATGGAGATAAGACAAAAACATAATATAAAAACAACCACACAGCCACCTCTCTCGGGGTGGCTTTAACTTTTAAGAAAGGCTATTCAGTGGAAAAAAACGTTCATCATATACTATTCGACAGAGTCAGCCATGAGGCTAATAAAGATAACCGCTCAGTCCGTAGATCACTAGGTATGCTTGCAACGATGGATGTATTCGCACATAGAGAACTACACAGACAGTGCCCGAGTGTACCGGTGTTCGGGCCGAACATGGCGTCGATGGTACGAGTTCGCTACCGACCACATGGCAACCCCATGATTGGTATGGAGAACTATATGAGAGCCGTAGAAGAGGCTGCTCAACACCCACGCGCTCACCAGATAGACAAAGAACTGGCTAGCTTAGTTATAATGGCCGTTGATATACAACGCCCATTCATCCGGCAGGGGCTTGTTGGTATTGAGTGGTGATGGAACGCGATCGAGATAGACATAATAGGCTGCGCGACATTCACGAGCGTGAGGTCGCGCTACAAATAGCTGATTTATACAGGAAGAGGCGTGAACGAGCTGACATCTATTGGGATGAATTCAATAAAAAAAGGGATCAGCCACCCTCGCAAAGTGGCCAATCCCTTCAACACCCACCTAACTAACCTCACAAGTATTTAATATACCACCCTTGAGTGTAAGCGCTCCATGGCCTAAACCCTTGGCCGACCCACATGTTGTACGCATAGCGCATATTGAACGACGGATCTTTTAGCTGCTCACAACTAGGCCTACCAGGCAGGGTTCTGATTTGCATAAGGCCACAGCTGGGGTACTGTGTATTGGTATCACCTACGGCCGTATGTCGACCATGGCTTTCGGCCATACATACAGCATACGCAATGCGCTGTGGCCAGTCATAGTCATATGCCAAACTGCAGTCAGTTTTTTGTGGTAATGGCTCCGGCTGTTCTACAGGCTCTACAATGGGCTTTATTTCTGGGGCTGTGTCTTTTACCATCTCGGGCTGTTGAATCGATTCTATGCGGCTAGATTCATTAAATCTGGCTACTTTAATGTGTGGCGTGGTGTTGAATGTAAATACACCAACACTGACTATAAATAGTAAGGCGAGTAGCGATTTCATTTCTTGCTCGTTAGCTCCTGTTCAGTCGCAAGTTCATAGCCCTGATTAGTACACTTCGGTTTATGGTTGAACGATTCATCACACACAGTGCAATACCTACCAAGCCTCTGGACGATTATTAACGCGTCTTGGGGTAGTGATATGACTTGACCCCTTCTCGCGGTTACACCATCGGTGGGTTGGGCTGAGGTTGTCTGGGTGATTTGCAACATGGGTTGATAACGATCCTCGCGGTTCCACATGATCTAACTCCATATCCTCTTTATAAACCCAGGCCCCACAGAGATAACATACCCACGCCCCTTGGTGGTTAGGAGGATTATTTTGAATCCAATCATTTCGAGTCTTTCTCCATTCCTTGGATATTCGTCCAATCTTCATATTCAACTTCCTGGTCGAACTCGTTAATTAATATTTCGATTATCGACAGAATACGCTTAGTATTCGGATCATCATTCTCAATGTTGCCGTCGATGAGGATGAGCGTCTTAAGTTGCTCGAGCTCCATCTTACAGGCAGAGTCCTGCACCTCTTCTATTATATCGTCAACGCTGTTTACAATAACATTACCGAACGATACCCAGAACCCGGCGTGAATAGCGCGGAGATCAAAGTTATTTTGTGTGGCGATCCACGCCCTCGACAAATATTCTTTAAATGCTCCGCTCAGTACTCTTGATAGTCGTCGTCGTTGTTCTGTATTCATTACACTTTTTGAATTATGGATGGACTATTATCTGAGATCGTATACTTAACATCAATCTTATACCTATCTTCAACAACAATCTTAGCGACAGCGAAGTGGTGCTCACCATTCTCTTCTTCGTGAACGAAAACATATCCCTGATCCTTTAACTTCTCTGGGTGTTCCATAAAAGTTTTCACATCTAGACCGGCACGCTTGATGAGTGCCTTCGCATGTTTCTCGTGGATCTGGTCGATCTCTTTTGATAGCTTTGCTGTGTCCATAATTAACCTTTCTTATATGCAGGAATTATACTCTTGATTCCTGGCCGTTTATATTTATCGAGCTCCGATTCTCTTACGAGATGTGCAATCCGGCGCGTGGCGTCGGTATATTCTATGGCCCAGAATAGGCCGAGCGTTGATGTATCTCGCCGCACCCTTGGATATGTTCTATATCTCTGCAAACACTCGCTTGGCATCAGGACTGATTCAAGATCTCTCTGGTTGCCCTTAACACTTAACATGCCCCCTCCTTAATACATTACTTTGAACCGAGCAGACTGCTTGGGGCGACCGACCTTCGACTTGGCAACGTCAACCGTCACCCAATGCCCCACTTGCTGACCATCTTTTATGATCCTATCTTTGCTCGTAGTCTTTAATTCTAATCGTAATGATGAGTGGAATTTGAGGGCCATACCACCGGGTGTAGAATACTTGGCCGAGAACATGTCGAGGTTCTCTCGTAGCTGATTAATGAATATCAGGGCGCACTTCGTATCACCGAGTGGTGCCGTTATCATACGCATGAACTGGCCCATAAGTCGAGCTTTCAAACCCATAACAGCATCACCGCTTTTGCCATCGAACTCAGCCCTTGGTATCATGGCGGCGACAGAGTCAATGACTATGGCATCGAACTTCTTCATGTTGTCGCGTACAATCTGCACGATCTCTTCGACGATTGATTCATCCGATATGGTCAACTTCTTGAGGTCTATGCCGAGCTCAGTGGCCCGGTCTTTATTAAAGCTGTTCTCTACGTCTATGAATAGCGTCTTCATCCCGGATTTTGTCATGCCGGCAATCGACATAAGTGTAAGGGTGGTTTTGCCAACAGACTGCAACCCGAAAATCTCCGTCACCCTACCCCTTGGAAATTGCACAACCTTATCAAGCTCTTCAAACCCGGTAGTAATGAACTCTATATCCGGTAAATCGCTTGCTCTAATAAGTTTCTTTTCTGCCATGAGATCCTCCAAGTTCAATGTGATACCCCTTCTTTCTATGCAATAAGCTCATGAGTAGTAGTGTCGCCACCACGCTTACAACACTGGCAGCTACCACAAGTTGCCAGCTCGGGCAGTTCACCGCCCAATGTACGAATGCCTCTATCATCTTGAACCTCCTTAATTAATTATTAAATTCTATTCATCTCTGATTTGCCTATAACTACAACTTTTATTTCTGGATAGTATATCCTCATTCGATTTAGTTTTGTGATAGATTTGTTATCCATCCACCCCTTCACCTCATGGTACTCTATGCTTCCATCTGTATGGAATATTTTAAAGTCTGGGGTATATGATCGAACACCACGTTTTATTTTATAGAACCAAAATGTATCCTCTTCATATGTCCAATCTACTATTGCCCTACCTTTCTTTAACACATCCAAGTGTGTTGCGTATCGTAACTCCCACCCAGACCTCAAGAAATATCTTCTATTATCGGAAAACTCAGCCCACCCCTTGTGGGTCCTAGAATATATAGATGACGGCCTCTCTCTTATCCTTCGTGCCATGATCGCTGATTGAGCGGATGACCTTTTGTTTAAAATTTTGCTTGTTCTATATATGCTATCTTTCTTATCCCAATCAGCCTTGACTCTGTTCGACAATTCTTTTCGATATTCAGCGCTGTGAGTCTTGCCAAGCATGCCTCTAGGATGTTCTCTGTTATCCCATAATTTCATACCAGTACGTGTCATTGATATACCGACCTTAGAACAACTCTTAGAACAGTACTTTCTATTTTTGGTTTCAACTTCGCATATCAAACACTTTATTTTTTTAATACCATTATTTCTAGTTAGGTCAGTAAGGCCATGTTCTCTTGCGAACCTACAGATATTGCTTTTTGGCCTACCAATACTATTGGATAGTTCTTCAAGCCAGCCCGACTTATTACCTATATTTTTCTTATACGCCGCGAATATCATAGATTTTTCTGTATCGCTATAATTATAGCCGTTGTTACCTCTTGGCATTCTTCTTCCTGTTGGCCCTAACATATTTTCTTATCTGCCGGAGTGACGCACCCTCGAGTTCTTCGTATGTGAGTTCATGCTCCGATAGGTCCTTCCCTTTTATGGACTTGTTACTATGAATTCTTGATGTCGATTTTGGTATAGCTAAGCTTTGAACGTATTGCATCAATAGTTTTATCACTGCTTTTCCTCATGTATTGTAGTTGTTCGTATAGTCCGGTGGCTGCATTGTACAGATCATATTCGTCTTGTGCTAGTTTCATTTTGGCAGAGTCTGCAACGCCAGCTGCCATCTTGACAACCTTCTTTACTTGCTTGCCATCCTCTTCGGATACAACGGTTTCACCTACCTGTACAAGACGGAGCTTGTGTTCTTCGCGGACAGTCTTATAGTGATTCTCTGCGGCCCTAGCTATCTCGCCAGACGTAGCAACTCGATCACCTAGTCGCTGATTCAATATCGATAGCTCAACTATTTCATTCGCGAGCGTATTCGCATCGACCGGGTCCTGATCCATAGCCCTCCTTGCGGAGAGCGTATGGACCTTGACATCGTCGAGCACGTCTACGGCGTCACCTAAAAGCTTTAAGTAAGCCTCCTCGATAACTGTGTAGTCGTTGCTCTTAATCATTACCACTTACCTAGTTCTGCATCACTGATAGTATCAAGCTGAATAGGGGTATCTGCGGATGGTGATTCACCAGATTCTGACTGTGTCTTTGGTGTTTCGGTTTCTACTGGTGCAGCTGCTTTTGCAAGTGCATCGACAGTATCCTTAACACGCTTAGCAACGAGCTCTACACGAGTGAAGAACTCATCAAAATCTTTAGGCTTTGAGCCGGATGCTGCGTAGTAAGCTGCTGTAATAGTAGCTGATGTTTCAAATGCTGCGCTCCAAGCTGCGCCGGCACTATAACCTTTACCGCCACCACTCCAATTACCGCCCTTCTTTTTCTTGACGAACTTATACCCATATTTGCCACCATCTTCGATGTGACCTTCGAGTACTTCACCAACCCTCGGAGCATCTCCGTCTGACTTGGTGTTGAAGTCTACCCAATCAGCAACGCCCTCTACTTGTATAGAGAATGTGCGCATTGCGATCTTCTGACCATCGTTACCTGTAAAATCCCAATCTCTTGTTGGACCTACTTGTGCTACTTTGTATTCTGCCTCTGGATGTACTATTGGATTTGCCATTATTTACGGCCTTTCTTATTACTTGATTGGTGTTTTACACCTAAATTTGTGAATGCTACTAGTGCGAATATACTAAACGCGAATGCTATAGAGCCAACGATCCTACTAAATGTTTGGCTAGACTCAACGAGCCCAAACAATAATAGAAAACTTGCGACACCGTTGAATATGTACAGCAATATAAGTGCGGTGTTGAATGACTCAACAGTACTGCGCTTAGCTGTAGCTATACGGCCGGGCTTGTTACTTGTATCTTCAGTATTAGTTTTCATTTACGGTTCCTTTCTCTCGGTTCTCGCGGACTTTCGCCCATCGAGCTTTAGCTGCTGCCGAACCAGTTTCCGAGTTGAACTTGGTTGGTGTTGCTTTTCCTGCTTTCTTTGCATTGCGGTGGAAAAAATCCGCGCCATGCCGTTGCTTGATCG
>ERZ724505.1686-NODE-1686-length-11748-cov-3.935004_pt1 | contig 11748 bp, 16 predicted proteins | sample MGYA00376038_ERZ724505 | MGnify/ENA primary metagenome ERZ724505 (study PRJEB28724, sample SAMN07190884) | wastewater metagenome | isolation source: effluent of sewage treatment plant in Hong Hong | place: Hong Kong | collected 2016-03-17 ... | reverse complement strand
CCCCGGAAGCGACCAGACGCCTGCTCCGCAGAAGCGTGGCGGAACCCCCAGTCAGCGAGTAGGCACCACCCTGGGCAACCAGCACCTTCGAGCGGAGAAGAGTCGCGTTCTGTCCAGTAAGGGTATAGGCCCCACCGGAGGCTACAATGCGCTTACTCCGCAGAAGGGTTGCCGCAGCTCCGGTAAAGGAGTAGGCACCCCCTTGCGCCGTTAGGTTTCTGTTCCTCGAGATACCTGCCGAAGCCCCGGTAAGCGTATACACACCACCCTGACAGATGAGGGTATACCCCGTAGCTGCCGGGGTGTAGGTAATCGTTACCTGCTGCCCTGTATAGGTATAGGCTCCGCCTTGAGCCGTAAGTACCCTGTTCCGTAGGAGGGTAGCCGAGGCACCTGTCCACGAATACGCCCCGCCTTGCGCTGTAAGGACATAAGCGGCGAAAGATGCTGGGAAGAACCAGTCAGCAAGGATTGTAACTTCAGTCGTATCTTCATCAGCCGCGGCAAAGACCGACTTAAGTATGGGCGCGAGACTCCCCTTGTACCGTGTGCGGCCTCGTACCCAGGTACTGCGTAAAGGGAAGTCCCCGCGCCCGGTGACAGCCATTAGCCTTGCGTCTCCACGTAGCTACCGGCGAGGGTAGTTGCCGTCGTCGTGTTCGGGACAAACACGAGGAAAGGAACTGTGCCGTCATAAATCCTGGGCATACCGGAGGTCAGCACGTCGATCGCGTTGGGAATAGCCGCCATCAACTCCAGAGTGGCCAGAACCCTATACGCGACGAGGTTCCACACACCACCTGTGGACGTTGCGGAGAAGTTCACAGACTGCACCGAACGGACGCCGGTATCACCAGCTGCCAAATCCATCCGCAGGAAGGAACCTACCGCAGTGGTAGCCGTGATCGCATCGAGCAGGTTTGCCGTCTTGCTCCCGGTACCAGCTTGGTTGGTATAGGTCACGGCACAGGTAGGCGTACCCGCTGTTTGCGCGGTGGAGAACTCAACTCCGAGCAGAACCCCATCCCCGTTGGTAGTGCCGGCCACATCTCGAGCTGGCCACGTGGGGGAGGTGATAGCCTGAGCACCACTCGCGTTCGCCGGGCGGTTCTGCCAGAGTCGATCACAGAGCATCAACGTCCCGGCCTGGTTACACATGGCCGAGAGTCGAGCAAGGTGGGCATTCCCACTGACCGGGTTGGAGCGTGGGATCTGACCAGCCACCGCATTCCCTGTGAGGATTGCCCCGTTCAGCGTCGTGTCGTAAGTTCCGGCTCCGGGCGAACCTGCCAAGGCCCACCACGTATGCGGCCTTCCCGCTACCAGCGTCCCCGAAGCAGCTTTGGCCAAACTCCGGGGAGGCTGCATCCCGGCGATTGCCCCATCAAGGGTTGTTATTGCCATTACTCACTACCTCCAGGAACTGTTCCTCGAACTCGCGATCACCGCAGATCACCCAGGAGTTGTTAACCTCCTGATACCCCTCCACAGTGTATACGTCCGGGAACACTGTATTGAAAGGGGCCACCACCCGGACTTGATCACCGATCTGCATGATTAGGTAATCTTGAAAACGCCGACCGTGGCGGTCTGATCCAGATCCACCGTGACCGTCTCGCCTGCCGCAACCGCCTGCGACGAGCCATAATCCCAGTACCCAACCACTGTTCCGTTCGCGCCATTAAGCACTGTCTTGTTAACCAGCAGGGCATAGCGGAAGGTAAAGCCGCCACCGCTCCCTGTCCACACCGCCGGGTCAGCCAGCACAAGCACGAAATCGCTCGCGTTCATACCGGAGCTTGTGGTGGTGACGTTCGTACCGCCTGCCGTATAGCCGCCACTCGTGGCCAAGTCGGTCGTGCCGGAGGTGAAAACCTTACTTCCAGGAACCGTATTGGTCAGGGCAATCGCCCACTGGTCACTCCCCGCATTCCCGGCTTCGACGATATCCTCAATCGCCGCCGGGATCTTCACATAACTTGCAGTAGGCATATGCCCTCCTTACGTTGTGTAGGTCAGGCTCGCCCTGTTATCCCACACGTTGTCGAAATTACTATTCCCATCAGCCCACAGAATATCGACTCCGGCCACCGTTGTCAATATCTTCTTAATCCGCCACCCCGGATCGGTAGTGGCAGTGCCTGGGACGGCTTCCCCGACGTAGGCGACTCCCCCACCGACATCATCATACTTCAGGGTAAAGGGGGCCACCATCACGCGCAAGCGATGGACGTCGAGATTCTCTATCTGGAGTTTCTCAGCATCCATTCGCTTGTCGTTGTCGGCAGCGCTCTGCCGAATGAAGTCGTTACTCATCGTCGTCGAGGAGTTCGGCGATTGCGTTCTTGGACGAGAGGCCGATGTCCATATCCTGCATCTTCACGGTGAGATTTCCCTCATACCCAGAGAGGTCCGGGTCATCCGGCTTGCGGAAGTTCATGCTCTCCACCGTACCGACCAAGGTGATCTTCACCACTTGCCCCGGACGGAAGGCCTTTACCTCCTTGGCCTCTTCCCGGTCAAGGTCAAAATGCACTCGCGGTTCGCGTTGGTCCAGCCCCGGGGCTACACTGTCGATCATTGCCACTGTATTCTCCTCGAAAAAATGGGGACATTAACCCGAAAATTAATGTCCCCATCTATTACCAGCTTACGCCGGCCCGCTTAGACCACGAAGTTGGAGATCCAACCCATCGTCTTGGCGTGTTCCAGTTCCAGACCGGCTTCGGTCAGCCACTGGCCCTTGGTCTCGTCCGCGTCGTTCGCCTGGATGTTGTCCTTGAAGGACGTATCGCGGAAGGCGCGATACTTCAGGGCCGACGGGTCGATGATCGCTGCGTCGTTGGTGAAGCGGGAATGGACGTTGAACAGCGGATGGCTCTTGACGTAGATGGTGCCCTGCGGCAGCACCCAGCGCTGAAGCTTCATGCCGTAGACATCCACGATACCGTCGAAGTTGACACGGGTACGCGACTGCGTAGCGGCCAGCTTGTTCAGCGAGTTCAGGAAGCCGTTACCGGCGAAGACGATACGCTCGTCACCTGCGCCGCTGTCGTAGTCGAACACCTTGTACACGGCATCGGTGAAGGTGCTTTCCGTCGGCGTGGTGGTGAAGGCGGTGATCATCGAACTCGCGTACTGCGACAGGAACCACAGCAGGCCGCCGGTGAAGCGGAGGGGCTTGCCGTTCGAGCCGGTCGTTTCGTGACGCTTGCCGAACAGGAACGCCATTTCCATCGCGGTCGAGTGATCGAACATCTTCCGCTTCTTGTCGTTCTTGATCGGATCACCGGTACGGGTCCTGGTCTGCTTCGCCGTATTGGTGATGTCGTAGGTGGTCTTGAAGATCTGGCACAGGTTGTACATCTTCGTCGGGTTGCGCGAGGCAGCCGTCGGAGCACCCGTACCTTCGGCAAACACGTTGCCGATCTTCGTCAGGAACGTACCGTTCGCCAGCGGCGCGGCCGACGTACCGGACTGGCCACGAGTGATCGTGATCGAGCCACCGGAACCAGCTGCCGAGGCAACCACGATTTCATGGTTGTAGGCAGTGGTCAGGGCCTTCTCGACCAGGAACACGTCGCCTGCGACCACGTCGGTCGCATCGGTCACGTTCGAGGTCACCGCGATCGAGGTATCGGTCGTGGAGTAGCCGGTCGTGTAGTTGACGGTCAGGCGCAGTGCGTTCAGCTCTTCTTCGTACCAGGCGAATTCCGGGTCATTCGTCGACTCGGTCTTCATCTTCGAGAGGAGAGCGGTCAGCGGCGCCATGCCGTTCGGGTTCCGCCAGAGGATCATCTCGCGGAAATTCTTCGGGCGCTCGTCGGTGGCCCAATCACCAGTACCGCGCAAACCTGCAACAGCCATGATGTTACTCCTTAGTTATCATCGAGAAGGAATTCATTGGCCAGTTGGGTAAAGGCGTTCGACGACGGGATAGGTGCGTTCCCCGATCCGCCACCTCGGGCGGGAGTGAAGGGAACAGGCGCTGCCGGAGTCGGTGCCGCGGGAGACGGTGCTGCCACCGCCGGTGCCGCAATACCCAGTGCTGACCGTACCAGATTGCCAATAGCGCGAGCGGCTTCCTCGGGCGTGGCTCTCGCATTGACATTGCGATAGACTTGCCCCAGTTGCAAAATCGCCGGCTCAAACTGCGGGTCGGCCAGATCGGGGTTGATTGAGGTGAAAAGATTCTTCGCCCGATTGTTCAACTCCGTATGCTGGTTCAACTGCTGCATGAGCACCGGCATCATTGCCTGCATGCCTTGCATCGCGCTCTCCAGAACCTCCATGTGAACCTGAGCAGCCAGCCGGGGAAGCACGGTTTCCGGTTCGGTCAGCATGGCAGTAGCATCGGCCTCGTTCAGGGCATACTGCTGCTCAAGCTGTCCAAGCCGTTCCGTGCGCCAGGCGGTGTAATCAGGCGCAGGAGTTGCCGGAGTGGGTGGCGTTGCTGGAGTCTCAGCCGTCGGCGGGGTGGGAGTCGGCGGAACTGCGGGAGTTTCTACCGGGGGCGTTTCAGCCACAGGAGCGGCCGGCGGAGTTGCCTCCGAAGCCACAGCTGGAGCTTCAACAACCTCAGCATCACCTTCCACAACACCGTCATCATCTTCACCTGCGTCGTCGGCAAGGAGGCTGTCAGCCATACCTGCCCAATTAACATCGGCTTCCGTCGAAGCGTCAGCGGGTTCAGCGGCAACAGCCGGCGCACCGCCAGCAGCTCCACCATCTTCGGCCCCACCAGCTTCATCCATGAAACGGCGGAGCAACTTATTGATCAGCATTATCGGTTCCCTTCTTGGCCGCGGCCATGTTAAAATCCAGTGCTACATTTTCCATCAGCGCCTGCGCAGTTGCCTGCAGACTCAGCCTGCCCTCGAGCATCCCCTTTTTGCGCTCAACCATGTACAGGTTGTTTTCCTCCGTGATAGGCGCGAAGAGAACCTCTTGCTGCAGGCCGTCCACTTGATCCTGCACAGCCTTTACCAATTGTGCCCACGCGGGATTGGAAATCAACTCCTCCCAATCCCTTTTCGCTTGAGCCAGGTTGCCCACCTCTTCCATCTGATCAATATCCATCAGCCGGTACTCCCCATTCCAGGAATCTGCCCAGGTTCTTGCGGGTTTCCGCGAAGGGGGATCATGTTACCAGCCTGCACCCCATTCATCATAGACCCATCAGGGACGACTTGAATCCGGAACCTGTTAACGTTTTTCAAGCCGCCGAGTTGCGCCACAAAGGCGAAGATCTTACCAAGATCGTATTGCTGCATCATGCCAGGAACCTTCGACAGACTCCCAAGCATCTGCTGCCAGAGGTTTACCTGAGCGAAACGGTCGACCGGCATAGTACCGTCCACAGGCACAAAGTCAAAAAAGCCCGCAATCGTCTCCGGGTTCACCTGCATGTATTGCTGCGCCCATTGCGCCTGATCCCCCACAATCCGAAACTTGCGATCAGCCGTGTACAGTTGCTGCGTGGACATCACCAGCTTCTGGGAGAGTGGTGAGAACCCGCAAGCCGAGAACCACTCGCAATTCGTCTTCAGCCGGTTAATGCCAAAGGTGGTTGACGAGCGCACTTCCGTCGCAGTCTTGCGGCCGCCCGTATTCACCTGGCCCATCACGTTATCACTGACCCCGGTGATGCGCTGGGACAGCTGCGCCACGTAGTCGCTATCCGCCAAGTTCGAGCGGGTTACGTCCGCGACCGGGAACTGGGACATCAGTGTCCGCACATCCTGGCCATATGCCGCAGGCTTCAGCCGGATCATCTTGCCCGGACCGGGGTCTTCCAGGTCACGTATGTTCACCCGGCTCGGATCGACGAGGAACATATTGTTCAGCGCCGCCCGGACATTGAAGAAGTGGGAGTTAAACAGCCACTCCATCGTCTTGTTCAGCGGGTCGAGAACCTCGAGCATCGAGCGGTTGTAGACGTTATACCCTTCCACCTCGAAGGGGATCACATCGAAGGGATAGCGGTTGTGGAGCAGGCCCAGGGGCTGAGCGGAAATCACCACGCGCTTGTTCGCGATAGTGAATACCCACTTTTCCGGCCTGGAGGAAGTGCCCACCCCCAACTCCGAGGGGATGATCGTCCAGTGGAATTCGTGCAGGTCCACCGTCGAGGGGTATTCCGACCCTTCCTCCTGCGAGTACATCTGCAGGTCTTCCCCAGGTAGGTTCGTGTCGTAACCCTCAGCCAGGCGGTCTTCCGAGGAGAATCCGCTCTCCTTTTTCAGATAGGGTATGTTGAAGTACTTGCCCGAGGCGGCCCGGCTCGCCACCTGAACCCAGCCGACCTTATCGAACACGATACAGAATTCCCCGTCCTGGAAACGGATCAGCGGAACGCGCGGATCGGGAAGAAAGTCTTGCGGCCGCACATTATACAGCCGATTGCCCTCATACCCCACCTTGGTTTCGGAGACCAGTTTCTTCTCCAACGCGCCGGGGATTGGCAGGCCCATGAACGTGCGCGGCACATCCTTGTACTGAGTAAAGGTGAACTCCTCCTTATCCCAGTAATGGCCGACCACCCCATGCGAGTACTTCCCGATATCCATCAGCCAGATGAACAGCGGAACCAGATTGTTCCCGGCGTTCAGTTGGTAATCGATCAGACTTTCCAGCGCGGTCTCCGCGTCCTGGGCTTCACCGTGGCGACCCTTGAACTGGAACACCGGGTCACGGGCCAGGAAAACTGAGGTGTAGTACGTATGGCTGGTCAGGAGCATCGCGTACGAGTAGGGGATCGCGATAGTCGTGTAGTCGACATCCCCACTCTTTCTTGCGCTTTTCCGGTTCGAGTCGATCTCGTCCGCCGGCATATAAGCCGTGAAGGTATCCTCGCTCTCCCGCCACTTCTCTTCCCGCTTCTTCCGCTGTTCATCCCGGGCCAGCTGATACCGGGCCTTGAAGTTCGAGATGATCAGGTTGTGGAGCTTCCCGCCGAAAGGAATATTCTTAATCCCCGGTGCCAGCTTTTCCGCAGTCTTCATGGTGCATTCCTAAAAGTGATGCGGGGCAGATCATCTTCCACCTCGCGGTAATCGCCTTCAATCCACTCGTCAACGCCCTGATTCACGCCCCAGGTGATTGCCATTGCCACAGCATCCACAACGTCGTCGTGCATATCAGCCGTTGGCGAATACTCCGTGAATTGCTCAATGAATTTCACATGGGAGGGGAGGCACTTCAGCCGATGATAGCCGGAGGTCTCGCCGAGCGCCTGGATGATCCGGTCAGACTTCTTTCGCCTGTCCTGAACCTGATAGATGGGGAGGTACACCCGGTTCTCCCTCATCTCCTTTTCCAGGTACCACGCCAGCATACGCTGATACGAGATACTCTCAACAATCACGCCGAGGGGCTTCCACCTCCGCGCAAATTCAAAGACGGTAGCCGTCACCATCTCAGGGTTTTGGCCAGTCGCGGCCTTGTAATCTACAAGATACACCTCATCTTTGTAGAAGGCAACTACTGCCACCACGTTATCATCGGCGGTCTTGCTCTCACTCGACGCCGGGTCGATCGAGATGAGGTAAGTGGCATTCTCCGGAAGGGTCTCCCAGAACACCAGATTATCGCTCTTGAAACTCGCCAGCTCCTCGGCGATAATCTTACACTCCTTCTCCTTCATCCAGATCGGGAGCTGCCCCACCTTCGCCGCGTTCTCTTTCTTCTGCATGAGTTCCGCGGTAGGATACCGAGTCTCCCAACGCGACCGCCCTTCTGCGTCAAAAATCCCGTAACGGAAAAACTTCCACTCGGGATTCTTTTCACAGCTTTCGATCAGGTCGAACTTGGACTTCGGCGTGTCGAGGATAACAGCCTTAGCGTCGGGTGCCTCGGAGGCAGGGGCGAGTGAGTTGAGGAGTGCACCAAAGACAAGGTTGGTTTCCTTCCGCCGCTGTTCCGGAGAAGAACTCGTCTCGTCAGTAGAGGTGTCATCGCAGATGATAAGGTCAGGACGATGATCGTCGATGTTAAAGCCGCGAAGCTGGCCTGTAATGCCAAGTGCGAGGAGAGTAATCGGAGTATCGAAGGCCTCATGAATAATCTCCACGTGATCGTCTGTCCACTTGCTTCCCTTCTTCAGGCGGAAGGTCTGAGCCCAGAGCCGGTTGTGCTCTACCTGCCTCTTGATCCAACGGAGGGAGAGAATGGAGTGACCTTGACTCGCCGAAACGAACAGGATCGTCCGCGAGATACCATACGCAATTCGCTGACTGGTGAAGGTCCGCAGGAGCGTGGTCTTCGCGCCGTCCCGGAAAACCTCAATCGCCACATTTCTAAACTCTCGGGTGAGCAGGCTTCGTCCAATCTCATCATGAAAGCCAGGAGACTCCTGTCGAAAAGTCTTTGGAAAGAAGATGCGACCATAGCGAGTAAGACTGGTCGCGCCGAGGCGAATCGCCTCTTGCGGGGAGATTGGTAGAACTTCATGACGCATCAGGGCCTCCAGATGTGCACTTTGAAAGAGGGATGGTGCATATGCACGTCTTGTGCGAGCACCACCTTCTCAGGGAAAACGGTGGCCGGGTCATACCACTTAACCACCTCACAAGCGTCCAGTTCCCAAAGGTGCTTGGGGAACATCTTTTCCAGGACGGGTTGGTACAAGTGGCGGACTTGCCACCACGCGTCCGAGGTGTGCTGGTACTTCACCTCAACAATCGTGATCCGACCCCGCGCGGCATCCACTACCAGCCCGTCGGGTTGGCACCAACGCCAGCCGCCCTCCGTATAGAACCGGAGCCAGGGACTCGCCACATACTTATCCCCGTAGAGCAGTTCCAGGTACTCGTGCACCTTCCGCTCGTACCGGATACCGGCAAGGCGGCGGCCCGTATATCGCTTCTTCCGGATCGCCGGGGGAAGGCAGAAGGCCGCGCTCAGTACCCTACCTGCGGGACGGAAACTACTCGGAGCGGGCGGCGGGCTGGACTTCAACGGCTTCCCCTTCGAGCACAAGGCCAGATTCCCCACTCACGACTCGCTCCAACCCGGCCTGGGGGCCGGTACGCTCGAGCGCGATCTTCGTACTTTCCTGCATCAGCTCCCGCGCGGCCGAGATGTCCGCTCCGGTTACGAAAAAGTTGTTCTGCTGATGTACGTGCCCAGTCGGGGGCCCGGCGGGGTTGCGACTGCTTGCGGGCGCGTAGCCCATCCGGTGCAGTATCTTATCCGTCGCGTCGAGGATAAACTCGGGATCTTCGGTCTCTTCCAGTTTCGTGGCGAGCTTATCCAAGGCGATGTCGGCGCTCCGGCGGAGCTTCTCCGGGATGCTCCCCGCCACCCTGGCCTGGATCGCGAGCTGCTTTTCCTTCAGCCCGGCCTGGAACAAATCACTGTGGATGATGGAGCTGAGCCAGCTCTGCGTATAGCCGAAGTGGTCGGCGCACTCCCGGAGGCTCTTCTCCGGGTTGAGCACGAGCCAGTTCATCACCATCTCGTGCGTGTGGCTGAGGCTTACCAACTGCTTCCGTTCTTCGGCCATTCCCGGCTCCTGTGTATGTATGCCCGAGACTCTACTTCGGCCGCGTTGGTTTGTCAAGAGTTCTTGTCTTCTCCCAAAGCTGTCTTGCTTGAATAGCTTGATCGAGATCCGCCCCGTAGTACAGATGAAACGCTCGGCCCCGATTATACCCAGTAGCCACAAAACAATTGCCTTGCCGACGAACCCCCGGAGGCAAGGGAGCAGTCTGAGGAGTTTTATTCTGGGCCTGCTCTACTCTCGTAGCCCATTGGCAGTTATCGGGAGAATACCCTTTATCGTTATTAATACGCTCTAAGGTAAGGGCCGGGTTGGTACGCTTTCCCATATCTAAGACGAAATACTTAAATACCTGCCAGCGGGGACAGACTGTAATTCCGCGCCCCCCGTACCTATGCCAACTCTTATGCAAAGGATACTCGCAGCGCGCCTTCATCCCCTCCCATATAACCCGAAGTGCCTTTAATTCTTCCAGCGTGAAGCCTTGTTGCAGTAATTGATAACGATCGTCCTGGGCTAATTCCGCCTGACGCGCTCGAATTAACTCCTGGGCTTTGGCGGGGCTGGTGTAGGGCATGGTGGGACTCCTGGATTGATGGGGAGATTAATATGGTAATTACCGTACCCATCAATTGTCAATCCCTTTTTGGGTGTTCCAGATGTCACGCAGTAACCTGAGCGTATAACCCCCCAGGCCATAGGCCGGGTCGAGGGGGGTGGCCGGCCCCCCTCTGTAAGTCGTTGATTTCTATACCCTTTTTTCCGAGCTTGCAAAACGGTAGCCTGCGTGTATAATACAGTCATGGGTAGGTGATGACGACCACCCAGCCGGTAGGCAGCCAAGTGTGCAGCCGATCCGGGGGCGACTTGCCCGATTCTTTAACAAGGAGAGTATTATGGCTACCAATGCCAATGTGAAGTTTTTGAGTAAGGTTCTTCCGACTGATGTTAATGGCAAGGCCGGGACGGTTTCCTGCGTGTTGGGGAATGGCTTGCGGGTGGAGGTCGAAGTCGGCGGGTTGTCGGACGAGATTCGAGAGCGGCTGATGTACCACGGGCTGAGCCAGAAACTTGGCGACAGCGCGGCAGGCTTCAGCAAGGATCGGGATTTTTCCGGGGCCTTTGCAGCGATCCAGAGCACGGCGGATAACCTCATCGCCGGGGTCTGGGCGAGCCGGGCAAGCAGCGGTATCAGTGATCTGGTCGCAGCGATTGCCGATATTCGCGGGGTGTCTGTGGAAGTCGCACAGGCGGCTGTGGATAAGATGACGGAAGATCAGGTTTCCGCCGTCAGGAAGCATCCGGCGGTGAAGAAGGCGATTGCGGATATGCAGGCAGCGAGGTTGGCTGCAGCCGCCGAGAATTCCGCAAGCAGCCTGGACGACCTGATGGGAGACCTGGGTCTGTAAGCGGTAAGAAGGGAGGGGAAACCCTCCCTTTTTTTTCTCCTGTTATGCTTCCACCTTGGCGCTTGGCGCTTGGAGAAGAGCCTGCAAGCGCTTGTTCTCCTGCTGAAGTCTGTCGATCTCCTCTAGGGCTTTAGCCAGAGCTTGTTGTTGGGCGTTGAACTCAGCCGTTGTTATGCGGTTAGACGCAATCTGGCAGGCGCGGGAACAGTACTTCTGCCAGTCCCGGCTTGGAGTAAATTCGTTGTTACAGTGGGCGCAGGCTTGGGGCTGCCGCTTCCCAACGCGTTGGCTCCAGACTTCATCGCGATTATAGGGCATAGGGACTCCTTAAAAGGTGGATGGATAGGAGATTGGGATTATGCAATAATATGCATTCGGATGCAATATCTATACCGTGATACGGGAAACAAGCTCGAATGCATCTAGCGCATTTTGCGGCCCCGTGGTGGGGGCATTCTACACCCCCAACTCCACCCCCAACCGCGCGTGAGCCGAGAAACCCGAGAACGTACCCCCTCATTCCAAAGCTACCCCAAACGATTACAAAGACTGACAAACAGTGACAAACAAGACAAAGAGCCAAAGAAACTCACCTACCCCCATATCCGGCCTATTCTTGTCCCCATTAAATATTCTCCGGCCCATTAATTGCTAAGCTTTTTATCTCTCGGGCTAGTATTAAGGGAATTTTTTTTTTTTTTTTTTTAACTAACTGGAAGGCCCCCAAGAATTAATGGGGACTTCTCTAAGGTACATAAAAAGCTTAGGAATAGATGGGGATGTTAATTTTTAAATTAATGTCCCCAAGAACAGGGCATAAATGGGGGTATCCCCGAG
>ERZ724505.1685-NODE-1685-length-11750-cov-4.417443_pt1 | contig 11750 bp, 18 predicted proteins | sample MGYA00376038_ERZ724505 | MGnify/ENA primary metagenome ERZ724505 (study PRJEB28724, sample SAMN07190884) | wastewater metagenome | isolation source: effluent of sewage treatment plant in Hong Hong | place: Hong Kong | collected 2016-03-17 ... | reverse complement strand
AGCCGCGGCGACGGCGCGCCAGATGATGTTGTTCCTCGCGGAGCCGCGCACCGAGTCCGCCGCGTCTTTCAGCTCTTTCAGCCACTTGGCGGGACCGAGGACCTTTTCGTTCCGGTACAGCGCCTCGGACTCGAGGATCGTCAGCGCCACGCCGAGTTGCTCCTTAGTGAACTCACCGAGAGCGCGGGATACGTTCTTGAAGTCCTCTTTCTTCTCGGCCATCGCCTGTCCTGCGGTCAGGATGCGCTTGGCGTGGACGACGGCCGGCTTCAGCGACAGGTGGCTCCAGATGCCGGTCTTCGGCGTGCCCCAGACGCGGTCCGAGGACAAGAAGACGCCGGTGACCGCAGAGCGGCGAACGGCCACGCTCATGATCGCGACGGCCGGCTTGTAGAGATCCGGCGCGTCGTCGGTGTTCCAGACAGCCGACGTGACGAGGCCGTCGGCGGCGATCGTCGCCAGTCCGCCGAAGCGCTGAAGGAAATGCCGGCATGCGTGGCAGGTGTGGTGCTGCCGTTGCGCGGGGGAGTCGAACGCGCTCAAGTAGAGAGGCCAGAGATCGACGTCCGTCGTGAACAGCGGCTTCATGCCGTCGTTCGTGTTGGCGAGGAAGCGGGCCTGCAGGCGAGACAGAAAGGCGCCGTATTCGACGTCATCACTCGTCCCGCCGGGGTTGCTCGTTTGCTGTGCTTTCATTTTCACCTTTCTGGTCAGGAGTCAGGGTAGGTAGTAGACTTTGCTCGGGTCTGTCGGAGGTTTTCCGTGGTACACGCGATCGCTGTCGGGTTCTTGGCCGGATTCCCAGCGGGAATCCAAGACGACGAGAAGACGGCCAGCTTGCCGGAGGACATTCGTCGCTCGGCCGGTCGCGGCGCCGCGATCGGAGCGGTGTACGGCGGCTTGCTGCACGGATTGAATTCTCGGCGAGACGAAGACGGCGAGCGGCATCCGATCCGCGACGCGGCGATCGGGGCGCTTTTGACCGCGCCCAAAGGGGCGTTGATCGGCGCCGGGTACACCGGAGCCGCTCACCTGTATCGTCAGCATCTCGCCGAGAAGGCTGTCGCGAGGCGAAGCAAGAAGCCTTAGTCGGCCTTTTTCTTCTTGTTCGCGCTCCGGCGCGCGTCACCCTCCGTCAACACGATGTTTTTCTCTCGGTTCGCCCATAGGTAGCGGATCTCCGAGAAGTTGATGCTGCTGCTGTACAGCCGCGTGGTCGTGTGTCTCTCGAGTGTACCGACCTCGCAGTGTACTCGATCGAGTATTCGTCGCAGGTCGATGTCGGGCGTCTCCGTGCGGATCGTTCGCACGGTGTCGTCTCCGGAGATCAGGCGAAGAACCGAATCGACGTTGAGATCATCGGAGAACGCGGCGTCGATGTCGCTGATGTCTAGCGCTTCGACGTACGACGGGGCCGACGTAAGGATGACCACCGCAGCGTTGAGGCGCTGATAGTCGTTGGCATTGATCCGCCACACGACGACGCCGTGCGTCCAGTTCTCCTCGGAGCTGCTGAAGATCGGGGTCACGAAGGCGATTTGCTCGGCCGACGTGACGGCGACCCAGTTTTTGTCGGACAGGTCATCGATCAGGGCCTGAGTAAGCATTGCTTGTCTCCTTTCATTACCTGGAACTGCGAGATCTTCGACGTGCCGTAATAGCGCCAGTCCGATCCGTGGCGTTCCAGCATCATGGTTTTGGCCTCACGCCAGACGTCCGGTGTATCGACGAGCGTCACGACGGAATGCAGGCGTCCCGATCGCCGTCGCTTGAAGTGATGGACGAAGTGGATCGCCGGAGGCGTGATTTTGGTTTTGCTCGTCGTGCGCGTCGGTTCGGTGGCGTGCTCTGTTGCGTACGTGTGGCACTCGGTGATCTCCGCCGTCTCGTGTGTCTGGAAGTCACCGAACACGCAGTGCACGAGAACGAGCCAAGTCGGATCCGCCTCGGTCGGTTTGTGGCGCACGCGCCACTCCGTGAGAAGCGTCCAATTCTTCCCAGGCGACGGAAGAGGCGGGAAAGGAACATCGAACCAGGTCGGCTTACACAGAGGCATCGGCGATCTCCTGTGGTTGCATTTTGGTAGACTGCTCAGGCGTGTCCGCCGATGCCGCCCCGGTCGAAGCGGATGCACCACCAGCAGATGCTGTCGGTTCCTTCAAAGAAAACTGGCATCACGGTGGATTTTTTGCAGCAGTTGCATCGATGGGGACCGAGGGCGGCGATCTTTTTCTTCAGGTCTTCCATGACGGTGTCGTAGGAGGTCAGCTGTGAGTTTTGCTGCATCGTTTTTCCTGGAATTGCGCAAGCTGGCGATGCCGTTTCTGGAGCAGAATCGGCCGGCCAAGGTCAAGGAGATCTACCGCGCACTCGAACGGGATCATCCGGAAATGCCGGCCGGCATGAAGGCGCGGATAGCGATCCGCCGTGCTCGGAAAGATCCGCGAGCGCGGAAGTCTCCGAAACACGGCGGTCCGCCCTACAAGGCTCCGCTCACTACGAGCGGTTCTCCTCACGTTGCTTGACCTTCTTCATCAGGACGCTCAGGCGTCCGATGGCGAAGGTGACGGCGGCGGCGAGGACGATGATCGACGCCCACAGCGGGGCGTCTTCGGCGTGAAGGAACACGAGAAACTCCTTTAGGATGTGAGGCGCCGCCCGGTGGGGGCGACCTCCTCGATCAAGTTTGCGTTGCGGGTTCTGGTCTTCGCCCAAGCGCGAAGTTCGTTGATCTTTTCGGCCGCCGTCTTGGCCAGCGGCATCGTCGTTTTGGCGGCGTCGACGATATGCGCCGTCGTGATTTCTTCGCCCGCCTCGAACGCGTCGTAGAGCGCCGCGATGATGACGGCTTCCAGCTCCGCTCCGGAGAACAGCTCCGTCACCGAGGCGATCTTCGCGAGGTCGAACTTCTTTGCGTCGCGTCCGCGTCGTGTCAGGTGGATCTTCACGATCTCCTGTCGATCGACTGCCTCCGGAAGATCGATCCACCAGAGCTCGTCGAAGCGACCTTTGCGCAGCAGTTCCGGCGGCAGGGCGGTGATGTCGTTGGCGGTGGCGATGATGAACACCGACGCCGTCTTCTCCTCCATCCAGGTGAGGAAGGAGCCGAAGACGCGCGCGGAGGTGCCGCCGTCGCTTACGCCGCTCGATCCGCCGGCGAACGCCTTCTCGATTTCGTCGAGGAGGAGACACACCGGGGCGACCGCTTCGGCGAGCTGGATGATCTTGCGCAGGTTGCGTTCCGACTCGCCGACGAGTCCGCCGAAGATCTTGCCAGCGTCGAGCCGCAGCAGCGGGCGTCCCCACGTCGCGGCGCACGCCTTCGCCGTCAGCGACTTGCCGGTGCCCGGCGGACCGAGCAGCAGCGTGCCTTTCGGCGCCGGCAGACCGTAGGCGCGTGCCTCTTTCGTGAACGCGTTCTTCCGTTGGCGCAGCCAGCGCTTCAGGTTCGACAGACCGCCGACGTCGGTGAGATTCCGTTCGCCTTCCCAGATGTCCAGAAGGCCGGTCTTCTTGACCGCGTTGACCTTCTCCCGCATGACGATGTGTGGTTCGAACTTCTTCGTCTCGACGTACGAGAGGCCGAGCGCGTTGTCGGCTTCCGCGGTCGTCAAACCGATCGCCGCCTCGGTCAACAGCTCGACCTCGTCGTCGGTCGGTCCGCTGTTCTCGTCGACCGTGCCGCTCGTTCGGATGAAGTCGCGGATGCTCTGGGCCATCTGCGTCTTGTCGGGAAGCGCGTACTCGACGACGACGATGTCCTTTTCGAGTTCGACGGGGATCGCGAGTACCGGACCGGAAAAGACGACCGTGATGCGCAGTCCCGTGATGGACAGAGCCAAATCGCGGAGCGAGCGCACGAGCAGCGGGCTCGGGTTGTTCGCGAGGAACGGGTGGTAGTCGTGCAGGCAGACCACAGCGCCCTTCCGGTTCTTTTTGGCCAGCTTCGGGATCTCCGCCAGCACGTCGATGGGGTCCTTGACGTCGGCGACCACCTTGCTTTGGGCGTTGCCGTCGACGACCTCGTGCTCGACGATGCCGCTCGTCAGCGACCAGAAGAACGCGCTCTTTTGCTGCGCTTGGGCGGCGTACAGCAGGTCGTTTTGGAACTTCGTCTCTTCGTACGTGACGACGTACACGAACGGAAAGAGAGCCTTCGTGTAGTTCAGCAGTTGCTCTTTGTTTTCCATGGGTTATCCGTGGCTGTGGCCGTGCGGACCGTGGTCGTGTCCGTGGCCGAGTTTTTGGGACCTGCCGAGGTGCTGCTCCCGCGTGAACGACGGATGCAGGCTGGTGCGGCTCGTGACCGAGCCCAGCATGCCTTCGAGCGATTTCATCGCGACTTCCATGTCGGCGTGGATCTCGCCGGGAACTTCACCGGGAACCTTGTAGGTGACGATCTTGCCGTCGTCCGTGACCTCGAATTCGATCTCGACCGATTTCATCAGACCCACCTCCGCATCTTCAGTTTTCCGTCCGCCGTCTCGTTGACGGTCATCTTGTTGGCCTTGCCCCAGTTCTTGAGGCTTTCGATCACGTAGCGCTTACGCAGCTGATCGACCATCTTGTTCACGTAGTCGGCGCCGACGCCTTGTGTCGACGCTTCGACGGTCTCTCCGCGGATGTTGAACTCGACCCCGCCGAGCGTGAAGCGAGTGGCCGAGATGCGCCGGCCTCCGAGTCGCTCGAGCGTCGAGTCGAGCGCGGCCTGATCCTTGATCTTGAGGTCGACTTGTACGACGACCTTTTCGTAGCAGGGCATGACGATTACTCCTCCTCTTCGTTTGCGGGGCCGAGCGCCCGCGGCGCCTTCGCGCCGATGCGCAGCCCGGGTTTCGGATCCGACGTGATTAACTTCAACGCTTCACTCCTCAGCTTCGTCAAGCCTTCGGAGAGGGACGTCATGGCGGCCGGGCTGGCGCGGTACTCCTCCGCGCTGAGCAGGTCCGCCTTGAACTTGCGGATCTGCTCCGCCATCTCGACGTCGTCGGCGAAGTTCAGGCCCTCGAATCGGGTCATGAACGTCTGCAGCCGATTGACCGTCTTGGCGCTGAGGTTCTCCGTGTTGTTGACGGTGACGAGCACCTCCTCGCAGAGCTTCGCCGTTTCCTGGCGCAGTCGCGTGACGCAGTCGGAGATGAACGCCTGCGTCGTGGACTGGATTTCCGTGCGGGCGCGTTTGACGGCCTTCGCTCGTACGTCGACGTACTGCTGCTCGAGCGTCGGCCGGTTCGGCGAGTCTACCTGGAAGATCAGCGTCGAGAACGCGAACTTCGCGCGCAGCTCGGTCGGAGATGGCAGCGCCTTCTCCACCGCGGCCAGCAGCTTCGTCTCGTCGAGTTTGTGCGCCGTGGCGTAGGTGCGCCAGCGCTGGAGCGCCTCGGCTCGAACGGCGTCGTAGTCGGCGACGAAGATCTCGACGGCCATGTCGAAGTCCTCCTTGATGTCGTCGAGACCGACCAGCAGGTCGTCGAGCATGTTGTTGGGCACGTAGCGGGCGATGCTTAGGAACGGAAAGCCGGTGTTCTCCACCAGCTGCCGGGCTCGGCTCTCCAGAACGCCGAATCGGCGGATGGTGTCCGGCGACACCAGGTGTTTTTGCCCGAGCGTGAACATGTCGTCGTCGATGTCGTCGGGAGACAGCCCGAGGTCTTCGGGGCGCAGCTTGCGCCGGCCGCGCCAGCGGCGGACGGAGACGACGATCAGCACGCCCTTCTCTTGTAGGGCGACGGTCAGATTATCCAGGTTTCTCGACATCGGTGAATCCTTTCATCGGATGGTGGTTGGGGGTATGCTTCGTGCGGAGGCGCCTATGGCACGAAGAGCGATCGCACGCGGTTTTTACGACGTCCTCAAGGGAGGACTCGGTGATCGAACGCCCGAATCGAAGCTCGATCCTCGGCAGCTCGCGAAGGGGCAGAAGCTCGAACGGGAGCACACCAGCGATCCGCGGATCGCGCGGGAGATCGCACGGGATCATCTCACGGAGTTCCCGCGCTACTACTCGCACCTGAAGGCGTTCGAGGCGAAGCTGAAGAAGACGGCGTTCGACTACGACACGACGTACGGCTCGCGGCACGAGGATAGCCCCGAAGGCGTCGAACGGCAGCATTCGTACGAGTACAACAACGTCGCGCAGCGTAACCTCGAAACGGATGCCCGGGGTCGCTATCTGGATTCCGGAGCGAACGGTCGGCGCCGGCGCATTCCGAAGAGGGGCGTCGAACAAGAGGACGTGCCTCTCGACACGACCGATTCGAACAATCCGACCGGAGACTCGTTCTCGGACACGGATACCGGCGCGGCGCCGCAGGAGCCGATGTAGCGTCATTCCTTGACGTCGGCTCTGCCGATGAAGCCGTGCAGCACGGCCGTCGTGCGGACGCTGCCGTAGTCCTTGGCGCGACGGATCGCCGCCGCGGCCGATACGGCGTACACCCACAGGACGGTCGGTTGATCGTCGATCTCGCAGATTCCGACGACCGTGTACATTCGATGCTGCGGCGTCAGCGTCTCGCCGCGCGGCACGAGGGTGACGCCGGTGGCGGTTTCGTACGACATATTTTCATTTCTCCACTGGTTTTTGGTTGATCTGTCCTCCGCGCCTACTACTCTGCGCCTGTTTGGTGGTACACTTTGGAGGACTGACCATGCCTATCGGCGAAGACGATCTGCCGGACGACTTCGAGGATGATGACGTCGCGGCGGAGATGGACGAAGACGACGTGGATGATCTCGGTGATCTCGAGGACGACGTCGAAGAAGACATCGAGGACGACGATCAGTTCGAAGTCGACGAAGGCGACGATGACTTCGAACCGGATCCCTCGCAGGACGACATCGACGAAGACCTGATCATGTGATCTCCGGTCGGTGAGGATTTTACATGCGCGACTCGGTATCGGCGGCTTTTTTCGACGAGATGGCGAAGACGGCGCTCAGGGCTCCGTCTGCCGGAGCTCGCAGTGCGGCGCGCGTTCTCGGCGCTCGAGTCGTCGGCGCCGGGTTGCGTGCCGGTTCGTTCGCAAAGCAGAAGGCGACGCAGGCCGTCAACGCCGTGCGCCCGTCACTCGCCAGTGGAAAGCGGCTGCTCATCGGCGCAGGTGTTCTGGCCGCCGGAACGTACGGTCTCGGACGCGGCTTGCAGGCCGGACTCTCCGATCGCGAGAAGGCGGAAAAGGAAGAAGCGAACCGAGCCGCGCGGCAAGGCGGGCAGCGGCCGCCGTATGCCGTTTGATCAGGTAAAAAGATCACGGAGGCGGAGCTTCGGCGCTTTCGCGCCGGATCGCCGCTTCGTTAAGCGCTGATCCATCTTTCTTATGCCGGAATCCGCGGCGCTTTTGGAGCCTGTCCTTGGTGACGAGCAGCGATCGAATCGGCTCGACTTCCACCGCCGGCAAGCTGAGCGAGCTTCAAGAGAAGAACCGCGTCTACGCGGAGAACCGCCTTTCGCGCATCGACGTCGAGGCGCAGTTCGCCGCCGAGCAGGTCAAGCGGGAGCAGAGCGCCGACACCTGGTATGACCGGGTGCAGGAGATGCTCGACGACGTCGGCGACGACTTTAAGCAGTCGTTCGGCGACAATCCGACGACCGTCGCCGAGGCGAAGTCGTTTCTCGATTCCCTCGTGCATTCGTTGTTCGATCCGGAATCCGTGCTCGCCTCGACGAGCACGTCGAGCGACATCCAATCTGCCGATCGGCTGGTGGCCTCCCCTTCTTTTCCGTCCGGCATCGCAGAACGAACGCAGGATCTGTGGACGTACAAGGACGCTTACGGAGCGCACCGCTGTCAGCGAAGTCTCATCGCCGCGACGGTGTCCGCCGCCGGGCGGGTCGTGTCGGGCGCCGTCAGCAACGCGTCGCGCGCGCTGCGCGCCGCGCAGGTGTCGCTCGGGCTGGCGTCGTCCTCCGCTTTCGGCGTCGGCGACGCACTCGCCGCGGTGGCCGCCCGCACGCTGCTCGATGTTCTCGGTGGACAGGACATCGTCGTCGCGCAGCTTCGCGGCGTGGCGCGGCAGATCGCCGATCTCGCAGACGGCATGACGTCGAAGGACTACCTGTTCGACCACGCCAACTTCATTCGAGAGCAGCGGGATCTGTTGTTGAACGCGGACGCCATCCTCGCGCAGATCGAAGCCAGCCTGCTGTTCGCGCCGCAGTTCGACGCCGCCGGCTGGGAGGCCGCAAGGAAGATCATCAAGCAGGTGTCGGAGAACCTGCGAAAGCTCGGACTGAGTGATTTGCTGTCCGGTTTCAGCGCCAAGCCGATGCGGCTCTATCTGTTGGCGCTGTACGCCGATACGCTTCTCAGCGTGCTGCGGCGCTACCAGGCCATAAGCGATCGCATCGCCGCCGCTCTTCTCGGCTTCGCGCAGAACTTCGCGAACGTGCGCTTCGACAACCTGTTCGCGCCGGTCGTCGATCTCGTGCGTTGCCGTATCCGAAAAGTCATCGAAGACATGGATGCGACCATCGCGAAGAACAGCTTGCTCTACTACATCGTCAAGGAGAAGCAGTGGAGTCTCGAGCTCGCGGCGGTGGCGGCGTTCATGAAGATGACCGCGAAGGTGGACTTGCCGGGCAAGCTCGATCGTTTTTCCGGTACGGAGGCGCTGCGCGACGCGTTTTCCGCATTGACGAAGGCGCTCACTCCCGATCCGAACGAGAGGGATCTGCGCTATCTCATCAGCGTCGGAAGCGCCATGGTGTTGCTCGCCAAGCAGAAGGCGGCCTCGAACATTCCGTCGAGCCTCGTCGTTTCCGCGGCGGAAGCGACCATCGTCGAGTGTGACCGGTACACGCAGAGATCAGGACACGTGAAGCCGCTGCTCGGCGGCTACGTGGGGCTGGTCGTCGTCGCCGCACCGACCGCGGTGGCGGCCGTCGCGAAAATCCTGCGTTTCGCCGAGGAGCATCAGTGCTCCTCGTTTACCGACGCGGTGTCCGAGGGTAGGATAGACGAGGCGTTTCAAGCCGACGCCTTGACTTCCTCGTTGGAAGGGCACGCGTCGAGCCTGATCGCCCACGTGATCGCCGACTTCGAGGCGACCGGCGGGAAGCGCGGAGCGGAGTCCGACTTGTTGGTCGTGAACCAGACGTTCCAGAACGACGCACGCAGCCTGGGCTTGCTCGACGAGCTCAAGAACGGGTACGCGTCGAGACACATCGAAGACCGCGTGATCGGCGAGGGCGCCGTGCTGCGCGAGAACGACGTTCGTATCCGGCGTGCCGCAGTCGCCGCCGGTACGACGTTGCCCCCCAAGGATCCCCAGTTCATTCCGGTGAAAAAGGCCAAAGCCGCCTACTTGGCCGAATCAGGAGGTTGACGTGTCCATCGAAGAGATCATGAATCAAGCCGCCGCGCTTTTGCGGGAGAAGAAGCTCAACGTCCAGGTGCTCACGGCCGCCGCCGTGATCGACTCCGACGAGGTCACGGAGGATCTCGTCACCGGGGAAGTCACCCCCGGGCCGGACGGTCGGCTCGATCCGAACCCGAATTTAGGGATGGGATCGAAGCCGGGAATCTGTACGATTTACGTATACGAGCAGCCGGATAACGTCCCGATTCCGGAAGGGACGCTTCCGCAGCTCGTGCTGGACGAGGTGGTCGTGGCTGATTTCGGGTGGACCGAAGCGCAGCAGATCGCCGATTACGTACTCGGGCAGTTGGGCCGATAGGATCGTCGGCTATCATGTCCGCGTGCAGCCGCCTCGGCGGCGATCAACAGCGACTGTTGTCGCGAATCAGGAGTTCTCTATGAACAAGATTGCGCTTCAAGCATTTCAGGAGTCGTTCGACAACACGCTCGCGCTGTTGGAGAACGGCGAAATCGAAACCTCGCCGGCCATCGAGAAGATGGCGTCCGCCTACGACATCGGCATCGAAGGCGGCGAGGCGACGACGTACGACTCGCTGCTCGCCAAGCTCGCGGCGAAGAAGTACATCCCGGGCGCGGCCAGCAAGAATCCCTGGCTCGACAGGCACCGCTCGTTGAAGATCAAGACGATGTTCAACGGCAAGGACCTCAAGGGCCGTGCGAAGACGGTCGCCACGGCGGTCGGCCACGGTCTCGGCAAGGCGCGCGATGCGGTCTCGTCGGCGGCGAAGGCGACCGGCGCGCACATCATGCGCAACAAGGTCCCCTACGGCGTCGGCGCCGGCATCGCGGCCGCGGGCGGCCTCGCCTACGGCGCGCACCGCCTCATGAAGAAGAACAAGGACGACGACAAGGAATAGTCGTCGGGCCTTCTTGCGAGGGGGTGTTCTGTCCATGAGGCCCGATCGGCGCAACCCGGTCGGGCCTTTTTCGTGAAGAGGTGTCATGGCTGATCTCGCCTTGTACACGGCGGATTCGACCGGTCGACTGACGTTCTCGTTGTTTCCGATCTCGCGTTCCCGCGGCATCACGAAGCTCGTCCAGGCGATCATCGTCGACTTGACGTCGGATTTTTCGCCTGTGCTCGGCCGCGGAGCCGGTCTGGTGAGTTCGTTGTCGATGTCCGCGCCGTCGGATTCCGTCGACGGGAACAGCATCATCAGCACCGCCGTGGACGTCGTTCGTGCCGGCATGCTGCAACGACAGCAAGGGGTTGGCCTTCCTCTCGACGAGCGGCTGAAAAGCCTGCGTCTGCTCAGCGCCGTTCCTTCCGGGGACGGCTGGGAAATCCAAATCGAAGTGATCAGCGCCGCGGATCAGGCGGTCGTCATCACCGTTCCGGGGGTGTAGCGCATGAGGACCGTCGTCGCCGCGGCTTTTTTCGATGAAATGGAGAAAGTCGCCCTTCCGATTCTCGGCGGGCTGGCCGCTCCGTTAATCAGCGGAGCCGTGCGTATGTTCGGCGCCGGGGCCGTTCGCGCCGGGGTGCGTGCGGCGGGGCAGACCGCGCTGAGCGCAGCTGCCAAGTCGGTCGTGAAACCGAAAGCGCCCCAGTTGCCCACCCCTTCGACGGGGAGAGACATCGGGGCGCCTTCGACTCCGTTGTACGCGTAGCTTGGATTCCCGGCGGGAATCCGACATCAGAGGACGACGGTGATCAGGACGGCGCCGTTCTCCGACTCCAGCTTGGGCTGCCCGCCGAACAGCTCTTCGATGACCTTCGCTGTCATGGCGATCTCGTCGATGCGGGCTCGTCCGTCGACGGCTCCTTGCAGAACGAGATCGTCTCCGCGCATGCGGAAGCGCAGGTCCGTGACCGCTCCGGCTTGGAGCATCTGCTTCAGGTCGCTGAAGGAGCAACCGGAGGTCGTGGTCGGAAGCGCGTCCTCTTCCTTTCGCTCTTCCCGCTCCGGCTGTGCGGCTTCTTCGTCGAACGCCGCATCAGGCAGGTCGGGGAGTTGATCCTCGTCGGTGTCGCCGGAGAACGTCTCGGACGCGGCTTTCTCTCCGATCTCGGCCGCCGTCAAACAGGCCAACCCGACGCCGTCACCGAACGCCGTGTCCGTGACGAGGCGCTCGTCGAGGGTGCGCATTTTCTGCAGGAATCCGGGGTAGTCGTGCTCCCGGTCGCTGTCGATGATGCTGAGCGTCTCCATCCAGAGAGCCTTGTTTTGCAGGGTGTCCGGCGGCATGTGCTCGGCGATCGCGATCATGCCGGCGACGATTCCGCAGGTCGTGTCGTCCGTTTCTTTCGTCACGCCTCTGAGCATTTCGGCGAGAAGAGGGAAGGTGTTGCGGTATTCTTTGATCCTGGCCGGGGTGATCTCCGGCAGCTGGTTCGGGATTTCCGTGAGCGGAAGCCGTTGTTTCTT
>ERZ724505.1684-NODE-1684-length-11750-cov-5.305430_pt1 | contig 11750 bp, 16 predicted proteins | sample MGYA00376038_ERZ724505 | MGnify/ENA primary metagenome ERZ724505 (study PRJEB28724, sample SAMN07190884) | wastewater metagenome | isolation source: effluent of sewage treatment plant in Hong Hong | place: Hong Kong | collected 2016-03-17 ... | reverse complement strand
CACCGCCCGCCTTGGCGATTATAAAGCCGAAGCCTTTGCGCTGTCCCCGATATGGCTACCTCCTATTATTGCTACTGCCCCCAACGATAGCCGCTTCAATACGCAGCAGCGCGGCAGTCTGTGCCTTGCTCTGTTCCTCAAGGCGGGCGACGGCGACCAGCAAAACGCCTTGCGTTGTGTCCTGCCGGGTTATGCGCTCTTCAGCCACGTTGAGCCGCTTATCATAGTTTAACAGCGTGTTTTCGATATTGGTCAGCCAGACGGCGGCGAGGATGATGAAAATGATTGTCTGCACCACTCCCGCCCCAAGAGCAAGAATTGGGATTCGCTTGTCAAGCGTCCAGTGTTCGCGTTCTACCGTTACTTCCACGGCTCCACCTTTTCAAGCCTGACTGTATGGGCGGCAAGCCGGGAGGCTTCCTTGAGGTTTGTCTCGGCGGATTTGAGCTGGAAGAGCTGGAGGTCGCGCTGGGCCAGCTCAATAAAGCGGAGGGTCAGTTCAGCGCGGGTGCGCTCAGGCATTACAAGTCGGCAGCTCACGTTAAGTCCTTTCAGTTCGATGTCGGTATCCAACTTCGTTTTACACACCTTCGTCAGCGTCCGCATAGCATCGGTCGGGCAGCCAGCGGAAAGCTCTTCCGTTGCCTGAACGAGTTTCTCGGCGATGGCGTCAAGCGTGGTCATCTTCAACCATCATAGGCGGAGATGATGTAAGGCACCCGAAGCATGTTTCAGGTGTCATATCTTCAGCGTACCAAGCGCCGCCGCACTTATCACACGCGACAAACTTAAACCCGCTGGCTGCGGGGTCTTCAATCAGTTCGTTAAGCGTAACGTCTGTCATGCCTTGTCAACCCACTTCTGATATACCTCATTGCCGACCCTCTCCTGCACTTTAGGGCAACGCAAGCACCGGCGGAAGTTGGTTTCTGACAGGCCGCCGTAGTACCGCCAGTCATGCCAGCCGAGGATGCAGAGGAGGTCGCGGAAGGTTATCATGCTAGTACCGAGAAATAGTTTTTAAACGTATCTGACATGGCGACAAAACCACGCGACACATAGCTGTCGTGAACTCCATCTGTAGTGAATGCCACCCCACCATCGCAGCGCCACGCATCGACCGATACGCTATCCCGGATTAACATATCGAGATCGACATAAGGCCAATCCACCGCAATTGTTCCGGCCCGAATGAGACCGTTATATAGCCCACGGGCCCCGGCTGTATCAAATTTACCGGCAGCGGCCGTCTGGTTTCCGGTTGTCACCCAGCTATCGGACGATGTCGTTCTCGGGATGACCGTCGCTACGGTTGTCAGGTAGCCGAGCCCGCGCAGAAAACTGTTGACAAGATTTGTGGATGTCTGCACCTCGGCACTTGTCTTACCATCGTTCATATCATTCGAGCCAAACTGATTCAGCGCGTGCGAACAGTATTCCTTGAGCAGGGCAATCTGGGGGATAAGTTTGCTATGACTTGACAAAAGGTCATCAAAGTTATACTCGCGGGCCGAGCCGATAGCGAAATTGATAACCCCGCAGCGATTTGCCACCCCGGTTTCGTAGAAGCCTTGGTTTTGCCAATAATCAGCATTAAGAGCCTGACCGTTTCCGCGCCCAATACTATCGCCAACGATAGCAAGACCTTTACACTTCAGATTCCGGTCTGGTAGACCCGTAATCGCACATGGTGACCAGCACCGTACCGCGCTTGATGGACTTAAACCGGTTACCCCATAGACGATGTTAATCGTCGGATTAACCCACGCGCTCAGACCGGCTGGAGGAGTCCCGCTTGTGATGGTGAATGAGGTGGTGATACCACCACCGGACTGGGTCACAGTCCCAATCTGTTTCGAGTAGGTGACCCCATCAGGCCCAACCTCAATTGCGTAGACGTATGCAGTTGCAGTGTATCCAGTACCAGCAGCAGTTCTAGTCAGTGCAGTGATGTTTCCGCCCGATACAGTGGCGGTCGCTGCCGCCCCGATACCAAGACCACCAGTTGAGTAATCCACATTGGTATCTGTGCCGAACACGGAGAACTCGCCAAAAGCAGCCTGTGTTACCTGTGATCCGGGGTACTGATAAGACCCCGCCGACCCGAGCAACCGCGTAACCACTTTGAACCGTGAAAGCGCAGTCAGGGTTAAACCGGCCACCGGGTCTGATTGAGGGGTGTCACCAGCATCCATGCTGATGGTTGGGTATCCGCCATTCCACGTCACCGGATAACTGGTGTTATTATAGATGATGCGTGCCGAAAGCACCGCCGCAACAGTCGGATTCTGGTCGCCGCTCGCAGCAGTCGCTGCCCAATACGGATAAGTAAGCCGTACCGACGAATAGTTCGCATTGGCCGCGACAACAAACTCCTTCATATAGTTTCTGACATAATTTGTGTTGGCAGATTCCAACTGATACGGAAACACGGTTGTCGCGCAAAGGGAGCGGCCAGCAGTGCCGGAGCCGCCACCCATTGAACAAATGCCGATGTGCATAGTGCAGCCCCTTAATACAGACCGATTAATCCTGTCGCCGTTGTGCTTGTGGAGTTGACCTGCTTGACCCGCAGAGGCAGCACAATCCCGCTGGGGACATTTGTAAGTGTAACAGCCGAGGTATCATCTTCTAGGATTAATGTGATTGACCCTCCAGACCCGGTGAACAGGCCTCTGGTGACATAGGTAATTTCTACGCCGTCGGTAGGGGTGATGGCAAAAGCCTTCGATGCCGGGCTATCAAGAGACTTAGCGTTGTAGTCAAAAGCGTCAACTGCTGGCATTTTTCATTACTCCCTGTTCGGCGTTATTTTACCACGGTTTCTGCTTTGGGTTTAGGATGATTTTCTTTCACCCTAAGAATTGTTTTCATCACGGCGACGGCATCGGCGGGAGCTTTATCAATAAGCAGCGTTACCCCGACAATCTTCCAGATCGCGTCAAGCTGATCTTGAATAGACGGGTATTCAGCGCGTCTGGAGGTTGCATAAGCCGTCTCTGCCATCTTGGCCTCGCTCGCAGCCTGTTCTGACGCCAACTGTTCTGCCTCATCAACCGACATGGCCTTGTCGCCGTAATCTGCGATTTCATCAGGATTTCCCCTGCGGAGAACAGCAACAGGAATGGCAATCGTTTTAATCATAGCGAACTCCTTAACCCGTAGCAGTAAATTTTGCCGGAGGCGAAATTTCCGGAACTCGGCATAAACCTGACCGCGTTAACTGGGTTCCCTGTTGAAGACTTCCTGTGACCGGCCCCGAATGTTCTAACCCAATTTGTCCCGGTGGCGCTGGCAATAGCGCCGTTAAAAAGAAACGTCTGCCAGCGGGTGGAAGTCCGGTTAAGCATCTTGACCTCTCCGCTCCAGCCGACCGCCGAAGTTGTCTGCGGTTGCCCGATAATTATCTGCGCGTCGCTGTCATCGTTATTTATCGTTTCAGTCGCCACTGATATATTACTCTTAGCCCAAGAGTAGTCAGACGCGCCTGAGTCAAAGCTCGCTCCGTTATCCTCGTCCGTTCTTAACCATAGATCTGCTGAAGCACTGAAGACCAGACCACTCAATATGAAAGCATAGTTCAGATATGTCCCGTCCAGACCTGTGAAATCAATCACGGAGCTGGCCGATGCCGTGGCGATTGAAAGCAGTTCCCACCCAGCGTCGCTGGAAGCGGCAGGGGAAACGCCCAAAAGCTGGAACTGCGTTCCGTCATAGGCAACTTCATACATGCCGCCGCTGATGATCTCACCGCCGACCAGTGCACCTATTGAGCCTGACGCGCTTTTGTAAATGTTCTTCGTGCCAAGGCCGCTGACATTGATGGTGGTCGCAGCCGTGTTCGTGGCCCCTGCCTTAAAGCGCACAATCATCCCGGTTGTGTATGCCGCCGCCGCCTCATCGAGCGTTACCGTAATGGCGTTAGCGGTTCCGCCAGCGACCTTATAAGTCAGCGTGTTATTCAGCACATCAAGACGGTTCGGCAATAAAATTCCGCCAGCAGTTGACCCGTCTCCGACGTGAAGCCGCTTGTTTGTGCTGTCATGCACAACTTCCGAGCTTACCGGGGTCATCGCCCGTACTTCGGTTGAAGTGCCACGCCGGATTTGTGTTTGTGTTACTGCCATTTTTCACCCCGCAAATATGTTATCAGATAACGCCGCCCCAGTCATCATACGTTACTACAGCAGAGGCTACGCTGCCCCAATCCTCGCTATCGACAACGGCGCTGGCGACGCTGCCCCAGTCTTTCGTTACGGTCACGCCGCCGCTAGACCCAGAAACAACACCGCCGAGCGTCGCCCAAGAAGACCGCACTCCGATGTTGTTGACCGCCCTGATTCGAATGTCATACGTCTCACCGAGGACGGCCTGAGTAATGTCTGACCGTGTGACCCCGCCATCGACAAAGAAGCTCGGCTTATAATCGGCGTCGGAAGCCAGCTTATACTGGATTTCAAACTTACCTCCATCGTTAACGAAGCTGTCAGGATGGTCATCCCAAGTTATGAAGATATTATAGAACGCATCCCCGCCGTCCGTGGTGATTTGTGACGAACTGAAGGCCAGACCGCCAACGGCCTCAATCGTGAACACTTCCGGCAAGGTGGTATTCGGCGCAACGTCAACGTCGCTTTCTTCGGTTGCCGCCCAATCGTAGATTTCTGCCGCAGTCTCCCGCATGGTGAGCGCAACAGCGATTTGATCCGCCTGATATGTCAGTCCGAGCGCCACAACTTCAAACGGCTTTGCCGTCCACCCCATGCGGGTGTTCGTCAGGTTAACACAGTCACCGCATTGTACTTGGAGCGCCTTTAGAGTGCATACGGCATCAACTGTGATTTCCTGTGCGGCCTTTTTCAACTCGACCTTTGAAAGCCGCTGCGCCGTGTGCGGCCTGAATGTCGCTGGCAAATCGTAATCACGGTTGATTTGCAGACCGTCGCGCAATATAGCAGCATCATCGTGAAGCGGCGGATAGTCAGCCGACTGCCAGCGGTTGATATGTGAATAGTAAAGCCCTTTAACACTATTGAAACGCTCGGAGCGTGCTATCTTTGTGCTGATATTTATCGGAGCGACCATGTCATCTTCGTCAAGCGTGATGGTCGGTGTCTCATAAACCGCAGCCATTACTCGCCAAAGACCGCCAGCGTAAACGGCCTTGCCACCCATACTTGTCAGAAGCGAAAGCAGGTTGTCGCCGAGTGAACCTGTCCGCTCTACCACAGCCGCAGCAGCATAACGAGGCTCGCCAGTCTTGGTGACTGTCATGGTTCCAGACCCAGCACTTGAGAACGTCACAAGCCCAGTTGACGAAGCCGCGTAGCAGTTTGTCAGAGTGTCGTATAGCTTAATGCGCGGAGTTCCTATGTACTGGTGAACCAGCGCATAATAAGATGTTGCTGCGCTTATCCCTGTCGGAAGTGTGCCGGTGGTGGAAAACTCCACCCGGTCGCCAGTTGCCAGCTTACACACGTCGCCGACCAGCGTGATTAAATCCGTTTCATGTGTAACGTGGTCAACGGAAAATCCTTCAGCAGTGGTATCGACAATCTCATCGCAGACATTAGCGGCGGCAATTACGCTTGCGCTGTCGATATAATCAGACGCCTCGAATCCGTATTCATTGCTTGAAAGATAATCATTCACGATCAGCGCCGGGTTGGGTATCCATCTGTTTTGCGGTACTCGCGCATCATAGACGCGCTTTCCTTTTACGATTGCGCTTACATTCGGAATGCCATTCGGGAAAATATCCTGCGAGTATTTCAGCCGCAGGTATAAATACGCAATGCCGCGCAGTCTGTGATTTGAAGTCCAGCCGGGTATTTCCGCAACCATGTAGCTGTCTGCGGCTTGGTCTTCAGTGCCATAATGCTTGATGATTCTGGCATAGCCGGAGAACTTTCCGGCGATAACCTCACCCGTGCTGGAACTGATGTGGTCTGCCGGGATTGACGTGTCATCAAAAAGCACTTCATCAATCGACCGCAATTCGTGACCTGCCAGCGCAATAACGAGGTGCAGATATTGATTGCTGTTCGTGCTGGCGGCAAAAACGATGTTCCCACCAATTCTGATATTGCCGTAAACAATCGTGCGCGTTCCAGCCGCCTGTCTGATTGTCGTGGTGATGCTCTGCGCCGCCGTTGCGGTTGATCGTGCGCTGCTTTTTGGCTTCTTGGCTGTTAGCATGGACATGCCGGACATAAGGAGCGAACCGGCTGCGGCAGTCAAAAAGCTTGTCATAGTCAGAGAAAAAGCGATACCAGCCGCTGTGACTGTGACGCCACTTGCCAACCCAGCTACTACTGCACCAGCGATTGCAACAGGCATCAGCCAATCCTCCAAGCGTGAGTTACGGAGGATATGGGCGAACGCGCAAGGCCGCGCCCGTCAACATACAGTGCCACCCTGCGGCCTGTGTCATCAACCACACCAGCGGCGCCGCCAGCTATTACAACATCGCCACGGCTCGCGCAGTTGGGCATAACGCGGCAGTCTTTCCCTATGGCATAATCCAGCAAACCGACAAGCCCGCCGTGAAATCCGACAAACGTATTCGCTCCAGCCTCATCCTGATACAGGCCGCGCCACTCATCGGCATAGTCAACCCCGGTTATGGCTTTGACGCAATCGGCCACAAACAGGCAGCAGTCATTTTCGCCCCAGACAAATGACGCAGCCGCCTTTTCTTGCAGGATTTCGGACAATTTGCGCGGCCAGTTTTCTATACGCTTCATGTCGCCGCCTTCCAGATAATTTCCTTATCCTGAAGCCCCGCCACAAAATCAAGGCCAGCGTCATCAGGATACAGCGCCCGTTGATCTTCGGATGTATAGCGGCGTTCCTTTGCGCGCTGCAAAATCACCATATTATTCTCTGCTGAAAGCGCGACGCTGCAAGTCTCCCCGGATTCATTGATTTGCATCGTATCCATGCGCCCGGAGAATATCTGATATGGCGAAGATACTAGAACCCCGGCAGTATCAAGAGCGCAGATATATAAATTGCAGCGGCGTCCCTGATAGTTTTCGGCGAGCGCAATTGACAGGATACTTGAGCTAATCCCGGAAAGCGTGAAGGTGAACCCCTGCGCTTCGATCTTGGAGGTCTCCTGATATTCTGAAACCGATAGCAGGTTACCGGCCCCGGTATAGGTATCAGAGCCGACTGTTAAGTCTCCAATGCCATTCCATAGCCTCACCGTTCCGCTGTCAAACGCGAATTCTGCCAGCATAACAGGGCGGAGGCTCGAAGCCGTGAACTCAGTTACTAGGGCGGCGTCAAGGTCTCGGCTCATAGTGCCTCCTTGAATGCGATAGTGACAGAGTAGACGCTTGATGCATCGCTATTCCATTCGGCGGCATTATCAGACAGTCTCATAACACACTTAGGGTCTGTAACGGTAACGGTCGCATCATTCGCAGGGCTTGACCTTAGCGCCGGTTCAATCTGCAAAGCTACCTTTCCGGAAACGTCCGTATCAGCATCAACGGTTACAAGATGCAGAGTAGACGATGCTCCGGTTCCAAGTTGAATATAGTCGCCAGCCTTGAGCCTATCTGTCAGGCTCGCGCCGAAGCCCCACACAATAAGCTCGTTCCCCGTCTGGCTCGCGCCGTAAACCGCCACCTTGTTTGACCGCGTGACAGCAACAGAGCTTGTCGGGATATATGGCGTCGCGGCCGCTTGTTCTTCTGCCTGAAACCCGCCAAGTCTGAAAGTAGCATCAACGGCAACGCCGCTGGAGAAGTTCAGGATAAAGTCGGTCGTCATCTTGGCGACCGTTCCGCCAGCCATCGTGCGCGATACGCTCGACCGTTGAAGTGATGATGTGAGCGTTATGTCACTTGATTCTGTGCTTTCGACAAGAGCGCCAGCGGCGTCCCTCCCTGTGCATCGGCTCTTGGCATTGTTGAAGTTTGTGAAGCTCCCTCCGACAAGAGCGGCGTATAGGCTCGCCGTCCATGTCTCGCCCGCGACCGCATTAATCTGGGTGATGCTTTCAGACCTCACAGATATTGACGTTCCAGACGTGGTTCCGCTCAACTTAAGGTCGAAGTATTTCAGCCCTGTTGTGCTGTCTGTCCCGCTGCCGATTATTTCCCACGCCAGACCTGAGGCAGACGCCCGCGTGAAGTTCGTTGGCAAAGCGCCGCCGCTTCCGATAACGCCGTTAACCGCGCCTGTCGCGTCGCCGTTGCGTACTTCGTTTGTGCTTAACCCGGCCAGCGTCGGCGTCCCCATCGTGCCAAGCGCAAGCGCGTCCGGGTCGCCATAAAGAAACGTGCCATACTTTCCGCGAAGCTGCGTCAAGAATGCCTGAATTTCTGCAACCTCGCTGCGCTTGGTAGGACGGAATGTGACTTCACCCTCCCACCACTCTCCGGGGTGCTTATAGACCTGCTGCGCCCCTGTGAACGGCGAAGAACTCTCGGCCACAATGCGCTGAAGCCTGAAGCTACTGGCCTGTATGCCGATTGATGGGAACGCCAGAGGATATGAAACAGCCATCAGAAAGCCCCCACTGTGCGGCGGTTGGCATCAGCTACTCCAGCAACGGCAACACCGCGAAGCTGCGGAAGCATCCGCATTATTTCAGCCCGCACCGTCTGTTGAACTCCGACGCTCACGTTGATGGTCTGGTTTACGCCACCCATACCTCCGTTGCGGATTTGGTCGGCCTGATTCTTCGGAATAATCATTTCGCCCTTGTGGATATTTGCTATCATATCGTTAGGGACGTAGCTTGTACCAACGGCGTATGACTTCATTTTTTTCCCACCGCCGAACGAACCGAGAATGGCAGAGGCTATAGTCCCGCCGATACCTCCACCAGACCCGCCGCCGAACGCAGAATTAAGAAGGCTCTCCCCAATATCGTAAACGACGTTAAGTGCTGTTCTGCGAAGAGAATCCAGAGCGCTCTCACCCTGAGATACGGATATAGCGAATTGCCTAAATGTATCACTGGCTTCAGACTTCAGGTCTGACATTATGTCAACCTGTTTATCAAGTTTCCTGTTAAGTCCAGAAACGGCAACGCCAGCTTTTTCTGATTCTTCTGTTATCTTCCTAAGTGTATGAGGTGCCGACGCAGTTGACCCTCCAGTTGCAGCAGGTTCCCTGTTGACCATAAACCCGCCTGTCGGCCTAGACGTTCCACCAATAGGCGTCGGCCCTGAAGTTTCTCCCTCCCCTCCCGCTGCATTACGCGAGCGCCAGAAGCGATCACGCATCATGCGGAACTGTTCTGTTTCTCTGATAAGCGCCTGATTCACGCTTGTCTCAGCCTGTCCACCCACGTTCGCCAGAACATTCACAGCCTCAACGGCTTTTTCTATTGCGCTTACAAACTCGTTCTTTAAGTCTATAGACAGTGAAATAGTCTCGATAAATGCTGATTTAAGCCTTGTTTCCATCGTCAATGACAGCAGGTCGAACTTGTCGTTAACCTCCGCTGCTGCTGCTACAAGTTCCTCGCGCATAACAGCGCCAGCGTCTTTTGCGCGTCCCTCAAGCTCTGCCAGACCTACAGCGCCCTGCCCCAAGACGCGAACCATTTCAGGAGCCGCAGACCGTCCGAAGAAGTCCGTGGCGATACTCAGCGCCTCTTGCTGCGTCTTGGCGTTTGCAATGGCGTCTGCGACCTGCGGGAGAATGTCTGCCGTGCTTAGGAGGTTTCCGTTCATATCGACCGAGCGGATATTAAACTCCCGCATGGTATCTACAAGCGGGCCACCCTGCAGGTATGCGTCTCCAAGAGCCTGAGTAAACTTAATCATCGCAGCGTCCATGCGCTCGATGCTGCCGCCATTCGCAACAGCCGCGTAGTGAAGCTGCTGCAATTTGTCAGTGGTTACGCCAAGTGTCTGCGAAAGCTCTGATAGACTGTCAGCCCACCGCGCAGTCTCAAGGCCGTACATTGCGATGCGGCGAGCCGCCTCAACAGTCAGAAAACCCTTCAGAAGTGTTGAAGCCCGGCCAATAGACCGCTCAAGACCGGAAGCATCTCCGGTCAGCTTGACTACAAGTTCCTCAACTACGGTTGCCATGTAGCCGCTCCGATTCTTCCAGCACGTCGTTCCATGTCAGGCTGTCCTGCTGCTTATATGTGCCGTTAGCCATCATATATCCGTCTCGCGCAAGCAGAAATTCACCCATCGACATTGATCTGAATTGTTCTGGTGTATATTTTAGCACACCTAGCCCGATGCGGTAATAGTCAGCTATCGGGAAGCGTGTGCTTTTTAGGCTTCCCCCTTTGCACCTGCCTTCGGCTTTTTGCCGCCAGTCAGACAGTAGGTAAGATATTCGATGTGAGTTGCCAGAAAATCAGTCAGCCCTACCGCGAAAACAGCATTACCGATTTCTTCCCTCGACATGCGTGTATCACGATTAAAAGCCTCAAGGCCGACCATGATGACACTAATCACGTCAGCATAACGGACGCGACCGTTAATAGCGTCGTTAAGTGCCTCGAATATGGTCTTGCCAAGAATGCCGCCTTCCAGCTTTTCAACCGCGCCGAAGGTCGCCTTGATAGTGCGCTCTTTCCCGTCCAGCTTGATAACGAACTCACCGGAAATGTTTCTGATTTCTTCAGTCATTTATTCAGCTCCTGAGGTTTCACCATTAGACAATGCCACAAAAAGAAGCCCCGCGCAATTAAGCGCAGGGCAGTTTCCAACAGCAGGAGGCGCTGTGATGGTAATCAACTCAGAGCGGCGACTGTAATAGTTCCGGCAGATTCAAAAGAGCAGCTAAACTTCCACTCGCCCTGATCTTCTCCGCCCTCTTCAAATCCGGTAATAACGAAAGCGCCCGTATATGTAACGCCTGAAGTGCCGTCCCCCGGCGTGGTGATGCGGAAGTTAACATGCGTCGAAGCCAACGCAGTATCGCGCAGGAATTTCAGCGTCGCGCTGTCCTTGCATACGCCGGAGCCTGAAAAGCTGATACTCTGTCCGACCTTATAGTTGAGCAACTGGCGGATACCAGCGTCATCCTTTGTGGTGGTATCAACAATCTGATTATTGATTTTCACGGTGGAATCTTGCTGTCCGGCAATCGTGGTATAAGTCCCGCCGCCCGGAGTAGTCTCGTGGGCAATGAGGAAAAGGCGACCTGAAAACGACATTTGTTTAGCTCCTTTAGCTAACGGTTACGCGGAAAATCATGGGGCAATGCCACGTCTTGCCATCAGGCTCTTTGAACACAGGAGCCGTTCCCGTGAATATTATAGCAGAAACCCCGGTTGCAGAAAACGAACTTTCTTGCTTGTGCAGAAGAGAATAAACTGCGGCGCGTATATTGCCAAGCTCGGCTGGTGTCTGGCCCCGGCTAAACATGCTGATTTGAACATCGTGATACATGTCAGAAGTTGTCTTCGTGTCAAACGGCATAGATGATATTCTGACCACGATAAACGGGAAAGTTGGGTTATCAGGCACGTCTGAATAAACCCGCGTCCCCACAAGCCCGGATATTGTTCCGTTTGCCTTCAATGCCGATATAAGAGCGGCCAGCAGGGGGAGAAAGCTATCTGCCACGCTTTATCGTCCTTTCTATTATCTTTTCCCACCGGGATGCGACCTTCTTAAAAGCCGGGGCAAGCCAAGGGCGGGGTTCAATCTTCGATGTTCCAAACTCAAGATAATAGCCATAAGGCGCACCGCTGCGGCTCCCAACGTCGTAGCCTTTAGGAATTTCCTGTACCGTTATGTTATTGGCGAGGTTTCCAG
>ERZ724505.1683-NODE-1683-length-11760-cov-3.349936_pt1 | contig 11760 bp, 11 predicted proteins | sample MGYA00376038_ERZ724505 | MGnify/ENA primary metagenome ERZ724505 (study PRJEB28724, sample SAMN07190884) | wastewater metagenome | isolation source: effluent of sewage treatment plant in Hong Hong | place: Hong Kong | collected 2016-03-17 ... | reverse complement strand
ATCTCGGGTGGCCATTTGTGTTCATTGGCTTCTTCGCAGCGTTCTTTATTGGTGCCCTCGCCGGTATCAGTTTGATGATTTTCGGCAAGGCCGGCCGCAAGTCCCAGATCCCATTTGGGCCCTTCATGTTCATCGGTGCGTTGGTGTCATTGCTGTTCACCCCAGCCGTCATGACGTTCTACACATCGGTTTAGGTCCTATCAGCGGGGCACGACGGATAGCCGACGTGAAACACTGAGCATCATGCTCCGTTGGTTAACAGCCGGTGAATCCCATGGCCCAGCACTCGTTGCGATCCTCGAAGGCCTGCCGGCGGGTGTGCCGGTGACAACTGAATCCGTTTCTGACGACCTCGCTCGTCGACGTTTGGGCGCCGGTCGCGGGGCGCGCATGAAGTTCGAGCAAGACAAGGTGACGTTGCTTGGTGGAGTCCGACATGGGCTGTCGCAGGGTGGCCCGGTCGCTATTGAGATCGCAAATTCGGAATGGCCGAAATGGGATGTTGTCATGTCCCCAGATCCTGTGGCGGCCGAAGAACTTGCCGGAATTGCGCGGAATGCCCCGCTGACTCGGCCGCGTCCGGGCCATGCCGATCTTGCTGGCATGCAGAAGTACGACTTCGCAGATGCCCGCCCGATTTTGGAACGTGCCAGCGCTCGGGAGACGGCAGCGCGGGTCGCACTTGGAGCCGTCGCGCGTTCCTTCCTTCTCGACGCACTCGATGTCACGGTCGTTAGTCACGTCGTTTCGTTGGGCACCGTGAAATCGACGTCGACGGTTCTCCCCGGAATCGACGATGTTCCTGCGTTGGATGCAGATCCAGTGCGCTGCTTGGATCCCATCGCCAGTCGGGCGATGCAGGACGAGATTGACCTGGCCCGCAAAGAGGGCGACACCCTCGGTGGTGTCGTCGAGGTTGTGGTCCATGGCCTGCCTCCAGGACTCGGTTCGCACGTTCACTGGGATAGGCGCCTGGATTCGCGGCTTGCCGGTGCGCTCATGGGCATTCAAGCGATCAAGGGAGTCGAGATCGGAGACGGCTTCGAACTTGCTGCTACTCGCGGATCCCAAGCCCATGACGAGATCATCCGCACTGCCGATGGAATTCGCAGGGCATCGGGCCGGTCAGGTGGCACAGAGGGTGGCATGAGCACGGGTGAAACTCTTCGGGTTCGCGCCGCCATGAAACCCATCTCAACCGTCCCGCGCGCATTGCGCACTGTCGATACCTCAACCGGAGAGCCCACAACGGCACACAACCAACGCTCCGACGTGTGCGCGGTGCCGGCAGCTGGAATTGTTGCCGAAGCCATGGTTGCGCTCACGATCGCCGATGTTGCACTTGAGAAATTCGGTGGCGACAGCGTGTCAGAGACCCGACGTAACGCGCATTCCTACCTCGACAGTCTGACCATAAAATGAGCCCAGTCGTTGTCTTAGTTGGTGTGCCGGGAGCAGGTAAGACCACAGTCGGTCAGGCAATCGCCGCTCAACTCGGTGTTGCGTTCGATGACACAGATCAGATGATTGAACGTCGGGCCGGGCGAAGTGTGAGCGACATCTTCGTGCAGAGCGGTGAGGACGCCTTCCGCGAACTAGAGCGAGAAGTTGTGGCTGATGCTCTTGCGACTCATGCGGGCGTGCTTGCGCTCGGTGGCGGCGCGGTGATGGATGCCAATTCGCGCGCATTGCTGATTGAGGAGCCCACAGTGTGGCTCAAGGTGGACACGGACACAGCAGTTCGACGCGTTGGCCTAAATGCGCCGCGTCCCGTATTGCTGGGGAACGTGCGGGGGCAGCTGAAGGCGCTCACTGCAGAGCGCGAGCCGCTCTACACCGAAGTCGCGACGATCCAGATCGACACATCCGATCGCGAACCGGGTGAAATCGCGGCGCAGATCATCGGCGAGCTAGACCTCGAAGCCCCGCAGGTGAGCAGCGAATGACGGAGCCCTCGGTAGCAGTTGGAGTGCGTGGCGCTGATCCCTATGACGTCGTCATTGGACATGGAATCGGTGATCAGGTTATTGCCGGGATTTCAGGCGCGGTGGCACGCGTGGCGATCGTCCATCCGCCGACACTTCGTGCCGAGTCGGAGGCGCTTCGAAACCAGATTGCCGAAACCGGCAAGGTGGCAATCACCATCGAGGTTCCAGACGGTGAGAAAGCAAAGACCGCTGCAGTTGCGGAGTACTGCTGGTCAGTCCTCGGTCAATCTGGTTTCACTCGCACAGATCTGGTAATCGGATTTGGTGGCGGATCGACGACAGACCTTGCAGGTTTTGTCGCAGCAACATGGCTGCGCGGAGTCCCGCTGATCCAGGTCCCCACCACCCTGCTCGCGATGGTTGACGCTGCTGTCGGCGGTAAAACGGGAATCAACACAGCAGAAGGCAAGAACCTCGTGGGTTGCTTTTACCCGCCCTCACTTGTGATCTGCGACCTCGATCGCCTGGCGACTGTTCCTGAGCTTGACTACATCTCCGGACTAGCTGAAGTCATCAAGTGCGGCTTCATCGCTGACCCGCAGATCCTTCGCTTGATCCAGGAAGACCCAGCGGCGGCAGCTCGCGCCGATGGACCGCACACCGCAGAGTTGGTGCGACGCGCCGTCGCGGTCAAAGCGGATGTTGTGTCCGGCGACCTCAAGGAAGTTGTGGGCGGCCCCGCCGGGGGCGGCATTGGGCGCGAGGTTCTGAACTACGGGCACACACTTGGGCACGCGATCGAACGAAACGAAGGCTATCTCTGGCGCCATGGGGCAGCCATCTCAATCGGCATGGTCTTCGCCGCGGAATTGGCCATGCTCGCTGGACGCCTGCCAGAAGCAGTGGTGGATCTACACCGTGAGGTTCTGTCCAGCGTGGGCCTGCCAGTCAGTTATGAATCTGGGCAATGGCAGAAGCTTCTCGATGCCATGCGGATAGACAAGAAGACCAGAGCAGATGTTCTGCGTTTCGTTGTTTTGACCGATATTGCAAAACCAGCGATCTTGGAAGGCCCAGATCCTGCCATCCTGGTGTCGGCCTACGACACGATCAGTTCCTAGCCGAGGCCAGCAGTAACGAGTCGGGAGGAAGCTCGATGACTGAGCAAGACGAATCGCCAGCGCGGGTGCTCGTGCTGAATGGTCCCAATCTGTCGCGCCTGGGCAAACGGGAACCGGATATCTACGGTGCGATGAACTACGACCAGCTCGTGGAGTTCTGCACAACCATCGGTGCAGATATGAACCTCGATGTTGAGGTCCGCCAAACAGATTCAGAGTCCGAACTGATCGGTTGGATACATGAGGCTGTCGATTCCAGCACCCCCGTGGTCCTTAACCCCGCTGCATTCACCCACTACTCCTACGCGCTGCGCGACGCCTGTGCGCAGCGGACTGCCACGCTTATCGAGGTTCATCTGAGCAATCCCGCTGCTCGCGAGGAGTTCCGGCACACGTCGGTCATCTCAGCAGTTGCGGACGGGACGATCGCCGGATTCGGGCCACGTTCATACGCACTGGCTTTGACGGCCATTGCGTCGCTTTAGGTGACCGGCATTCCGGTGGTGTCTGCCGCCGCGAACTTCGGCGAGCGAATCGGGCAAACGCGTCGGGCAATCGCCGAGCGTGATGACATCGATGCACTGATCATCTCGGATCTCAACAACGTTCGATGGCTCACCGGCCTCGCGAGCAGCAACGCCGCCGCCTTGGTGACAGAAGCGCAGGTATTGCTGGTTACGGACTCTCGGTATGCGCAGCGTGCCATCGCGGTGGATCCACTCATCGACGTCGTTGTTTATCGTGCAGCGTTGGCCACGGTATTGAGTGCGGCGATCGAGGCAGGAGTTCGAACGGTTGGTGTCGAAGCCGAGTCGCTGTCTTTGGCAAGTTTCGAAGGTCTGAAAACGGCGATTCACGAAACGGCGACCGAACTGGTCGCCACCACGGGTGTCATCGAGTCCTTGCGCGCCACGAAGGACGACTCCGAGGTGGCAGCGTTGGCCATGGCATGCACAATCTCCACGGATGCGCTTGGTGCACTCTTGCCGCAGATTGCGCCTGGAATGACTGAGGTCCAAATCGCCCGCCAACTCGAGTTTGAGATGGGAAAGGCAGGCGCACAAGATCGAGCGTTCGAGACCATCGTTGCGACAGGTCCGAATTCAGCGATACCCCATCACGTCCCTGGGACCAGAGCATTGGCTGCAGGCGACTTCCTCAAGATTGACTTTGGCGCAATGTACGACGGCTACCACGCAGATTGCACCCGCACGTTCATCGTTGGTGGGGAACCAACTGACCGCCAAGTGGCTGTCTACGAGGTCGTGAAGGCAGCGGCCAGCGCGGCCCGAGCAGCGCTCGTGCCGGGAATTGAGGTGGCGCAACTCGATTCCATCGCGCGCGAAGTCCTCGCGGAGTCGCAGCTCGATGAGCTGTTTACCCACGGTCTTGGCCATGGGGTGGGTTTGGCGATTCACGAGTCGCCGCTGCTTGCTGCCTCTGCCGCCGGTACGATTCCCTCCGGTGCCGTGGTCACGATTGAGCCAGGGGTCTACTTGCCCGGGGAGTTCGGCGTCCGGATAGAAGACACCTGCCATGTGACGGACAGCGGCGTCACGATCCTTACGGAATTCACGCGCGAACTCACGCGCATTGCTTAACCAGTCAGCGAACGGAAGAGGCACACGTGGCAACAACGAACGACCTGAAGAACGGAATCGTCCTCAAGATCGATGGTCAGTTGTGGGCGGTTGTTGAGTTCCAACACGTGAAGCCTGGCAAGGGTGGCGCCTTCGTTCGAACGAAGCTCAAGAACGTCCTGAGCGGCAAGGTGGTCGACAAGACCTTCAACGCCGGGCTCAAGGTGGAAACCGCCACGGTGGACAAGCGAACGATGCAGTACCTGTATCGCGACGGCACCTACTTCGTCTTTATGGACAACTACAACTACGACCAGATCCTGGTGTCGGAAACGGTCGTCGGCGAGGGAGCGAAGTACCTGCTGGAGAACCAAGAGGCGAACGTTGCCGTCAACGAGGGCGTGCCGCTGTACGTCGAGTTGCCTGCGAGCGTTGAATTGATCATCGAGTACACCGAGCCGGGCCTGCAGGGCGACCGCTCAACCGGCGGAACCAAGCCGGCGAAGCTTGAAACAGGCGCGACGATCAATGTGCCGCTCTTCCTCAATGTCGGCGAGAAGATCAAGGTAGACACTCGCGACGGCTCGTACATCAGCCGCGTCAACAGCTAACGCACTACCGCGACAACAACGGACGGAATCGGCAAATGGGTGCACGAACGAAAGCGCGCAAGCGCGCGCTTGATGTCCTGTACCAAGCGGACCTGCGAGGGGTGGATCCGCTCGTTGCGATGACCGAGCTGGAAGATCGATCTGACGGACCGGTTAACCCGTATACCCGTGTGATTGTTGAGGGCGTCAGCACGCACCGCACCCGAATCGATGATCTGCTGTCCACCTACTCCGAACAGTGGCCCGTCGGCCGCATGCCTGCTGTTGATCGAAACCTCTTGCGGATCGGTGCCTGGGAAGTGTTGTGGGCAAACGACGTTCCGACGGGTGTTGCGATCAGCGAGGCGGTTGAGTTGTCAAAAGACTTGTCGACGGATGAGTCGCCCTCGTTTATCAATGGAGTGCTCGGTCAGTTGGCCGACATCAAGGACCATTTGGTGTTGGAGCCATGATCGAGATCGCGACGGTGTAAATTTCTCCCAAGCACCTGAGTACGACCAAGGCCTCGTAATCCAACCGGCAGAGATAGGCGACTCAAAATCGTCCCAGTGTGGGTTCGACTCCCACCGAGGCCACAACCGGTACCCACCCAGACCATCGTGCGCGATCGCGGTCGTTTGCAACCTGCTGGCAATACCGCGAGGATTCCGCCCATGGCCCAAGAATTTCCCACGTCAGCAGAGCTTGAACGACTCCACCGGGTAGTGATCATTGGATCCGGATTCGGAGGGCTGTTCGCTGCGAAGGCGCTGAAGAAGGCGCCGGTTCAGGTCACAATCATCGACAAGACGGTGCAGCACCTTTTTCAGCCGTTGCTGTACCAAGTTGCGACGGGGATCTTGTCCCAGGGCGTGATCGCACCTCCCACCCGCGAAATCCTCAACCGGCAACGCAACGCCGAGGTCCTGCTTGGGGAAGTCACGGACGTCGATGTCGAGGCGCGGACGGTGACGCATCGCGTCGGTGAATACGTCACGACGACTCCCTATGACAGCCTCATCGTGTCTGCTGGTGCAGGTCAGTCCTACTTTGGGCATGACGAATTCGCGGAGTTCGCGCCAGGGCTCAAGAGCATCGACGATGCCTTGGAACTGCGTGGCCGGATCTACGGTGCCTTCGAAATAGCCGAACTCCTCGACGATCCGGAAGCGGCCGAACAATGGCTCACCTTTGTGGTGATCGGCGCGGGTGCCACTGGCGTCGAAGTTGCAGGTCAGATTCGCGAGTTGTCGTCGCGCGCGCTGCGCCATGACTTCCGCCGTATCAACCCGGCCGATGCCAAGGTGATCCTGGTCGACGCGGGAGATCAGGTCCTCGCCTCATTTGGGGAAGGTCTCGGTGAGCGATCCAAGAAGGCCTTGGAGAAGCTGAACATCGACGTCCGGCTCGGCCACACAGTGACGGGGATGGATGCTCAAACCGTCGAATTGACCGACAAGGATGGAACGAAGCACGTCATCAAGTCGAACTGCAAGGTGTGGGCGGCAGGTGTGTCGGCATCGTCGCTGGGCCGCAAACTGGGCGAACAGACCGGTGCCGCGGTCGACCGCAGCGGTCGGGTTGCCACGCTTCCTGACACCACACTTCCCGGGCATGAAGAGGTGTTCGTCATCGGCGATATGGCGAGCCTGAACGACTACCCCGGCGTAGCTCAAGTGGCGATGCAAGGCGGGAAGTACGCGGCGGGCCAAATCAAGCGTCGACTGTCAGGAAATCCCGATGCTGGTCCCTTCAAATACTTTGACAAGGGAAGCATGGCAACGATCTCCCGGTTCAAGGCCGTGGCGAAGGTTGGCAAGATCGAGCTCACTGGATTCGTTGCCTGGCTGATGTGGTTGTTCATTCACATCCTTTACCTCGTTGGCTTTCAGAAGCGGGTGACCACACTGGGTCACTGGGCGATGGCCTTCGTTGGCCGGGCGCGGGCAGAGCGGACCATCACCGCCTACGAGGCGATGGGGATGGCTGACCTGGTTCGGGCACGACAACGAGCTGATTCGGAGATCTTCTACGAACCGAGGCAGCACGACGATGGCTGATTCCATTCGCGTCGTCATTGCCGAGGACGAATCGTTGATCAGGGTCGACTTGGCCGAGATGCTCACCGAACTCGGATACGAAGTTGTGGGGACAGCGAGCGATGGCGCAAGTGCAGTTCGGTTGGTCACCGAACTGCGCCCAGAGGTCGCGATCCTCGATGTGAAGATGCCGGTTCTTGATGGCCTCACTGCCGCTGAGCAGATCGCCGGGCTCGGAACGACTGCTGTGGTGATGTTGACCGCGTTCAGCCAGCCCGAGTTGGTCGAACGCGCAAATGGTGCAGGTGTGATGGCATTCCTGGTGAAGCCGGTAGATCCGTCCGACCTTCGGCCAGCCATTGAGGTCGCTCGTTCGCGGTTTGCTGAGAAGGTGTCTTTGACGGCTGAGCTGGGCGATCTGGCTGACAAATTGGCAGCGCGAAAGGCCATCGAGCGCGCGAAGGGGATCCTTCAGTCCAAGTACGGCATGGATGAGGGTGCCAGCTTCCGATGGCTTCAGAAGGCGGCCATGGATGGCCGCATGTCCATGGACGCTGTGGCCACGGTGGTTATTGCCGAGAGTGAGAAGTCCGGCGACTAGGCACCTTCGCGGCGTTAGTTGCCAGGGGGAGCGTCCCGCAGCATGCAGGTCAGGCGTGACGTGCAAATCAAGCGGTCCTCGTCGTCGACTATTTCGATCTGCCAGGTTGCCAACGTTCGACCGACTGACAGGGGCGTGGCAGTTCCACGAACCCTGCCACCGCGCGCTGCTCGATGGTGTGTGCACGACAGCTCAATGCCAACGGGCAGCTTGCCGATCGCTGCACCGTGAACGGCCGAGCCGATTGAGCCGAGGGTCTCGGCAAGCACGGCGCTCGCACCGCCGTGAAGCAGTCCGTACGGCTGGGTGTTACCGGCAACCGGCATGCTGCCGACTATCCGTTCTGGGGTGACCTCGTCGATCGTGATTTCCATGCGTTCAACGAGGCTTCCGGACACCGATGCCTGGGTGCCCTCGAGGACAGCCCTCGCAATCTCGACCAGATCCGGGGATTCGCTACTTGGGGAGGTCATGAGCCCAGCCTAGGATCGCTGACGTGACCGATGACCGCCAGGACCGCAAACTGCTACTCGTTGATGGCCACTCACTGGCGTACCGGGCTTTCTTTGCCCTACCCGTTGAGAACTTCTCGACAACCACGGGCCAGCCAACGAATGCCGTCTACGGCTTCACATCGATGCTGATCAACACTCTGCGCGATGAAAGGCCCACTCACATCGCGGTGGCGTTCGATGTTTCTCGAAAGACGTTTCGGACTGAGGTTTTCCCTGAATACAAGGCAAACCGGGCAGCATCGCCAAACGAGTTCAAAGGCCAGGTCGATCTGATCATTGAGGTCCTCGACGCGATGAAGATTCCCGCGCTCAAAGTCGACGGGTTCGAGGCAGATGACATCCTCGCGACGCTGACGACGCAGGCAGTCGCTGAGGGCTTTGACGTGCTGCTCTTGACGGGCGATCGTGACGCATTCCAGTTGGTGGATGACCACACCACTGTGCTGTACCCGAAGAAAGGCGTATCTGATCTCGCGCGGATGGGTCCAGCCCAGGTTGAAGAGCGATACGGGCTGACTCCCGCCCAGTACCCCGACTTCGCGGCGCTGCGAGGTGATCCTTCGGACAACTTGCCCAACATTCCAAGCGTGGGCGAGAAGACAGCCACGAAGTGGATACGCGAGTACGGCTCACTCGACGGTCTTTTGCAGAATGCTGAAAGCGTCGGCGGGAAAGTTGGCGTTGCGCTGCGCGAACACGTAGATCAGGTCCGCCGGAATCGCGAGCTCACGGAATTGGTGCGCGACGTCCCACTTGATGTTGGCGTCGGGGGATTGAAGCGTCCAGAGTTCGACGCGGAGCGGGTTCACGAGGTATTCGATGCGCTGCAGTTTCGGGTACTGCGTGATCGCCTCTTTGACCTAGTGGCGGCCGAAGGTGGGGTTGTGCCTGTCAGTTCGGACACTGACGTTTTTGCGGGCGAGCTCCACCAGGTGCAAGCGGACGGCGAGCTCGGGCGATGGCTCGCTGCGCATACGGCCGACGCGACTGAGACCCTCGCATTGGCAATTGACGGAACTTGGGGTGCCGGCGTCGGAGAAGTCTTTGCGGCAGCGATCTCCGGGAAGGACGGCGACGCCGTCTGGTTCGATCCAAGCCAGTTGGGTCCAACGGATGAGGCGGCCCTTGCCGAATGGCTCGCCAACGATGATCTCGGAAAGGTCATGCATGCGGCAAAGGGTGTGATGCTCGCGTTTGGATCACGTGGCATGCCGACTAGGGGCCTGCGCGCTGACATCGAGCTTTCCGCGTACCTCGTTCTCGCGGGCCAACGCACCTTGACCGTTGAGGATTTGGTTGAGCGATTCCTGCACGCCACGTTGCCGACGTCGGACGGCTCCGGCGGCCAGCTCACCTTGGAAATTGACGACGGTGCGGCAGCCAGGGATGCCCTGGCCGCTCGTGCGCGTGCGATTCGGATACTCGGTGATGTGCTTGCGACTCAGGTTGACGAGCGTGGCGGAGAAGCACTCTTGCGCGATGTTGAGCTGCCGCTGGTCAGTTTGTTGGCGCAGATGGAACGCGACGGGATTTGTCTAGATGTTGCGTATCTGCAGCAGGTTGAGGCCGACTACGCCAGCGAGATTGCTGATGCGCAACAGTCCGCACACGAGCTCGCCGGCCGCGAGTTCAATCTCGGGTCACCGAAGCAACTGCAGGAAATCCTCTTTGGCGAACGTGGGCTTCCTAAGACGAAGAAGACTAAGACGGGTTTCACCACAGATGCAGATGCGCTTCAATGGCTGGCCGAAGTCAGCGACGATCCGCTCCCTGACGTCCTCCTGCGATGGCGCGAAGTCACCAAACTCCGCCAGACAGTGGCGGGTCTACTGCCGCTCACGGATGCGAACGACCGCATCCACACGACCTTTCAGCAGACGATCGCTGCGACCGGGCGCCTCAGCAGCACGGATCCCAACTTGCAGAACATTCCCATCCGGACGGAGGAGGGTCGCCGCATTCGGGCAGGCTTCATCGTGGGCGAGGGCTACGAGGCATTGTTGACGGCTGACTACAGTCAGATCGAGATGCGGATCATGGCCCACCTGTCCGGTGACGACAAGCTCATCGAAACGTTTGTCAGTGGTGAGGACCTCCACTCGACGATGGCTGCCGAGGTGTTCGGCGTCGCACCGCAGGACGTTGACGCAGAGCAACGACGACGCATCAAGGCGATGTCCTATGGGTTGGCGTACGGCCTCAGCGCGTTTGGTCTGTCCCAACAGCTTGGGATTTCAGCGGGCGAGGCCAAACAGATGATGGATGACTATTTCGAACGCTTTGGCGCCGTTGCCGACTACCTCAACGAGGCAGTCGAGCGAGCCCGGCTGACTGGTTACACCGAAACGTTGCTCGGCCGCCGCAGGTACCTTCCTGATCTCAATAGCGATAATCGGCAGCGCCGTGAGATGGCCGAACGGATGGCATTGAACGCCCCCATCCAGGGATCCGCCGCAGACCTCGTCAAGGTTGCGATGCTGAATGTGGATCGTGGACTCAAGGCCGCCGGGATGAAGACCAGGATCCTGCTTCAGGTCCACGACGAACTTGTCCTGGAGGTTGGTCCAGGCGAGTCCGAGGCGGCGACGGATCTGGTTAGAGAACAAATGGCTCGCGCAGCCGACCTGTCAGTTCCACTGTCGGTATCGGTTGGACTCGGGCGCAGTTGGCACGATGCTGCCCACTGACTCGAAAAGCTAGCGGCCTGGCCTGATTCGCAGGGCGCTCTTGCGAAGCGATCGTGGCAGCGAAATGACTTCGAATGTTCGCCGTTTGCGCCGGGCAACGATCGCGGGCACGATCTCACTGGCAACTTCCAACGGGCTCATCGCTGAGCTCCGAACTCCTGCGTCGCGTGTTGAATTCGGATCGCGCACTGGGTCGATAGCCGCACAGATCGTTTTGCCGCCGTTGGATGCAGTCACCTGCGCGATCGATGGCGCCAGAATGTGAAGTGATGCCATTGCCGCGCAGTAGTCGTGATCCAAATTCGCCGGAATCTTGCGTGGGGAATGGCTGAAGAGTGTCATCACGCCGTGTCCCTGTTGGGCAATCGACGTTGCACATTGTCCGGCCAGATTCACGATGTCGATGAGCGCACGTTCAAGGTATTCGGCGTTGTCCTCGATTGCCGTCGCATCGGTGGCTGCAGAATCAGTCCGTGGGCTCGGCCCAATCACGATGACGTCGACATCGGATTCTTCGAATGCGGAAGTGACCGCTGCGCGTTGGGCCACAGGATCACGGCTTGGGTACCAGAGTTGCGAGACGTTCGGAACCCCGAAGTCTGCGATTCGCTGGGCGCCGCGGGAAAGTGAGTCGGGGTTGCTGTCGAGGGCGTACACCCGAGACAAGCGCGGACCGACCAATCGATCAACTGTTGCCAA
>ERZ724505.1678-NODE-1678-length-11766-cov-4.096234_pt1 | contig 11766 bp, 8 predicted proteins | sample MGYA00376038_ERZ724505 | MGnify/ENA primary metagenome ERZ724505 (study PRJEB28724, sample SAMN07190884) | wastewater metagenome | isolation source: effluent of sewage treatment plant in Hong Hong | place: Hong Kong | collected 2016-03-17 ... | reverse complement strand
ACGATGGTGAGATTTTCTTTGATTTGGTCTTTGGGGTTCATAGAGTAATAGCTAGCGACTTTTTGCTTTTGGTGTACAACATTACATGAAGTCCTCCATAGTGTAACGGGAACCGTGCATGGATGCTAGTTGACAAATAAAATATTTGTATTAAAATAGTAATAGTCCCGTTTATACGGATCTTCTATAACCATAGAAAGAAAGGTTGCTATGACCACCCTATACTGGAACCCCATCACAAAAGGATGGGAAGAATCCCCTGCAACTGGTTTTATGTTGCAGTTACATCTTCGCATCAGCAACATGAAACTAGGGCATATCACTGTCCCTTTGTCTGAAAAAATAAAAGCGTTGTTTCAACACGCAGAGCAACATACGCTTCGTGCCGTCAATTTCACAAAAGAAGGTGGTGAGATCTTCCACCGGCACACATTTCAAATCGAAAAGATGACAATCAGTTCATGTGATTTTGATACAGTGGCAGTCGGTTACGCTCTTTTCACCGATCGGTACAAGTGTTCGTGTGGGTGTACGGCACACATCCAAGCATACGCACGGTACTGACTTCCTCCAATCCTGCCCCAAGCCCCACTTCGGTGGGGTTTTCTATATGAAGAAAACTATCAGTATTACTTATGTAGAACTGTGTAGCTAGTTTTATTACTCAAGAAAAAAGCGCCTTTGTGGGGCGCTTTTTGGATGGGGTGTATGAACCGATAACTTCTAGAAAAGGTTCAGAAACATCGGATCCCTGAATATGAGATACACAAAGAAAAGAACGCTACCTGCTTGTACCATTCCAATTCGGTACCCTTCGGTTGTCTTTTTATCCCAACGACACAGTCTCGGGTAGAAAAAAGTGAGGATGACGAAGGTAGCGAGAATCACAAACAATACTGAAAGTTTCATGGGAATCTCCTTACAGAACATGTCTTGGCGGGATGCTGTAGACTTCTTACACTATACTACACGATAGCGAAGAGAAACACAAAACGACACCATTATGGTGTCGTTTTGTGTTTTCGAGAGAGGTTGCTACAAGCGCGCTCTATAGAATCTTCATTACTCCTTCCCTTCCTGTGCCTGACGGAGTCCTGTTCCTGCTGGAATGAGACGTCCGAGGATCACATTTTCCTTGAGACCTCGTAGTTCGTCCATCTGACCGCGAGTAGATGCGGTGATGAGCACACGAGTGGTGTTCTGGAACGAAGCAGATGAGAGCCATGAGTCAGTAGAGAGGGCAACATCGGTAATACCCAAGATGAGGTGCTTACCTTTCGCTTCCATCTTCCCTTCTTCTTTTGCAAGAATGTTAGCGTGACGGAAGGTTGCAACTTCAACAACATCTGACTGTGTGAAGCGAGTCTCTCCTGGGTTAAGAATCTTGATACGACCAAGCATCTGCTTGATGATCACTTCAACGTGCTTACGAGAAATAGCAGCACCTTGGAGTTCATACACCTTGTTGATTTCGGCAACGATGTACTCTTCGGCGATTTCTTTTCCTGCAAGATTAAAGAGTTCTTCAATGTCAGCAGAACCGTCGGTCATAATCTGACCCTTCTTCACGGTGTCACCTTGCTTTACAAGAGGCTGACGACGGAATGGAACAGTATACTCCACCTGCTTTCCTTTCTTGTTACCCTTTGATCCATCATCTTCTGCGAGAATGACAATCACTTTCTCACGACCTTCTTCACGAATACCGAGCACTTCTCCATTTTCATGGGCGATGATTGCTGGGTTCTTTGGAGTGCGTCGTTCGAAGATTTCTTCCACACGAGGAAGACCTTGTGTGATGTCCGCTCCCGCCACACCTCCGGCGTGGAAAGTACGCATAGTAAGCTGAGTACCTGGCTCACCGATCGCTTGTGCAGCGACGATACCAACAGCTTCACCTAAGTCTACCTTCTTGTTACGCCCCATATCGAGACCGTAACACTTCTGACAGATACCATGAAGCGCTTGACATGCAAGAGGAGAGAACACTCTCACTTCTTCTACACCTGCGTTCTCTACGGTGAGTGCATCATCTTTTGTAATGAGGTGGTTCTTCTTAAAGAGAACAGTGCCATCAACTACAATATCTTCTGCAATAACACGTCCACGAATGGTCTTAGAAATAGGAACTTCGATACCGAGAGCATTTTCCTTGCGAACAAGTTTAGACTCCTTAGTGCCACAGTCATACTCAGTGATGATAGCATCCTGTGCCACGTCAACAAGACGACGTGTAAGGTACCCCGCTTGCGCTGTCTTAAGCGCGGTGTCAGAGTTACCCTTACGTGCACCGTAGGTAGTGATGAAGTACTCAAGAGGAGTAAGACCTTCCTTATATGAAGACACTACTGGGAAGTCGAGGTTACGCCCTGAGTTGTTCACAATGATACCCTTCATACCCGCCATCTGAATAATCTGTGCCATAGAACCACGAGCACCTGAGGTGATGAGATCATACACCGAACCATGCTTCTCGAGAGTTTCTGGAATAAGCTTCTCGATGCGGGTACGAATCATCTGCCAGAGTTCAATAGTACGTTCATAACGTTCTTCTGCTGAGAGAAGACCTTCCTCGTAGTCGTTGTCAACTTGTGCTGCAAGCTTCCAACCTTCTGCGACGACATCATCTTTCTCCTTTGGAACCTTCACCGCATCAATGTTCCATGTGGTTCCTGATACGGTTGCATACTTGTACCCGAAAGATTTGATCTTGTCGATAACAGATGGTGCAGTATCAAGTCCATACGTAAGAATCACCTGATCAATAATAGCGTTCATCTTCTTGATAGAAACCTCATCGTTGATGTAAGGGAAATCAGATGGGAACACTGAGTTAAAGAGAAGTCGTCCGACAGTTGTCTCGAAAGGCTTACCTTCGAACTGTGCATACTTCTCCTTATCTCCAGGCATCACAATAATCTTCGCACGGAAAGAAACAATACCGAAGTCATATGCGGTGATAGCTTCGTTTGGAGATGGGAAAGACTTTCCTTCACCTTTTTCTCCTGCAATGGTCTTAGTCATCCAGTACGCACCAAGCACCATATCCATGCGAGGGTTCACGATAGAATCACCAGATCCAGGCTTGAGAAGGTTACGAGCTGCGGCCATAAGTGTACGAGCCTCTTCTTGAGCTGCTACCGAAAGTGGAAGGTGTACCGCCATTTGGTCACCGTCGAAGTCCGCGTTAAACGCCTGACATACAAGCGGGTGAAGCTGGATAGCATTACCTTCGATGAGACGAGGGTTGAATGCTTGGATACCAAGACGGTGAAGTGTAGGAGCTCGGTTAAGGAGCACGTACTTACCCTGAATCACTTCTTCAAGAATGGCCCACACTTCTGGGATTCCATCTTCGATAAGCTTGTTAGCTCCACGAATGTTGAACGCAAGTTCTCGTTCAAGAATCTTTGAAATAATGAATGGCTTGAAAAGTTCAAGAGCCATGTGCTTTGGAAGACCACACTCATGAAGAGAAAGTGAAGGTCCGACCACGATCACAGAACGAGCTGAGTAGTCCACACGCTTACCAAGAAGGTTTCCACGAAGAAGACCTTGCTTTCCTTTTAGGTTGTCAGAGAGAGACTTAAGCTGACGCTTCTGTGACTGACTCATTACCGCATCCTGCCCATGGCGAGCAGAGTTATCGATAAGAGCGTCCACAGCTTCTTGCAAGATACGCTTTTCGTTACGCAAGATAACATCAGGAGCGTTGATCTCCATAAGTTTCTTGAGACGGTTGTTGCGGTTGATAACACGACGATAGAGATCGTTCACATCAGATGCGGCATAACGACCACCTTCAAGGGCAACCATAGGACGGATTCCAGGAGGAATAATTGGGATCACCGTCATGAACATCCATTCAGGACGAATACCTGCATTCTGAAACGCGCGAACAAGTGAGAGACGCTTCTCTGCTTTTTCTCGTTCGAGAGCTCCTGCTTTTTCGAGCTGAAGCACGATAGCTTCTTCTACCGCTTTCAAGTCCATCGCCTTAAAGATTTCGTAGATAGCTTCTGCGCCAATACCCGCTTCAAAACAGGTGCCGTACTTCATCGCGAAGCGATGATAGGTAAGCTCATCGAAAATCTTAGTAGGTCTAATATCATCGATTTCTTTCTTGGTCGCCACGAGAAGATCACGGAGCTTGTCCTTAGTCTTCTCATCGCTTGCTGACTTCACCTTTGCCTTAAACTCGCTTTCAAGGTTGAAAAGGATTTCTTCCTTGGCTGCTTGGTTCACCGACTTCACAATGTATCCAGCGAAATATACCACCTTCTCCACATCACCCACAGGTTGACCGAGGATAAGTGCGATACGAGAAGGAACAGTACGAAGGAACCAAATGTGAGCAACAGGAGATGCGAGTTCGATATGCCCCATACGTTCACGACGAACGATAGACTTAGTAACTTCTACACCACACTTCTCACACACAATCCCCTTGTAACGAATACGCTTATACTTTCCACAGTAACACTCATAATCCTTTTCTGGTCCGAAGATTCTTTCGTCGAAGAGTCCATAGCGTTCTGAACGCCCTGTACGGTAGTTGATCGTCTCTGGCTTTGTCACTTCACCGTATGACCAAGAACGGATCGCTTCAGGTGAAGCTACCTTGATCAAAAGTCCATCGAAATTGTTTGTATCAATTGTTTTCATAGATGTTTGTAGTAGTTAGTTATTTTGACAAAGCTTATAGAGAGGTCTCGCCAATAAGAGGAGCTTCATCTACTTCGACCTTTCGAGGTTCAACATCAAGCCCAAGACCACGGAGGGTGTTCAACATCACTGTAAATGATGCTGGTGTCTTAGGTTCCTTCACGTCTTCGCCTTTGATAATGCTATCAAACGCCTGTGAACGACCTTCGATATCGTCAGATTTTACCGTGAGCATTTCTCGTAGAATATGTGATGCACCGTATCCTTCAAGAGCCCACACTTCCATTTCACCGAAGCGTTGTCCTCCACCTTGCGCTTTACCACCGAGAGGTTGCTGGGTAATGAGAGAGTACGGACCGATGGAACGCATGTGTATCTTATCTTCCACCATGTGGTGAAGCTTCATAATATACATCACACCGATAGCAGTCTTCTGTTCGAATGGTTCACCTGTACGACCATCATAGAGTTGTACAGTTCCTGAAGCATCATAGCCTGCTTTTACAAGTTCTTCTTTGATCTCATCTTCGTGTGCTCCTTGGAAAGGAGGAACGATAGCCTGATATCCGAGTGAGTCTGCGGCGAGTCCGAGGTGCATCTCAAGAATCTGACCGAGGTTCATACGTGAAGGCACACCAAGAGGAGTAAGAATGATGTCAATAGGAGTACCGTCAGCCGCAAATGGCATCTCTTCTACTGGAAGAATAGTTGAGATAACACCTTTGTTACCGTGACGACCAGCGAGCTTGTCACCAACTGAGATGTTACGAACCTGTGCAACTTCAATATGAACACGCTTGATAATACCACTCTCAAGAGAGTCCCCGCGTTCACGTGAGAATACCTTAACACCGATCACACGACCACGCTTACCGTTGTCGAGTCTAAGTGATGAGTCTTTCACGTCACGCACCTTTTCACCGAAGATAGAACGAAGGAGACGCTCTTCTGGAGTAAGTTCAGTCTCACCCTTTGGAGTAATCTTACCTACGAGGATATCACCTGGGCGAATTTCTGCACCGATACGGATGATACCATCTTCATCAAGGTTCTTAAGTTTTCCTTCACCTACGTTTGGAATATCGTGGGTAGTAACTTCAGGCCCAAGCTTGGTGTCGCGCACATTACATACGAACTCTTCAATGTGAATCGATGAGAACTTGCTCTCCTTCACGAGACGTTCCGAAAGAATAATAGCGTCTTCATAGTTCGCTCCATTCCATGACATGAACGCAACACGAATGTTGTGACCAAGCGCAATCTGACCATTGTCAGAAGTTGCAGCATCAGCGAGTACTTGCCCTTTGGTTACTTTTTCACCGAGAGACACGATTGGACGCTGGTGAAATACGTTGAAAGCGTTGGTACGAGCAAAAGTAATAAGAGGGTATTCCTTTTCTTTCTTGTCATCAGTCTTGATAATGATTTTATTAGCATCTACTGCTTTTACCTCACCTGCATCTTCTGCGATAACGAGACGTCCGATGTGCTTTGCAGCTTCACCTTCCATACCTGTTGCAACAAGAGGAGCTTCAGGACACATAAGAGGAACCGCTTGTTTCTGCATGTTAGAACCCATGAGTGCGCGAGTTGCTTCGTCGTGGTCGAGGAATGGAATCATAGAGGTCGCCACAGAGAACGCTTGGTTGGTAGCTACGTCGATGAACTCAACGTCTTCACGAGGTGCAATACCTGGCTGACCAGCGCGACGAACTTCAATTTCTTTGTTTACAAGCTTACCGTCCTTGTCGAATTCGTTACCACCGTGAGCGATAATGTAACGCTCTTCTTCTAGTGCGTTCATGTAGACAATATCTTTTGTAACAACACCTTTCTCAACCTTTACATACGGTGTCTCGATGATACCAAAGTCGTTGATACGAGCGTAGTTAGAAAGACGAAGAATAAGACCAATGTTCGGACCTTCCGGAGTGTGGATAGGACACACACGACCGTAGTGAGAAGTGTGTACGTCACGAACTTCGAATCCGGCACGTTCACGAGTGAGACCTCCAGGACCGAGTGCTGAGAGTGTACGAAGATGTTCAACTTCCGCCAAGAGGTTTTCTTGGTTCATGAACTGAGAGAGCTGGTTGGTAGTGAAGAACTCCTTAATACGAGCCTGAAGCGGACGCTGGTTGACGATGGTGATAGGGAGTGTAGTGTCAGTATCAATCACAGACATCTTGTCCTGAATGTTACGCTTCATCTGCATCATACCGGTGCGAATCTTCTGTGACATCATTTCACCAACATAACGCACACGACGTGAGCCGAGGTGGTCGATATCGTCCTCTACTGCGTTAGGGTTGTTGTTGAGTTCAATAATATGAGTGATGATGAGAACGAGATCTTCTTTTGAAAGAGTGCGACGCTGAGCTTCTTTATCCTTCTGATCAATAGACTTACCGAATCGCTTGTTGAATCGGAAACGTCCAACAGGAGAAAGGTCGTAACGGTCGGAACTGATGAGAGAATCAATATATTCCTTCGCGTTTTCTGGAGTTGCGAGATCGCCGTCACGAAGACGCTTATATACTTCAATATACGCGTCATGAAGTGTTTTCACTTCATCGCGTTCTACGAGAGATGCCATAAGAGGGCCAGCAATTTCATGGTCCTTGAAGGCATCCTTGATTTGCTCATCTGTTGTGTACCCGAAGATACGAAGAAGTGCAACCGCTGAGAACTTACGTTTCTTATCAACACGAATATAGATACCGCCTTCTGCTTCAGAACCAAGTTCAATCCATACACCACGTGAAGGAATGATCTTCGCACCGAAATAGCGCTTTCCTTTGTTTTCTTCAGAATCGAAGAACACACCGAAAGAACGCGCAAGCTGTGGCACAACCACACGCTCAACACCGTTGATGATGAACGTACCGTGCACAGTCATGAGAGGAAAGTCTGCCATGAAGATTTCCTGCTCCTTCACTGTATTTAAGATCTTGTTTGAAAGCTTAACACGAGCGCGAAGTGGAGCTTCATAGGTGAGCTTGTTCTCTTTTGCGTACACTTCATCATATTTTGGAGATGAAAGTTCGAAAGAAACGAACTCGAGATCGAACTTACGTTCAGAATAGTCACGAATAGGTGAAAATTCACGGAAGATCTCAGAGATACCTTTCTCTACAAGGTCTTTGTAGGAAAGAATCTGGTTTTCGACGAGGTTAGGGAGTTTAGTAAGAGGTTTTCGGTACTTTGAGAACGTCTTTTGAGGACGTGTACCAGAAGTGTTACTTGTTTTTGGCATAATGACAAGCGACACCGAAACGAGCCTTCTCGTGTCGGCGTGATTCTGCGTATTAAAATCTAATAATCTCTCTAAAATGTATTGCCTCGTTCTTCACTCAATCAGTAGGTCAATGACTGCCGGATTATACCAAAAAATGCATATTTTGGCAAGGGATACAAAAAACACGCGTAAATACTATTTCTTAAGACTGCGCACCCGTCAGATTGAGTTATCCAATCGCGTTTTCGTAACATGTTGTTATACTCGTTAGTATGAACATTTTAATTGTTACCGCACACCCTTCTTCGCTAGGCGATACACACACGATTGCTAACACCTATGCAGAAGTAAAGCGTGATCAGGGACACGTGGTAGAGATAGTCAATTTATACGCAAAAGAATATCGTGTTGATCTTTTTGAATTCGAAAACATTCGAGAGTTTCAAAAATCAAAAGTACAACAAAAGTTCCATGAACAAATTCAGTGGGCGCACGAAATCGTCGTTGTACACCCTGTGTGGTGGTCGGCACCTCCTGCAATTATGAAAAATTGGATTGATCTCACCTTTTGGCCTGGCGTCACCTATAAATACACTCCTGAAGGTAAAGTACTCAGACTCCTCGATGGCAAAAGTGCGAAAGTTTTCGCAACATCAGGTGGTCCTTCTTGGTATCTTACACTTCCTTTCATCATGCCGTTTAGAACATTTTGGGAAGTGAGCGTGTTTGGTTTTTCTGGCGCAGACCTCGTCACCATAAAAGTCTGTGGTAATCTCGACAAATGGAAAGATGAGAAGCGCACAAAACATCTTGCGAAATTCATCGAAACCATAAAAAAGAGCTAGACAGTACCTCGAGGTACCAACGAAGAAAAACAAAAAACGCTTACATGGTAAGCGTTTTTTGTATCCTCCACAGAAAGTTCGCTACTTGCCTGCGGTCTTGAGGTATGCGAGCATAGTGTCGGCATCAGACACTGCGAATGGATCATCCTTCGCGTTATCTTTGAATCCTTTCTCAACGAACATCTTCTTGATAACACCATTCTGTACATGCATAGAGTATCTCCATGAACGGTTACCGAACCCAAGATTGGTTTTCTTCACCATCATCCCCATCTTCTCTGTGAAGTCTCCGTTTCCATCAGGAAGCATGAACACATTCTTCACTTTAAGATGCTTCGCCCACTGGAACATGGTGAATGCATCGTTCACAGAAAGACAGATCACTTCATCAACACCGAGTTTCTTAAACTCCTTGTACGCCTTCTCATATCCAGGAAGATGAGTAGAAGAACATGTTGGGGTGAATGCTCCAGGAAGGGCGAAGAGTACCACATTCTTTCCTTTAAAAATATCAGCAGTCTTGAGGTCTTGCCATCGGAATGGATTCTCCCCTCCAACTGATTCGTCGCGAACACGAGTCTTGAATACTACCGATGGAACCTTAGCTCCTTCTTTGAGTTGTGCCATAAGTTATAGTGTAAGTTAAATAGTTAAAAAGAAATACAAATCAAAATATCAATCAGCATTTCCGTCGTTACAGACGATACTAGCTAGTATACAAAAAGAAATGAAAATGAAAAGCGCGACACACTTCGTGTGTCGCGCTTTTCCTATTCTCCTTCAATCTTCAAGAGATTAACGTCTTCCGTGAGGAACAAACGTAAGAGCGAATCCAAGCTTAGTACCACGACCTGTACGACCAATACGGTGCACATAGGTTTCGTAGTTGTTTGGAATATCATAGTTCACCACAAGTGAAATATCTGGAATATCAATACCACGAGCCGCAACGTCTGTTGCAATGAGCGCCTGTACACGTCCTGTCGCAAGAGACCTCACCGCACGTTCACGTTCACGGTTGTGCATATCACCGTGAAGTGCGAGTACTTTAAATCCACGCTTGTTGAGCTCTTCTGCGAGACCGTCCACATGACGCTTCATTTCTCGGAAAATAAGTACTTTTTTCGCTTCTGGACGCACGAGTATCTCGTGAAGCGCTTCTACTTTTTCTGCATCAGATCCTGCACGTACCACGTCCTGCATCACAGATGTCGCAGTGTCACGAGTCTTGATAGACACAGTAACCGGATCACGAAGGAAGTCAGAACAGAGCGCCTTAATATCAGGAGAAAACGTTGCAGAGAAGAAGAGTCCCTGCTTCTTTTCTGGCATCTGTCCTAATATATAGCGCATATCGTCAATGAATCCCATGTCGAGCATTCTATCAGCTTCATCAAGAACAATACTGTCGAAAAACTTCATGTTAATCTTTCCACGCTCGATAAGATCCTTCACACGTCCCGGTGTACCAATAACTGCATGAACACCGAGCTCAAGCTCCTTAACCTGTCGCATAATAGGAGCACCACCCACACATGAGACAGAGAAGAGCTTCATTCCACGAGTGAATGCTACGAACTCGTTTTCTACCTGAAGTGCGAGCTCTCTTGTTGGGCAGAGCACCATAATCTTCTGCTCTCTATCAGCTACAAGTTTGTTGATAAGAGGGATGAGGAAGGCTGCGGTCTTCCCTGTTCCTGTTGAAGCAATACCTATCACATCGTGCCCTTTAAGAACAACAGGGATAGCCTGATCCTGAATAGGTGAAGGCTTAATGAGACCTTTTGCTTCAAGGTTGGTCGCAAGCATGTCTGCAATACCAAAATCAGTGAAGACGTGCTCTGCCACATAGTCTGTAGCTTCAGAAACGGTAGCTTCTTTGTTAATGAAAAGCTTCTCGTCAATGTAATCTTTCTTAAACGCCTTCTTTGGATCAAACGGTCGAGGACGAGAAGAACCTCCTCTGTCGCCGAAGCGACCTCGGCCACCACGTCCGCCATTACCATGAGAACCTCCACGCCCAAAATCTCTTCCTCCACGAGGAGAATGAGAAAACTTTTTTCCACCATCTCGGTCATAGGAGCGACCTTTGTCACCCCCGCGAGACTGAGTGTTGTGTGAGTTCTGTGACCCACCTGCAATCATTGTGTACATACAAAAAACAAATAGAAATCTATCTTAGAAATAATGCATTATTTGCACCGCCCCTTTCTTCGAAAAAGGAATCTCTCTCAAGCGCGAGAGTGTGATGGATATCTGCATAAAAAGTCGTGCAAACTTGACTTAACGAGAGACGCCCATACAGGGAAATAATTAGGTACAATAATAGCATACTTTGTGCAAAAAAGCAAGATTTTTCGACAAAGATACCACAAAACAGTACCATTTTACTCGTATACTCTTTATTTCACCAACCGTATCACACACTCGTTTCCATAAGGATCTTTAAGGAACGAGTAGTTCTCCCATCCATACCCCTGCGCGAGAGACTCTATTTCTGTACGTTGAGTGGTATCGAATTCAAGATATGCCACCCCACCTTCTTTAAGAAACTCCTTCGCACGACTAAGTACCTGCTTATGGTAGAAATACCCGTCTTCTTTATCAAAAAAAGAAAGAGGCGCCTCTTGATGGAGTTCTTTCATCACTTCTTCCTTCATAGAAGGTGGTACATACGGTGGCACCGCAGTGATGTAGTCATATCGCGATGACGCTCCTTCCCATGTGTCTCCCGTCACCACACGAGCACGAGTTCTGCGTATCACATTTCTATCAACTGAAATTTCAATCTGCTCTTTGAGCTTCGGGTCAAGCTCTATCATATCAACATACGTTTCTGGAATGTTTTTTAGAATAGCAAGGCCGACACACCCCGATCCAGAGAATAGATCAAGTACTCGTATGGTATACGCACTCTCGCATTTCTTTATCTCTTCTATCACACCGCGCACCCAGTGCTCAGTTTCAGGACGTGGAATCATAGGATGAAGAGAGACGTCGATTTTTGCTCCGCAAAAA